>Ga0111538_10001358_pt1 | contig 34272 bp, 21 predicted proteins | sample SoiMethybrSBSTD1_FD_79669 | JGI IMG/M metagenome (GOLD analysis project Ga0111538, IMG submission 79669) | Bulk soil microbial communities from a Populus tree surrounding site in Tennessee, USA - Soil MetaG P. TD hybrid SBSTD1 (version 2)... | ecosystem: Environmental > Terrestrial > Soil >...
GGTCCCTTCCAGGCGGATTGGACGCCCGAAGGTGACCCGTGCGGTCCCGCGCTGCGGGAACTTCCATGTATGGTGCAGGATACGGTCGAGACCTTCCAGCCGTACCGGCACGACGGGAACCTGTAGCCGGGCCCCCGCCATCGCCACCCCCGGCAGAAACCGGCCGATCGACCCGTCGTCGGTCCGCTTGCCCTCCGGAAAAATGAGGATGGAGAAGCCGGATGAGAGCAGGTCTCCGATGTACCGGAGGGTCTGCCGCGTGCCGGCTTCCCGCTGGGGAAGCGGAAACGCATTGAAGAACAGCGACGCCAGGTAGTAGTTGAGGCTGTTCGTGAAGTACGCCCTTCGGCCGAACTGGTCCGGATAAAAGTGCGCCTTGAAAAACTCCTTGGCCATTGCCGGCGCAAGCTGGTAGCGCCACCGCGGGGGCAGGGCGATCAGGATTGCGGGCGTGTCGAGGTGGCTCTGATGGTTGGCCGCGAAAATGGCTGGTCCGTTCAGCCCCTCCAGGTGTTCCAGCCCTTCGACTTCAATCGTCGCGAAAACCCTGGCCACCGGAAGAATCCAGGTTGGCAGGCTCACGCGCCTGAGCGCTCGCGCGGGCGCGCTTCGATTCCATGTCGGGAAGTCGATCGGCTCGGGAAGGGTGGCGCCGGTCGCGGCGCCTGACACACCTTCAAGCGGACGCGCCATCGCCTCGAAGTCTCCGACCGTGGCGGCGGAAGCGAACCGCGATTCGTCGACGGTAATCTGCAGCGCCTCTTCGAGAGCCATCATCAGCTCCACCCGCTCGAGCGAGCTCAATCCCAGCTCGTCGATCGTGGTCGTGCTGGTGATGGTCCGGCCCGGCGCAAACCTCGCGACCACCCCCAGCGCGCTTCGGGCATCCGGACCGTGGGGTGCGGCAATCGCGGTCGGCGCGCCGTCAGCCGAACGGAGCAGCCAGTCCCGCAGTTCCCGTCGCTTCAGTTTTCGCGTGCCGTCGGTGCGTGGCAGCTCTCCGGAGAGCCAGGGCGTCGCCAGCCGGATCTTCTGGTGGTCCTGGAGGTTTGCGTTCGCCCCACGGACGATGGCATCGAGATCGGCGCCCTCGGCGAGGACGAGAATCGCCTGGACGCGTTCGGCGGAGCCGCCCCCGATCGGCGCGCCGACCGCGGCGGATTCGCGCACGCCGGGCTGTTCGTTGAGCACCCGTTCCACGTCCTCCGGAAAGACGTTCAGCCCTTCGGGCGTGACGATCATTTCTTTCTTGCGGCCGCGGATGTAGAGACGGCCCTCGTCGTCGAATCCTCCGATGTCGCCGGTGTGGAACCAGCCGTCACGGAACGCCGACCGCGTCTCTTCCGGCGCGTTGAAGTAGCCGGTCGTCACGTTTTCCCCGCGCACGAGGATTTCGCCGTCGTCGGCGATCCGGACGTCGACGCCTCCGATCGGCTTTCCGACGGCGCCTCGCGATGCGTGGAACGGATGGTTGAGGGTGACGATCGGGGCCGTCTCGGTGAGGCCATAGCCTTGCACCACGACAAAGCCAAGCCGTCCCCAGAACGCTTCGACGTCGGGATCGAGCGGCGCGGCGCCGACCACCATCGCCCAGAACTTCAGGCCGAACGCGCGGTGAGCCCGCCGGTACCGCCACCATCGAGCCATCCAGTGAGAGCGCCCGGGAGGAGGGACGCGGGTTTCGGGGAGCGTCTGCGTGACGTAATCGCGGAGCACCTCGAGGATCTTCGGAACCGATACCAGGACTGAAATCCGCCGGGTGCGAATCTGCGTGACGATCTCCTCGGGTGCGAACGTGCGGTTGAAGACCACCACGCCACCCAGCAACGGAGGAACGAACGTCGCCATCGCCTGGCCGAACATGTGGCTCAGCGGGAGCAGGTTCAGGAACCTGATCGGCAGGAATGGCCTCGCGTATTTCTTGTACTTTCCGATCTCCCGTTCGATCGGAATGACGTTCGCAAGGATGTTCCGATGCGTGAGCACGACGCCCTTGGGCTCGGACGTCGCTCCCGACGTGAAGATCACCTCCGCAACATCGTCGGGTGTGTGCGCGACCGGCGGCGGGGCCGGCAACCCCGCGGACGTCAATGCGGACAGCTTCCAGATCGGAGCGTCGACGCCGGCCGGTTCGGGAACCGCGTCGCCCACCAGTACGGCCCGGGCATCGACGATCCGCGCGACGCGCTGAAGGAAATCAGTCGATGCGCGATAGTCGATCGGGACGAGGACCACGCCGCGCAGCAGGCAGCCCCACAGCGCCACGATCCACTCGGGGCGATTCTCTCCCCACACAACGACGTGCTGTCCCTGGGTGATGCCTTCGGCGTGAAGCCGCGCCGCAAGAGCACGCGCGCGCTCGATGGTGTCGCGGTAGGTCAGCGACCACGTGCGATAGCCGTCGTCGAAGACCAGGAACTCGCCGCTGATACCGGACAGATCCTCGAAGAAATCGATCAGCGTGCGCCGCGCCATTCCGCTGAATTATGATGGAAAACTTATGTCGCTCCCGCCGGTTTTTGCCGCGAGCGCGCTGTACGACGGCCTGCTGCAGGCGGCTCTCCGGCAGTTTTACAGTCGCGCCACGTTCGAGACCGAGCCGACACCATCGTTGTCGTCGGATGGCCGGCTCGCGATCGAGCCCACCGGCGATCCTTCAGAGCTGACCATCCGCTGGTTCGGATCACGGCACGTGCTGCACGTGCCGGCGCGCCGTCCGTTCACCGAGCACGAAGTGCGCCTGGCGCGGGCGATTGGCGCGGTGCTGTCGCTCCGCTACCGCGCCGTGTTCGACCCGAAACAGATGCTCGAGCGCGGCGAGCTGTTTCAGGGCGCCATAGAGGATCGGTATATTGCCGCCTTCCTCGAGGAGTCGGCGTACTCGCCCGCTTCGCCGCCGCGGACCGACTGGGTGGCGACGGCGATCGAAGTGCTTCGCGTGGCCGCGCTGTCGAGCTACGAGAACCGATCGATCTCGTCCGGTGTGCTGATCCTCGACGAGGAGGAATCCGGGCCCGCCCCGTCGGTGCCAGACGACCAGGCGTTTCGCTACACGCAGGCGCTCACGGGTATCAAGACCTTCTACCGGCTCTCGGACGGCCTCGAAACGGTGTACCTGGTGAATCGCTCGGGGTTCGTCCTCGATGTCGTCGAGATTGGCACGTGCTACCCCGCAGCGCGCCTCGACGTGCCTTGCCCGACGCCGTACCACTCGCACGCGCTCGCGACCGCGGGCAATCGGAACGTGTGCGTCGTGCTCAGTCCGTCCCACGAGATCAAGCTGTTCGCCGAAGGCGTGCACGTGTTCAGTTTCCGCAACGCGCGCTGGCACCTGCTCGACCTCAAAGCGAAGTACGACCTGTGGGCCGCATCGGTCGGCAACAGCACTCTCGCGGAGCGATTGTTTCAAACGGCAATCGACCTCGCCGATGCCCGCGAGGGAGCGCTCTTCGTTGTCTTGCGCGAGCCCGAGACATCGCTGCCGCTGCTGGTTGCGCCCGGCGATCAGCTCGACGCTCCCCGTCATGCGGGGAACCGCGACGCGCCGAGCCGTGGTCAACTGCTGCAGATGCTGCAGGGCCGGACCGCCACGGGCCTCGACCCCGCCGTGCTCGCGGGACTGGCCCGCACCGACGGCGCGACAGTGCTCGATCCCGACGGCCGCCTCCTCGCCGTCGGCGCCATCCTGCTCCACAGCGAGCCCGTCGAGCCCCACTCGAGCCTCGCCGTCGAAGGCGCCCGCACGACCGCGGCCATGGCGGCAGGCCGGTACGGCGCCGTGCTGAAGGTGAGCGAGGACGGGTTGATCACTTTCTACGATCACATGGAAAGGATCTGGGACATCTAAGAGCCGGGGGTTCGGGGGTTCGGGAGGGCGGGGGTTCGGAGAGTCGGTGGGAACGCGAGCAACTAGCCGCTTCGATTTGCGCTGGTTGCCTCTGAGTAGCAACGGCTCTACGAACCCCCGAGCCCCCGACCAGCCGAACCGCCGGCAAGCGGGCGTCACCGAAAGGCCACGCCCGCACTCAGAACCATGAACTTCGCCCGCGGATAGCCGGGGACGGTTGTCGTAGCATCGCGCGGACTGATCGCGTACCAGCGGACGTCGAATGTAAAAGCCATCCGCGGGCTGTTGAACCAGCGGGCGCCGCCCCCGTAGTTGATGACCTGCGTGCTATCGGCGGTGTCAGCCAGGGGCTGGGCCTCGTTTTCGCTGGTGATCCGCGCTCTGCCGATGCCGGCGCTCAGGTAGCTCCAGCCCTCGTCTCTTCCGAAATTGAACGACAGCTGCGGCGCGAACGACGTAAATCGCGTTGTGATCGTCGGGCCCTCGATCTCTTCGCCGGTCTCCTTGTCCGTGATCGTTGTCGTCTTGCTGTCGCCAGCCCGCGCGTACTCGGCGCCGACTCCAAAGGTCAGCCATCGCAAGCGGAGCGGATACAGGTGCGCGCCGACCGTGATCCCCAGCCCGCGCGTAGGAAGGGTACTGGCGTCCACGCCAAGCCCCTGGCTGACCGCGCTGTCCTGTTTGAACCGTGCGAGCGATCCGCGTGCATCCACGACGAAACGGCTGATCGGTCCCGCCGTGACCTGCGCTTTCACTTCCGTTGCAAGACCGAATATCAGCACAATCGGGCACAACGAGAGGGCGGTTCTCGAAAACTGCACGCGTATCTACTCCTGTTCGGGCGGCGCCGCGAGAATCTCGCGCGCGGCCTGGATGCCTTCGTCGATTGATGTGACCCGTCCGTCGAGCTGACGTTCGTAAACCTGGCGGAGGATGATGCCCATCTGCGGACCGGGTCGGACGCCGAGGGCAAGAAGGTGACGCCCCATCAGCAGTGGTTCGGGCGCCGCATGTTGTACGCCCAGCTCGCGCGCTCGCTCGAGGAACCAGCGGATCCCTCCGCAATCGAAATCGCCGGTCCGGCCCAGGCAGTCCGACTCCGCAACCCGGGCCAGCAGCTCGAGATCGACCTTCAACGCCAGCCGCCTGAACGCTCCGTCCCCGGCCTGCGGGAGCGCCTTGGCGAACGCGAGCGGTTTCAGGTGATGGGCGACGATGCCGAGCACGTGGCTGCGAACGTCGAAGCCGTCCAGCGTGTGCACGTTGAGCCTGTCGAGGAGCCGCGCAGCCGGCGCGACACCTGCCTGCTCGTGGTCCATCGAGCGGATGCGCCCGTCGATGACCGCGGTGGTCGGCGGCTTGCCGACGTCGTGGCACAGCGCGCCGAGCATTACGGTGACCTTGCGAGCGTGTTCCAGATCGTCGATGCGGGTGCGTGCCTCGTCGACGACCATCAGGGTGTGGACCCAGACGTCGCCTTCGGGGTGCCACTCGGGCTCCTGCGGGCACCCGACGAGCGCGTCGAGCTCGGGGAACAACCCGCGAATGACTCCGAGGTCGAGCGCGAGCGTGAATCCGACGGATGGACGAGGCGCCTGGAGCAGCAGCTTCTCGATTTCTCCCGAGATGCGCTCGGCCGGGAGATCGTCAAGCGGAATCCGCGCGCACAACGCCAGCGTTCCCGGTTCGAGAGTGCACTCGAAGCGCGCCGCGAACTGAACGGCGCGAAGCACCCGGAGGCTGTCCTCGCCAAAGGTTCGCAGGTCGACGGCGCGCAGCGTTCTCGTGCGCAGGTCCTCCCGGCCGTTGAACGGATCGAGGTACTGGTCGGTCAGCGGATCGAACGCGATGGCGTTGATGGTGAAGTCACGTCTCCTGGCGGCATCCTCGATCGACATCGTCGGATCGCCTTCGACAGTGAAGCCGCGGTGGCCAGACCCGGTCTTCGAATCCCGGCGCGGCAGCGACACGTCGATCCCGCCGACTTTGTAAACGGTGAAGCTCTCGCCGACGGCGTTCACCGGGCCGAAACGCACGAGCAGCGCTCTGAGCTGGTCCGGTTGAACCCCGAATACCTCCAGATCGATGTCCTTCGATGCCCGGCCGAGGAGGCGATCCCGCACCCAGCCGCCGACGATCAACGCGCGACCGCCCAGGCGGGCAGCGTCGCGCGCGATCTCCTCGACAAGAGGTGCGACCGGTTCGGTCACTGTTCCCGGCGCCTTCCGTACTTCCGCACGAGACTGTCGGTGAAGCCCGGCGCGAGCGCGTTGAGGATCGTGAGACCTCGCGATTTGGTGTGGGGGTAAACCTCGGCGACGGGACGACGGAGACAGCGGACGACTGCGGCAGCCACCGCGCCGGCGCTCTGCTTTGGGCCCAGCCCGCGGACCGAGTGGCCATAGTCGCGTTCCATGGCGCTGCGAAACTCGGTCTCGGTCGACACCGGCAGCACGACGCTCGCATGGATGTTCGTCCCGACGAATTCGGTGCGCAGCGATTCGACGAACCCGACCTGGGCCGCCTTGGTGGCGGTGTAGCCGCTCATCTCCGCGATGCCGCGGCGCCCGACGATCGACGAGACGACGATGAGATGGCCTTCCCCCTGCTGGCGGAAGAGTGGGACGGCCGCGCGCGCCCCCAGGTAGGTTCCCATGAAGTTCACGTCCATCATCTGCTTCATCACGTCTGGCGGCGTCTGCTCGACGGTGCCGTAGTAGCCGAACCCGGCATTGCACACCATGATGTCGAGCCGCCCGGTTAGGGCACGAGCCGCATCGACGAGGCGCTGCACATCGGGCTCAGACGTCACGTCCATGACGATCGCATCCGCGGAACCACCCTCCGTGCGAATCGCCGCGACCGCCTGCTGCAGCCGCTCGGCTCGCCGTGCGCCGAGCATCACCGCGACACCTTCGCGGGCGAGTGCGTGCGCGATCGCCAGTCCAATCCCGGACGACGCACCAGTGATCGCCGCGACCCGGCCCTTCAGATCCATCAAGGCATAATACAGGCCTGCCATGTCCGACGATCCCTGCATCTCCCTTCTGCGCCAGCTCGTATCGATCGATTCCGTGAATCCTTCGCTGGTGCCCGGCGCACGTGGTGAAGGCGAAATCGCGGCGGCGGTCGCGCGGCACATGCGCGAACTCGGCCTGCAGGTTCACGTGGAAGAGGTCGAGGCCGGCCGTCCCAACGTGATCGGCGTGCTGGAAGGCCCGGTTCCCGGACCCACGCTGATGTTGTGCGGACACGTCGACACCGTCGGTGTCGAAGGCATGTCCGCGCCGTTTACGCCGGTGGAGCGCGACGGGCGCTTGTACGGCCGTGGATCGCAGGACATGAAGTCGGGCGTCGCGGCGATGATCGACTCGGTCCGTGTCGCCGTCAGCCGGGGATTCAGCCGCGGCCGCATCGTGGTCGCCGCCGTCATCGACGAGGAGTACGCGAGCATCGGCGCGGACGCGTTGGTCACACGCTGGAAGGCCGATCTGGCGGTGGTGACCGAACCAACCGATCTGAAGATCGGCGTAGCGCACAAGGGTTTCGCGTGGCTGGACGTGGAAACCCGCGGCCTGGCGGCGCACGGCAGTCGTCCTCGTGACGGACGTGATGCGATCGTCCGCATGGGCCGGGTGCTGCAGCGACTCGAAGCGCTCGATCGCGAGCTGCAGTCGCGGCCGCCGCATCCGTTGATGGGAACGGCGTCGCTGCACGCCTCGATCATCAGCGGCGGTCGCGAGTTGAGCAGCTATCCGGATCGCTGTCTGCTGCAGATGGAGCGTCGCACCGTGGCCGGCGAAACAGGGGACGACGCCAGGAGCGAAGTGACCGGCATTCTCGAGTCACTCGCTCGGGAAGACCGCGACTTCGAAGCTGACGCGCGCCTCACGTTCGCGCGTCCCGCGTACGAGATCCCGGCCGGGCATCAGCTGCCCGGGTTGATCGCCTCGTCGCTGGCGTCGCTTGGTTTGCCTGCAGAGACCGTGGGAATGAGCTTCTGGACCGACGCCGCGGTGCTCGGGTCGGCTGGTATTCCGACTGTGCTGTTCGGACCAGGCGGCGCCGGGCTGCACGGCCAGGAGGAGTACGTGATCGTCGCGGAAGTGATCGCATGCCGCGACGTGCTGGCAACGCTGGCGCTGACGCTCCCGCAGTAGGACGGCAATTGCGTCAGCCGTCGCGGCTTCAGGCAGTCTTGCGGAGCACCAGCCGCGGCGATGTCGCCATCCGATGGCGCCGGGCATCGCCGTCGAACCTTCGCCGTGGCTCGCGCTCGCTGATTTCGAGGCCGGGCGTATCGTAACCACACGACGTGCACCGCATCATCAGCCGCTTCCCCTCGCGGTGCATCAGCGTGTCGTGGCCGCGAAAGCCGCAGAGCAACTGGCCGAGCCGCGTGATCGTCCGCGCAACGAACGCCGTTCCACTGTCTTCGTGACCGACCGCCGTGAGCCGCTGGGGATAGTTCGTGACCATGGGTTCCATCTCCGTACTGACGCTTGTCCGGGATTCGGGATCCGGGGTCCGATGCCTGGCCTCCCGTCGAGCTCGGAATATCAAGAGATGTGCCACGGGTCAGCAATATATGTAAGTCGTTAAGTCGCAATAATTTAGTGTCGATTGTGGGCCGAAACGAACCAGCCGACAGATGGGTAGACGCTCGAGCGGAAGACTTTTTTATGCGCCAGGGTTTTACGTACCCTGGGTGGCCGGCGACACAGCGCGGGCCGACTACTTTTCGTGGAGCAGGCTTCGGACGACGAAGCCCACGTTGGCCGGTCGCTCTCCGAGCCGTCGCATGAAGTAGGGGAACCACTCCTGTCCGAACGGCACGTAGATCCGAACCCGGTAGCCGTCGCCCGCGAGCCGCGCCTGGAGGTCACGGCGGATGCCGTAGAGGAATTGAAGCTCGAAGCGGTCGGGCGCGATCGCCTGCCGCCGGGCGAACGCAGTCGTGGCCTCGAGCATCGTGCGATCGTGGGTCGCGATCGCGGGCTGGATGCCGTCGGTCAGCAGCAGTTGCATGAGTTCCACGAACGCGGCGTCAACCTGTTCCTTCTTCTGATACGCGATCTTTCGGGGCTCGCGATAGGCGCCCTTGACCAGGCGGACGCGCGCGCCCAGCGCGTTCATGCGCCTCACGTCGTCCATGCTGCGTGGCAGGTAGGCCTGCACGACGATCCCCGCGTTGCGGTAGCCCTGCTGCCACAGCGTCTCGAAGACGTCGAAGGTCACCTGCGTGTAACGCGAGTCCTCCATGTCGATGCGGACGAAGAACTCGTACGGCGCTGCGCCGTCGAGGATGCGGCGGAGGTTGTCGACGCAGGTGGCGCGATCGACGGTGAGACCGAGCTGGGTGAGCGTGAGCGAGACATTGCGGCCGATCCCCGACGCGGCAATCTCCTTGAGGATGGCGAGATACGCGCGGGTGGCGCGATCGGCCTCCGCCATGCTGGCGATGCTCTCGCCAAGGAAGTCCAGCGTTTGCTGAAGTCCGGCCGCCTCGAGCCGTCGCGCCGCGGCGATGGCGTCGGCAACCGACTCACCGGCCACGAACCGTCTGGCGAAGCTGCTCTCGTTGCGCAAACCGTACCGGGACGCGAGGCTTTTCATGCTCCTGCTGCTGGCAAGAGCCTGGAAAACTGCCCTCGAGACGAAACGCATCAGTGCATGCGAGGCGTACGGCGCGGGGCGGCGAGCAGATGATTCAGGGTGCGGGCGTAGTAACGCAGGACCGTGCGTTCCCGGACGCGGAACCGGCCGCCGCGTTCGACGTGCACGACGTTGCGGCTTTCGAGCGGTTCGGCCGCGCGCTCCACGGCCTCCCGCCCGGAGGTGACCGACAGGTTTCCACCGGCGGCCGCCACGGTGTCGATTACCGTCTGTGCGCGTGCTTCGAGCTCGCGTCGTGTAATGCCGGGCCGCAGGGCGGCGGCGACGATCGCCGTCGGCAGGACCTTGTAGAGCCGGCCGATGGTGTCGCGCGTGAGGTGCGCGAGGGCCATGACGTCGCGGCGCGAATCCGGATCGTGATCCTTGAGCGCGATCGGCTCGCCGAAGGTGACGAACGCGCGCGATTGATAGCCAACCGCATAGCGCACCATTTCCGCGACCTCGCGGCCGAACGGCCGGGAGCCGCGCTTGATGCCTTGATGCGCCAGGATCCGATCCTCGAGGACCAGGTCGTAGGAGACCGCCATCGGCACGATCATGGACGCACTGCGATCGGCGGTGAGCGCGGCGTGCAGCAGCCCGGTCTTGGGCGCCTTCAGCTCGCCGGAGTAGCTCCGCCCGCCCTCGATGTAGAACAGCAGGTCGTGCCGGCCGAGAATCTCCGCGACGTACGCCTTCAGCGTGACCAGGTAGGCCGGGTCCTTGGTGTTGCGGCGGATCGGAATGGCCCCGGTGACGTGGCGGTGAATCAGCCCGAGCGGACCGCCGAACAGGTTGATGCCCGCGGCGATCACCGGGGGCCTGATGCTGTTGTCGTCGAGGACCAGCGGCTCGACCAGGTAGTCGAGATGGCTCTTGTGGTTCGAGATGTAGATGACGCGCCCTTCACTGGTCGCCTTCTGGGCGATCTCGACGTGCTCGTGAATGCGTTCGATTTTCCGGAGGATCGGATAGAGCGGATGTTTCAGCGCGCGGTAGATCGGGTAACGCTGCGTGGTCCGCAGCTCGTCGAGGTACCCCTGAATGCGCTCGCGCGCCTCGGGGCCGGAGGTGCCATGCCCCCCGCGCAGATACCGCGCCACATCCTCGTGCGCCAGAACGGCCTGCGTGATGTCATCGAGGAGCACGGCTGGAATATACCAACTTCCGCCCAAAGGCGGAAGCGACCCGCCTTCGCGCTTCGCCGCCTTCGCGCTTCGGCGAGGCAGGCTGAAAATGAATAGGTGTGGCTTCCGGCTTCAGCCGGAAGGCGGTCGCCGGCGTCAATTCTCAGTTTCCAGCTGGCGGCAGATGGCATCGGTGAACTCGGTGGTCGTCGCGGTCCCGCCGAGATCGCGGGTCCGGATTACCCCGTCGGTCAGCACCCGATCGAGCGCCGCGCGGATGCGGGACGAGGCCGCCGGCTCGCCGAGATGGTCGAGCATCATCAGCGCCGACAGGAGCAGGGCCGTCGGGTTCGCCAGGTTCTTGTTCGCGATGTCCGGTGCACTTCCGTGCACCGCCTCGAAGACGGCTGCGTCCGCCCCGAGGTTCGCCCCGGGGACCACACCGAGCCCGCCGACCAGCCCCGCGCAGAGATCCGAAACGATGTCTCCATAGAGATTCGGGAGCACCAGCACGTCGAAGCGCTCCGGGAACATCACCAGCTGCATGCAGGCGGCGTCGACAATCCGCTCGTCGTAGGTAATCGACGTGTGTTCGCGCGACACCTTGCGCGTGCTCTCGAGGAACATGCCGTCCCCGAGCTTCATGATGTTGGCCTTGTGCACCGCGGTGACACGCTTCCGATCGTTCGCCGTCGCGTACTCGAACGCGAACCGCGCGATCCGTGTCGACGCGCGCTCGGTGATGATCTTCAGGCTCTCGATGACGCCGGGAACCACCTCGTGTTCGAGACCCGAGTAGAGGTCTTCGGTGTTCTCGCGCACGATCACCAGATCAACATCGTTGAACCGGCTGGCAACGCCCGGCAGGTTGCGGACCGGCCGCAGGTTCGCGTACAGGTCGAGCGCCTTGCGCAGGCCGACGTTCACGCTGGTGATGCCTTCCGCGATCGGCGTGGTCACCGGCCCCTTCAGCGCGACCCTGGTCCGGCGGATCGAATCGAGCAGCTCGGCCGGCAGCGACTGATTGAATCGCTTGAACGCGGTGACCCCGGCGTCGTAGCGCTCCCACTCGATGTCGAGGCGGGCGACATGGAAGATGCGAACGACTGCTTCGGTGACTTCCGGACCGATGCCGTCGCCCGGGATCAGCGTGATGACGCGCGCCATCGCTCACCGGCTCCGGACCGACATCCGTGCGGCGAGGAGCGCCGCCACCGCTTCGAGCAGCGTTTTGTCGGCCGCGCCGAATGCGGCGTGACGGTCGCTGTCGATGTCGATCTCGCCGAGCACGTCCGCCCCGGCCATGATCGGCACCGCGATCTCTGATTTGGTCTCGACGCTGCAGGCGAGGTACCGGGGATCCGCGTTGACGTCGTCGACGATGATCGTCGCCTTTTCCGACGCCGCCGCTCCGCAGATACCGCGTCCGAGCGGGATCCGCGTGTGCGGTGAGGGCGTCCCTTCGAACGGGCCGAGCACGAGCTCGTTGCCGTCGAGCAGGTAGATGCCGACCCAGGAATAGTCGGGCATGCGGCGCTTCAGCGTCGCAACGGCTGCGGCCATCGCCCGATCCTGGTCGGGTTCCGACTGAACCTGCCTGGTGATCTCGTTGAGAACGTGGTCGTGGCTGGACATGAATCGCTCTGCAATCAGTCTCTGAGTTCGAACAACAACAAGGCGAGTCCGCCCAGCAGCGGGACGAGCTGTACGGAAACGGATCGGGCGTGGAGGCGGCCGAACTCGATGCGGCGGGGATCGGCCGGGTCGAGGGTCGAGGGGGCCGCGCCGATCGACTGCTGGGCACGGACGATCTGCGGGGCGACGACGACGCCCGCGTACACGGCCGCGCCAACCATCAGCAACAACCCGCCGACCCTGATCGCGAACCGCCGCGGCCTCGGCCCGAGCACGCCGCGCAGCATGAGGCTCAGGAGCACCACGGCCGCGCAAACGTACGTGACCAGATTGAAGCGCCGCAGCGTTTCGCCGACGACGCTGCCGGCAAGCGCGCGTCCCTCGGCGCCGCGGGCGCCGAGGACCTCGAATGCCGCCGGCGCTGCGAGCGCGCCGAGCGCGACCAGCCCGCCAATCCAGACCACGAGGGCCAGCACAGCGGCATACCGCAGCGCGAGCATCGCGTCATTATAATTGACCGTTCATGCCCGCCATCGCCTGGCTTGAGTGGAGCGCGGCTTCGTTTGCGCGCGCACGCACCGAAGGCAAGCCAGTGCTGCTCTCCATCGCGCCGACCTGGTGCCGCAACAGCGCCGAGATGGATCGATCGAGCTTCGCTGACCCGGAGGTCGTCGGGCGCGTCGGGCGGCGATATGTGCCGATCCGCGTGGACGCCGATCGCCGCCCGGACATCTGCGAACGTTACAGCCTCGGCGGCTGGCCGACGACCGCGTTCCTGACGCCTGACGGCGGCCTCCTTGGCGGAGGCACCTACGTCGGGCACGAGCGTCTCGCCGAGGCGCTGGAGCGTGTCGCCGACGCGTTTGGCAGCGGCGGGCATATGAGGATCGGCCACAGCACACCTCCGGCTCGACCGTCCGCCGCTACCGCGTTGACCGCAGATCAGCTGATTGAACAGATCGACCGTTGCTATGACCCGGAGTACGGCGGCTTCGGTGGCGCGCCGAAGTTCCCTCACGCCGCACCGGTTCATCTCGCGCTCGCGCTCTATCGCCGGCAGCAGTCCGAATCGCATCGCGACATGGCAATCAAGACCCTCGATGCGATCGGATGGGGCCCCATTCATGACGATCGGGATGGAGGATTTTTCCGGTATTCACGCAGCGCGGACTGGAGCTCACCGGAGCAGGAAAAGCTGCTCGACGTCAATGCGGCGTTGCTCGACGTCTACCTCGATGGCTTCGAAACGCTTCAGCTCTCACGGTACGGAGAGCGCGCAGAAGACGTGCTGCGGTACGTGCAGACCTGGCTGGCGGACCCTCTCGACGGCGGGTGGGCGGGGTCACAGCGGGCCGACCCTGATTACTACTCGGCTCCAGCAGCGGACACCGGCAGTCCCGGCGCGTTCGCGCCGCCGATCGATCGAACCTTGTATACGAGCTGGAATGCCGCGATGGTCTCCGCGGTGCTGAAAGCCGGACGCGTCCTCGGCGATACCGCGCTCTCTGAATTCGCGATCCGCTCGCTCGAACGGATCGTCGAGCTGTGCTATCAGCCCGGCGCCGGGATGGCGCACTACCATGACGGCTCGCCGCAGGTGAGAGGTCTCCTCGGTGACCAGATCGCGATGGCGGACGCGCAACTCGACGCCTTCGAAGCGACGGGGAACGTCGTCTACCGGATGCTCGCGGAGGAGCTCGTGCTGCACGCCCTTCGGACCCTGTGGGACGAATCGGACGGCGGCTTCTTCGATCGCACCGCCGATCCTGAAACTGATGTGGGGTTGATGCAGGATCGGCTGAAGCCTTTTGCGGGCAACTGCGCGGCCGCCCGGCTGCTGCGACGCGTGGCCCAGCTGTGCGGCCGTGACGCGCTCGCCGGGACCGCCGATCGCGCGCTCGCCGCCGTTCAGCGGGATGCGTCTGATGCCGGCCCGGTCGCGGCGGAGCTCGTCCTCGCGCTCACGGCCGCGGCCGAGTGATAGACTGCCCCTTTTACGTTGGAACCACTGCACGTTCAGGCCTGCCTCGCCGAAGCGCGTCAGCGCGCAGGCGGGTGAAAGCAGAGACCACAATGGCTGCTACTTCCGTTGCCGCACTTCGTGACATCGCCACACAACTCAGGATCGATTCGGTTGCCTCGACCAGCAAGGCCGGGAGCGGGCACCCGACGACGTGCCTTTCCGCGGCCGACATCATGTCGGTGCTGTTCTTTTCGGAGATGCACTTCGATCCGAAGAATCCACAGGACCCCGACAACGATCGCTTCGTGCTCTCGAAGGGGCACGCCGCGCCGATTCTCTACGCCGCGTGGGCCGAGGCGGGACTCTTTCCGCGCGAGCGTCTGATGGAGCTCCGTAGGTTCGAGTCCGACCTCGAAGGCCATCCGACCCCCAGGCTGCCGTTCGTGGACGTTGCCACCGGGTCGCTCGGACAGGGGATCTGCGCCGCCGTCGGGATCGCGCTGAACGCCAGGCGAATCGGATCGGGCTACCGCACTTACGCGTTGCTCGGCGACGGCGAGATCGCGGAAGGGTCGGTCTGGGAGGCGGCGGACGCCGCCGCTCACTACCAGCTCGACAACCTGTGCGCGATCGTCGACGCGAACGCCCTGGGTCAGAGCCAGCCCACCGAGTTCCGCCACGATCTCGATCGGATCGCGGCCCGCTGGAGCGCCTTCGGATGGAAGGCCATCGTCGTGGACGGCCACGACATCGCCGACATCCAGAAAGGCCTGGCGACGGCCCGGGCCACCTCGGGGAAGCCGACGGTGCTGGTGGCCCGCACGATCAAGGGCAAGGGTCTGTCGGCCATCGCGGGCAAGGAGGGATGGCACGGCAAGGCGCTCAAGGGCGGTGAAGAAACGGACAAGGCGCTCGAGGAGCTGAAGAGTCAGCTGACGAAGACGCCTGCCGAAGGTGCGATCCCCGGGCCGCGAAGCCGGGGCCGCGCGGAATCGGCCCCCGACTACGGCGCGCTGCCGCCGCCCGGCTACAAGATCGGGGATCTGGTCGCGACGCGCGAGGCATGGGGCACTGCGCTCGCAGCAGTCGGTAAGCTCGATACACGAATCGTCGCGCTCGACGCGGACGTCAAGAACTCGACCTTCAGCGATCGATTCGAGAAAGTGGCGCCCGAGCGCTTCTTCGAGATGTTCATCGCCGAGCAGGGGATGATCGGCACCGCCATGGGATTTGCAGCGCGCGGGGCGATTCCTTTCCCCTCGACGTTCGCGTGCTTCCTGTACCGCGCCGCGGATTTCATCCGCATGGCCGGCATCTCGATGCTGAACATGAAACTGACCGGGTCGCACGCCGGCGTGTCGATTGGCGAGGACGGCCCGTCCCAGATGGCGCTCGAGGACCTCGCGATGATGCGGGCGATTCCCGAGGCCGTCGTGCTCTACCCGTGCGAAGCGGTCAGCACCGAGCGGCTGGTCGCGGAGATGGCGCAGCACAAGGGACTCAGCTACATGCGCACCTCGCGTCCGAAGACCCCCGTTCTCTATGGACCCGAGGAGCGCTTCCCGATTGGGGGCTCGAAAGTCCTGCGGCAGAGCGGAGACGACACCGCAGTGGTCGTCGGTGCGGGCATCACGGTATTCGAGGCGCTGAAGGCGCACGATCTCCTCAAGACCGAGGGCATCGCCATCCGCGTGATCGATGCCTACTCCGTCCAGCCGATCGACAAGGGCCGCCTGACGAGCGCCGCCCGTGCCGCCGGCGGTGTCGTGATCAGCGTCGAAGATCACTACTCGGCTGGCGGGCTCGGCGACGCCGTTGCGGAAGCACTGGCGGACTCGAACGTCGTCGTCGAGCGGCTCGCGGTGCGGGACATCCCGCGCAGCGGCGAACCCGACGAGCTCGTGGACAAGTTCGGCATCTCGGCGCGCCACATCGTCGAGACCGTGAAGCGAAGCCGCACGACCGCGAGGGCCTGACCGGTTGCGCGGCTCGCGAGTGCGCGCGTTCGCGGCCCTCGTCGCGCTCGCGGCCCTGTGCGCGGCGCCCACCATGCAGACTGGTGGCGTCCAGGATCCGGCCTGGTCGCCGGATGGGCGCCGCCTCGCGTTCTCCTTCCTCGATCAAATCTGGATTGCCGACAAGGACGGCGGCAGCGGCCGTCCACTGAGACCCGACAGCACCATCGTCGAGCGCCATCCCGCGTGGTCGCCCGATGGCAAGGCGATCGCCTTCGCGGAAGACAGCGGGGCGGGCTACGTAATCGTCGTCGTCAGCGCCGACGGCGGAAACCGCCGTGTGATCAGCGGTGATGGCGAAGCGAGATGGCCGTCGTGGACGAAGGATGGCCGCGTAATCTTCTCCAGGCGGCAGGACGACCGCTGGCGGCTGTTTGCTACAGCGCTCGACGGCAGCGTGGCATCGCCGCTGTTTCCGGGATCCGAATCCGAGGATGAACGCCAGGCCAGCGTCTCTCCGGATGGCAAGCGGGTCGCCTACGTCTCCAATCGGGAGAGCGAGGATGGCGATGTCGATCTGTGGGTCGCGGATCTGACAGCTCCGCGCACACGCGGACACACGCAGGTGACCCGCGTGCGCGGCGAGGAGGGCTCGCCGTCATGGGCCCCCGACGGATCGCGCATCGCGTTCTCCGGCGTGCGTGACGGCGTCGCGGGAGTGTGGGTGACCACCATCGATCCTGCCGCGCGGCCGGTGGAGGGACCCGTGCTCGTGTCGAGGACGGGCGGAACACCTGCCTGGTCGCCCGATGGCCGGCGGATTGCGATCGCCGATCTGCCCCCGGTCGAGCCTACCTACAACGGCAACCCGCTCCGCAACCAGGACGATCCGCCACCGCTCTTCGCCGAGGCCTACCGGTTGCGGTTCGTCGACGCGCCGCTGCCGGCGGACTCGGGTGCGCGGACTGTCGCATTGCCGCGGGCGTCGTCGGGACGCTACACCGCGGCCTTCGACCGCGTGTGGGAAACGCTGCGCCGGCTTTATTACGCAGAGGGCCACAGCGCGGCGCCGTGGCTGGCGCTGAAGGACAAATACCGGGGTGCTGCCGGCGCCTCCAAAGACGATGGTCAGCTCGAGACCGTCGTGGACCAGCTGATCGCGGAACAGCCGCCAATCAAGCCGGCGATCGCTTCGTCTCGCGCGCTCGTCGTTTCCGGCCATCCGCTGGCGTCGCGCGCCGGCGCCGAGGCGCTCGAACGCGGCGGCAACATCGTCGACGCGGCGATCGCGGTGTCGTTCGCGCTTGGCGTAGTCGAGCCCGACGCGTCGGGTATCGGCGGGGACGGCATGGCAGTCCTTTATCTGAGAGGGATGAGCGAGCCGGTCGTGATCGACTACAAGGATCAGGCTCCGGGCCACGCCACGCGCGACCACCCGCTGCTGCAGCGCGCTAACCCCGACGGGCCTGCAGCCGCAAACATACCTGGCGTGGTCGCTGGTCTCGACTACCTGTACCGCACCTACGGGAGCAGGAAGATGGCCTGGTCCGATCTGATTGCGCCAGCCATCCGTCACGCCGAAGAGGGCTACACGCTGGATGCCACGCTGCCGACAACGATCGCGGAAGGACGGCGCTACTTCTCCAAGTATCCACCGGCGGCGAAAATCTATCTTCCGGACGGACGCGTGCCCGCGGCGGGGCAGCGATTCGTCAACAACGATTACGCGGCGACGCTTCGGACGATCGCAACCGAGGGCGCGTCATCGTTTTATCGCGGAGCGATCGCCCGGCGAATCGCCGGCGACATGGCGCAGAACGGCGGGCTGATCACACTCGATGATCTCGCTCAGTACCGCGCGATCGAACGCAGGCCGCTGGCCGGTGAGTACCGCGACTACCGCGTGTTCTCCGCGCCGCCTCCGGTCGCGACCGGCGCCGCGCTGATCGAGACACTGCAGATCCTTCAGAATTATCCGGCGGCGCACGGGGCCGCCTACTTCCGGGATGCCGGCTTCCTGCATCACGCGATCGAGTCGTGGAAGGTTCGCGACACCGGGCCGCGGATCGCGGATCCGGCACTGTGGGACGTGCCGCTCGGGCCCCATCTCGAGCCGTCGCATGCGGCGACGCTGTTCAAGCGTATCGACCCGTCAAAGGCGAGCCGGCCGGCCGCGCCGTCCGGGGAAGAAGGGACGCCTGAGCGCATCGGCCGCGGCACGACTGCATTCGCGGTCGCGGATGCCGACGGGAACATGATCGCCGTGACGCAGACGCTGAGCACCTGGGGCGGCACGTTCTACGTTTCCAACGGGCTCGGGTTTCTCTACAACAACCACCTGCGCTTCAACGTCGGCACTGCACCGGGCCGTTTCCTTCCGCTCGCCCGCTCGTCGTCCACGAGCGTGCCGACGTTGCTGTTCAGGAAAACGGCCGGCACTGATGGTCCCGGCGCTCCCGCACTCGCGGTTGCGGCTGCCGGCAACAACTGGATTCCTGCATCGGTCTACAACATCATCCTGAACGTCGTCGACGGCAGGATGCCGGCGCAAGCCGCGATCGAGGCGCCGCGATTCCTGATCGGCCGCGACCCGGCGGATCCCGCCGTCACGCGCGTGCAGATCGAAGATCGGATTCCGAGAGCGGTGCTTCAGGATCTTTCCGCCCGGGGTCACCGTTTTCAGAAAATTGGGCGCAAGGGGGAAGTGCGGTACGGCTATGCCGCCGCCATCGTCGTCGCTGCCGGGCACCGGGAAGTGCAGGCCGGCACGGAACCGCGTCGGTCGCACGGCGCGGCGGCGCCGGCAGAGCAGGGCGGCCGGTAGATGTGGCGCGGCCGGGTCTACAGACCCGGCCCTCCAACCCTGGATATCGCATGTCTTCTGTGGGGCAGAGTCTTCAGACCCTGCCGCTCTTTCAGAACGCCGACAGCCGCGCCGTGTCGACACGGAACATGCTCGAGAAAATCTGGCGGAGCAGTTCCGGGCGTTCGCCCAGCAGCGCGTAGAGATCGTCCCGATCCAGACGCAGAGCGGTGCCCTCCCCGACGACTTCCGCATTCAAGCCCAGCGAACGGCCGGACATCACCTCGAGCGAGCCGATGACCTCACCGCCGCGCGCCGTAATCGGCGGCGCGTCGGGCCCGTCCTTGAGCAGCACCGAGCCCGTTAGCACCAGCCACAGCGCCCCCGGGGCTGCCGTGGTGAAAAGCGTCGCGCCCAGCTGCAGCGACACGACCTTTGCTACATCGCCGAGATGGCGCATCTCGTCGGCTGTGACGCGCCCGAACAGGGGAACGCGCTGCAGTGCCAGGACCCGCTCGACCGGTGTGAGCCCACCGGCAGCGAGCTGGCTTAAATCGGACGCTGCGGCAGTGGCCTGAATCGTGCCGCTGACACCTGGAGGCGTGGACGACAGGGTTGCGAACAGTCCGCTCACGAGGTCCGTGTTGTCGGCGAGCAGCGTCCGCAGCTCGCTGCGGCTCATCGCCAGCGTGACCACCAGCCCGTCGGTCCGGATGGTATTCGCCATCGGCATCCCGGACAGCGCTTCGGTGAATCCGAGCGGGGCCGGCGCCTGAAGCGCTTGCGGAGCGGCGTCCCGGCTCGTCGCGATCACGCGGCCGTCCAGCAGGAAGTGGATCGTTTCGGGGACCGCGCCCTCCGTGAGCAAGACCGTGCCGGGATCATGACGGACCTGCTTGGCCGCCGATGCAATCCGGTACAGCTCGTCGATGCTGACCGTGGCGAACAGCGGCAGCTCCCGCAGGCGCGTGGCCAGCTCCGCGGCGGGCAGCGGCTCGTTCCACAGCTCGCGTCGGCGCTCGGCTGGCATGCGGTGTTCGGCGAGCGCCCAGGACGCGGCCTCGAACACGTACCAGTCGCGCACATCGCGGTGCGCCAGCACGTGCTCGATATCGTCGGCCAGTGCCCAGACCTTGTGTTCCCGCGCCGTATCGATCGCTGAAGCCGCAACGACCTGGTCATCGTCGTTGATCAGCTGCAGCAGCGTCTCCTCGACATCGCGCGGCCGCGTTTTCAGCAGCACGTTGCCGCGACGAACCTTCTCTTCGATCGGCATCTCTTCGAGCACCGGCATGATCCGCTTCCGCAGTGCGCCCTCGAGAATGTTGTCGAGGTATTCCGACGCGTTGGCGCGACTGCGCGAGTCGCCGTTGGCGATCGTCCACTGGGCGGCGGTGATGTCCCGCCACGGGTAGAGGAGCATCAGCAGCCGATAGATCCGATCCTTCGTCCGCTGGATCTTCTGTTCCAGCGCCAGCGCCAGCGTCGAGCCGCGGGGCAGCCGGTTCTGGCCGAACAGGTTGTGATGCAGCGACAAGTAGTTGAAATAGTTCCGCCCTTCATCGAGTGCGAGCGCTTCGATGTGCTCGCGCGGGAAGGTCAACGAATCGTGCTCGCGACGGAGCCGTTCGAGGGCGGAGACGACCTTGTACCGGAGGAAGCCGTCCTTTTCGGTGAGCGCCGCCGTGAGGACGTCCACGGTCTTCTGGCTCGGGATGAACGCCAGCGTTGCCGGAATGTGCCGCCGGACCCAGATGTCCTCTTCGGGGGCGCGCATGAAGTGCGCGAGCGCGTCCACGACCGGTTCGCCGTATCCGACGAGCACCGTTCGCGCGCTGCCCTTCAAACGCCGGTGACGGAGCAACGCAATCAGCGTCGGGACGAACACGAAATCGTCCGTCCTGGCGGCGCCCACGCTGGCCATCGCCTCGTCCGCCACGTCCGGCGCAGGGTCGTAGAGCAACGGGATCAGGAGCCGCCGGAACCGGGGCTGCGAGGTTTGACCGATCGCGGCCGCGACGTCACGCCTGGCGTTCCGCGCCCCGTCGGAGGTGTCGGCAATCAGGCTGACGAGCGCGGCCTCGGCAAGGTCCAGATCGGCCGGTCGAGTGCTCGTGGCCAGCGCCGCGGCCGCCGTCGCACGGATCCGCGGATCCTCTTCGTTCAGCATCGGTCGCGCGAGCGTCGCGGCGTCCTCGTTGCTGATCGCGCCGAGCGCAGCGATCGCGCCGGCCCGTACCGAGGAATCCGGATCACCGAGCAGGCGCCGGATGTTGGGCGCCCACTTGCGCGCGATCTCCGTCCTGGCGGCGGCGAGGGCCTGCAGCGCGCGCGCCCGCACCTTCGCTGATTCGTGGTACAGGAGCAGCGGCGTCACCAGGTTGCGCTTGTCGAGCGACTCCAGCACGTCGATGGCGTAGATCACGCGATTGGCATCCGGATTGGCCAGCTCCTGCACCAGCGTTTCGACCGTCGAGAGGTCGGCGGCGTCGAGCCTCAACTGCTCCGGCTGCACGATGCGCTGTTCGATGCTGCGGCGGAACGACGCGAGGTATTCGCGTTTCGCACGCACCGCCATCACGAACCAGATCAGCGCGAGCCCCAGGCTCACGATGCTCAACTGATTCCACGCCAGCGCAAGTCCCCATGGCTGGATGAGGACGAGGGTCAGCAGCGCGCCGAGGGCCCGCGCCATCCGGTCCACGGTGACATCCACCAGCGGCTTCACTTCCTGCCGGAGCTCGGACGGCAGCGGGAGGAACAGCACCTCGCGCGTGGTCTTGTCCACCGTGTACCGGAACGACTGATCGGTCACACGGGCAAGAGCTGGTGCCCAGAGCGCGTTGTTCAGAAGGATGATCGCCGCGGTGATCGACAGGTTGGTCGGGAGAATCAGCAGCGCGAACCCGATCCCCAGGTAACGATGGATGCGCGGCGTGATCCAGACCTGGATCACGAACGCGGCGGCTGACGTGTAGAACCGAATCTGGGCCAGGAACGCGCCGATCGAATCCGCCTGCCCGGCGCCCTTGAAGACCTCCGCCGCCATGTTCACCTGTTGATCGAGCAGCGCGGCCCCGAGCGACCCGAAACTGATGATGAGCGCGATGATCTGGATCTGACGGGAGCCGCGGAGCAGCGTCATCGCTCGCTTCAGCGTGACGCCCTGTTCGTCCTTCATGTCGGTGGAGGCCGCGACCGCCGCCTGCTGCCGGCTGAGAATCGCCGCGACAATCGCCCCGCAAAGCAGAAGCGTTGCGGCGCTGACCAGGAGCAGGTTATTGGTGCCGACCTCCTGCACCATCACTGCGGTCAGGCCTGATCCGGTCGCTCCGCCCAGCGTGACGCCGCCGCCGACAAAGCCGAAGAGGCGCTTGGCCTGCCGGGGATCGTAGATGCCGTTGGCGAGTGTCCAGAACTGGCTGATCAGCAGGATGCCGAGGAGCGCGCCCCAGACATAGAAAACGACCGAGACCCAGCCGGCCCCAGTGCCGAAGAGGAGCCAGAAGCCGACCATCGTCCCGGCCATCAGTCCCTGGGTAATCGGCAGCGCCCAGCGGCGGGGGAGCGCGCTCACCAGCCGCGTGTAGCCCACCATCAGCACGCTGATGATCAGGCCGGAGCCGAGGATGACCCACGGGACGTTCACCGCTCCCAGGCTCTGGATCACTTTCGAGCGTGTGAGCGGCTGGATCATGTTGTAGGCCGCCATCGCCAGGAAGGAGTAGACGAACATCAACAGCGCGCCGGGCGCCTCTTCCTTCCGGACGTCGACGAAAGGAGAAAGAATCCGTTGGAGGGACATAAGGCACACAGCCTAAGCGATGAGGTAGTTGAAGTAAACTGCGCCCATCCATGCTTCTTCGGGTCCGCCGGTTCCTGGACGTCAGGCCCGGTGAAGGGTTGCCGGTTCTCCTTACCTTTCTGTACATCTGGGTCGTCGTCGCTTCGTTTCTCCTTGCGAAGCCGATTCGGGCCGGGCTGTTTCTGGGGGAGCACGAGGCATACGACCTCGTGTACGTGTATGCGGCGGTTCCCCTGGTCCTCTCCCTGTTCGTGCCGGGCTATACCCGCGTCGCCGGCCGGATCGGCGCGCGGAGGGTCACCGTTGCCACCCTGCTGTTCTTCTCGCTCAATGTGCTCCTGTTCTGGTACCTCTTCCGGTTCCAGGACATCAAACGCCTCCCCGACGTCTTTTTCGTCTGGGTCAGCTGTTACGGGGTGATTGCACCGGTCCAGGCCTGGAGCTACGCCAACTCGCTGTTCGATACCCGCCAGGCCAAGCGGCTGTTCGGGCTGATTGGCGCCGGCGCGTCGCTTGGCGCGATGTCGGCGGGCGTCCTCGCCCGCGTCCTGGTCGAGCCGGTCGGAGGCCCGGCCAACCTCCTGCTGGTCCTCGCACTCCTGATCGCGCTCGCGGCGGCGATCGTGCTGTTCGCGAACCTCCGAATCCGGCGAATCGGGTTGACTCGGCGCGGCCCGCCGATTTCACGCCCGTTTGCCGAGACCTGGCGCGAAATCATCGGCACCCCGTATCTGCGCCTTCTGGCCGGGCTGGTCTTCGGCGTCGCAATCGCGACCCAGTGGTCATCGCTGCAGCTCGGCGTGGTCTCCAAGCACCATTTCGGAAGCTCGCAGGAGATCACCGAGTTCTACGGCACGTTCAGCTTCGTGACCGGCGTCCTGAGCTTCCTGGTGCAGCTGTTCATCACGGGGCGGGTGCTTCGAAACTGGGGAATGTCAGCCGGCATTCTCGCGCTCCCTCTCGCGCTGGCGACGGGCAACTTCCTGATCTTCCTGGCGCCGGGGTTCTGGAGCGTGCTCGTGACCAACGGGTTCGATCAGGGACTGCGTTTCTCGGTCGACAAGGCCACCTACGAGCTGCTGTATCTGCCGATCGCGCCGGGCAGGCGGGTCTTGATCAAGAACGCCATCGACATCGTGGGCAACCGGATCGCCGACGCAGTCGGCGCCGTACTGCTCGGCCTGGCGACCAACGGCTTTCTGTTCCTGCCCGGCCTTCATCTCGGGTTGCGTGGGACCGCGGCCATCAATCTCGTCACCGTCGGGATCTGGACCTCGCTGGCGTGGTCGTTGCGGTCGGAGTACATCCGCACCATCCACGACAGCATTCACCGCCACCGGCTGGACACCGAGCGTGGCACCGCGGCCGTGACCGAACGCTCCGCCGCAGACGTCCTGACCGCGAAGCTGGCGGCCGCGGATCTCTCCGAGGTGCGCTACGCGCTGGATCTGATCGAAGGCCAGCGAACGAGGAAATGGTTCCCGGCGTTGCGAACGCTCCTCACTCATCCCGATCCCGAGGTCCGGCGCCGCTCACTCTCGATTCTGAGCGCGGGCGGAGACGATCAGATCTCGGATCGGGTGCCGGCAATGCTGCGCGACCCCGATCTCGGTGTTCGCACGGAGGCGCTGCTGTATCTGTCGCGTGAATCGGGGGTCGATCCCCTGAGACAGATCCAGGAGCTTGGTGATTTCGAGGACTTCTCGATCCGCGCTGGCGCCGCGGCGTTCCTCGCTGCGCCTGGTCCCGCGCAGAACCTCGATGCCGCGCGGCTCATGGTCGATGCGATGGCGCGAGCCACCGGCGACGAGGGACGCCGGGATCGCACCGAAGCCGCGAGGCTGATTGGATCGGTCCATGATCCCGCCTTTCTTCTCGATCTCCTGCCGGTCCTGATCATCGACGAGGACATCGAGGTGGCTCGACAGGCGGTCCGGTCCGCGTACCGGGCAGCGACGGAGGAGCTCATCCCGCCGCTGATGATTGTCCTTGGTCGCGCCGATCTCGCCGAAGAGGCCGCGGAGGCGCTGGCCCGGCTCGGAAATCGTGTCGTGCCGACCCTGTCACACGCCCTCCGATCCGAAGAGGTGCCGATCGAAGTGCGTCGCGAGTTGCCGTCGGTGCTGCTCCGGATCGGGACCTCGGAGGCGGAACAGGCGCTGGTTTCGAGCCTGCTGGAGTCGGACGGGACCGTCAGGCACCGGGTCATCGCTTCGCTGAACAAGCTGCGCGCGGTCCGGCCCGACATCCGCATCGACCCGAGCGTGCTCGAGTTGCTGCTGGCCGCGGAGATCGCCGGGCACTACCGATCGTATCAGGTGCTCGGGCCGCTCGAGGTGCAGTTCAAACGCCAGGATGCGGTCATCGATGCGCTCCGGCATTCGATGGAACAGGAGCTCGAGCGAATCTTCCGTTTGATGGCGCTGCTCCTTCCGCAGGCAGGTCTGCACGACGCCTATGTGGGCGTGCGGTCCTCGAATCCGACCGTCCGCGCCAACGCGCTGGAGTTTCTCGACAACGTCCTCAAGCCGGAGCTGCGGCAGGTGCTGGTGCCGCTGCTCGATTCGCACGTGACGGTGCAGGAGCGCATCGACCTCGCCAACCGGCTGGTCGGGGCCCCGCTCGAAACGTCGGATCAGGCGGTCGCGACCCTGCTCGCGAGCGATGACCCGTGGCTGCGGTCGTGTGCGATCCAGGCGGTCGGCACGCTGCAGCTTCGCTCGCTCGCACCGGAACTGAAGCGCTACGAGGACGCTGCCGATCCGCTGGTCCGCGAAGCGGTCGTCGCGGCGCGGGCACGCCTGGCCGGGGACGCGCGCGCGCTGCTCGAGCCGCAGCATCCCGCGCCAGCGGATCTCGATGTCGGCGTCGGCGCCGGCTGACGTCTACTCAATCACCATCATTTGCGGCGCGGCGCCACGCCGTTCGCTCGCCCGCATCAGGCGTTCGATCCTGAGCGCCACCGCCGGCGCCACCCCGTCGGGGCCATTGGACAGGTACCGCTCCAGGTCCGCGTTGGTCAACCCCGTCACGTTCGTCGTGGACGTGTCGGGGATCGACAGCGCTTCGGCCTGCGCGCGTTCGATCATCGGCGGTGGCAGTTGGAGCTCGTTCGCCATCGCGATGACGTCGCTTTTGAGGACGTATCCGAGCGGCAACACGTCCGCCGCGGCGTCGCCATGACGGGTGAACGCGCCGATCGTGAGATCGGTGCGATCGAGGGATCCGGCCACCAGCGAGTTCAACGAATCGGCCACGAAGTAGACAGCGGCCATCAGGATGCGCTGACGGAGACCGGCGCCGCGGGTCCACTCGAGGTCGGCGGTCACCGGCGGCACGCCCGATCCGGTCATCGTGCCGCCCAAAGCGGCAGTGAGCCGGCTGCAGGCGAGCTCGGTTGGCAGCCGGAGCAGTCGCATCTGTAGAATTTCGGCGACGGCCTGGGCTTCGTGCGCCGCCGCGGCCAAGGGACCATCGGCTGCGTGTACTGCGACGGCTTTCTCTTCCATTGCGATCTGACAGAGCCGCGCCGTCACTGCCGACCCGATGCGGCCATCGAGCGGCACGACCAGCCCTTCAGCGCCCGCTGCGCTCACGCCGCTCTTGAGCCAGTTGGCGATCTCGGTGGGCCGTGTGTGCATGACGGGGCGCCGGAGAGCTATTGCGCGGGAATGGCGGGAGCCTGCTGGTCGATTACCCGGAGGAAGGCGTCCACGACCTCGGGATCGAACTGGCGCGAACGCTGACGGTCGATTTCTGCGACCGCTTCCGCGATCGGCCACGCCGCCTTGTAAGGACGTTTCTGCGTGAGCGCGTCGAACACATCGGCCACCGCCACGATCCGGCCGGCGAGCGGAATCTGATCCTGACGGATGCCCGCGTAGCCCTCGCCGTCCCAGCGCTCGTGATGGCTGAACGCAATTTCCTCAGCCAGCCGCAGCAGGTTGAATCGGCTGCCCGACAGAATCCGCGCGCCGATTGTCGTGTGCTTCTTCACCTGCTCGAACTCGTCCATCGTCAGCTTGCCCGGCTTCAGGAGGATTGAATCCGGGACGCCGATCTTGCCGACGTCGTGCAGCGGAGCGGCACGGCGAATCAGCGAGATTTGCGGATCGGTCAGGCCCAGCTGCCGCGCGAGGAGCGCCGCCATCTGGCCGACCCGTTCGGTGTGCTGCCCGGTGTTGTCGTCGCGAAACTCCGCCGCGCGCGCCAGCCGCTCCATGATCTCTTCCTGTGCGGCCTCGAGCTCGCGGGTGCGGTCCCTGACCTTGGCCTCGAGGATCGTGTTCTGACTCTGGACCTGGAAATAGAGGAAGCGGGTCTCGAGCAGGGTGCGGATCCGGAGCAGCACTTCGTCGGAGTGGAACGGTTTGCTCACGAAGTCCTTGGCCCCGCGCGCCAGCGCCTCCTGGCGTGCCTCCGGCGTCATGTCGCCCGTCAGCATCAGGATCGGGAGATAGCTCGCCTCCGCGATTTCATTGAGTTGATCCATCACCGCCAGACCGTCCATGCCCGGCATGTGGAGATCCAGCAGGATGAGATCCGGGCGGTACTTCACATACAACCTGGCTGCGTCTGCGGGATCCGTGGTGCTCTCCACCTTGTCGAACCCGGCGCGCTCGAGCAGACGCCGCAGCAGCCCGACGTTCGCTTCCTCGTCTTCGACGATCAGGATGCGCGCATTCTTGAAGATGCGGTTCTGCATGGGTTCTGATGTGGGCCCGCCAGGAATGCACCGCCTCGCCCGGTCGTCCGGATTGATACCGACTCCGGCCATTCCGTTGATGCGTCGCCGAGGTGTTCATGTCCGATCGACTCCGCCAGCCATCAGCGGCCGGCGATCGTGTTTTCGGACTGAAAGCCCGAACAAAACAGGCCTGCCGAAAAGTGCGAACCACAGAGACAGCCTGTCACGCCGAAGTGCGAAGCACGAAGGCGGAGCCATGCTACACCAGACCGCGGGGCCCGGCCGCGAAAGGCGACGGTATAATTTCCGGCTGAATTTCTTCCACTTTCAGGAGACGAGGAATGGCATCACAGAAGGGCCCGATCCGGGTCGTGCATTTCGGCCTCGGGCCCATCGGCGCGGCCGTCGTGCGGCAGATCGCCGCCCGCAGGGGTTTCAGAATCGTCGGAGCCGTCGACATCGACACGGCCAAGGTCGGCCGCGATCTCGGCGAAGTCGCGGCCGTCGGCCGGCGGCTGAAGATCAAGGTTTCGGACGATGCCAGGAAGACCATTAAGGCGGGGAAGCCGGATGTGGTCGTGTTGTGCACCAGCTCGTCGATGAAGGGAGTGCTCGGACAGATCGAGTCGATCCTGAAGCTCAAGGTGCCGATCGTCTCGACCACCGAGGAACTCTCCTATCCGACCAAGGCCAACATGCGCTACGCGCGCCTGGTTCACCAGATGGCCAGGAAGGCCAGGGTGGCCGTGCTCGGGACCGGCGTGAACCCCGGGTTCGTGATGGACGCGCTGCCGATCATGCTGACCGGCGTGTGCGAGCGGGTCGAGGCGATCAAGGTCGACCGCATCCAGGACGCCCGGATACGCCGCCTGCCGTTCCAGCAGAAGATCGGCGCCGGCCTGACCCGCGAACAGTTCCAGAGGAAGGTGGACGATGGCAGCGTGCGCCACGTCGGCCTTGCGGAGTCGGTCTCGATGATTGCCGACGCGCTCGGATGGAAGCTCGATCGCATCACCGACGAGATCCAGCCGAAGATGGCCACCGAAACGGTGGCGAGCGAATTCCTAGCCGTGGATCCGGGCTACGTCTGCGGGATCGTGCAGGACGGCATCGGCTACCAGGGCGGCCAGCCGGTGATCACCCTGCACATGGAGGCCTATCTGGGCGCGCCCGAGTCGTACGACTCGGTCGAGATTGTGGGGTCGCCGTCGCTCAAGTCGAAGGTGGCGGGGGGTGTGCACGGCGACATCGCCACCGCCTCGATCGTCGTCAATTCGCTGCCGAAGATCCTGGAGGTGCCGCCCGGCCTGCACACCATGCGCGATATGCCGCTCCCGTCGTTTTTCGGAGGCGAGCGATAGCGCCCGGCGTCAGGATTCCGATACCGCGAGTCCCCAGCGGCGCCGCTTGAGGAAGAGCCCCTTGCGGGAGATGCCGAGCAGCCGTGAGGCCTCCTCGACGCGGCCGTGGGTGCGATCCAGCGCGCGGCGGACCATCACCTGCTCCAGCATGTCGACGGCCACCGGCAGCGGCTGATCGAGGGCCACGCGCACTTCGATTTCCGCTGCCGGCGTTGCGGCAATCGTGCGGCGGGAGGCCTGAATCTCCGGCGAGAGCAGCGCCGGCGTCAGCGTGCCGTCCGGTTCGGCGAGCGCCACCATCCGCTGGACCTCGTTGGCGAGCTGGCGCACGTTGCCGGGCCAGGAGAACAGCAGCAGATATTCCAGCGTGTCGTCGGCGAGCGTGAGCTGCCCCTTGCGCTGTTCGTCTGCGTACTTGCGGACGTAATGCTGGACGAGCGGCGGGATCTCCTCACGCCGTTCGCGCAACGGCGGCAGCGACAGCCGCATCACGTTCAGGCGGTAGAAGAGATCGCCACGGAAGCGGCCGTCCGCCACCAGCTGCTCGACGCTGGCGTTGGTCGCCGCGATCACCCGCACGTCGACCTTCACCGGGTGCGGCTCGCCGAGCGGGTGGATCTCGTGGGTCTCGAGGAAGCGCAGCAGCTTCGGCTGCATCTCCGGTCCGATCTCGCCAATCTCGTCGAGGAACAGCGTGCCGCCGGCCGCGGACCGGATCACGCCGGGGAACCCCGCGTCGGCGCCGGTGAAGGCGCCCTTGCGATGCCCGAACAGCTGGCTCTCGAGCAGATCGCGAGGCACTGCCGCGCAGTTGAAGGGCAGGAACGGGCGGTCGGAACGATCGGACGCGCGATGAATGGCGCGAGCGACCATTTCCTTCCCCGTGCCCGTCTCACCGGTAATCAGCACGGAAATCGGGTTGGCGGCGATCCGGCGCGCCGTGTTCAGGACTTCGAGCATCTGTTCGGACGCCCAGATGCACTCCGGATCGCTATCGAGCGCGTCGGCCGGCCACAGCGCCGCGCGCTGCTTCTCGTCGCGCCGGTAGGTCTCGAGCGACAGCGCCAGCGCCAGCAGCTTCCTGATCGTGGCAAAGGTGCAATACCCCTCGAGATCGCGCCGCGGCTGAATCGCCAGGAACCAGACCTCGTCACCCCGGGTCCCGAGCGCCAGGTGCTCGATCGCGTCGGTCGCCACCGCCGCCGCGGCCGACGCCTCGGCCGGGGTCCAGTCCACGGCCTCGACGATCCGCACACCAGCCGGCGACTTGACCACGAGCGCCATGGCCGTGGCGCAGCCGGCACCTTTGATCAGGGCGACGGTCTCGGGGCCGAGGATGTGGGGATGCCCGGAGAGCTCGAGCAGGGCGACAGCAGCGTCAAGAGAGGGCGATGCTGCCTCCGTCTTTCCGATTGCGTCGTCTAGAGGCTGCTGGAATCCTCGCGTCACATCCTGGCTCAATCCTAAGTTCCCAGCTCCAATGGCCACTCGTGCAGCCCGTTGAATATGGGTGGGTCCAAGTGGATCATCCTTGTGCAACGCGGCGAGTGCGCTCTGAAATTCAGCAACTTCTTGTGGATCGTGAGCACCATCGTTGTTGTTCATAATAAGCGCAGCCAGTGCGTCCGCTTGTTTGCCACACATCGCGAGACACTTCGCCTTAGTAACCAAGACTCTGCGTCGCCACACGGTGTCGTTAAAAGCGTTTGCCGTTTCTAGAGCGCCAGAGAGCTCATCAGCCGCTTCCGCCCATCGGCCTTCCGCCTGTGCGAGTCTGGCGCGGGAATAGGCCTCAGTGATCGCATCCCAATGGGGCCTAGCATCCTTCTCCTTCGTCGCTCGCTCCGCGGCCTCTTTGAGGGCGATACGGCAACGTTCATAGTCTCTTGCGGTGATGAGAAGATTCGCCCAGCTGTCCAGAACCGCCCGGCGAAGCTGGCAGTTCTGGTCAACGCTCGAAAGTACCGCGTCGATGTGGCTCTTTGCGCTCTCGAAGCATCCTCGTCGCTCTTGGATGTGCGATAAGTTAATGTGTGCCGCAATCCGCGTATGAAAGTGGCCTGATTCTTTGGAGTATTCCAATGCACGCTGGGCAGCGTGGAGAGCCCTTTCTGTGTCACCAGTAAGTACATCGACTACTGAGCGATCGATTTCGAGTAGACCCTCAAGCCATCGGTTGGGGTAGCGCTCCAACAATCCAGAGACCAAATTGTGGTGACGCCGAACCTCGCTAAGACCGTTCGCGCGCGCCTCACATCTAGCAACATAAATTCGCAAGAGCGCCAGGATGTGTGGGTCGCCCGAAGCCGCTGCGGACCGCCGCACGTGTGGCAATCGCGCCATTACCGCAGTAAGAGGTTCCAGCTGAATCTGAAATGACAACCGAGTGAGGTCAAGGATCGCGGTCTGTTTGTCACGCGGTCCGCAGTGTCTCTGGGCGATGGCGAGATACGAATTGGCGGCCGGCACATCTCCCATGTCGAACGCACAGAGAGCGAGGACTCGATTTAGACGAGTAGCGGTGGAGGGATCAAGTCGACGCGCTAGGCTATCCTCGGCCAGCTGCGCGGCCTTCGTCTCTCGGCCCGTTTCGTACAACAATTCGGCTTCGTAGGCATCGAATAAGCAAGGATCCTCGATTCGTGCTGGACGCGCAGTGCCTAAGAGACTCAACGCATCGTCGAATCGACCGGCTCCAATGAGTGTGTCAAGCGTATCCGGGAGATGTGCCATCTTAGTGAATGGAAGGGGGCCGAATCCCCGGATGCTCGGGTAACTCCGATTCCATCGGGCGACCGCTTAGACAAAGTCGAAGAAGATCGTCAATGGAGCTGGCCTGGTCGGGTGCCGTTGCTACGGAAATGTGAATTCTGTCAGCCAGGTCTACCAGGTGACCACCGATGCTGACGGAACGCGACACTGCTAGCCGAATTCGCTTCGCGATTGCGGAACCAGTGCTCTGATCTGTGTGCAACAAGAGCGCGACGAACCGAGACGTTCCGTATTGGAAGAGCATGTCTGCGGCGCGAAGGCTCTGTCTAGTTAGTCGCACCAGGTCAGAGACGTTCGCGTCCGACAACACCTGGTCTGGTTGCTTCTCGCTGCCATTGCCGAGTTGGTTAATAGAAACAACGATTAATGATACGGGCCGATGTGAGGTGGCTTCTGAGACCTGAGTGCTAGCTATGTCTCTAAAATGTTCGAGTTTCGGTAGGCCTGTTACGGTGTCTCGAAGAAGCTTAATTCGAGTGCGTTGGAGTTCGGCGGACTGCTGGACCGCGGGTGTAACCTGTCGGGCCACAACTTCAATCACCCGCTGGTGTTCCTCACTGAAGGCGTCGCGCGCAGTCGCATACAGGGTAAGCACTCCGACGAGATTCCCAGCTGAAACAAGTGGAGTGCTTAGGCAACTGCGCGGCCGCGGGTTCATAGCTCTCGCCGTTTCGCCGAGATCCAGGACAGGATCCGAATTTCGAATTGTCCGCTTATTAGCCGCTACCCATCCACTAAGCCTCTGGCCAGTGCCAATCCGCATTCCCGCGACTAAGCCAGCATTTTCGCCGGCAGCGTGTATGGCGATGAGCTCATCCGAGTCAGTCTCATACGAATAGAGCACGGAAAGAGAGGAAGGAATCAGACGCCGAAGGTGCTTTGAGATGATGTCGCCGACATCCTGAAGCGAATTTAAGGAACTCAGCCCACGCGCCAAGCTGAAGAGGGTAAGCATTTCCTCCGTGCTACCAGAAATGTCCTCGAAGCCGTGCTCTGGTGATGTACGCGCCATCGGCGGTCCGGAGGCATCAGTAATCGCTCGGAGTGGGGCAGGCTCTACTTCGACCACCGACGGAGGCGCAATATCCTGATGAACGTTGATGAACGTATCAACCACCAGAGGGTCATACATCGTTCCTCGTCGTTGGACCAGTATCTGAATGGCGTCCTTGTCAGAGAGGCGAGGTCTGTAAGGTCTGTCTGACGTGAGAGCGTCAAAGCAGTCGACAACCGACAAGATTCGAGCTCCGATCGGAATATCCGTACCCGCTATGCCGTCAGGGTAACCAGTGCCATTCCAGTTTTCATGGTGGTGTCGAACAATCGGCACGACCGGATACGGAAAATCAATCGCCGACAGGATATCTGCACCAACGCTGGCATGAAGTTTCATCTTCTCGAATTCCGCCGGCGACAAAGGGCCAGGCTTGTTGAGAATGTACTCAGGAACAGCCAGTTTGCCCATATCGTGCAGCAACGCCGCCGCTTCAATTGCTTGAATCAGCTGTGGGTCCGTTACCCCGACTCTGCGTGCAAGTCCAACTGCATACGTTTGAACACGCCTTATATGTCCATGCGTGATCTGGTCCTTTGCATCGATGGCCATCGCCAAGGTCTCGATCGTCGACATATAGAGCGAGTTCAGTTGTGCGAGATGTCGATTTGCATCCTCGACGCGCCCCATGGACGTTGAGAACGTGAAATACAAAACCAGAAGAAGCGGGATAATTAGGGCTACATAAGTAAAGTCGACATCTTTGGTGTAGCTAACTAGCAGCGCCGCAACGGACGCACCACCGAAATAGTTCAGAGATATCCAGACGAAGTTCTCGCGCCATATCTTTAGCGGCGAAAGTTGTCGTTCAAGAGAGATAGCGAAGGCAATGACTGCGCTATTTAGTGCGTAGTAAACTACAGCGAATGCAAGCAGCGGGAAAACGATGGTACCGATGTTGACGCTTTCGCCTTCTCGAGTTAGTACCAGCGGCGGCGTTCCTGAAGCGAGAAAAAAGACTTGGGATGATGTCCAGAGAGTAAGAGCCAGCGCGGCGACATTGAAAAGCGATTTGTATGTCGGCTGGCGCTTTCGCCGGTGACCCCAAAGTGAGATCACTAGAGCGTCGAGCGCGACGGTCAGCGTGCCAGCTGCGGGACCGAATAACAAGACAGACGTAAAGACGAATGTCTCGGAGACGGAGATCGTCGCGGGGAGAGATGGAAGTTTGAGGGTGGCGGACCCGCTGACGAGGGTCAGGACCGCCAGGACCGTCCAGCCCCAACCTATCTGTTGCCGCGTTAGCGCGTAGAGAGAGTGACCAATTGTGAGAAGCCCCAGGCACACCACGACTGCGACGTAGACTCGCGCCTTCGTAGGGAGAGATGTAAACGCTGAGGGCATGTGCGAATCGCCGCGGGCGCCGTAACTAATCAGGCGCCCTCCTTCCGGCGCCTTACTCAGTCCAAACGATGATGCGCATTTTTAGCTCCGTCTAGAAAGTGAATTCGTTAAGTCCGAGCCTTTTTGAATTAGTTGGGATCTCCAGCGGTGGTGCTGTCGGTCCAGACCAGGCTATCCGTCCAGACCAGGCTATCCGTCCAGACCAGGCTATCCGTCCAGACCAGGCTATCCGTCCAGACCAGGCTATCCGTCCAGACCAGGCTA
>Ga0111538_10001360_pt1 | contig 34264 bp, 34 predicted proteins | sample SoiMethybrSBSTD1_FD_79669 | JGI IMG/M metagenome (GOLD analysis project Ga0111538, IMG submission 79669) | Bulk soil microbial communities from a Populus tree surrounding site in Tennessee, USA - Soil MetaG P. TD hybrid SBSTD1 (version 2)... | ecosystem: Environmental > Terrestrial > Soil >...
GCCGTGCCGAACGAGCTCGAATCGTCATCCATCCGCCAGTTGTTCACCGCGATTGGCGTGGTTCCCGTATTCGTGAGCTCGAACCAATCGGACGCGTAGGGTGTGCTGCCGCTGCCCCACGGCGCGACTTCGGTGATGGCGATCGCCGGCGGAGTGGGCGGCACCTCGAAGACGTCGGTCACGGTGAGCGTGAACGGGGCACTCGCATCCGGCGACGCACCGACCGTCGGATCGTCGACACTGACGGTGATCGAGTACGACGGCTTCGTTTCGAAATCGAGGGTCGTCCCGGCCTTCAGATAGAGAGCGAACAGATCGATCTCGAAGCTCGCTGCATCGGCTCCACTCACCGAGAGATCGAGGGCGCCAAGGCCATCGTCGGCGATCATGATGTCGGCAACCTTGAGTCGCGCTGCAATGGTCGTGTTCTCCGCGATCGAATTGACTTGATTCACCAGCGCCACGCCGGTGGGTGCCTGGTTCGGCGCGTCCGTTGGCGCATAGACCCACATTTCCGGATGATCGATGTCGCCGCCGCCGTTTTCACTGACGACGTAAAGGATGCCGTTGGCGTCCATCGTCAGGCCTTCGTGCTGTTGGTCGGGAATGGCAATCGTCTGGCCGGGCGCCGGAAGGATCGTCAGCGCGCTCGCGATGTTGCCGCTGCGATCCACATTGACGATGCGGCCTGATTCCTGGCTGAGCACGAGCAGGTTGCCGGCCTCGGGGCCGCTCAGCGTGGCGAGGTTCGAGAGCGCGAACACGTCGGCGAAGTCGAGCAGGCCGATAAGCGCGGGATCGAAGAGATCGATGGAGTTCTCGGTCGTCGGCGATCCGTTGCTCGCCGTGCCGGCGATGAAGTCCAGGTCGGTCTGGAAAATGCCCTGCGGCGCGATTTCCTTGACCGCGATGATGCCGCCGGTGAGCGGATCGTAGCTCAGGCCCTCGATGCCGGTGTTGGGCGCGAACGTGCCGAGATCGATCGTCTTTGCGAGCGCGCGCGTCAGCGTCCCGCCCGGCATATAAGTGAAGAGGACCACCTGGCGATCGCGCTCTTCGACGAGGATGAACTGGCCGCCGCCCACATAGGTGATGCCTTCGGTGTCATAGAACTCGGTGCCCTGCGGGCTCGATCCCGGCGCAAGCGTCATCGAGTCGATCAGCTGACCGGTCTTGGTAATCTGCACAACCGACGTGCTGCCATCACCAATCACGAAGAGCGTGTCGGTGTCCCAGTTATAGGTGATGCCCGAGACTTCCTGCGCGAGCCGGCTGTTTGGCGGCGGCGGAACCGTGGTCGGTTCCGGCAACGGGAAGCGAGCGATGCGCACGTAGCGCGAAAGATCGATCGACGAGAACGATGGCGGCGCCGCGATGCGTCCCGGCGATCCGGTTTCGCCGCTCGCCGTGAACGCGCCGTTCACGCCGGCAGTGCTGAGCGTCGAGATGAGCGGCAGTGGCAGCGTTGTGCCGCCGATGCCGGCGGCATTGTCGAAGGTGCGCACCGCGGTGGCGCTGCCGAACGCAACGCCGGTGACGCGCGCGCCCGAGGCATCGAAGACGTTGACCGCATCACCGCCGCTGCCGAGACCGACTCCCGAGCCACCGTACGCGCCGATCAGCACGCCGGGCGGTGGCGTTGCCGTGCCAAACCACGCGGTCGAAAAGCTCGCGAGGATCGCCGCATCGGTGGATCCGGTCGCATCGCCTTCGAAGAACACCACCGACTTGCCGGCGGGGATCAGCGTCACGCCGCGCAGCGCGACGGCGCTCGCAAAGGCGTTCGAGTTGTCGTCGATCTTCCACCCGGCCACGCTCACCGCGGTGGCGCCAATGTTCGTGAGCTCGATCCAGTCGGCCTTATAGGTGGCGTTGCCGCTGCCGGATGGATGCACTTCGGAAACGATCACCTGCGCGGGGCCTTGCGCGGCGATGCGCGCCGGCGAGGCGGTGAACACGGCAATGGCGGCGAAAGCGGCGATCGACACGTATCGTGCGGCGGACACGTTCATTAGGCGGCTCCTGGATTTATGACAGTCGATGATGAGAACACGGAATTCTCATTCAGCAGCGCGACCGTAGAGTGAATAGCGTGCAACAGCGGTGTTGCGTTGAGTTACGAAACTGTGAGACTACTGGGCGCCGATAAACGGACGAGCTGGCTCTTGCGCGACGCAGTCGATCGAGAAGGCGGACGGATCGGCGGTGCGAAGGAATTCGCGCATGATGCCCGTTCGACAATCGGCACTCGCCAGACCGTCGGTGCCATGTCCGCCATTCGGCCATACGATCAGCCGCGAGCGTGTCAGCGTGCGCGACACTTCGATGGCGTTGCGCGGCGGTGTGACCGGATCGCGGCGTCCCGCCATCACCAGCGAAGGCACGGTCGTTTGAACAGGCTCACGGAAGGATGGATCGATCGCCGCGCGCGGCCACACCTCGCAGCCGCTCTTGTATTCATCAAGGAGGTAGTGGCCGAGGTGCGTGCCGTCGGCGGATCGTTCCGCCGCGGCCAGGTCGAGAAACGGCAGATCCTCCGCGCAGTAGACGCCGAACAATACGCCGAGCGCGATCTGCGCGTCGAGCGTGCGCGCCCGCGTCACGTAGGCCTGTGCGAACGAGCTGAAGTCGCCTTCGGCCGCCTGCCGGAACCAGAGCGGCAACGCTAACGCGTCGTTGCCGTAGAGGATGCCGCGGATCGCATACGCCAGATCGTTCTGTCCGAAGCTGACCGGCGCGATGCCGCCGGTGTTCGGGTCGCGAACGAATACCGACACCGGCGAGCGGCGCAGTCGCGCGAACGCCAGATCGATGTCCTGCCGGAAGCGCGGGTAGGTCCGCGCGCATCGAGCGTCCGCGGCGCAGTCATCGATCACGGCGTCCAGCGCCGCATCGGCATCGGCCGCGCCATGCGATGGCCAGGTGAAGTCCATCGGCACGATCGCCTCGATGGTCATCGTCCGCATCCGCCGCGGCAGCTGGCGCGCCAGCTCCAGCGCCATGCGCGATCCGTACGACGTGCCGATGGCGTTGACCTCGCGATAGCCAACCTGATCGAGCACCGCTTCGTAATCGCGCGCCGCCGCCGTCGTGGTGTATTGCGTCAAGTCGGCGCGCTTCGCGAGCGCATCGCGGCAGCGTGACAGCTCCGCGGGATCGAAGATCGATCCGGTGAGCTCCGAGACCAGGGCCGGCGGCTCGCACTGCAAGCCGTTCGACGAACCGGTACCGCGTCGATCGACGAGCACGATGTCGCGTTGATCGCGAAACGGCGCATAGCGCTGCGCCATCGCCGCCGCGAGCTCGGCGGCGCCCTGGCCCGGTCCGCCGAGCAGCGGCAGGATCGGATCGGGCAGCGCCGGCGCGTTGAGCGCCGGAAGCACGATCACGCGCAGATCGATCGTGCGCGCGCTTGTTGGCGATTCGTTGACGCGAACTGTGCCGCAGCGCGCCTCGCCGGCGACGCCCTCGATGGTGCACGGTTGCAGCGCCGCCCGTTGCGCCGGGGGCAACTGACTGCCGGCGACTTCACAGCCGGCAAGCGCGAGGACGAAGGCCACCCATCGCATGCCCTAAGAATAGGCTCGAGGGACGAACGAGGAAAGTGCTTACTCGGAACGCAAGACTTCGAGCGTCGTTCCGGTGGTTGCGCGGCGGGCGGGAATCAGGCACGCGGCCAGGCCGATCGAGCAGAGCAATGCCGCGACGCCGGCGATGATCGCCGGATCGGTGGGCTCCACGCCGAACAACAGGCTGCGCGAGACCTGCGCCATCAGCAACGCCTCGACGATGCCGCCGAGGACGCCGAGCAAAACCGGCGTCATGGCCTGCCGCGTCAGCATCGCGATCACTTCCAGGCGTTTCGCGCCGAGGGCCAGCCGGATGCCGATCTCGTTGCGCCGCCGTGTCACGGCGTATGCGACGACGCCGTAGATGCCGACGCTCGCGACGAGCAACGCAGAGACCGCGAACACCATCACGAGCCACGACTGAAACCGGCGCTGCGTGACCGAACCATCGACGAGCTCCTGTGCGGGCACGATCGCCGAGATCGGCAGCGTCGGATCCTCGCCGTGGAGCGCGCGCCGGATCGGCGCCGCCAGCACGTCCGCGCTCGAGCGCGAGCGGATCACCATCGCGACGTCCCCCGGCGGGCGCTGCCAGTACGGGTAAAACGCATGCGCCGTCGAGGTGTCCTGAAGATTGGCGCGAACGTCGGCGACGATGCCAACGACGATCTTGGACTTGTCGTCTTCGCCGATGAACTGACGGCCGATCGCATCGGGATCACCGGGCCATAACAGCTCGACGGCCTTCTGCGAAAGCACCGCTACGCCGCGGCCGCGATCGCTTTCGTCGAATGCGCGTCCCTGTAGAAAGGGGATGCCCATGGCGCTGAAGAAACCGGGACTCGCGTAGCGGTTCTCGACGCGATGACGCTCGGCAGCCTCGTCGCGATAAATCGCGTCGTTCCACGAATTGCCTTCCAGTGGTAATTGCGTCGTAAAGCCGGCGGCCTCGATGCCGGGCAGCGCTTCGATGGTCGACAGCAGTCGATCGAAGAAGCGCGAGCGCACCTCCGCATCTTCATAGAGGGGCCCGGCGGTGTCGACGTCGAACGTGAATGCCTGTGCCGTATCGAAACCCTTGTCGACATTCAGCAGCCGATGCAGGCTCATCGAGAGCAGCAACGCGACAATCAACAGGGCCGTGCTGAGTCCGACCTCGACGCCGATCAACATTTCACGCAGCCGCGCGCCTTGTTTGTTGTCGGTGAGCGCGCGCCCGCCGGCGCGCAAGGCTTCGCCAGGCAGATGGCCGGCGAGGCGCCACGCCGGCAGCACGCCGAACACCACCGCGGTGACCAGGATCGCGGCGAGCGCGAACAGCAACACGTTGGTGTCGACGCGGAGCTCGTGCAGCCGCGGCAGCTGTACGGCGGCTGCGACGAGCAGCCGCACGATGCCCACGGCCAGCACAAGGCCCAGCGCACCGCCGATCGCCGAGAGCAGCAGGCTTTCCGACAGCGCCTGCATGAACAGCCGCGCCCGGCTGGCGCCGAGGGCGCTGCGCACGGCGGTCTCTCGCGCGCGCGCGGCCACGCGCGACAACATCAGGTTCGCCAGGTTGACGCAGACGATCAGCAGGACCGCGCCGACCGCGACCCCGAGCATCCACAGCGCGAGCGTGCGCCCGGTCACGACATCCTGCAGCGGAATCAGCTGCGCTTCGAGACCGCCGCTGTCGCCGGTCATGGCGGGAAACCGTGCCTGCACGACGTTCAACTCGGCCAGCGCCGCCGGCGCGGCGACGCCGGGCTTCAGGCGAACCAGCGCCGCATAGTTGTAGTTCCCCATCATGCGCGTGCGCTGCTCGACGGGGATCACCAGCGGGCGGAACATCTCGTACTGCGCATCGGAGGGCGTGCTCTGGATACCGCCGGCCAGCGATCGCCAGTACGAGCCGCTCACGACGCCAACCACTTCGTGATCGACACCGTCCACGAACAGCTTCCGGCCGAGCACGGCGGGATCGGCGTTGAACCGCGCGCGCCAGAACGATTCGCTGAGGATGATGACGCGATCGCGTCCGGGTTCTTCTTCCTCCGCGCGGAAGGCGCGCCCGAGCATCGGCTCGATGCCCAGCGTCGCGAAGAAGTTGTGCGTGACTCGCGCGCCGCTGGCGATCGCGGCGGGCTCGTTGCCCGCGCCGATCTGCCCGCGCGAGCCGCTCAGCATCGCGACCTCGGCGATCGACGGACATTGCTCCGCCCACGCGCGCGCGTGCACGGGATTGACCGGGAAAATCGACCGGTCGTTCTCGATACGGATCTCGCGCACCGCGAACAGCTGGCCAGGATCGCGATAGGGCAGCGGCTGCAGGATCACGGCGTTGATCACCGAAAAGATCGCCGCGTTGGCGCCGATGCCGATCGCCAGCGACAGGATCGCGACCGCCGAGAAGCCGGGATTGCGGCGCATGATGCGCACCGCGTAGCCCAGATCCTGCAGCGTCGACTCGACGAGCGGCAGGCCGCGCTGGTCCCGATACTGTTCCCGCGTCGACGCCACGTTGCCGAACTTCACGCGCGCGCGCCGGTAGGCTTCTTCGGGCGGCACGCCGCGGCGAATGTGCTGCTCGGCGAGCATCTCGATGTGCGCGTCGAATTCCTCGTCGAGGTCGCGCTCGCTGCGATGCCGGCCGAGCGTGGCCAGGACGCGGCTCGAGATGCGGCGCAGCATGCGGATCATGCCTTGTCGCCCTTGAGCGCCACGAAGCGCGCGATGATGTCGCTCATCTGCGACCACTGCGAGACTTCGGCCTGCAGCAGCTTCTGCCCGCTGCGCGTGATGCGATAGAAGCGCGCCCGCCGGTTGTTCTCGGAGACGCCCCACTCGGAGGTGATCGCGCCCTCCTGCTCGAGCCGCAACAGCAGGGGATACAACGTGCCCTCGTTGATCGAGAGCGTATCTTCACTGGTTTGCTCGATGCGGCGCGCCAGGCCGTAGCCATGCTGCGGTCCCATCGCGCTCAGCGTCTTGAGGACCATCAGGGCCAGCGTGCCCTGCCACACTTCGGTTTTTGGGCTCATTTGGGTAACCAAAGGGAGTATGCCTGCACTCCTTTGGGAAAACAAGGGGAGCCTTGACAGTTGCGGGGACAAATGACAGCATCGCCGAATCGTGTTCGCGGTCACCACCTGCGCGTGTTGTTGTCGGAAGGCATCTGCCTCCGCCGCCGCGCTCTGTACGCGATCGTGATTCGATAGTTCTTACCCACGACCATTTCAGAACGAGGCCCGGAAGGCGAGACGCTTTCCGGGCCTTCGTCTTTTCCGACGCAGTTCCCGCAAAGCCTCGGCCTTCCCATTGACAGCACTGGGGAATTGACCATGGCAACTGCTCGACCGATCGGCATCTATTACGAACATCCGGACTGGTTCCGTCCGCTCTTCAACGAGCTCGATCGCCGCGGCGTGGACTACGAGGCGGTGAACGCCGACCGGCACGCCTACGACGCAACCAACGGCGACGGCTCGCAGTACGGGCTGGTCTTCAACCGCATGAGCCCGTCGGCGTACCTGCGCGGCCGCGGCCACAGCATCCTCTACACGCTCAACTACCTGGCGCATCTCGAGCAACTTGGCGTGCGCGTGGTCAACGGGCTGGCGGCGTTCCGTACCGAGACGTCGAAGGCGCTGCAGCTGTCGTTGCTGAAGTCGCTCAACCTGCCGTTTCCGGCGGCGCGCGTCATCCACCATCCCGATTCCGCGCCCGCGGCCGCACAGGGCCTGCGCTTCCCGGTCGTCGTCAAGGCCAACATCGGCGGCAGCGGCGCCGGCATTGTCAGGTACGACCGGCCGGAAGATCTCGAGCGGGCGGTGAAAGAAGGCCGCGTCACGCTTGGCGTCGATGAGACGGCGCTCGTGCAGGAATTCATCCCGGCGCGCGGCGGCCGGATCACGCGCGTCGAAGTGCTTGGCTACGAGTATCTCTACGCGATCAACGTCTACAGCAGCGGTGAGAGCTTCAACCTGTGCCCGGCCGACATCTGCCAGTCGACCGACGGTGTGGAGCTGGCGCGCGGCGCCTGCCCGGTGGATGCGCCGAAGAACAACCTGCGCGTCGAGCGCGCCGATCCGGATCCCGAAACTATTTCCGACGTCGAGCGCATCATGCGCGCGGCAGACATCGAGATCGGCGGCGTCGAATACATGATCGACGATCGCGACGGGCAGCGCTATTACTACGACATCAACGCGCTCTCGAATTTCGTCGCCGACGCGCCGCGGGTGATCGGTTTCGATCCATTCCAGCGGCTGGCCGACTATCTCGAGAAGGAGGCGCGCTAATGCGATTCGGATACTGGTTGCCGGTGTTCGGCGGCTGGCTGCGCAACGTCGACGATGAGGGGATGGCGCCGACGTGGGACTACGTGCGGACCCTCGCGCAGCAGAGCGAGCGGCTGGGTTTCGATCTCACGCTCATCGCCGAGCTCAATCTCAACGACATCAAGGGCACGCGCGCCCCGTCGCTCGATGCGTGGTCGACCGCCGCATCGCTGGCGGCCGTGACCTCGACGCTCGAGCTGATGGTCGCGGTCCGCCCGACGTTCCATGAGCCGGCGCTGCTCGCCAAGCAGGCCGCGAACATCGATCACATCAGCGACGGCCGGCTGACGCTCAACGTCGTGTCGTCGTGGTGGGCCGACGAAGCGAAGCAGTACGGCGTGCGCTTCGATCAGCACGACGAGCGCTACGCGCGCACGCGCGAGTGGCTCACGGTGGTCGACGGCCTGTGGCGCGAGCCGGAGTTCTCGTTCAAGGGCCGCTTCTACGACGTGCAGAACACGATCCTCGAGCCGAAGCCGGTGCGCCAGCCGCGCCCGACGATCTACATGGGCGGCGAGTCGCCGGCAGCCAAGGATCTGATCGCCGAGCTCAGCGACGCCTACGTGATGCACGGCGACGATCCGGAACGCATCGGCGCGCGCGTGCGCGATCTGTCGGAACGGCGCGAGCGTCATGATCTGCCGCCGATGCAGTTCGGCGTGGCGGGCTACACGATCGTCCGTGATTCACGCGACGAGGCGCAGCGTGAAGTGTCGCGCATCACCGACGTCAAGCAGTCGGCCGCCGGCTACGCAAACTATCAGCAATGGATCTCGAACACGCAGCTCGAACAGCGCCTCTCGCTCGAGGATTACTCGGTGTCGAACCGCGGCCTGCGATCGGGGTTGATCGGCACGCCCGAGGACGTCATCGATCGCATCCGCGAGTTCGAGGCCGCAGGTGTCGACCTGCTGCTGCTGCAGTGCAGTCCGCAGCTCGAGGAGATGGAGCGATTCGGGAAGCAGGTGATCGAGCCGTACCGGCGATCTATCGCGGCACAGCCTGCATTTGGAGGTGTTTCGGCCGGAGCGTGATGCGCGGCTCGAGCTCGGGGATGCTCATCGGTGCGAACGTCCACCGCTGCGCAATGGTGGCGAGCAACAGTATCGCCTCCGTCCACGCGAAGGACTCGCCGATGCAGATGCGCGACCCGCCGCCGAACGGAAAGTAGGCATACTTCGGGCGCGGCGTCAGGGCGACGGCAGGCATGTTCCGCAGCCAGCGATCGGGACTGAACCGTTCGGGATCGAGCCACCAGCGGGGATCGTGGTGAACGACCCACTGACTCATGATCACGAGCGTGCCGGGAGTGATCGGATGGCCGGCGATCGAATGCGCTTCGATCGCCTTGCGCCCCATCGTCCACGCTGGCGGATAGAGGCGCATCGATTCGGCGATGATGGCGCGCGTGTATTCGAGCCTGGGCACGTCTTCGACGGTGGGTGTGCGTCCGTCGAGCACGCGCGCGAGCTCCTCGTGCAGCCTGGTTTCGACGGCCCTGGCCTTGCCGAGCAGGTGCCACGTCCACGCCATCGCGTTGGCCGTGGTCTCGTGGCCGGCGAGGAAGATCGTCATCGCCTCGTCGCGGATCTGCTGATCGCTCATGCCCGGCGCGTCGGGATTTTCCGGATCGCGCGCCGCCAGCAGCATCGACACGAGGTCGCCCGTATCCTCGCCCGACCGACGTTCTTCGATCACCCGGTGGATCACCCTGTCGAGGCGCTCGCGCGCCTTTCTCACGCGCACGAACATCGGCAACGGCAGCTTCTCGAAGTATTCGATGCCCGGCAGGAAGGCGATGCCGAAGCTCTGCACCGCCGCGCTCAACGCCTGACGCACGTCATCCGCGTCGGCCTGCACGTTGCTCGAGAACAGCGTCTCTCCAACGATCGCCAGCGTCAGTGCCGCCATCTGCGCGGTCATGTCGATCGTCTCGTTGGGCGCGATCGACTCCCGCCAGCGGAGCGCGTGCGTGACCATCGCGCCGGCGAAGCGCTGCACCTGTTGTCGATGGAAGAGCGGCTGGATGGTGCGCCGCTGCTTGAGGTGCGCCTGTCCCTCGGCGGTGAGCAGGCCCTCACCGAGCAGGCGCTTGGCGCGCTGCAGCGCAACGCCTTTGTGAAATTTCTTCGCCGACGTGACGAGGACGTCTTCGATCCAGTCGGGATGGCTGACCAGGAGAATCTCTTGCGGCCCGAAGGTGAACCGTGCGATGTCGCCGAATTCGCGATGCGTCTCGGTGAAGAACTTGAGCGGATCGCGCCGGAACCGCAGGAAGCTCGCGCCAGGCAGCCATGAAGACGGTCCGGGGACGCCTTTCGACTCGCTGGTCAGCGTGATGGTCACAGCTCGACCATTCTGTGCTGGTCGACGCTGATACGCAACGCCTCAGCGCTTCTTCGCCGAGCGGCGCGTTTTGCGGCCGGTCTTGCGTTTCGGGACCTTGCCGCCCTTCTCGCGGGCCTCGCTCAAGCCGATCGCGATCGCCTGCTTGCGGCTCTTCACTTTCGCCCCCGAGCTGCTGCGCAGGGTGCCTTTCTTCCTGCGGTGCATCGCGGATTTCACTCTCTTGGCAGCGGCCTTTCCGTACTTTGCCATGCGTCCCTCCGTACGAACTCTGCGTCGATCCGTACTTGCAAGCCGCGGGCCGATACGCGATACCCTTACGGCCGTGCGCAAGCTCGACGTCTTCAACCACATTTACCCGCGGCCCTACTTCGATCGCATGCTGGCGGTGGCGCCGGGATTCAAGGACATCGGCAAGCGCATGCGCGGCATCCCGATGCTGATCGATCTCGACGAGCGCTTCCGCGTCATGGATCGCTTCGACGACTATCAGCAGATCCTGTCGATCGCCACGCCGCCGATCGAGGTCTATTCGAAGGGGCAGGACAGCGTCGATCTGGCGCACCTCGCCAACGACGGGATGGCGGAGCTCGTGAGGAAATACCCGGATCGGTTTCCCGGATTCGTGGCGGCGCTGCCGCTTGGCGATCCGGACGCGGCGATGCGGGAGATCGATCGCGCGATCGGCGATCTCGGCGCGCGCGGCATCCAACTGTTCTCGAACATCAACGGCAAGCCGCTCGATACACCCGAACACCTGGCGCTGTTCGATCGCATGGCGGCGCTCGATCTGCCGGTGTGGCTCCATCCGTATCGCGGCGCCGGCATGAGCGACTATGCGAGCGAGGACAAATCGAAATTCGAAATCTGGTGGACGTTCGGATGGCCGTATGAAACCAGCGTCGCGATGGCGCGCCTGGTGTTCTCGGGCATCTTCGATCGCCATCCCAACCTGAAAATCATCACGCACCATCTCGGCGCCATGGCGCCGTACTTCGAGGGCCGCGTCGGCCCCGGGTGGGACCAGCTCGGCACGCGCACCTCCGACGTGGATTACACGGGCGTGTTGAAGGCGTTGAAGAAGCGGCCGATCGACTACTTCAGGATGTTCTACGGCGACACGGCCGTGTTCGGCGGATACGACGCCACCGTGTGCGGCCTCAACTTCTTCGGCGCCGATCACGTGCTGTTCGCGTCGGACGCGCCGTTCGATCCTGAAAAAGGCCCGATGTACATCCGCGAGACGATCGCCATCGTCGATCGCCTGCCGATCGCGGAGACCGATCGGCAGAAGATCTACTGGCAGAACGCCGTCACGCTGCTGAGGCTATGATTTACCTCACCGACAAGGAGGCCGCCATGGTTGATCTCAATTCGGCGCTCGCGGAAAGTCGGGCTGCACTGGCGAAGCTGATCGCGGCCGGTGAGAAAAGCGGCGCGGCCTGGACGACGCCGCGCGCGGAAGGGAAGTGGTCGCCGAGCCAGGTCGTCGAACACGTGGCGCGGGCGCTCGAGGAATCGGGCAAGAACATCAAGGGCGAGCCGAGCGCGTTCCCGACCATGCCGGTGCTGGTGCGGCCGATCATTCGCGGGCTGTTCTTCAACCGCATCCTGAAGAAGAACGCCTTCATCAAGGGCAGGACCAACAAGGCGATGAACCCGATCGCGGGTCCGGCGACGCCGGCGGAAGGACGGGCGCGGCTGCAGCAGGCGCACGAGTTGTTCGAGCGCGCGTGCAAGGACACCGGGCCGCGATTCAATCACGGCATCTTCGGCGACATTGCGACGGCGGATTACGCGCGCTTCCAGGCGCTGCACACGCTGCATCACACGAAGCAGATTCCGGGAGCTTGAACAGGAGAGAGAGATGACAAGGATCGTCGCAGGGGCCGTGCTCGCGTTTGCTGTAATGGCCGCGCCGTCGGTGGCGCTGGCGCAGAATCCGAATCCGCTGACCGCCAACGCCAAGGTGCAGTTCGGCGCGCTCAGCGGATTCGTGGTCAGGTCGGCGGAAAAAGTACCGGAAGACCTGTATTCCTTCCGCGCGACGCCAGAAGTGCGCAGCATGGCGGAGCTGTTCGGCCACGTTGCCGATGCGATGTTCTCGATGTGTTCGACGGCTGCCGGCACGAAGCCGCCGCGCATCGGCATCGAGAAGGCGGTCACCGCGAAGCCCGCGCTGATCGCCGCGTTGAAGGAAGGTGTGTCGTACTGCAACAGCGTCTACGACGGCATGACCGATCAGAAGGGCACCGAAACAGTCCCGTTTGTGTTCGGCCCCAACACGCCGCGGCTGTCGGTGCTGTATTTCGTGGTCACGCATACCTACGAGCACTACGGCAATCTCGTCACCTACATGCGGCTGAACAAGATTGTGCCGCCGTCGAGCGAGACGCCAGCCAAGCCGAAGTAGTACGCATAAATTGCAATTTGCTCCGTCCCCAATCATCCCTGTGGCAGGGAGAAAATGGGGGACTGACCCCTCTTTACTCGGCGCGCAGGATGATGCCGGGCTGAACGCGCAGCGCGCGGGCGGCCGGCGCGAGCACCGCAAGGCCGACGATGACTGCGTAAACGATCATCGCGGCCACGATCGTCGGCGGGTCGAGCCGCAGCGATTCCTGCGGCAGCCCGAACGAGTTCGCCACGGACGGGACCAGCCGCATCAGCCACGCGGCGGCAAGGACGCCGATCGCGATGCCGACCGCCGTCCATCGCAGCGTCGGCACACCGAGCAGCCGCAGCACGTCATTCGGCGTGGCGCCGATCGCGCGTCGCAGCGCGACTTCTTTCGTGCGTCTCGCCGTCACGTAACTGACGACGGTATACACGCCCAGCATCGCGAGTGCGATCGCGAGAATCGCAAAGCTGCCAAGCAATCGCGTCATCAGGCGCGGTGTATTCGTCGACTGCGCGATCACGGCGCTGAGCGGACGGATGTCGAAGATCGCCTGTTCCGGCACCACCGTCCTGATCGCGTGCTTGATCGCATCGATCGGCGGCTCCTGGCCCGCCGCGGTCTTCACGAGCAGCGTCGCGTTGGGCTCGCTCTGCTGCAGGTACGACGTGTAGATCTGCGGCGGCACCTCGAGCCGATGCGTCGGCCGCACGTCGCCGACGACGCCGATGATGGTGGCGGTGCGCAGGCGCGGACCGGTGCCCGATCGGATTTGCTGACCGATCGGATTCTGATCCGGCCAGTAGCGCCGCGCCATCACGTCGTTGATGACAATCACCTGCGCGGCATCCATGCCGTCGCTGTCGGTGAAGGTGCGGCCGGCGCGAAGCGGAATGCCGAGCAGCTTGAAATAATCCGGGCTCACGATCAGCCAGCCCGATCGCTGCAGCGACAGCGTGGCCGTATCGTTCGCGCGCCCGACGATGGAGAATTCGGTGCCGGCAAAGCCTTGCAGCGGACCGTCGCCGATCGACGCGAGGCTCACTCCAGGTACGGACGAGAGCACCTGCAGGTATTGCTGGTATCCAGCGCCGGTACCGCGCGGATCGGATCGTCCAGCCGCGCGCAGCCGCAGCATCGTCACGCCCTCGGGTTCGTATCCGGTCGGCGTGTCCTGCAGCTGGCGGAGGCCCGTTGCGACCAGGACCGCGGCGACGAGCAGCACCACCGAGGCGGCGACCTGCGCCGCGATCATCGCGTGACGCGTGCGCGAGCGTGTGGTGCCGGTGAGCCGCGACGCGTCGCCGCCGATCGCTCGCTGCCGCACCAGATGCACCGCGGGGAAGAGTCCCGAAATGAGCGTCACCAGCACCGTGACCATCACGGTGAACAGGATCACCGAAACGTTCAGACCGAGCTGACCCAGGAGCGGCGACGGTGACGCGATCAGCGTTCGCAGCACGCCAACCAGCGCGGATGCCTGCAACACTCCGAGTGCCGCGGCCACCGCGGCGAACAGGAATGCTTCGGTCAGGAATTGACGCAGCAGTCGTCCCGCGCCGGCGCCGAGCGCTGAACGAATCACCACTTCCGGCCGCCGCTCGATGGCGCGTGCCATCAGGAACTGCGCCGTGTTGGCGCAGGCGATCAGCAGCACCAGGCCCACGGCGGCGAACAACACCAGCACGGCGGTGCGCGCGCCGCGGCCGAGCACCAGCTGCCGCAGCGGCGCCGCGCCCATCGAGAAGCCGAGATCCTGTCCGTCCGTGCCGCGCCGATAGAGCTGCGGATGATCGCTCTTCAAGCGCTGCCCGATAGTGCGCAGCTCCGCATCGGCCTGTTCGATCGTGGCGGTGTCGCGCAGCCGCGCAATGGCGAGCACGCGGCGCACCGATGAAAACGATCCCGAGCGCGACGTGTATTCAGCCGAGGTCGGATACGGCACGTACAGCTCGATCGGTTCCGGCGTGAAGTAATCGAAGTTCACGCCCGGCGGCAGCACGCCGATCACGGTATGCGGAGCGGCATTGACGATGATGGTGCGATCGATCAGCGCCGGATCGGCGCCGAAATTCCGGCGCCAGATCGCATCACTGAGGATGACGACGCGTTCGCCATCGCGGGCGGTGAACAGGCGGCCGAGCGCCGGCTGCACGCCGAGTGTGCGAAGGAAGTCGACGTCGATGCGCGCCGAGATCGCGCGCACCGGCTCGGTGCCGCCGTTGATCTGCACGTCCCGCGTGTCGAAGAACGACACCGGATCGAGTGTGCGGCTCGCGGCGCGGACGTCGAGCGTTTCCGGAACCGTCGGCGAGATGTCGAACTGGCTCTGGGTGGCGAAATTGTCGACCACGGCGACGAGCCGATCCGGCGACGGGAACGGCAGCGGCCGGAGCAGCGCCGCATGCAGCAGCGAATAGATCACCGTGTTGGCGCCGATGCCGAGCGACAGCGTCAGTACTGCCAGGAACGTCGTGCCCGGCTGCCGCAGAAACATCCTCGCGCCGTAGACCAGGTCGCGGGCCAGCGAATCGATCCACATCATGATGTGCACCTCGCGCATGTCTTCCTTGGCGATCACGGTGTTGCCGGCATGCCGGCGCGCCCGTTGCTCCGCCTCGTGTCGCGTCAGGCCCTGCTTCATGTACTTCTCGATCAGCATCTCGACATGAAAGGCGAGCTCATCGTCGAGCTCGCGATCCACCGATCGCCGTCGAAACAGGTTGACGAAGCGCGACAGGGCCGGCATGGCGATCAGGCGTTCTTGAGGACGCGGCCAACGGCGCTGGTCAGCGCCGACCAGTGCGCTTCTTCATCGGCGAGGCGGCGCCGGCCGATCGCGGTGATGGTGTAAAAGCGCGCGCGGCGGTTGTTCTCCGACACGCCCCATGACGATTTCACCCAGCCGGCCTCGGTCATGCGATGCAGGGCCGGGTAGAGCGATCCCGCTTCAACGCGCAGCACGTCCTTCGAGACCTGCTCGATGCGCTCGGCAATCGCGAAGCCGTGCATCGCCTCGGCGCTCGAGAGAATGCGCAACACGAGCAGGTCGAGCGTGCCCTGCAGCTGGTCTTTTTTGTTATCTCCCATAGATATCTATATGAGGGCAGACCTTACAGCGGCCGCTGTTCACCGTCAAGCGATTTCAGTAAGATGCGCATCGATATGGCCACATCCCACCGCATCCGTCTTCTCGCCGTGATGCTGTCCCTGGCCATCGCCACGCCGGCCGCGGCGCAGGCGATTCGCACGGGAAAGACCACGGGCGGCATCGCCTACGACGTCCGGGGCTCGGGTCCGCCGCTGGTGCTGATTACGGGATCGAATCTCGATCGCCGCATGTGGAATCGCGAAGCGGAGTGGCTGTCGAAGCGCTACACCGTGGTCCGCTACGACATCCGCGCGCATGGCGAGTCCGACACGGCGACGAAGCCGTTCAGCCACCTCGACGACCTGACCTTGTTGCTCGATGAGTTGGCGATCTCGAAGGCGACGTTGATCGGGCTGTCTGCCGGCGCGTTCATCGCGCTCGACGCGGCGCTCGATCGGCCGACACGTGTCGAACGGATTGTTCTCGCCGGACCTGGCGTCAGCGGGTACACCGGCAAGAACCCGCCGCAATTTCCCCCGGAGATGTTTACGGCGATCCAGTCGAAGGAATACAGGAAGGTGTCGGAGATTCTGCTGAAGTCGCCGGTGTTCGCGGTGGCGCCCGAGTCGCAGGCGCTCGTGCGGCAGATGGTGACGGAAAACGAACGCCTGTGGACCGTCGATCGCGCGCTGATGAAATTGCAGCAGCCCACGTACGGGCGCCTCGATCAGGTGCGCGTGCCGACACTGGTGATCGTGGGCGAGAACGATGTCTTTCAGCGCGATCACGCCGACGTCATCGCCGCCCGCGTGCCCGGAGCGAAGCTGGTCGTCGTGCCCGGCGGCACGCACATCGTCAATCTCAGCTCGCCGAAGGAATTCGAAGCGGCGGTTCTCACTTTTCTGTCCGGTCGCTGATTCGCCCGGTCGGGACGGCCGGTGGGATGAACGGTCCTCATTGAAAGTTGTGAAATAATGAGGACCATTCATGAGCGGATTTCTTGAATCGCATCATCTCCGGCTCATCGCCGAGGTCGCGCGTCACGAGAGCGTGACTCGCGCCGCCGATCGTCTCAACGTCACGCAATCCGCGGTCAGCCACCAGTTGCGCGAGCTCGAGAACAAGGTCGGCACGCCGATCTTCGTGCGATCGGGGAAGCGGATGCTGTTGACCCCCGCCGGGCGGGTGATCGCCGATGCGGCGGATGACGTGCTCGGCGCGATTGGCAGGGTCGAGGCGCAAGTAGCACAGCTCGCGCGTCATGCCGCGGGCGAGCTCCGTGTGTGCACACACTGCTACACCGGTTACTCGTGGCTGCCGTCACTCGTCGAAGGACTGCGGCGGCGCTACCCTTCGTTCTCGCTGCAGATCGCTCCCGAGTACACGCTGGATCCGATTACCGCGCTGCTCGATGCGAAGCTCGATCTCGCGATCATGAACGATGAGTCGGACGATCCGCGCCTCCGCCAGCGCGAATTGTTCGATGACGAGCACGTCGCCGTGGTGCCCGCATCGCACCGCTGGGCGTCGCGGCCGTACGTCTCACCGGAAGAGATTGCCAACGAGCCTCTCTATTTATATTCGCGCTCGATCGAGAACAGCTTCATCGTACGAAAAGTGTTGAAGCCGGCAGGTCTAGAGCCGGCGCACGTCACCTATCTGCAGCTTCCCGAGGGCATCATCGAAATGGTGAAGGCTGGCATGGGCGCCACGGTGCTGCCCAAGTGGTCGATCACCAACTCGCTGGCGGCGAAGGACATCAAGGCGATCCGGATTACCAGGAGTGGTGTGTTCCGCAAGTGGTATGCGGTCACGCTCGCCGCGGTCCCGCCGACACCGTTCATGGAGGAGTTCATCCGCCTGCTGATCAAGCAGGCGCCGGCGCCGAAGCGCTCCCTGCGATCCGCATGATCGCGTCGATGTACGCGCGGGCGCCATCCACGTGCGGAAACGGCGTGTTCGACGCAGCGAACATCAGCGCGAAGTCGGTGCCCGCCAGCACGATCGCCTCCACGCCGTCGCGCGCGCAATCGACGCATGGCTCATCACGAGGTTCATCGCGCGCACACGATCGTCGTGCGCCGCGGCGAGCTCGCGGTAGTAGTGAATCGCCGCTCCGACTCCCAGTCCGCCGACCAGGCCAATCATGGTTCGCCTCGCAGGACGTGCGCCGGATCGACGCGCAGGATACCGAGCGCCGGCAGGAATGCCGCGGCGATCCCGACCGAGAGGATGATCGCGATCGACGCGCCGGCCGTGAGTGCATCGACCGGCGCGACGTTTTCGAGCGAGCGCGCCAGCAGCACGCACAACGCCGCGCCGCCGGCGATGCCGGCCGCCGCGCCGATCACGAGATCGCGAGTCGATTCGCGCAGCACCAGCCGCATCACCCTGCCCGGCTCCGCGCCGAGCGCCAGCCGCACCGCGAAGTCCCTGGTCCGGTGGATCACGCTGCGATACGTCACGCCCGAAATGCCGACCGCGGCGAGCACCAGGCCGAGCATCGCGAGAATGCCGAGCACGGAGGCGCGAAAGCGCTCCGGCGCCGTTGATTCGCTGACGAACACCTCGAGCGGCTGCGCCTTGCGCAAGGGCAGCGACGCGTCGACGCGCTTCAGCGTCTCCCGTACCGCCGGCACCAGGGACGAGGGTTCCACCGCGGTGCGAATCACGAACGCCACCGGCACGCCGAAGTTGTTGTTCTGCGCCCACGCCATGTAGAAGGTTGGCTCCGCCTCCTCAGCCGCCGTCACATCCGAGGCATCGTCCACGACGCCGACGATGGTCACTGGTGGTGGATTGTTGCGCATCAAGGTCCGGCCGATCGGATCGAGACCGGGCATGAGCGACTCGGCAAACCGCCGGCTGATCACGGCGACCGGCGGTCGATCGGCGGTGTCGTCGTCGGTGAAGACACGCCCGCCCACCGTCTTGATGTGCATCGTCCTGAAGTAGTCGGGGCTGACACGGCGATACTGCACCGTGTGCGGTTGATCGTCCGGCGTCGGGCGATCCTTGACCTTGATCAGCGTCTGATACGAGAACTGCGGGATGAACGCATTCTGCGTAATGCCGACCGACACCACACCCGGGAGCGCGCGGATGTCGTCCAGCAATCGCTGCACCACGGTCGCCCGCAGATCGGCCGAGCGGTAGGACGCCTCGGGCAATCGGATCTGCGCCGTCAGCACTCCGCTCGAGTCATAGCCCGGACCACGCCGCGACAAATCGCGGATGCCCTGGATCACGACGGCGCCGGCCATCAGCAGGGCCACGCACAGCGCCACCTCGATCGACACCAGCGCGCGCTGCGCCCGGATCGCGCGCGGCGAACCGGTTGTCCTCGATGCCGTGGCGGCCAGTTCCGTTGACGCGTGTCCGCGCATGGTCCGCACCGCCGGTGCGATTGAAGATGCGAAGGCGGTGAAAACGGCGACGAGCGCGCTGAATGCCTGGACGCGCCAATCGATCGTCACCTCGCCGAGCGTCTGCGCGATCGTTGGATGGATCGCGAGCAGAGCAGGTACCGCGGCCCGTGCCAGCAGCAGGCCCGGCACCAGACCGGCGGCGCAGACGATCAGCAGCTCGGCGAGATGCACGCGCAGCAGATCACCGTTCGAAGCGCCGAGTGCGAGGCGGAGCGACAGCTCGCCCGAGCGAGCCACGGCGTGCGCCGACGTGAGATTGGCGATGTTCACGCACGCGATCAGCAGCACGAACGCGGTGGCCGCGAGCAGCATCAGCATCGGCGCGCGCATCGATCCGTACTGCCACTCGCGCGCATCCTCCACGCCGATGCTCCAATGGGCGTGTGTCCGCGGGAACTCCTGCGCGAGCTGGCTGTAAATCGTGGTCAGCTCATCGCGCGCCTGCTCGATCGAGACGCCGCGCGCGAGCTCGGCAAGGCCGACCACCGTCAGCGCCGGGGCGCGCCCTTTCGGCTCGGCGCTCGCCACCAGCGGCGTGAACATCTGCGCGTTGAGGAACGGCACGGCGAACGCCGGCGAGAGCACGCCGATGATCGTGTGCGGCTGATCGTCGATGACCAGCGACGTGCCGAGGACGTTGGCCGATCCGAGCGTGTCGCGCCAGTAGCGATCGGTGATCACCGCGACAAAATGTCCGGGCTCTCCTTCGACGGCCGTGAACGATCGCCCTTGCGTGATCGGTGCCGCCATCATTGGCAGGAGGCCGGGCGTGACGGCCGCGACTTGGGCAACGCCGGGTTCTCCCGCCAGCGTGACGACTCGCTCCAGCGGGTAGAAGCCCTCGAGCCTCGCGAGCGTGCGCGCGCGCTCGCGCAAGCGCGGCACTTCCATTTGCTGCAACGGGTTGCGCTGCAGCACCGATGTCGTGCCCGGCGGCTGCGCGAAGAGATGTACGACTGGTCCAGAGGCGTCGAACGGCATCGGCCGCAGCATCGTCGCGCTCGCCACCGCGAACATCGCCGCATTGGCGCCGAGCACCAGCGTCAGCGTGGCCGCGCAGGTCACGAAATATGTCTTGCGGCGCAACAGCGATCGCCAGGCCTGCTGCAGCTCTCTCGTGAATGTGTGCATGCCCACGACTCTATCGGGGAGGGCCGGCCGCACACAGTGCGATTAATTCATCGAATCATGAAACGATTTCACGCGCCGCCGGGATCTCTTATTGCCCGAGGCGGATGCCGACCGTGGCGTTGACGCGCACGTGCGTTTCCCAGCCGATGCGGGTGTCGAGACCGATCAAGACGCGATCGCCGGCGGCGACGCGCACGCCGCCGCCCAGAGTGAACGCACCTTCGTTGGAGGTGAAATCACCGACCGGAAACGATTCGTGCGTCTGAAACAGTCCGCCGCCGACGACGAGGAACGGCGTGACGGCGCGATTCGCCAGCAGATCGAATGTGAGATTGCCCGTCAGCACCAGGTGACTGTGGTTGTCGCCGCTGATGTAAACGATCTCCGGCCCGATCGCGACGCGGCGCAGCGGATACCAGCGGAACGCGCTGCCCGCCATGGTCTCGCTGACGATGCCGTCGTCGGCAAAGCCGACCCAGCCCGCGGCGAACTCGACGACGGGAGCGGGACGATCCTGGGCCCGCGCCGCAATCGGCGTGGCGACCAACATCAGCGTCAAGGCAATTCTGATCGGATTAATCGTCATGCATTCGCTGCCGATAAGTGAGGCGTGACTACATTATTGCTTTTGCTGGCCTCGAACGTCTTCATGACCATCGCCTGGTACGGCCACTTGAAATACGGGCATGACTGGCCGCTCTGGAAGGCGATCGTGATCTCGTGGGGCATCGCCTTTGTCGAATACTGCCTCGCCGTTCCCGCGAACCGATTCGGCTACGGGCAGTTTTCGGGGTTCGAGCTCAAGATCATCCAGGAAGTCGTGACGCTCGCGGTGTTCAGCGTGTTTGCGATCATGTTCCTGAAGGAACGCTTTGCATGGAATTACGCGGCGGCGTTCATCTGTCTCGGGGCCGCGGCGTTCTTCGCGTTCGGATTCAAGGCCGCTCCCGTGGGCTAACCCGCCCGGCTGCGCTAGAGTGGATCCGGCCGTGCGCAGTTCACCCGATCGGTATCGGTTCGCCGACTTCCTCCTTTCAACCCGTCAACGGCAGCTGTTCAGGAACGGCCAGGCGCTACCGCTGATTCCACGCTACTTCGATCTGCTGGTGCTGCTGATCGAGCGCCGGCCCACGGCGGTGAGCCGCACCGAGATCTTCGATCGCGTCTGGGCCGACGTGGTCGTGTCGGACGGCGCGCTCTCGCAGGCGATTCGCACCTTGCGGCGGACGCTCGGCGACGATTCGCGCGAGCCGATCTTCATTCGCACGGTGTCGCGTCACGGCTACAGCTTCGTGTTCACGGATGTCGTCGAGGAATCCGAGGACGCGCCGCGGCAAACGGCACCCAAAGTTCCCGCGTCTCCACCAGCGGCGGCTGCTGTCGACGAGATCGATGTGCTCGTCGATCGATTGCTGAGTGAAAACGGCACAGCGACCGATGAAGATCGACGCGACGCGGCCGAGCAGCTGCATGCCATGGGAACCGCCGCGGCGATCTCGCGGCTGAACGCGAGGCCGAAGCACGCCCGAGGCCTGGCGCTGCTGCGCGATACGCGGTGGAATGTCGAAGGCGCCGGCGAGGTGCCGCTGCTCGGAAGTCCGGATGGACTGACGGCCGCGTGGCACTTGATCCGCCTTCGCGTGCGCGATGCCTTCATCCTCGCGGAGCGCCGTTCGATCTCGGCCGCGCTTGGCGCGGCGTTCGCGGGCGCGGTCGCCGGTTTGATTGGCGGGCTGCTGCTCATGCGATCGCCGAACTCGGACGCGCCGTTCACGATCGTTCCGGTCTTCGGTTTGCTCGGCGCGATCAGCGGAGCGATCGGCGCGGGAGGCATTGCCGCAGGTGTGGGCGCGGCGGAAGCGGTCGCGCGATCGCGCCGCAGCCTGGCGATCATCGCCGGAGCGGCGCTCGGCGGTCTGGGCATCGGCGTCATCGCGCAGGTGGCGACGCGGTGGACGCTGCGAGGGTTGTTCGGCCTCGAGCTGGCCGAGATCGGCGGACCGATCGAAGGCCTCATCCTCGGCGCGGCCGCCGGATTCGGATACGCGGCCACGACCAGGCGGCCTGGCGGGGGTGGCATGGCCGCTCCCGCCGGTCCAGCTCGCGTGCGAACTATCCTCGTCGTCGGCGTCTCCACGGCGATCGCGGGCTTGATCCTCTCGTTGACCGGCCACCCGATGGTTGGCGGCCTCATCAATGAGATCGCGCAGGCCTCGGGCGGCTCGCAGTTCACGCGGACGCCGCTGGCCGACCTCTACAACGATCCGTCGTTTGGCGGCGGCACGAAAGTGCTGCTGGCGATCTTCGAAAGCGGCCTGTTCGGCGCCGGCTTTGCCGCCGGTTTCACGCGGCGACCCCGGCATTAGCGCGAATCTCACGGCCTCCTCACTTCTCCCTCACATCCTGCTGAGGACTTTCGACCGTCCACGCACGCATCCTCGACGCATGACTAGTCGTCGCGGATTCCTTCGAACGTTGGTGGCAAGTGCCGGCATCGGCGCCGGGGTGGGGTATTACACATTTCGCGTCGAGCCGGAATGGCTGGAGATCGTTCGCCGGCCTTTACCGATCCGCGGCCTGCCGCCCGCGCTGGCCGGCCGAACGCTGGCGCATCTCAGCGACCTTCACGTCAGTCCGTTCGTGAGCGACGACTATCTAATCGAGACGTTTCGCCGCGTGGCCGAGGCGAAGCCGGACATTGTCGTGATCACCGGCGACGTGATGAGCTGGCACCGTGGCTGGCAGGATCACGTAGCCGCTGTCTGTCAGCACATTCCGCGCGGCCGACTTGCCACGATTGCCACGCTGGGAAACCACGACTACGGCGCGTTGTGGACGGATCCCCGCGTTGCCGCGAGCCTCGTCGACGTGTTGGGGTCGTGCGGCGTCACGGTGTTGCGCAACGAGATGTTCGATGCGGGTGGGCTTCAGATCGTCGGTCTCGACGATCTGTGGGCCCATCGTTTCAATCCGGAGGATGTCCTACGCAGTGTTGACCGAACGCGCGGCGCGATCGCGCTCAGTCACAATCCGGACACGGTCGATCTGCCGGTGTGGGGCGACTATCAAGGCTGGATTCTTGCCGGCCACACACATGGCGGCCAGTGCAAGCCGCCGTTTCTTCCACCGCCGATCTTGCCGGTCAAGAATCGCCGTTACACGGCCGGTGAATTTCAGCTCGCAGGGAACCGGCAGCTGTATATCAGCCGCGGCGTTGGCCACAGCCTGCCGGTTCGCTTCAACGCGCGTCCCGAGGTCACGCTCTTCATGCTGTCATAAGAGACTCTGCACGTGGTCATAAGCGCAGGTCGCGCGATATACAATCGCGCCGCCATGAAGAGACTTGCGGGCGTGTGCCTCGTGCTGTGGGTCGGCGCGTTTGCGATGGTGCAGGGGCAAACCGCTCCACCCGCGCGGCCGAACATCGTCCTGATGTTTCCCGACAACCTGGGATGGGGCGAGCTCAACGTCTATGGCGGCGTGCGCGGCCCGATCACGCCGCGGCTCGATCGCCTCGCCGCAGAAGGCCTGCGGCTGAACAACTTCAACGTCGAGTTTTCGTGCACCGTCTCGCGCGCGGCATTGATGACCGGCCGCTATGCGATTCGTACCGGCGCGTCGCAGGCCGCCGGGTTCACGTTGTGGGAAGTCACGATCGCCGAGGCGCTGCAATCGATCGGCTACGCCACCGGGCTGTTCGGCAAGTGGCATCTCGGCGGCGATCGCCCGGAGAACCGCAATCCCTCGCAACAGGGCTTCGACGAGTATTACGGCATCCCGCGCACGAGCAACGAGTCGCAGACCACGATCGCGCAAGGACAGAAAGAGCCGAACACGTCGTTCATCTGGGAGGGCAGCAAGACCACGCCGCCGCGCAACGTCAAGCTGTTCGATCTCCAGGCGCGCCGCACCGTCGATCGTGAATCGCTCGACAAGAGCATCGCCTTCATGGAGCGCAGCGTCCGCGACAAGACACCGTTCTTCGTCTACTACCCGATGACGCAGATCCACTTCCCGACGCTGACGCATCCGGACTTCATCGGCAAGACCGGCGCCGGCGACATTGCCGATGCGATGGCCGAAGTGGATGACAACGTCGGCCGCATGCTCGACGCGATCGACAAGCTCGGGATCACACGCAACACGATCGTGTTCTGGTGCACCGACAACGGCGCCGAGGGAAGACGGCCGTGGCGCGGATCCTCCGGGCCGTGGTCCGGCTTCTACAACAGCGTGATGGAGGGCGGCATCCGCACGCCGTGTCTCGTGCGCTGGCCCGGACGGATTCCCGCTGGGCGCGTCACCAACGAGCTCGTGCACGAGATCGATTTCTTCCCCACGATTGCCGCCGCCGTCGGCGCGGACATCCTGCCGCACGATCGCGCCATCGACGGCATCAATCAGCTGCCGTTCTTCGAAGGGAAGCAACAGACGTCCGATCGCGAGTCCGTGCTCCTCTATGCCAACGCGCAGCTGCGCGCGGTGAAGTGGCACGACTGGAAGCTGCACTATGTGTTTGCGCCCGAGGCCGGCGGCCCGGCCCAGCCGCCGTTGATGCGGCTGTTCAATCTGCTCTCCGATCCCAAAGAGGAGAGCGACGTCAAAGACAGCAACCCGTGGGTGCAGAGCGTGACCGACAAGATCGTCAACGACTTCGTCGCCACCACGCGCCGCTATCCGCACGTGGCGCCGAATACACCGGATCCGTACGTGCCGCCGAAGATGTAGGACATGGTGATGCTGATCGCGCTCCTGCTTTTCGCAACGTTCTCGCAATCGCCGGCGGATTTTTCCGGACGCTGGACGCTCGATGCGCCAGTGGTGGCGACAACGCCGGCGGTGCCCGGCACGCCGGCGGCCGCGGCCGCGCCTGGAGATATGGGCAGCGGTTGGGGATCGTCGCTGACGATCGCTCAGGACGCGACGCGGCTCAGCGTCGAGTACGTGTTCTTCAGCCGCTACGATGCGCAGCCGCCGCTGACCTTCGTGTATCCGCTCGATGGATCCGAGGGGAAGAACGTGGTGTCGATGGGCCGCGGCGAGCAGATCGAATTATCGCGCGCAAGATGGGACGGAAGGGCGCTCACGATCACCACCATCTCACGCGTTGCCGATCGAGGCGCGAAGCCGTTCACGACGGAAGTCACGCGCAAGCTGTGGCTGGAGTCGCCGACGACGATGATCGTCGAGGTCACTCGCGCCGGCGTGCTCGGCGGACCATCGTCGACGACGCGATCGGTGTATAGAAAAGGTTAGCGCACGATCACCTTCGCCACCATGTTCGGGTGGTAGCGGCAGTAATAGTCGAAGGTGCCCGCCTTCTTCATCACCACTTTCGCGCTCTTGCCAGGCGCAATCGACACGTTCCAGATCGCGGCCTTCTTCTCGGTCGAGGTGTGATCGACGACGTCCTTGTTGATCCATTCGACGGTCTCGCCGGTCTTGACGGTGAGCTGCATCGGGGACACCGACATCGCGCCGAGCGTGATCTGCTTCACCGCCGGCACCGCCGAAGCGGGCGCGATCGAGATCATCGCGAACGCGATGACCCCGAGCGCCGCCCGCCAGACAGCCGTGCGCGCCATGTCAGTTCGCCGCCTTCGCGGTGTGCTCGGCGTGCAGCTGGTGTCCTTCGAACAGCTTCAGCCCGGTTTGCAGCAGGCTCTTCAGCTCGCCGTTCGACGCCGACGGAATCAGCGTCGTCGAGAGCGCGCCGTTGACCGTCTTGTGGAACGCGATTTCATTCGCGACATACGCCTTGTCGAACGCGGCGCCGGTGAGCCTGGCGAGCTCGGCGCGCTTGGCCGCGGCCTGCGCGCTGAGCGCCTTGCTGGTGGCGTTGTCTTCCGGCGTGACCTTCAGCTTCTTCACCAGCGCGAGCGCCTGGTCGTTGACGGCCGAATGATCCTTGACCATCTGCTCCGCGAACGCGCGGATCTCGGGGTTCTTCGAGATCGCCAGTGCCTGCTTGCCGGCCTCGACGTCGAGCGCGCCGGCGGTGTAGGCGATGTGCGCAATCTGCGCGTCGTTGGGCTTGGTGTTCTGCGCCATCGCGGGCATGGCCACGAGACACGCGGCGCCGGCGATCAGACCGAATCGAACTTGCATATGAGGACCTCCAATGGCAGGGACCTGATGTCCGTGCCCTTGCTGCATTGGAGACACCGCCTGAGGAAAAGGTTCCCGCGTTGGCTAAGATGGAGAGGTGCCAGGCACCGCCGACCTTCTCGTCTTTGGACCGCACCCGGATGATCTCGAAATTGGCCTCGGCGGATCGATCGCCAAGCACGTGGCCCTTGGCTATCGCGTCGGCCTGTGCGACCTGACCAGGGGCGAGCTCGGCACCAACGGCACGCCCGAGGAGCGGCTGGCCGAAGCCGAGGCGGCGCGCGAGGTCCTCGGCGCTGAGTGGCGCGAGAACCTCGGGCTTCCTGATGGCGACATCGGCGGCGATCGCTCGAACCTTCGCACCATCGTCGAATTGATTCGACGCGCAAGGCCGAAGACGATCGCGGTTCCGTACGAGCGCGATCGACATCCCGATCACGTCGCCGCCAGCCGTCTGCTGACGAAGGCCGCGTTTCAGAGCGGCCTGGCGCGTTACACCGCTGATGGCGAGAAGTGGCGCGCCGACTGGCTGCTGTATTACTTCATCAACGATTCGACGCGGCCCTCATTCGTGGTGGATGTGTCGGCGCACTACGCCGCCAAGCGGGCGGCGCTGGCCTCGCATCGATCGCAATTCGCGCCGCCGTCAACGGGCGCGGCATCAACGCGCTTGAACACACCGCGCTTTCAGCAATTGATCGAAAGCCGCGATGCGCAATTCGGCGCGCTCATCGGCGTTGAGTTTGCCGAGGGCCTGGTCGTCCGCGAGTTGATGGCGCGCGAGCACCTCTTCAAATGAACATCGGCATCGTCTGTTACGCCTCGGTGGGCGGCAGCGGGGTAGTCGCCTCCGAGCTGGCGCGCTGTCTTGCCGACCGCGGGCATCGCACGCACGTGATCAGCAGTGACACGCCGTTCCGGCTGCGCGAGTCGGATGCGAACGTGCGCTTCCATCGCGTCGAGACTCCCGGCTATCCGCTGTTTCGCGAGCCGCAGTATCTGCTCGCGCTCGCCAACCGGCTGGTGCAGGTGTCGCACGCGCACCGGCTCGACATCATCCACGCGCACTACGCGATTCCGCATGCGGCTGCGGCGTACCTCGCGCGGCAGATTCTGGCCGGCACCGGCAACCACGTGCCGCGCACGATCACGACGCTGCATGGCACCGACGTCACGATCCTCGGCGCCGATCCGTCGTATCGAGAGACGGTGGCGTTTTGCATCGATCAATCCGATGCGGTCACGGCGGTCTCCGCAAGCCTGCGCGACGACACGAAGCGGCAGATGCCGGTCAAGAGCGACATCGAGGTGATTCCGAATTTCCTGGATTGCGCCTTTCATCTCCGCACGCCCGATCCGGCGCTGCGCGCGCGTTTCTGCAAGCCGGACGAAAAGCTCGTGATTCACATTTCGAACCTGCGCCCGGTCAAGCAGGTGGATGCGGTGGTGCGCGTGTTCGCGCGCATCCGGGAGCGCCTGCCGGCGCGGCTGCTGATCGTCGGTGAAGGACCGGAACTGGGCAGGGCCGAGCAGCTGATCGACGAGCTTGGCGTGACGGCGCATGTCGAGCTCGTTGGCGAAGCGCAGGATGTGATCGGGTTGCTGTCGATCTCCGATCTGTTTCTGCTGCCGTCGCTGCAGGAAAGCTTCGGCCTGTCGGCGCTCGAGGCGATGGCCTGCGGCGTGCCGGTGGTGGCGTCGAAGGTCGGCGGGTTGCCGGAAGTCGTGATCGACGGCATTACCGGTTTCCTGCATCCGCCCGCGTACGTGGCGCAGATGGCCGAGAGTGCGATGCGGATCCTTTCGGATCGCGCGCTGCACGCGCGGATGGCTGAAGCAGGCGTGCGGCTGGCGATGGAGCGCTTCAGCGCCAGCCGGATCGTTCCGCAGTACGAAGCGCTCTACGAACGCGCGCTCGCCGGTTAGTGCAGCGGCGGCGCGAAGGCGTCGCACGACACGTTCGAGTGCCAGTTCGCGAAGGTGCCGGTCGGGTTGTCCTTCCACGCCCAGACATGCAGCGTGTAGAAGTTCGGCAGGCCAAAGCGGTTCGGGCTTTCGAACAAGTGCAACAACTGGCCCATCAGGTCAGGCGTGGCGGCATTGGTCGCGTGCCAGTCCGCCGCGAAGACCAGGAAATCGGCGCCGGTCATTTTCAGTTTCCCGTTCGGCAGCGGTTCATAAATGATGATCTCCGGCTTCGACGGATCGAGCACGCCGTCGAGCACCAGCGGCAGGTTCACGTAGTGCAGTCCCATCGCGCCTGAGTCCGGCCCGCTGACGCAGCCAAACATCAGCGCGTATCCGTCCGCTTCGGCAACGCGGACATCCTTGTAGCGCTCGGTTGCTTCGCGCACGGTCTGGATCAGTCCGGCGGCGCCACCCTGGTACTTGGCGCCGGCCTGCTCGTCGCCGGTGCGCGCGAACGCGCGCGAAGACGGCAGAGCGCCAAGAGCCAGAGCGCCAACACACACGAGCATGCACTTCACGACGATTCGGCGAACGTTCATACGGTCCTCCTCTGTAAGTTGAGTTGCGATTTCGGGGGCCTCGGCACGAGCATCGGCACCTGCTGACGATAGAGCTCGTACGGCGTGCCGTGCTCGGTGACGAGATCACGCTCCTCGAACTGGATGGCCAGCACGATGTAGGCGGTGGTCGCGATCGCGAACACCAGGTGCGCCAGCGTCATCGTCGGCGTCATCCAGAACGCGAACAGGAAGCCGAGATACAACGGATGACGGACGAAGCGATACGGCAACGGCGTGCGGAACGAAATCCGTGTGTAGGGCCGGCCCATCAGCGGCAGCCACACCTGCCGCAGCCCGAAGAGATCGAAGTGGTTGATGAGGAACGTGACGATGAGCACGGTGGCCCATCCGGCGGCGCAGAGCGTCCACAGGATGATTCGCGCGGCGGTGTTGTCGATGGTCCAGATCTCGATCCCGATCGGCCGCCACAGCGCGAACAACAGGATCAACGCGAGGCTGGCGCACAGCACGTAGGTCGAGCGCTCGATCGCCCACGGAATGATTTGCGTCCAGCGTTCCTTGAACCAGCGTCGCGCCATCACGCTGTGCTGGACGGCGAAGATGGTCAGGAGCGCGGCGTCAATGGCGAGCGCTTCGAGGAGGGAGCCTTCGAGCGGCCCATCGAGTCGTTTCGGCACCGGCAAGCCGCCGACAAAGGCGATTGCGTAGAGAAAGGTGCCGAGGAAGATCAGGTACGACGCGGCTCCATACGCAAAGAACAACAGGCGTTTCGTCACGGTGCGGCCTCCTTGGCTCGTGCAAGGATGCCGCTCCGTCAACGCCGCTGCTATCGACTGAATGTCCCGATCAGCGTGGATGTCGCGCCGGGCGCATGCGACAAATGTCCCGATCGCTGCCCGGGTGAGACGTTCGTCCTAAGAACGGACTAGCGGTAGAGCCAGATGGTGATCTCCGCCTCCACCAGTGGCGTGATGTCCCTCGCGAACACTTCGCCGCTGACGTTCCGATAGTTGCCTGTTCCTCCCGTCACCGCGAAATAGTTCTCGGTGCCCTGCGCGAGCCCCTGCACGGTGATCTGCCCGTCAGGGAGCTGGACCGAGATCGTGCACTGCACGATCTGCTGACGTGCCGGCGGTTCGGTGGGATCGATGCGGACGATCAGGCAATCCGCTCCGTCGCGCCCGACCCGCTGGTTGTTCGTGTCGAAGATCGGGTTGCTGAAGACCAGCCGGTCACCAATGCTCGGTCCGGGGGCGCCATTGTCGATGAAGGCGATGTCGCCCTCACCGCGCTCGAAGAGATGCAGCACTTGCCACGGCCGCTTGTGGTCGACATCCTGTTGGGCCGAAGCCGCGGCAGGCATCAAGCTGAACGCCAGCAGCATGGACGCAACGATCGCGCTCGATCGGATCTTCATCATTTTGTGGACTCCTGTTTCCCGTTGAATGTTCGTGTGATCCGGCAGACCACGCCGGCCGGGGAATCTTATCTCAGCGAACGGCCTCGCGGGAGCGGCGATGTAAAAAGAGTGCAACCGATTATGCTGTCGACATGGATCGACGAGACTTTCTGCGGAGCGCGGGCGGCTTCATCGCGGCGGCGTCGTTCGATGGATTCGCGCTTCAGGCTCCATCCGTCAAGACCGTGCGCACCAGCATTCTCGAGATCGCATATCACGAGAGCGGCGGCGCGGGCGGATTTCCGATCATCCTGCTGCATGGCTTCCCGGACGATGCGCATGCTTACGATGGCGTATTGCCGCTCCTTGCGAAGGCCGGCCATCGCGCGCTCGCCGTGTATCTGCGCGGCTATGCGCCGACACGCTTTCTCGATCGATCGCAGCCGCGCACGGCGGAGCAGGCGGCGATTGGCCAGGACGTCATCGATTTCGCCGACGCGCTCGGGTTGAAACGCTTCGCGGTCGCGGGTTTTGATTGGGGTGGTCGAGCCGCGGCGGTCGCGGCGGCGCTGCATCCCGATCGCGTGCGCGCCGCGGTACTGATAGGTGGCTACTCAATCCAAAACACGGTGACGCCTGGGCGGCCCGGCTCGCCAGAGGCAGCGAGGCGTCTCTGGTATCAGTGGTACTTCAACACCGAAGCGGGGCGCGCCGGCCTCGAGCAGAATCGCCGCGCCTTGTGCGAGCTGCTCTGGCGCGAATGGTCGCCGACCTGGAAGTTCACGCCGGAGATGTATGCGCAGACCGCGGCGTCATTCGACAATCCCGACTTCGTCGACTGCGTGATTCACTCGTATCGGCATCGCAATTTCAATGCGCCAGGCGAAGCGCGCTTCATCGAGATCGAAAAGCGGCTCGCCGAGCGGCCGCCGATCACCGTGCCCGTGATCACCGTTCACGGCGCCGATGATGCGTTCGGGCGGCCATCGGCTGAGATCACCGCCGCCGATCGCGCGACCTTGCCGCAATTGATCGAGAAGCGCATCGTCGAAGGCGCCGGGCATTTCGTCCCGCACGAAGAGCCCGAGCCGGTGGCACAGGCGATCATCGACCTCCTCGCCCGAGCGAAGTAGCGCTCGCTACTGCGGCTTGGCCTGGCGACTGCCGGTGTCGTGCGTTGACGCGGGCACGGGGCAGTAGAGCGCGTCGCTGTCCACCTCGAACACGCGATTCCACCGCGCACGATAGCTTTCCTGCGCGATGTCGGCGGCGAGCTCGATCAACGCCTCTTCCGAGAAATGCGATCGCAGTTCGGCGTAAAGCGCATCGCTGACGTCGACCGGCGCGCCCGCGAGCGCATCGGCGAGCCGCAGCAACGCCTGCTCGGCCGCGGAGAACTGATCGAGCCGATCAGCCAGCAGATTCCCGATCTCGTCGTCGCTCAGTCCATACATTCTGCCGCCGGCAGAATTGATGTCGATTCAAAACGGGCAGCCGACCCGCGCCGCGGTTCGCAACTGCACGATCGATCGATGCCGCCGCGACACCTTGGCCTTCTGGCCGAGCAGCATTTCCGTGAAGATGCTGATCCAGAAGACGCGCGGCACGCGCGCCTGGATCTTGTAAGGCGTCAGGTCTTTGCCGAGGACTTTGCGGATGCGGCTGAACACCTGCCGCATCAGGAATGATGTTTGACCGGGTTCGAGCCCGACGATGCGTGGCATGTTCTTGTTTTACCGCAAAAGCGTCCTCGCCGCCGTGGGCGCTTCGCGCTGTTCTCGCGAGGGCTTGCCGCCTGCGGCCTCCACGGATGGCGACAACGCCGGCGCGTTGCCGCCATCCTCTCGGGACGCGGGAAACCGCATCTCATTCGCCGGATTGCGCGCCTTCGCTGAGGACGCGCGATTTCGATTTGGTTTGTCGCTGGAGCGAAACCGCGCGTGCAATCCGTCTCACTCGACGCGGCTTCGGCTTTCCGAGTCCGCGTCCCTCAAGTCGGCTGCAGGCGGCAATCCCTCGCGACGCGCTTCGCGCGACCGATTCAATCCCACCACAGCCGAACTTCTTTCTGGCCGCTGTCGATCAGCGGCTCATCGTCGCCGTCTTCATCGGGCTTGCCGACGTGCTCCATGAGATCGAAAAGCGCCGACCTCTTAGCTGGATCTTCCGGTAACGTCACAATCAGCGTATCGGCGTACGGCGTCCAGTCGTGATTCGGCAGCATCATCGTGTTGTCGATCCACACGCCGACGGCGCCCGCCGAGTGTAATTGCTGGACGAACTCAAGGGCGCGAACGGTGGTGCCGAATCTGTTCGACGCAAAGGCGCTGGCGCTCCAGTTGGCGCGCAGCCACGCATCGGCGTCCGGCTTTCCGCCAAACGCACACGGCAGCAGTGCGTCGCGGTGGTAGGGCGGCTCTTCATGAGCCGGCATGACGAAGTCAGGAACGTCTCTCATCCACCGCTCGCGTTCCTCGTCGTCTGCGTAGTACTTCAGGTACTCCGACGTGTCGGGCTCGACACCGTCCGGCATCAGGCCTAGCTGGGTGCTGAAGCCGATTTCATCGATCGCCGGCGTTTCTCCGCGGAGGTAATCGTGCCACAGCCTGGCGTAGAGCTCACGATCGTTGAGGTGATCCGTCTGATCGAGAAACACCCTCAGTTTCGCGAGACCCGCGAGCACCTCCCACAATTTCGTTCGGATATCCGCATCGGCGATCGAGTCTGGCTCCGGCAGCTCAATGCCGGCGCCGCGTAGTTGTTCGAAGTAGGTGGTCGTCGGACCGTCCATGAAGAGGTCCATCTTCCGTGCGTATTCTTTGTAGCTCTCTTTGAATTCCTTCGGATCGATCGTCATCGCGTGATTCTCCCGGCGTCTCTTGACGCACGTTCGGTACCGGCGAGATTTCCGAATGAATCGAGAGAAAGGGCCGCGCGGTGTAGCAGAAACCGAGATGCCTTCGGCTGCGAGACGGCGCAGAAACTGCCGGACGAGGTCGGATTACCAGTTACGTGAGAGGCCCGGTAACGATCCAGACGATCACCGCGACGACGGCGCCGAGCGCGCAATCGACGATGAAATGATAGCGGCCGCTGATACACGCGACCGTGATCGCGATCGCGAGGAGCAGGAACGCGGCGCCGATGATGGGCAGCGACGGCATCAAGGCGAGGCCGACCGCGAGCGGCGCGGCGACGTGCCCGCTGGGAATCGTGTTGATGCCGATAGTGAAGTCCTCCACCGCCTGGAACGCGACCTGTTGCATCGAACGCTGGGCCCGCTCGCGCGTGCGCTCGAGAATGCGCGGCGGCCGCGTGTGAATGACGGCCGTGCCGGCATAACACACGAGCAGCGATCCCATCACGATCGTCCAATAGTGATCGGCCCGGCCCATCTGGCCCGCCAGGGATAGCGCCAGCAAGCCGGCGGGCACCGTGAGGAATGTTCCGAGATAAATGACGTCGAGTGTGGTCAAGAGCCAGGCAGGCCACGTCACGAACGCGGCAGCCGGATCGCCAAGGAGTCTCTGGTCCCAGGCGATCAACGATGCTTCGATCGAGGGCGACGGCCGGACATACAACCTGCCCGAGAGGTAGTACGCCACCAGGATGATGACGATTGGGAACCAGTCGCGCACCGGACCGCTCGTCGTCGAGACGCCGTAGATCGCTCCGCTCATGACGACGGCGGTGCCAACGATCAGCGCGCGCCGGCGGGCAGGCAGCGACCGCACGAGCGCGAGCAACGCGAGCAGAGAGAAATAGCCAATCGCGAACAGCTCGCTCATACGTCGCAATGTGCATTGTGCGGCGTTACCGGCTCACCCCGTCAGCATGAGGTTTGCGGAAAAGCCGGGTTTTGTCGTACGATGAGAATTCTTCTCCGAGAGGGGAAGGCCTACCTATATTCCTCGGTAGCTCAATGGCAGAGCATCCGGCTGTTAACCGGAGGGTTGCTGGTTCGAGTCCAGCCCGAGGAGCCA
>Ga0111538_10001363_pt1 | contig 34241 bp, 28 predicted proteins | sample SoiMethybrSBSTD1_FD_79669 | JGI IMG/M metagenome (GOLD analysis project Ga0111538, IMG submission 79669) | Bulk soil microbial communities from a Populus tree surrounding site in Tennessee, USA - Soil MetaG P. TD hybrid SBSTD1 (version 2)... | ecosystem: Environmental > Terrestrial > Soil >...
AACCTCCGAGGTCAGTGATGTGCCTGAGCGATCGGTGATCGCCAGTTCTTCCAGCCCGGTTGAGACGGCTGTCAAATAGTGCGGCCACGGTTCCATCGGATCAGATGACGATTTTGGCAATCGTCAGGAACTCCTGCTCGGAGATGGGACTCTCGTTGCACCGGCGTTGGGTCATGGCCGCGGCGCCGATGCTGCCGGCGAGAGCGACGAGTTTCGCCCCAAGGCCGAGGCATGCCGCGAGGCTGCTGAGCGCGAAGTAGGCATCGCCGCATCCGATGGTGTCGATGACGCTGGTGCTCAACGTAGGCAGCTGGAACACCTCATCGCCGATTCTCACGATCGCGCCTTGTTTCCCGTCGGTCACGGACAGGCGGCGGCAATGGAGCAGGCGTCCGACGCGGGTGAGGAGATCGTCGAATGGCAGGTCCTTCTCGTGGAGCGAGAGCTCGGCTTCCGTTCGGTTCAGGCTGTAATAGTCGGCGCCGATGTATTTGACAGGCAGGTTGTAGCCGTAATTGCTGGAGTTCACCTGCGCCATTGCGCACACACAGGCGCGGGTCTTCGCCGCGATCTTGTCGTTGATGACCTTCGGGTCGAGCAACCCGTGGCCGAAGTCGGCGATGAGCACCAGATCGTAGTCGTCGAAGTGTGGCAGCTCGGGTCGGATATCGGGCAGATCGAGCACCTTCGCTTCGAACAGAGGAGAGCCGCTCTCTCGATCGACGAAGCGGGTCTTGATCAGAGGGCTGTCAGCCAGCGGTGTCACGCGCAGATTGCCCGGGACGTCTCCGAGTTGCCCGTTGGTGAAGCAGTCGACCTGCTTGACGAAACTCGCAAGGTGCAGCGCGATGATGCCAGTGCCGCCGACCTGCCGAATGCGCGCCGTTTCCTGGCCGGCCACGCATCGTGATTTCTGTGACAGGTTCGTGACGCTGATGTCCACCCACTCGTCGATGATGGTTTCGCCGAGCAGGCACACGCGAAGCTCACTGGCGCGCACCAGAAAGCTCTTCAGATCGGGGAGGGTGAATCCCAGGTCCGAGACATCCCTGAACAACACTTTGTCGTTTCTGAGGAGGGGGTTCGCCTGCACCGCTTCCGGCGAGGCCTGCAGGAAATGCGAAAGTTTCGTCGACGAAAATGTTTCGCCCGTCGTGAAATGCAGCCGTCCGCCGTAGCTCTCGACCAGCCCTTTCTCGCGGAAAATATTCTTGGTCTTGTCCAGCACCAGATTCGAATACTCGGAGCCTTTCACGTAGACATCTGGCCGGAGCGCATCGATCGCCGCCAGCGCGGAGGGCTCGTTGATGATCGCGACATAGTCGACGATCTCGAGCGCGGCCACCTGGTGCAGGCGGAGCTCTTCCTTGAACGACACGGAGCGCTTCTTGGTGATGTACTGATCGGCGGTGACGGTGACGACCAGGACATCGCCGAGCGAGGCCGCCTCCTCGAAGTGAATCACATGACCGAGGTGGATCAGATCAAACGCGCCGTGGCACAGCACGATCCGCTTGTCCCGCAGCCTCGCGCGAAGCTGCGCCAGGCCTTCAACCGACAGGACCTTACGCGCCACCGATCGACGGTTGTCGCCAGCGGCCACGTCGCCCGCGGGAAGGTCCACGGATCGGGAATCAAGCATGGCGGCCGCGCTCCACTGCTCGGAGCAGCTTGAGCGTGCGATAGACGTCGACGAAATTCTTGAGCCGGAACGCCTTGCTCTCGCCCTGCTGGCGTTCGATCAGGTCCATTGGCACTTCCACCACGGTTCGCGTCAGCTTGAGGCTCTTGACCAGGACCTCCGACTGGAACCCGTAGCCGGTCGACTCAATCGCAAGACTCTTGAGCACCGGCGCTTTGTGAATCTGCAGCCCGTTGTAGTACTGGAGTCCCCGATGGGTGATGCGGTTCACGAGAAATGTATAGGTCTTCGAAATCATCGTCCTGGCCAATGTTCGTGACCGCCACATCTGGCGCGTGTAGCCGACGATGACATCGGCGCGTCCCACGTGGCTGAAGAAATCGCGCAGCGTGTCGCGCCCCCAGGCGTTGTCGCCGTGAACCATCACGATGTGGTCCAGTGCGGCGGCGTCCACGCCTCGTCGATATGACCAGCCGAATCCCATGTTGCGTTCGTTGACGAGAAGCCGGACATGTCGAAAGCGATGGAGGTTCGATTGGACGAGCGAGGCAGTCGTATCCGCACTTCCGTCGTCGATCACCAGAATCTCGTGCTCGATGTCCAGGGGTGCCAGCGCGCCAGTGACGTTCTCGAGCGTCGCGACGATGTTCCCGCTCTCATTGTAGGCAGGAATAATAATCGAAAGCGACCGACTGGCGCCAGCCGACGAGGCCTGCCGTCCCGGCTCCTGGCTCACACCATTCACTGACGACCTCGGCCGAACGCATACAGGAACCCTCCCGGCAGATTGCCCACGATGCCGAGCGCGATAAACAGCACCGACAGCGTGAATGCCGACGCCGCCGGTACGCCGGCGTGGCGCGCGAAGAACCAGTCGAACGCGAGCTGACTCGTGCCGATCCCGTTGAACGTGATCGGCAGCAGCATGACCAGCAGAATCAGCGGAATGAAGGCCATGTAGGTGGTCAGAGGAAGCGAGAGGCCGAGGCCCAGGCCCAGGCAGTACGCCTGGAGGATGCGGAGGGCCTGCACGAGAACCGAACACGCGAGTACGTTGGCCAGTTTGCCGTGAAAGGTCGCATAGCGACCGATCGCCTGGAGGATCTGGTGCCCAGCGTTCTTGATGACTCCAGGGAAATAGGCAATCAGCGCCGCCGCCTTTGCCTCCGCTGTTCGGCTGAAGACGAGCAGCAGGGTCACGATGCAGACACCGGCCGCGGCTCCAAGCGCCGTCAGAATCGTCGAGTTCCGAGCGAGATCACGGGCGAGCAGCAAGCCGACCACGGCCATGAGAAAGACCGAGGCGACGCCGAGCATTCGGTCCATGAAGACAGAGGCGACTGCGTCGCTGCCGCGGACGTTGAGTTTTGACAGGCTGTACGCGCGAACCCCGTCGCCACCCACACTTGCCGGCAGAAACGTGCCCAGAAAGGTGCTGACGAAAAAGATGCGCATCACCGCAGACAGGGGAGGCCGTACCGCGGGATCGACGGTGCAGAGCAGGACCACGGCGCGATAGGCCATGAGCATCCGGTCCAGGACGACCAGCAGAATCGCCACGGCGATCGGGCGCCAATCGACACCCGCGGCCGCGTCCAGCACCTCGCGAGGGTGACTCTTCCAGAGAATGTAGCCCGTGAGGCCCGCGGCGACCGCGATGCGGGCTAAGAGCTGCAGAACACTCAAGGCTGTGGGCTGGGCAGGGTCTCGAGGTGGCGGGAGGGATCGCGCTTGACCTGATACGCCCGGACGAGAAATTTTGCGTACGGCACGAACTGCTTCATGGCGCCGACATTCACCTGGCAGGGGCTCAGGCACGTGGGGCAGATGGTGTCCTTCACGTGTTCCCGATGCGCCAGGTTCTTCGCGGCGAAGTACAGCTCAGAGGCCGGGGTTGTCAGCAAGTTGCCAATCGACTCCGAGTTCTCGCAATAGTGAAGATCACCATACGGATTGAGCAGGAGCCCCTGCGTCCGGAACGGGCAGGGCATCGTGCGCTGGTAGCCGTTCGCGATCATGTCCGCGTAATGGAGGTACAGAAAGGCCTGGCCGCTCAGCACGGATTCTTCCTGGACACGATCGAGAAAGAAGTTGCGCATGAACGCTTCTTCCTTGGCGTGAAAGCCGATCGAGTCTTCGAGCTCCTTGTTGTTCAGCATGGCGTCGGTGAAGCGCAGCATGTTGAACACAATGTCGAGTTTCTTCGCACGCGCCCACGTCAGGATGTTCTGGGCATCGTCGAGGTTGGTGGCAAAGATGGTGGACGCGATGCCGAATTGAAAGTTGGCGTATTCGTCCGAGAGCGCCTGCATCGCCGCAATCGTCTCGCAGGCCTTGTCGAAGCCGCGCTGGACATGCCGGACCTGATCGTGGATGTCGCCGATGCCGTCGAGCGAGACGCGGACGCTCAGGAGCAGGTCCTGCTCGGCGCAAAACTTGACGATCCGCGTGAGCATCGGGATCGCGCGGTGCGGCGTGAGCCCGGTCGTGTTGATGCCGATCTTCCGCATCCGCGGGAGGTGGCGGTGGAACATCTCCACCATTTCAGGAAGGTCGTTGCGCGTCGTGGGCTCGCCGCCCGAAATATTCAGGTTCTCGACGGCGCCCCAGAACGGATGCCGCATGGCGGGCTCGAGCTGTGCGAGCGTCATGTCCGACTTGCGATCGCCGTGCTTCCAGTTGTTGCACATCTCGCAGCGGGCGTCGCATACCCAGGTGCAGTTATAGATGAGGACAGTGGGGCGTATGGGACCCAGTTTGGAACCCAGGAGTGCGTGCGTGACGTCGCGCGGCACACCAGCCGCCGCCCGGGTCAGATACCGCAGGGTGAACGCATTCTTGGACATTCTGAGAACACCGTATTGTAACACCTGGGTCCTTTTCACCCGTTCGAGCCGTCAACGACCCAATCTGCGTCCAGACGTCGTGAATGCGGCTCAGCGTGTCCTTGCGCTCAGCCACGCGTTGAGCGGTCGTGGCGCAGTTCTTGCTGCCTTTATGGCTGCGGAGTCGGATGTCAGGAGACGAAAAACATGAAACGAACTGTGAAGGCGTGCGTAACGGCGGTATTGGTTGCCGGGGCGGCTGTGGTCGCGCTGGCCAATCCAGACGCCACTTACGTTCTGAAAAGTGGCGAACGAGTGACGGGCGCGTTGACCTATAAAGGAGGCGCCGAGTTCACCCTCATCATCAACGGGCAGGAACGCGATTTCTCACCTGACGATGTCGCGCTGATGTCCTTCGTCCCGGGCGATCCGTCGGTCAGCGAGTTGCAGAAGCTGCCCAGTTCTGATAACCCGCCAGAGCTCGATCGTCACATGCTCGTGACGCGGGGCGGCCAGATCATTCACGCGAAGCTCTACCACATCAGCCGTGATGGAGAGACGATCACGTACGACACGCTCGAAGGGTCGCAGCCGGTTCGAGGCAAGACGATCCCGACCAGCCAGGTCGCGCGGTTGTACATCAGCGCATCGGGTGCGCGGTCGGTCTATGCGAGCAAGCTGCGCGGTCTGTCCAACACGGCCTCCGGAGAGGGCGGCGGGACCGGAGTCATTGAGGTGCCCGCGAATCAACAGTGGACGGATACGGGGATCACGGTCCGTCGTGGCGAGCGCGTCGCGTTCTTTCCAGAAGGACAAGTGAAGCTATCTGAAGACCCGAATCCGGACTTCGTGGCCGGACCGGCAGGCAACCCCGCGTTGTCACTTCCGAGGAATGGTTTGCCAGTACAGGTAGCCCCGTGGGGCACCCTGATCGCTCGCGTTGGGGCGGGTACGCCGTTCCCCGTCGGCACCAGGGGTGGCACGGCCATTTCGATGCCGGCCGCTGGCCGTCTCTATCTCGGGATCAACGAAACCCAGTTCGGCGACAACTCGGGTGCCTTCACGGTCAGGCTTGTCAGATAGGGCAAGCCGGTCGCAACGCGTCGGCACAAAAAAAGGGCGTCTGGAGTATATCCAGACGCCCTTTTCTATTGGTCCATGTCTCTCGGACTATTCGTTCCTCTTGACCCTCACGTTGCTGTAGATGATTCCGATGAAGGAATCAGAGCGTGAGCGGCAGCCGAGGGAAATGCGATGACGGGGCGGCGCATACACGTTGCCGCCGAAGCCATCCGAGAACCACTCCTCGCCATTGATCTCGACGACGAATCCACTGTGATCCCAGGCCAGCCGGAAGTGGAACGTTTCGCTGCTGCGCCAATCGACAGCCGGATCGACCTTGTTCACGTGGTCGCCGGGCTCGCCGTCGCCGTCGGAGCCGTTCCGCCACACGATCTTCATGCCCGTGCCATCGCCGTCAGCCCGCTGTTCGAGGTGCATCTTCCAATCGTGGTCGCGGAATGAGAAGAAGTCGTCGAACGAGCCCGCATCACCCATGGAAATGAACTTGAGGTCGCGCAGGTAGGGTTCGCCTTCTTTCTTGCCGATGTTGGTGATGTCGAACTCGAGCGTGCAGTCTGTGCACGGCGGGATGTCGTAGTCGATGCTGTCGGTGAGGGAGAGCGACTGCCAGCCCCGGCCGGGAATGAACTGACCACCGCGCTGCTGACCAACCGTCTTGCCGTCGGTGAGCGGATCAACCACGATGCCGCCGATGGGGGACACGAACGCAAACACCGTGGACCATGGTCCGCCGCCCGCGGCATTTTCCGCCCGCACGCGCCACGTGTACTTGGTGTCGTCATCAAGCTTTGCCGCCATCGTCCAGGTCGGTCCCGAGCGAAGCGACGATTCCTCGACGAGGGTGGTGCCGTCCTCCTTCAGGACCTGAAATCGATACTGCAGGGTCGCGGCGGAGACCGTCGATCCGAGAACCAAGGTTGCGGGATCGGCCGAGAAGGTTGCTGGAGCGACGTCGATCCGCTGCCCATTTGAGGGCGATTGCGGAACCGGCGCCGTCACAGCGAGCGACACCGTGGCGTCGCCCGTACTTGGGGAGGCCGGATTCTTCAAACTCTCAGCGCACGCGAGGCTGATGGCGGTGAGCGAACACAGGGCTAGCAGAATCAGTTTGCGTGAAGACATGCATTGCTCCAAGAACGATTTGAGGAAGAGGGCCGTGATGGGCGCGGTTCACGGAGTATATCGCACCGACGTTGGTTAACAGACTGAGGTGTAGACATTTTCGATCGTATTTATCTCTAGTTGAGCTCAATCGCCGTTCTTCGAACTAATGGTTGAGCTCCGTTCCAAGTCGCGATCACGGCTCAATGGGCGAAACCCACCGACCCGGTAGAGCAGGATCAACGCCTTCGTCGTGCCAACCCGGACCGTTGGTAGTCGGGATGTCCGAGAGCAGCTTGTACAGGTGCCCGTCCGGGTAGACGATGCGGCCTGCGGAGAAACTGATCCCCTGCCAGGTCACGACGTTCTCGCCACCGTCCTTGCGCAGGAGACCCGCGCCGGACCCGCGCAGCAGCCACGCCACTCGCTTGACGATCTCGAAGGCGCCTTCGACGGTGTGCGCGATACCGATGGCGTTGGCGACACAGATGACGATCGCCTCTCCAGGAGTCGATCCGCAGTTTTGCCAGGGACCGCCGCCGCCACCACCGCCGCCATCACCTGAGGGCGTGCGGAACGCTCCGATCAGAGACCACGGTCCGACGGAGTTCGAATCCTTGACTCGGACGCGCCAGTAGTACTGTCTCCCGGGGATGCCGTCCTGCGGAGGGGTGACACTCGTCTGTCCTCCCTGTTCGGGCACGATGAGACTGACCTTTACGACGAATGTGTCGCTCTCTGATGCTTCAGCCTCGTAGACGACGGCGCCAATGGGCGAGCCCGACCGCCCGGCGTTGGCCCAGGTGAACGTCGGCCGGACGGAAGACACGGTGATGTTGCCGACCGGGGCAATTAGCGCCGGTGCCTCGTACACGGCGGCATTCACGACCTCGAAGCTGGCGTGTGGAGAATACGGTCCGTCGTTCGCCCCGTCCTGAGCCTTGGCTCTCCAGTAGTACGTGCGACCGGCGCCCAGTGAATCGGGGAGGCGGAACGAGGTTCGGCCGTCGGCGCCCGGCGCGACTCCGCCGCGGACGAGGATGACGTTGGCAAACCCGGCATCGGTCGCGAGCTCAATCAAATAGCTGAGCGGCCGAACGCCCGAACTTGTGGCGTTGGCGAGGGTTAGCGTCAGCGGCTGATTTTCCCTCAGGATCGGTCGTCCGTCTCGCGGCTCGATCGGGTTCGGCGCAGTGATATTCACGCCGGGGATCGGCCCGGCGACAGATGGGCTGAGAGGGTTCTCACTTTTTGTCAGAGTGCAGCCAGCAAAGCTCAACAGGAGCGGCGCACACAGACACAGGAAACGAAACTTCTTCATACGGCTCTGCACGAACGCGGTACGGAAATCTGGCAGGCTAGTCCGTTTATCGGGCCATCCTGCGCAATCTTTAGTTAGTCGGCTGTCGTGCGGTGAGGTCTGGGGTGCCTGACCGCGGAAAAAGCTGGAGGGCGATGATCGTACGCTTGCCCTCCGGCAGAGTCAAGCATCTTTCCGCCTTCGCAGTATTCTAGGCACCGCATGATCAACCGGCCCCTCAACGTTTTACAGGTGTGCGATCACCTTGGCTGGGAGGGGTCGCGGATGCACGGCGTCAAACGGCTCTTCAGCTGGATGATCCCGCGGTTCGATCCAGCTTGTTTCAACGTGTCGCTGGTCAGCCTACGCCGCAAGGATCTGTCCCAGGAGACGCTCGAAGATCAGGGCATCGACATTTCATATCTCCATCGTGGCAAGTTCGACCCGGCCACGCTTCCCGCCCTCCTGAAGATCATCGCCGACAAGCAGATAGACGTTTTGCACCTTCACGGGTACGGCGCGACGACCTTTGGGCGGCTGGCTGGCGCGCTCAAGCGGATCCCGACGATCCTTCATGAACACGCCAACCTCACCGATACCCCTTGGTACCAGAAAATCGCCGATCGCCTGCTCGAGCCGTACACCGACATTGCACTGGCGGTTTCTGAGTCGACGGCGGAATTCGTGGTCCGCGCCCGCCTGATTCCGGCGGACAAGGTGAAGGTGGTGTACCTCGGCGTGCCGCTCGAAGACTTCAGCCGAGCGCGAAGCGCGGCGGAGGTGGCTGATGCTCGCCGGGATCTCGGCATCGGGGAAGGGGAGTTCGCGATCGGGACGGTGACGCGGCTCCACGAGTCCAAAGGCAACTCCTATTTGATCGACGCGGCGGCTCGGGTAATCGCTGAACGTCCGGCCGCGCGCTTCTATCTCGTAGGGGAGGGCCCGCTGCTCGGGGTGCTCGAAGCGCAGGCTGCCAGCCTTGGCCTCGGCGACCGGTTCGTCTTTGCCGGCTTTCAGAAGGACGTCGCGCGCACACTCTCCGCGTTCGACCTGAGCGTGTTTCCATCGCTATGGGAAGGCACGCCGATCACCGGCTTCGAAGCGCTTGCCATGGGAAAGCCCATCGTGTCGACTGATGCCGATGGCCTGCTGGATATCCTCACCGCCGATCACGACGCGATCATCGTGCCCAAGCGGGACGCGCTCGCTCTTGCGGCGAAGATCGTCTGGGCGATCGATCGTCCGTCGGAACTGATGCGGCTGTCGGCCGCGGCGCGGATCACCGGCCAGCGCTACGACATCGCGGTCTTCGTCCGCCGGATGGAACAGCTCTATACCCTGCTGCACCAGGTCTCACGCCAGACGCGCCGGCGCGGCGCGCGTGACGCCAATCTGTCGTTCCTCGAGAGTGCGGCTGCGACATCCACCACCGCGGCACGCTGACGTGCCGGGCGCTCGCGGCGGCGGCCCGGCGCGCCGTGGTCTATTATGATGTCCGCAGTGATCATGCGCGGGGCTCCCCCAGATGTTGGCGCGTCCCAATCGCATCGGGGCGCCGCGCTCGTCGGCGCCATTCTGCTGATCGTTGGACTCTCCGCCGCGATCTCCGTCGATGTCGTGAAAGCCGGTTACGGGATCAAGAGCGACGAGGCGACCTATGTCGCCATGACCTTGAGCGCCGCGTACGACGGCGACCTCACCTATCAGCGCCGCGACCTCGAACGCTTCTGGGGAATCTATCAGCAGGGGCCGGAAGGCATTTTTCTCAAGCGCGGGAAGCAGGTGCGGCTCCGGCTTGGAACGCCAGCGCCGTACGTGCACCTCGAGCGCTCGGTCGATGGACACGGCGACCGACTCTACTTCGGCAAGTCGATGATCTACGCAGTCGCCGCGGCGCCGTTTGTGCGCCTGCTGGGCATCAACGGCATTCTCGTGTTTCACGTGCTGCTCCTCCTGGCAGCGTCGGCGTGCGGCTACTTCTTTCTGGCGGCGCAGTCGCCGTCCGGACCGGCGCTGGCGTTCACCGGTGCATTCGTCGGCGCCTCGGTCGTCCCGATCTACGGCGTCTTCCTGCTGCCGGAAGTCTTCAACTTCTCACTGGTGTTCATGGCGTACTTCCTGTGGCTCTACAAGGAAGTGGCGCAGCCGAGAAGCCGTCTGCTGAACGGCCTGACATCCGATCTCCTGGCTGCCATTCTGCTCGGCGTCGTCACCTACGCCAAGCCACCCTCGAATGCACCGCTGGTGCTGCCGCTCGTCCTCTGGCTCTGGTGGCGTCGGGAGTGGTGGAAGGGGTTCGTTGTCGGGTCAGCCGCAGTTGCCGCAGCCGCCATGCTCTTTCTAACCACAGCCGCCATCTCTGGCGAATTCAACTATCAGGGAGGCGATCGCCGGCAGTTCTACGGCAAGTTTCCGTTTGATGCGCCAGACGCAATCTGGGAGCGGCGTGGTGCGGCGGTCGCCACCGACGCACCCGGAGTGGACAACGTGCTCGTGCCGTCTGAGATCGTTCGCCTCTTCCCAAACAACGTGAAGTACTTCCTCATCGGCCGCCACTTCGGGATGGTCCCGTACTTCTTCCCGGGAGCGCTGGCGGTGCTGCTCTGGCTGGCCTCGCCCGAACGGCGCCGGCCCTGGCGCGTCTTGACCCTCGTCGGCATGGTGGTCTCGACGATGGTGATGCTCGTGCTCGTTCCCTATACATGGAGCGGTGGCGGAGGTCCCCCAGGAAACCGATACTTTCTCAGCGTGTACCCGGTCCTGGTCTTCCTGACCCCTCCGATGGCATCTGCGGGCCCCGCGCTTGTGGCGTGGCTGGGCGGAGCGCTATTCACCGCGAAAATGCTCGTCAACCCGTTCGTCGCGGCGAAGTTCACCTGGCAGGCCCCCGAACGCGGTTTCGCTCGACGGCTTCCGGTGGAACTGACGATGGCCAACGATCTGCCGGTGATGTTGGCGCAGCCGCTCCGCGGCTGGATCAAGTACGGGCCCGATCCCGCGATGCGACTCTACTTCCTCGACACGCACGCCTCGCCTCCGGAGGAACTCTGGAGGAATGCCGACGGCTCCGCGCAGTTCGGCATCTGGATTTCCGGCAGCGGGCGCGCCGAGATCATCGCCCGATCGGTCGATCGGGCAGACCACTTCTCCGTGACGGTCGAATCGCCCATTGCGACCCGTTTCACGATATCGGCAGGGGCGACCTCGGTCACGGTTCCAATCGTTCCGGGCCGCCCCGAGACCCTCGACGTCCCAGCAGCCGGCGTCCACGGGCTCAACGGCTACGCCTATCTGGTGAAAGCGCGATCGACCGAGGGGTTCACGCCTCGACTGACTGATCCCACGGCGAGGGACGATCGCAACCTCGGTGTCCTGATAAACTTCAGACCGGTCAGCTCCCCTCATGGACAATAGCGCGGCGGCGACAAACACCAAGACCCTCAGTATCATCATTCCGGCGTTCAACGAACGCCGCACGCTGAGCGAGATCATCGGGCGCGTGCTCGCGGTCGATCTCGGATCGGTCCAGAAGGAAGTCATCATCGTGGACGACGGGTCGAGCGACGGCACACCGGAAATTGCCGCTCAGCTCGCCGCGCAGGATCAACGCATCAAGGTCTTCTCTCAGCCGAGCAATCAGGGGAAGGGAGCGGCCGTTGCTCGGGGATTGCGCGAGGCGACCGGCGACATCGTCCTGATTCAGGATGCCGATCTCGAGTACGACCCTTCAGAGTACCCGACGCTCCTCGAGCCAATCCTCCGCGGAGAGGCCGATGTGGTGTACGGGTCGCGCTTTCTCGGCTCACCCGCCGGCCGCCGAGTGCTGTACTTCTGGCACACCGTCGGCAACCGCCTCCTGACACTGGTCTCGAATGCATTCACAAATCTGAATCTCACCGACCTCGAGACCTGCTACAAGGCGATGTCACGCGAGATCGCTGATCAGCTCGATCTAGAGTCCAACGGGTTCTCGCTCGAGCCGGAGATCACGTGCAAGGTCGCGCGCATGAGAGCCCGCATCTACGAGGTCCCGATTTCGTATCACGGTCGGACCTACGCCGAAGGCAAGAAAATCGGGTGGAAGGATGGGGTGGCGGCCCTCTGGACCATCGTGCGCTTCTCGCGGTGGGAGCCTCCCAAAGACGAAGTGGGCGCCAAGACGCTCCGGCGAATGGCGCGGCTCGCGCCGTACGCGAAATGGGTGCACGACCGCTTCGATCACTACCTCGGCGAGCGCGTCCTTGAGGTGGGTTCAGGCGTCGGCAATCACACGACCTACTTCGCCGAACGCACGCGGGTCATCGCCTCGGACATCGAGCCGCACTACCTCCGACAGCTTAGAGGGAAATTCGGACGCCGTTCGAACGTGCGTATCGCGTCATTCGCCTTTCCACTCTCTGCACAGGACAAAGTCGATCTGGGGCAGGAACGGATTGACACCATCGTCTGCCTGAACGTGCTGGAGCACATCAAGGACGATGCCTCGACGCTCGCGGATTTCGCGTCCACGCTGCAGCCCGGTGGGCATCTGGTGCTGCTTGTCCCATCGCATCCGTCGCTGTACGGGACGCTCGACGTGCACCTGCACCACTTCCGCCGATACAGCGTGAAGCAGCTGGAACAGCTGGTCACGAGCGCCGGTTTCCAGGTTGACGCCATTCGGCACTTGAATCGGCCAGGCGTGTTCGGTTGGTGGCTGAACTCGCGAGTCCTTCGCCGCAGGGTCCTGCCGAGGGGGCAGCTGGCCGTGTTTCGCTGGCTGGCACCATTGCTCAAGCTCGAAGAGAAGCGACCGCCAAATTTCGGCCTGTCGCTGCTCGTGCTCGCGAGGCGGCCGTAGGGCGGTTGTGTCGCTCATGAAACGACGCCTGTCTTCCTGTTTCGGGCTCCTCGTGGCACTGGCGACAGCCGCGTGTGCCTCGACCCCAACGACGCCGACGCCGACGCCACCGGTCCAACCGCCGCCTCCGCCGCCGGTGCTTCGTGTCGTCCGGATTCTCGCGTTCGGCGACAGCCTGACCGAAGGGAAGATTTCTGCGCCGCTGCCAGTAGCTCCGTTCGGACTCACGCCTGGCGCACCCGAGTCGTACCCGTTCAAACTGCAGGTCATGCTGACCTCCCGCTACACGACCCAGTCGATTTTCGTGTTGAACGGCTTCGGGTCGGGAGAAGGGGCGGTCAATGCGCGAGCCCGCTTCAATCTGACGTTGTCCGAGGAGAAACCGGACCTCCTGCTGCTGATCGACGGCGCCAACGATCTGTTCGCGCTGCGGGGCCAGACGGTGGCCGCCGCGTTGCCGCAAATCGGAAAGGTCGCGGTCGCCGTGGAGGAGATGGCGGAGGAGGCGATCGGCCGCGGCATTCCGGTCATGATCGGGACGCTGCCGCCGATGCGCGAGTCCGGCCAGAGAGGAGGCGGTGCGCCGTTCCAGCCCGCCTTCAATGAGTTGCTCAGGGGCGTCGCCGACGAGAAGGGCGCGCAGTTTGTCGATCTCTTTTCCCTCGTACCGCTGTCGCTCGTCGGCGAGGATGGACTGCACCTGACTGAAGCGGGATACCAGAAGATCGCCGAAGTGTTCTTTACCGTCATCGCACAGAAATTTGAGACTCACTAACGTCGACTTCTGATGCCAGCATGAGAGTGCGTTTCACCGGCATTCTTCTATTCCTTGCAGGCATTGGCGGCGTCCTCGCGCTTTGGCACAATCAGCTCGGAAAAACTGCCGGATTGCACGCCCGCTACTGGCCGGGCCTTGAGGCGGCGGGCTCACCAGCGCTGGAGGTCGTCGACCAGGACCTGGCCTTCGAGACGCTCGTTCACCGAACTGCAAGCTTGGGCCGCGACGAGTTTGCCGCCGAGTGGGACGGCTATCTGATCGTCCCGCGCGGACGGTATCGATTCTCTCTTCCCGGCGGTCTCGCTATTTCGATGACCGTCGATCGCGCGCTCGTGGCCGACGGGGCGATGCGGGGAGGGGGGGCGCCGGTCGAACTCGCGCGAGGCGCTCACGCGGTGCGCATTCGTACGTCCGGCGGTGCAGTGCCACGGGATTTCAATCTGAAATGGTCTCAGGGGTTCGACGCCTTCGCCCCCATTCCGCGCGTGCTGCTGACTCCGGATCTTCGCCGGGCCCCCGAAGTGCGGATCAGGCAGTGGCTGGCTCAGTCGCGCACGGTCGTGCCGCTGATTTGGCTCGTCGTGCTCGGCGCCGCGGTTGCCTATGGCATCGCGCGGATCGTGATGCGGCAACCCCTGGACTCTCTGGCGCCGGTGGCGCGGTGGCAGTGGGCGCTTCTGACCGCGACCGCGCTTCTGTTTATCCCCGGCGCCGGCTGGGGCGTTCCGGATCTCAGTACCTGGGCACCCGACGAAGTCCTGCCGAACGACGTGCTTTTCGCGGTCCAGGCGCGGTTTGGCAGCGGATGGGGCACCCTCTATCCGCCGCTGCATTTTGCCCTGCTCGCAGTGGTGTATCTGCCATTTCAGCTGGCAGCCGTTCTGGGGCTGACTAATCTCCACGACCTCGTCACAGCGGGCCAGATGGCGATGACCGGCCGGGCGATTAGTACGGTGATGGCCATTGGATCGATTGCGCTGGTGTTCCGGATGACGGCCGAGGAGTACGGCGGGCGCGCCGCCACATTTGCCGCCGCCGTTGTCGCACTCAACCTTCCACTCACGTACTACAGCAAGACGGTCAACCTCGACGTGCCGTACACGTTCTGGCTCATCGTCTCCCTTCTGTTCTATGCCAGGGCGCACCGCGACGAGCGGGCCGATCACTTCTACTGGTTCACGCTCGCCGGCATCGCGGCGGTCTGCACCAAGGACCAGGCGTACGGATTCTTCGTGCTTCCCGCTGCCTACTTCGCGCTCGCGCGCTTCGTCCGGCTGCGGGACACGCGCCTGGCCGGTGTGCCCACTCCAGCGGTGTTCTGGCGCATGACAGCGATTGCCGTCGTGGCGTTCGCGGTGTTCCACAACCTTCCATTCAACCTGCGCGGGTTCATGGAACACCTGCAGCGGATGCAGGCGTACGAGAACTTTGGCACCTACCCGCGCACCCTGGCGGGTCTTGCGAGCCTGACAGGGACCGCGATCGTTCAGGTTGGCCAATCAATGAGCTGGCCGCTCTTCTTGGCCGCCCTCCTCGGGATTGCGGCGGCCGCACGTGCTCGCAACTGGACTGTGCTGGTGCTCCTGCTGCCCGTTGTCTCGTATCACCTGTTCTTCATCACGGTCGCGAGGTATCACTACGATCGGTTTTTTCTGGGGGTGATTGCCATCCTGGCCGTGTTCGCCGGATCGTGGCTCGATCGCTGGACGCGTGCCGGTCGTCCGTACCGGACGATCAAGCTGGCCACGGTGGGCATGGCGTTCGTGTACGCCCTCTCGCGATGCATCGCCCTCGACGGTTTGATGGTGCGCGACTCGAGATATGGAGCCGAGGCGTGGCTGCGATCCGAAGTTGCGCCTGAGCAGCGCGTCGCTGGCGTCGGCGTTCGAGAGTACTTGCCGCGGCCGACCGTGGCGGCCTGGTCGCCGATGGGCGCCGACCTCCGGGAACTCGAATCCGTCCGGCCAGACGTTCTGGTCATCAATGCGAGTTTCGGCCGTCGGTTTCGGCCCGACTCCACGGCGGGTCTCTTCTATCAGGCGCTTGCCCGCGGCGAGACGGAGTACCGGCTTGCGGCCGCGTTTCAGACGGCGTTCCCGTGGTCGCCGTTGAATCTCGAGCGTCGATTTCGACAGGGAGGGGAGGATGGACTCTCGAACCTGACCAAGGTGAATCCGCTGATTCAGATCTACGTACGGAGTACTCGTAGCGCAGGACTTTAGTCCGGCATGAGGACGACGTACTACCGCGTCAGCGCGACGAAGCCGCGGCGCGGCTCACTCTTGATCTTCCACCCGTCTCGCGGCGTCGCGTGCTCCCGCTTCGTCCGAACCTGCACGCAATAGGCCTCCGCACCGCGACTCTTGCAGTACGAGCGCAATTCGCTCGAGTCGTTATGGAGGATGGGCATGTTCCCGATTCCGGCTTCGCTACCCGCATCTCCCCTCTGATAGGGCCAGGTTTGCGCCTCGGCTGGCACCCACCTGATTGCGAAGAAAAAGGCGCGAGCACACGCCGACTCGGTGGGATCAAGCGGAGCGGATCGGACGCCGCTGTCAGAGTGGAACGTGGCGCCGGTGCCCATCAGCGCCGCCGCGGCACCGTACCAAGCGAATTCATCGGGGCTGCTCGCCCTCGAACCGGGTCGATCGACCTCGTTCGCGCCGATCGGCTCGTCCGCGACCCAAGGGACTTTGGTGGCGTCCCTCAAGTCGAGGATGTCCTTGGCGCGTCGCGGCCATTCCTCATCCCGAGCCGTATGAGTCGTCCCATAGTCCAACGTGCGAGAAGCCGGCGAATCGGCATAAGCGCCGCTCGCGATCAGTAGCCCGCGGCCTCTGACGCGTTGGCCCAACTCGAATGCCGTCTGCTCACCGCCTGGGATGTTCTTGAACGGCTCGTTGCAGACTTCGACCAGCACATTCCAGCTCGAGGCCAGCTTCTCGACGACGAGATCGATGTGTCGCTCCTGGTCGCTCCGAACGGGCATGATGATCTGCGCGTCGGCGAAGACGACGAACTCCACGCGCAGTCCGTACTCGCCGAGCCGCGCCGCGAAAGCGGGCAGCTGGTTGTAGTAGTTGGCGTGCTCTTGCGGATGGAAGTGCGAAAAGCTGGTCACCATTCCGAGCACGCGGACGACATTGGCGCCGAGGGCCGCCCGCTCCTCGAGGATCGGGCCGAGATCGCTTCCGGTCAAAAACTTCTGGTAGAGGAGGAAGTCACTGAAGCCCCGATACTGCCAGATGGCGCCGGTTTCGTCATGAAAGACGCTGCCATCGATCGAGAGACGCCCACGCTCGCCGGCGGCCGCGCGCGCGCGCGGCTGCAGGCTTGTTGTGTCAGCCGGTCGAGTCGCGGGCGCTGAAGCGTTGTCCGGTGAGGACGTGGACTCCGGATTCGACCGGCGCAACGCCGCTCCTCCAAAGGCCAGGCCGAGGACCCCGAGGACAACGCCGAGCACACCGATCAGCTTTCCACGCATGCCTCCCTGATCCTACGCGAGGATCGCGCCAAGGTCTGTCAGCCCTCCGCGCGATCCGCGAACGCCATGGTGCGGCGTGCGACGACGGCATACAACGCTGCGACGAGCGCAATGAGCAACGGCTGGAGCGGGACCATAAACCGTCCACCAACGCTCCAGGTCATGGCGATCCCGAAGAGATTGGCCGCGATCATCAGCGCGAGGACACGCGCCTCCGTCGATTTCCTGAAGAGCAGCACGGCAAATGCGGCGATCGGCAGCAGCGAGTCGGAAAAGAGATCGCCTCGAGGCCGGACTTCCTGCCAGACATGCATGCGCATGAGCCGAGCAACGTCCACGGGGTTCCGCGTCATCCACCTGAGCGTGAGCCGCTGACGATACCTGGCGAGCTCGACCTCGAAAGCCAGCATATCGGGCTTGACCTGTTCCCAGATCGTGTCGGCGCCGTCGCCGTGGTTGGAATTCCACAGGCCCTGAGAGCTCAAGGCTCTGGGGCCGAAGCCGGCCGGGAGATTCAGCGCGCCTTCCGTGCCAAACGGCAGGCGGGCGCCCGTAATGATGATGTTGCGCGTCCACCAGGGACCGATCACGAGCAGACAGCCGAGGACGCACATCAGCTTGGGTAGCAACAGCCCCTTCATTCCCGTCGATCCCGGGAGCCTGGGAACGAACAGCGCGACCGGCGTCCACAGCACGAAGATGCTGCGCGTGGCGATCAGGCCGCCGAGCACTGCGCCGGCGAGCACGGCCCGGCCCAGGGTCCAGCCGCGCTTGCTGTTGCGCAGCCAGGTCCAGGCGAAGAGTGCCAGCATCAGCGCGGCCATCGACTCGGTCAGGAAGAACTGCGGGTAGTCGGTCAGCTGCCCACTCCGGAGCGCCAGCAGGGCAGCGATGATCGCCGCGGCCAGCCCTCCGATTCCGGCCGATATGGACGCCGCGAGCGTCACCGCCCCAGCCATCAATGCGCATTGCACCAGGCGCCACGCTGTGAAGTTTCTGTTGGTCAGCTTGTAGACAATGCCCATCATGAAGGGCACCGCCGGCGGACGATAGCTGGTTGGGTAGAAGTCGGAATGCCGATCGAGAAGCCCGGCGTATTCGGGCAGTCCGGCGTAGGGCTTGAGGTATTCAGGATTGTCCCAATGGAATCCGAAGCCTTGACCCTTCCAGATATTGAACGCGATCGCGTCGTAGTCGACGCCGTCGCCAGCTTCCGGCAGACGGTGCAGGGATCCATTGCGCCAGGATGCAAAGACGTAGACGCTGAACGTGACAAGAAAAATCAGCGCATACACGAGTCGTCGCGTCATTCACCACCCTCCGGCACGGCCGGTCCCGACGCGCGTACTCTAGCGCATCGCCCTCGCTTTCTGTTGTGACTTGCCGCCTTCACCGCCCGCGCGACACGTACACGGCCGCGCCGGTCAGGGAGAAGAACATGATCAAAACGGTCGCCATGAGCGAGAGCAGCACGGCCGACTGCATCGGCAGGTGGAGACGCGTGAAATACAGAGTGAACGCGGCCTCCCGGACGCCGAAGCCGTTGACCGAGACGGGAATCAGCTGGACAACAAAAGAGATCGGCACGATGACGGCGAGATCGAGCACCGTAATGGGTATGTGCAGTGCGTGCACGACGGCGACGTAGTACACGACCAGGAGCGCTTGCACCGCGACCGCCCCGGTGAAACAGCCGGCGAGCGCAGCGGGACGGTCACGAAACCGCGTCAACGCGTTGGTCAGGGTTTCAATCCGCTCACCGACCCATGTCGGATGCACGACGGTCAACGGCTGCAGCAGCCGCCCGAAGCGTTCGGGTGCGACCAGCGCGGGCACGATCCCCACACCGCCGGCGATGAATGCCACCCACAACCAGGAAGGCCAGATCGGGGAAGGCGCCTGTCCTCCGCCGGTCGCCGCAAGCGTGGCACCCAGGGCAGCCACGAGCACCAGGCCCATCAGGCCAAGCACGCGATCGACGAGAACAATTGTGGTCGCAAGCGTCTTGGAGCCGGCCGGCCGCGCCGTATCGCGAATGCGAACGACGTCGCCGCCGATATTGCTGGGGAGGAAATTGTTGAAGAAGTTGGCGACCAGGTACGAGCCGAGAAGCGTTCGCGTCGGGAGTCGAACGTTCTGCAGGTCGAGCAGTAGATGCCAGCGCCAGGTAGCGCCGACAACCGTAACGGCGTAGAGCCCGAGCGCGACCATGAGCCAGGCGATGGACGCGCTGCGGGCGCTCACCCACAACCCGGCCAGATCGACTCGCGACAAGAGAATCGCAAGCAGCACGACGCTGACTGTGAGTTTGACGACGATCGGGAGGACGCGGCGCCCGAACGTACCTGGAGAATCCGGTCGTTCGCTCGTCATGCTGAAGGGAACAGCCACTTTACTACGGTTTCGTGAGAAAATCACCCATCTGTGCGCATTCTGATGATCGCGCCGGAGCCGTTCTTCGAGCCCCGCGGAACACCGTTCAGCGAGTTCCATCGTATTCGCGCGTTGACGACCCTCGGCCACCAGGTGGATCTCGTCACGTATCCGTTCGGCGCGAACGTCACGATGCCTGGTCTGCAGGTTTTCCGGTCGTTACGCCCCCCATTCGTGCATGAGGTCAAGATCGGGCCGTCCCTCGCGAAGGTTCCGCTGGACATCCTGTTGTCGATCACGGCGCTGCGGCGCGCGTCGACCGGGCGCTACGACGCCATTCACTCGCACGAAGAAGGGGGGCTCATCGGCGTCGTGCTCGCCACACTGCTGCGCCTCCCGCACCTCTACGACATGCACTCGAGCCTCCCGCAGCAATTGACCAATTTCGCCTTCAGCCGATCGCGGCTGATGCGGCGTGTCTTTCTCGCCGTGGAACGGCTGATGGTTCGGCGCTCGCGAGTGGTGATCGTGATCTGTCCCTCGCTCGAGGAGACGGCGCGCGCGATCGATCCCGGAGCGCAGATCATCCTGATCGAAAACGCACCGGGCTCCGCGGAGGACCAGGCGACGCCTGAACAGGCGGCGGCGATCCGTTCGGCCCATGGCCTTTCCGCGTCGACGCCGCTGGTGGTGTATACGGGAACGTTCGAAGCCTATCAGGGCCTGGACCTGCTGTATGCGGCCATGGCGCTGGTTCACAAAGCCCGTCCAGACGCGCGCCTCCTGTTGGCGGGGGGGAAGCCCGAACAGGTTGTCCGAGCTCGAGCGGAGGCGCAGGCAGCCGGCGTGGGCGCTGTGGCGATCTTCGCCGGCGAACGGCCGGCGTCGGAGATTCCCGCCTATCTGCTGGCCGCAGATGTCCTGGTCTCGCCGCGATCGCGAGGCACCAACACGCCGCTCAAGATTTACCAGTACCTGCGATCCGGGCGAGCCATTGTCGCGACGCGCCTGTTGACGCACACGCAGGTGTTGACCGACGACACCGCCATCCTCACGGGTACTTCGGCCACCGAACTGGCCGGCGGCATTCTCCAGGCGCTGGACGATCCGATGCGGGCCGCGGCGATCGGCGAACGGGCACGCGAGCTCGCCAACACGAAGTACAGCTACGAGGCCTACCTCGAGCGCACGCGTCGCGCCTGTGCCGCGCTCGCGCCAGACGCGGAAGACGTGGCGCCGGTGAACGACGTCAAGGACCTCGCGTGACCCAGCGCGCGACCGACGATCATTACAGCTACACGCTCTATGCCGATCCTGAGACGGCCCGGACCTTCGACGATCGCCGCTTCGGCGGCCCGATTGGCGCGCTGGTTGCGACCAGCCAGGCCAAGGTGCTCGTTGATTTCATCGGACGGATTCAAGGCCGCACGATCCTCGATGTCGGAACCGGAACCGGACGCGCTGCGCTGCTGATGGCGGGTGGCGGGGCCAAGGTGACGGGCATCGACGCATCCGAGCAGATGCTCGAGGTGGCGCGCGCGCGCGCCGCCGAACAGGGCGCGGCCGTTGTCTTTCGCGTCGGCGACGCGCACGCTCTCGATCTGCCGAATCGGTCGTTCGACGTGTCCATCAGTCTCCGCACCGTGATGCATACACCGGGATGGCGCGCCTGCATCGCCGAGTTGTGTCGAGTGAGCGACCAGCTGGTGATCCTGGACTATCCCTCATCCCGAAGTGTCGCTGCGCTCCAGTCTGCCGCTCGTCGGCTGTTGCACGCCGCCGGCGCGCGCACCGAACCCTACCGCGTGTTTTCCCACGCCGAAATCGCTGAAGCGCTGAAGGCGGGCGGGTTCAGCGTGCGAGCACGCCACCAGCAGTTTGTCCTCCCGATCGCCGTTCACAAGGCGATCGGATCGCGCCGCTTCACGCTCGGAATCGAACGCCTGCTCGACCGGCTGGGTCTCCGGAAGCTGTTCGGCTCTCCGGTGACCCTCGTTGCTGAACGGTGCAGGATCTCGTAACCGGCGCAACGGGATTCACCGGCGGGAACCTGGCGCGCGCCCTCATCGCGCGCGGGCACCGGGTGCGCGCGCTGGTGCGGGATCGGCGCCGCGCCGGCGGCCTCGAAGAGGCGGGTCTCGAGCTGGCGCTCGGCGACCTCCGGGACCTCGCGTCCCTCGAACGGGCGATGACCGCCGTCGATGTCGTGTATCACATCGCCGCCGTGTATCGCGAAGCCAGCATGTCGCGCGACACCTACCAGGCCGTCAACGCCGACGCATCTCGCCACATCGTCGAAGCGGCGGCGCGTGCCGGTGTCAGGCGGGTCGTGCACTGCAGCACGGTCGGTGTGCACGGCGATGTCGATCGTCCGCCCGCCGACGAGGACGCGCCATTGAAGCCAGGCGACGTCTATCAGGTGACGAAGCTCGAGGGAGAGCGACTCGCGCGCGAAGCTGGCGAACGGCTCGGGATTGGTGTGACAGTTGTGAGGCCGACGGGCATTTACGGACCGGGAGACCGGCGTCTCTTGAAACTGTTCCGCGCGGTGACACGCCGCCTCCCGATTCTCGGAAGCGGGGAGATCTACTACCATCTCACGTACATTGACGATCTTGTCGAGGGTTTCCGGCTGTGCGGCGAGCACCCCCGGGCCGCAGGACGGACGTACATCCTTGCTGGGGGCGAGGTCACGACCCTCAACGTGCTGATTGGGATGATCGCGGATGTAGCGGGCGTCAACCCGCCACGAATCCATTTGCCCGTCTGGCCATTCTGGGCGGCCGGTGCCCTTTGCGAAGCCATCTGCGTGCCGTTGGGAATCGAGCCGCCGATCTATCGCCGGCGCGTGGACTTTTATACCAAGAGCCGCGCCTTTGACATCACCCGCGCCCGCACGGAGATCGGGTACGCCCCTCGCGTGGGATTGCGGGAAGGGATTGGGCGTACGTTGGATTGGTATCGTGCGCAAGGATGGCTGTGAACAAGAGCTCCAGCGACCCGTACGCGATGATTCAGACCCGCCAACAACGGTCAACGCAGAGCGCGCGGAGCTCGCAGAGACGCTCGTGTCAATGTCATCGCCCCATGATCTCTGCGGACTCTGCGGGCTCTGCGTTTTTCGTCGTTCTTGAAGCTCTCGGGGGCCAGCGTGACGTCTAGTGGAGGCAAGGCCCAGGACGCTCTGTTTGCGGCAGGTACGTCCAGCCGCGAGAAGTACGCAGCCCTCGTGATTGGCAGGTCGGGCCTGGCGGCGCTGCTCAAATACGAGCTGATCGTGACGCTTTCACAGGCCCGTCCCGGGGCACTGGGGCTGGTGTTGAGAAAGGCGCTGTACCCGCTGCTGCTCGGCTCGTGCGGGAAGAACGTCGTCTTCGGACAGAACGTCGTCCTCCGCCATCCGCACAAGATCCACATCGGCCACGACGTCGTGGTTGACGACAACTGTCTGCTCGATGCCAAAGGGGAGTCGAACCGCGGGATCCGCATCGGCAACGGCGTCTTCATCGGACGCAATACGATCTGTTCCTGCAAGAACGGCGACATCGAGCTGGCGGACGGCGCGAACATCGGGTTCAACTGCGAGCTGTTCTCGGCGAGCCGTGTCAGCGTCGGAGCCGGTGTGCTCATGGCGGCCTACAGCTACGTGATTGGCGGCGATCACGACTTCTCGGACGCGTCGAAGTCCGTGCTCGATCAGGATCGGCACTCGAAAGGCGTCACGCTGGGCGCCGGTTCATGGATCGGCGCCGGCGCCAAGGTCTTCGACGGCACAACGGTCGGAGAACACGCCGTCATCGGGGCTGGCGCCGTGGTGCGCGAAGACATTCCCCCATACGCTGTCGCGGTCGGCATGCCGGCGCGCGTGGTGTCGACCCGCCAGCCCTGACGTGGCCAGGATCGCGGTCGTCACGTCCAGCCCGCCGTCCACCGAAGGGGGCCATCTCGTGATTGGCCGGGCGCTCGTGCTTGCCGCGCAGGAGGCAGGGCATCAGGCCACGCTGGTGGTGACACCCGACTTCGGGTTTGGCCGGACGCTGTCGACGTATTGGGCGAACTGGAACGCGAGCGTTGGCAGCGCCGATCAAGTGGTCAGCCTTCGTTACCCCAGCTACGCCGTTAGGCACCCGTCGCACGTGAGCTGGCTGAATCACACGATGCGCGAGTACTACGACCTGTGGCCAGGCTTCAAGGCCTCGCTCTCGCCGCTCAACCGCGTGAAGGAAGGCCTGCGCAGAACGGCCATCCGTTCGACCGACGCGTGGCTGCTCAAACACAATGTGCGGCGCCTGGTCGCGCAGTCCGACACGATCCGTCGGCGGATCGAACGCGAATTCGGAATGCAGACGGAGGTGCTGCTTCCGCCGGCGCCGCAGCGGCCGTACCGGTGTGAGGGATACGGCGACTACGTCTTCGCCCTCTCCCGTCTGGTGCCGCTCAAGCGGGTCGAGCTCCTCGTGCGGGCGCTCGCCGAGCCTCAGGCACGCCACATCACTGCGGTTGTTGCCGGCGAGGGCCACAGCCGGGAGGAGCTCGAGGCATTGGCGTCGGCGATCGGGGTCGCCGACCGCATTGCGTTTCTCGGACGGATCGACGAAGCCGACATGCTGACCCATCTGGCGCGCTGCCGCGCGGTCTGTTTTACACCGCTCGATGAAGACTACGGATTCGTGACCGTCGAAGCATTTGCATCCGGCAAAGCCGTTGTCACATGCGTCGACAGCGGCGGACCGACCGAGCTCGTGAAGAACGGCGAATCGGGGTTCGTGACGGACGCCACGCCGGCGGCCCTCGCGACCGCGCTGGCGCAGCTCAGCGACGATGCGGCGCTCGCAGAGCGCATGGGAGCCGCTGGTGCGACGCGCGCCGCGTCGATGACGTGGGGTGCGGTGGTCAGCCGGCTGGTGATCTAGTCTAGAATCTGACGATGCCGTATCGGAGTGAGCTCGAAGCGCGGGTCGCGAAAAAAACCACGAAAGCCATCGTCGACTATCACCTGATCGAGGACAGTGATCGCGTGATGGTCGGGCTGTCGGGAGGCAAGGACAGCTGGGCGTTGTTGCAGGTACTCGACGTGCTGCGGCAGCGTGCGCCGATCCGCTTCTCACTCATCGCGGTCAACGTCGATTCCGGGTACAAGGAGTACAAGCACGATCTCATTGCCAAGACCTGCGAAGCCCGTGGCTGGGAGTATCGAATCGAGCACACGGACATCGGCGAGCTGATCGAGGACATCCTCGACGACGACAAGACGCCCTGCTCGTTGTGTGCACGGCTCCGGCGGGGCGTGCTCTACAGGATCGCGGCCGAAGTCGGCGCGACGAAGATCGCGCTGGGCCATCACGCCGACGATTTCATCGAGACGCTCCTGCTGAACTTGTTCTTTGCCGGCGCGCTCAAAGCCATGCCGGCGAAGCTCGTGTCGGATGATAGGGCCCATGTGGTGATTCGGCCGTTCGTGTTCGTCGGCGAAGATGAGGCTCGCGCGTACTGCAAGGAGTCGGCGCTTCCGATCATCGGCTGCTGTTGTCCGGCGTGCGGGGATCTCGCGCTCCAGCGTCAGCGGGTCAAGCGATTGCTGATGGATCTGGAGAGCGAGCATCCCAATATCAAACAATCGATGCTGAAGGCCCTGACCAATGTGGCGCCGCGGCACCTGCTCGATACGCGGCTCAACCCGCCGGCGGATCTCCGCGCGATGGCCAGCGCCTCCGGTGACATCGACAAACCGCGTCAGCGTCCACGGCGTCCGACAGTCGTGGCCCTCCATCCGACCGCATAAGGAGCGTCGTGCGTACACATCGCCTGGCGATTGTCGCGGCCGCGACCGTGGCCGCTCTTGCTCTGTCTCACCCGGCCGGCGCACAGCAGCGACCATTGGTCACTGAAGATCCGGAGCCCATCGGAGCGGGGAGAATCCTGCTCGAAGGCGGCCTGGATCTCGCGCACAATCAGGAGTACCCGGCCTCCGGTCTTGAAGGGAACCTCGTTCGTTTCCCGACGCTCGGTCTCAGCTTTGGCATCAGTTCGATCGCCGAACTTCAGTTCGACGGAGGATTGTTCAACCATCTGTCGATCTCGCATCGCAATCCCGCGCCGCTGGCGTATCTGCTCACCGTCACCGGGGACGGCACTCACGACATCGAAGATCTCGTGGTTGCGACCAAAGTCCGGCTCAAAGCCGAGGCCGCCGGCTCTCCCTCGATGGCGCTACGTTTCGCGACCAGATTGCCGAACGCCACGAACGAGAGCGGGCTGGGGCTCGACACCACCGACTTCTTCGTGGCGTTTCTCGCCGCAAAGACTGTCCAATCCGTTCGCCTCGTCGGGAACATCGGGTTGGGGATTCTCGGCGACCCGACGGATGGGCAGCGGCAGAATGAGGTGTTTACGTACGGCCTCTCGCTGGCGCGAGCGACGACCGATCATGCCGAAATCGTGGGGGAGATCAACGGCCGGGTGTCGACGCGGGCCGGCGAGCCGTCTCCCGGAACCGAATCACGGGGGACGCTCAACATCGGCGGCCGGTACACCAGGGGTTCCTATCGTCTCGACGGAGCGTTCTTCTTCGGTCTGACGCCGGTGGACCCGACGGCGGGAATCACGGTCGGCTTCACCTACGTGTTCACGGCGTTCGAAGTGCCTTAGATCGCCTCCTGAAGGTTCGCGATGAACGCTGCGTGATTCCACGCGTCGACGTAGATCGACAGTCCGAGTCGAACCACGACCAGCCGGAGCGACGGGATGACCGTCAGCGTCTGGCCTTCATGACCGAGGGCAAAAAACGCATCTGATCGAATCCGCGCGGCGTCTGCGGTCCCGCCGCCAATCTCCGGCTGCAGTTTGAGCCACCAGTGCGCTCCGTAAACTCCCTGCGACTGTGGAGTTGGAGTCGTGCTGAAACGAACCCAATCGGCGGGCAAGACTCGACGCCCTTCCCACACACCGTCGTCCAGATAAAGCTGTCCGAATCGTGCCCAGTCTTGGGCCGTCGCGAGCATGAACGAAGAACCGACAAACGTGCCCGAGGGATCGGGCTCCAGGACCGCGCTGCTCATGCCCACAGGGTCGAAGAGGACTTGACGCGGCCAGTCACTGTAACGCTCTTCACCCACGACCTTGCGGGCGATCGCCGAGAGGATGTTGGTCGTGCCGCTGGAATAGCTCCAGACGGTTCCTGGTCGGCAGCTCAACGGCCGACTGGCGGCATAGGCGGCCGTGTCTGATCGGTTGAACAGCATCTCGATGACGTCTGAGGAAAGATCGGAATAGACTTCCGAGAAGTGCAAGCCGCTGCGCATGCGCAGCAGATCCTCGAGGGTGATGGCCGCGCGTGGGTCGGGATCTCGCCATTGCGACAGAAGCGCCCGATCGTGAAGGGAGAGCCGCCCTTCGCCGACGAGCACTCCGATGAGTGTGCCGAGCACGCTCTTGGTCATGGACCAGCCCGGGAACGGCGTCTGTTCGGTGAATCCCGGCGCGTATCGTTCTGCGACAATGCGGCCGTCTCGAACCACGACAACCGCGCGCGTGCGGCGTAACCGTTTCGGATCGGGCTCGGCGAAGGCTGACGCCACCACCTCCCGCAATGCCGCGGATGCCTCACCTTGTGGCCACGGGACGGACAATCCTGCTCGCGTTGCATGTCCGGGCCGGTAGATAGCCGACCGCCGTCGGAGGCCCAGAAACGAGACCGTAACCGAAGACGCTGCACGATCGACTCGAGCTTGAAACAGGCGCATCAGCCAGTAGCTGTCGGCAGAGACCTCCTCTGCACGCTGCGGCTCAATCTCCCGTCCGGTCCCGAAAATGATCGAACTGAGGACCTTCGCCTTGTACGCGGATCCAACGGCGATGATGCGCCAGAGGCGGGCCAGCAACCACGCCGCTGCAGCAACAAGCGCAAGGAAGAGCCCCCATCGAAGAAGCACAGAGAAGTCCCTACGACTAGAAGGTGAGGCGCAGGCCGAGATGAATCGAATGCTGCGGCTCGATCGCCGTCGGCGTACGGAAGGCCGGGCCGGTTACCACGTATTCGTCCACCTCGTTCGATCGCGTGGCGAGATTATAGACATCGAGGATGGCCTCCATTCGGGTCTTGCCGATGGTGAATCCCTTCTGTAGGCGCAGATCGAGCGTGCCGGTGAACGTGAATCGGTTGCGGCCGTTGGGAAAGGCGCGAACCGCTTCTACGCCCTGGTTCAAGTCGGGCGCGATCACCAGGCGTGCCGACGGCTGCCCGTCTTGATACCGCGCGATCGCACCAACACGAAAATCTGCGGGGAAGCGGTAGACAGTGGTCCACTTGATCGTGAATGCTCGATCGCTGAACAGCCGGCCGCGCGCGAATGTCGCCGCGTTGGGATTCGTGAACAATTCGCCGGCAACGTCCTGGTCGTTTTCGAGCGGACCGTAGCCGCGGTTGACGGCCGATCCCTCTGCGAGCGACGCCGTTGCTCCGAAGAGCAGAAACAGGCGTTCGGTGGCGCCCTCGGCCGTGAACTTGAGCGCGTAAGACGTCGCCGCCTGTTGCCCGGGATTGGTGAGCAGGTACTGATTGCGACCGAAGGTCGACGGCAGCCGGTTGTAGACGATCAGCGTCTGATCGTCCGCTTCACTGAAAAAATCGAGGCCCGGATCGGAAATGCCGACGGTTGAGTAACTGGCGATCGGCACGCCGACATCGACGGCTCCAACCAGATTCGCCTCGCGTCGTGCGATCCCGATCAAGCTTGCGCGCAGCCACTCACGAGGCCGCGACTCTATGCCAATCACGAACTCGTCCCCGTATGGCCGTTTCAGATTGGGATCGATGCTGCTGAACGTGGCATCGCCGCCGGTCCCCGGTCCCACCAGGTCAACGACAGTCGAAGCAGGCCCGGGGGCAGCAACCCAACGCGAGACCATTGCGGTTGGAGCTGCCGGATCGCCGTACGCCAGAAGATCCAGGTTCAGTTGGTTGGCCGATCGACGGTACCCGGCAACCAGCGTCATGTGGGCTCGGTCGGCAAATTCCCACCGGAGTGTGGCACTCGGCAGCAACGTGTTCCAACTGACACCATTGATCGAGCCGTCGGCAGCTCCAGAAATCGATTCGAAACGGATCGCGGCATCGAGCCTCAGGAACGGAGAAAACCGGATGCGGTCACTGGCGAACGCGGAGAACGTTCTGGCATGCCGTCGAGAAGTCGCGTCAGGATGCGTAAACGCCCACGTGCGAGCGGGAGCGCCGTCGACCAGTTCACCGATGGACCCCGTGAACTGATCGGAGGTCGCAAGCTGCGCGTGATCGAAATTGATGCCGAACTCCGTGAGGTGCGGAGAATCCAGACTATCGTGGGACCCGGCGCGGGCGGCGAGCGTCCACCGTCTGGTCGTGGCATCGCCGGTTGCCGAGACGATGGCAGGCATTGGTCCATCGAGGAGTCGGTCAACGGTCAGCGATGAGACCTGGCGCGTATCACTGCTGCGTGATCGCTGCGTCAGACCGCCGAATACCCGCCAGCTCAGGCCGGCGGGCTCTCGGTGTTCCCAGGTCGATTGGACATGTGTCGACGTGTCTTCGGTTGAAACATCCGCCGGAAACACCCGGCGATATTCGAATGGCACCTGCGCACCCTGCACCCATCCCAGCGCCCGCCATTCATTGGTTGTCGATGGCCTGTAGACGAGATGCACGAAACCGGAGGCCAGGTCGGAATCGGAGGCAGGAGTCAACTCGCGGATGAATTTCGACGCCCGTGTCCAGGTGCCTCCGGCAACGATGCCCAGGCGATCTCCCGTTAGCGGACCATTGATGAGGACCGAGGCGTGCGCCCAGTCGTCCAAACGCGCGACTGGGGGCGGCGGGCCGCTCGGCGTCGGGGCCGCGAGACTCCCACCCGTTCCCGACACATCTGCCGTCGTCGTCCATCGCGCCGCCGGCCGCCACGGCTCGAGCGTGGCGCCGAGCGCGGAGGTGTTGAGATTGGCCGGCATCAGACCGGTTGTAACGTCGACCCGCTGCCAGAACAAGAGTTCCGGGAACAGGAGCGGCGCGCCACTGCCGGCCGGATCGGTGATGTCGACTTCTCCAATCCGGAACAATGTCTGTGACCAGGATCCGAGAAAGCCCCCGAGCCGTGCGGCCTCGCCCGCGTTCAAGCCGCTGCTGTTGAACCGATCGGCAATCACCTCTGACTGCGTGGTCTCCAGCACCGAGTAGACGTTGTTGCCGAGCGGCAAGTCGGCGAGCGTTTCAACCCGGAAGCTCGAGCCGAGACTCGGTGGATCGGCGGCGGTTGACGGAGTCTGTCCCGCAACCGCAACGGGGAATAGCAGGTACGACGCGATGAGAAGAATGGTAATCGACGGGACGGCGCGGACTGTATCAGACATGGAATTCAATTCCGGCAGCGTGATTGTTCAATGTGTGTGAGGAAACGAGATTCGGCCTAGTTTTGGTAGAACCTGCGGAGGGCGGTCAGTTCAGCAGCCGTCGAGTCAGGGGACCAGCCGAGTTCTTGAGCCATGACGGCCGCTGCGCGCTCCGCAGCCGCGTCTCCGGGATAGCCGAGCGCTCCCAGAGGAGTTCGACGAATCGCGGCATCGCTCAGCGTGATGGCCATTTCACGACGAATGGCCCAGATCAGCTGAACGCCAATCACGGGCGAGGCGGCGCTGAGGCGCGTCAGCCAGTCGGGGCGATTCGTTGCCGCCTCGATCACGTCTCGGAAGCGAGAACCGTATGCCGCAATCAAGTGCGGGATTGCGTCACTCGGTAATTGGGCGTCGTACTCGCGCCGGGCCTGCCCGATGGCGAACGAAACGTCACGAAGGTCGCCGCCGGGAAGCGGTGTGATCGCCGTGCGGCAAGGGCCAGCCTGCTGGCCAAGTTTCATCACGACCGTGTTCGTCACACGCTCTGCAACGGCCCGCGCGGTCGTGTATTTCACGCCGGCCACGCTCATCAGTCCTTCAACGCCCTCAGACGCATGGTCGCGAATCTGCTCGTGAGCCTCCAGCATGACCGAGCCGTTCGGTCCCGATACCGCTGGGACCACGCCACGATGGACGAGAGACACGTCGGCTCGCCTCAGTTCGAGCGCCGGAAATGCGTGATTCAAGTCATTGATGAACTGCGCGACCTCGTCGTCCTTGACATCGGTATCTGTCGCAGAGGCGGGGCGGCTGGATTCCCACGTCCCGAACACGGCCCGCCCCCGCCACGGCACGAGAAACACACTGCGGCCGGAGGTCGACAGGCCGCCCAAGGCTTCCTCGCCGGCATCTCGGGTCGTGACCAGATTCAGCGCCTTGAGCAGAGGCTGACGGGCCGTCAGGCCGAGCGGTGTCAACAGCTGATCGACAGCCGCACCCGTCGCGTTGACGGTCATCCGGGCGGCAATCTCGATCGCTCCACCGGTGAGCCGGTCAGTCGCCCGCAAACCGACGACGCGTCGGCCCTCGAGCAATGGAGCCACTGCTTCCAGATGATTGGCCAGCACGCCGCCATGGCCAACCGCCGCGAGGGCCCATGACAGCGTGAGTCGATCAGATTCCGTTGTGACGTAGTCGTGCCACACCGCCGCGCCGGTCAGCCCGCGGCGTCGAAGTCCTGGAAAGCGTTCAATCGCCTCCGACTTCGAGACGACACGCCCAGCGGGAAGCCGATGCGAGGCGGGAACGCCCCGGTTGCGATCGAAAGACACCAGGCGGTCGAGCAGGAACCCAGCCCGCATCGCCAGCCGGCCCCGCATGACCGATCGATACAAGGGCAAGGCAAAGAGCAAAGGCTGGACGGTGTGCGGCGCAATCCGAGCCAACGTGCGCCGCTCCACGATCGATTCGCGCGACCGCGTGATGTCGAACGTTTGTAGATAACGAAGGCCGCCGTGAATCGTGCGCAGATGATTGAACGAGCTGCCGCTGCCGAAATCATCGCGCTCGATGAGCGCAACCGTCAGGCCGCGCTGCGCCGCATCGCAGGCGATCGTCAGACCATAGATGCCGCCGCCCGCGACGAGCAGGTCGAAGGTCTTCGTGGAGAGTGTGGCGATGTCGCGCTGCATAGCGTTCTCGGGAGATCGCGGAGGCTCCTCCGCGGCCGCGAATGGTCGCGGATAGTATAGTGTCCGCCGTGCCCACGATTGACGAGGTTCGAACCTACTGGGATAAACACATTCACGATCTCGAGATCACCCGCCACCCCGTCGGCTCGCGCGGCTTCTTCGACGATCTCGATCAGTACCACTTTGAAAAGCTGCACCATCTGCTCAGGCTGGTTGACTTCGGTGGGTATGCCGGCCGCTCGGTGCTCGAGGTCGGCTGCGGGGCAGGCGTGGATCTGGTGCGATTCGCCAGGGGAGGTGCCCACGTGACCGGTGTCGATCTGGCACTGTCGGCGATTGCGCTGGCGACGGCCAATTTCGAGCAGCAGAACCTTACGGCCAACCTGCAGGTCGCGAATGGCGAAGCGCTACCTTTTACCAGCGACTCGTTCGATCTGGTGTACGCGCACGGCGTGGTTCAGTACACGCCCGATCCGAAACGGCTGGTCGAGGAATGCCGCCGAGTGCTGAAGCCGGGCGGGCAGGCGATATTCCAGGTCTATAACCGCGTCTCGTGGCTCAACCTGCTGTCGAAGGTAATGAAGGTCGGCCTTGAGCACGACGATGCGCCGGTGTTGGGAAAATTCAGCATCGGAGAGTTTCGTCAGCTGCTGACCGGGTTTTCGGAGGTCCGGATCGTCCCGGAGCGCTTCCCCGTGAAGTCGCGGCTGCATGGGGGCTGGAAGGGCGCGATCTACAACGGCGTGTTCGTCGGCATGTTCAACGCGCTGCCGCGGCGCCTCGTCCAGCAATATGGCTGGCATCTCCTCGCGTTCTGTCGGAAGTGACATGAGATTCTCAAAAGCGCACGCCTACGGCAACGATTTCCTATACGTCCAGCGTACCGAGGTCGACGGCGTCCAACTCGACGTGCTCGCCCGGCAGCTGTGCGACCGACACGCCGGCATCGGAGCGGACGGCCTGATCGTGTTCGACGGCACCGCCGAGAGTGCTTCGATGCGGCTGTTCAACGCCGATGGCAGCCGTGCGGAAGTCTCGGGCAACGGGTTGCGCGCCCTCGCGGCCTTGCTGCTCCGCGACGACGACCGAGCCTCTGCGGACATCCTCATTCAGACCGAAGCGGGCGCGAAGAAGCTTTCCCGGATCGAGCGGTCGGGGTCCAGGCAGACGTTTCGAGCGGCGATGGGAGTGCCGGCGGCCATTCGCCAGATAGGCTTGTCGGCTGGTGGTGAAGATCTCCAGGCGGCCGTTCTCAACATGGGCAATCCGCAATGCGTGATCCTGGGTCCGCTGCCAGACGATGAACGGTTTCAACGTCTCGGGCGTGAGCTCGAGCGACACCAGCAGTTTGCTGAGGGGACGAACGTCGAATTCGCAGCCGTCGAGGCGCCCGCGCAGGTTCGCATCCTCATCTGGGAGCGGGGCGTCGGCCCCACGACATCGTCTGGAACCGGCGCATGTGCCGCCCTCGTGGCGGCGGCAGCCTACGGCGGCGCGCAACGGGACGCGGCGGTTATCGCCCCGGGAGGCACCCAGCGCGTCGAGTGGCGCGACGACGGCGTCTATCTGACCGGGTGGGCCGACCTGATCTGCGAAGGCGAATGGCTACAGCAGATTCCTCGTACTCGATAACATCATCCAGCTGGAAAAACTGAGCGCTGTTACCGCTGTCGCTCGCGGCGACCGTCAAATCGAACGTGTGCGCTGTGCGTGGGTCTTGCATGTCAGCCATCAGCTTTCAGCTCTCAGCTTTCAGTTTTCAGACTTCGGCTGTCAGCCGAGAACTAAGAACGGGAACTGAGAACCGAGAACCAAGAACTGAGAACTGAGAGCTTCTGATATGCAGGTATAGTAATGAAGGAACTATCGCTCGACGATCGTCCCCGCGAGAAGCTGCTCCGTCATGGGACGGCGGCGATGGGCGACAACGAGTTGGTGGCGCTGGTGCTCGGCAGCGGATGCGAGGGGATGGACGCGCTGGCGGTGGCGAACGCCCTGCTCAAATCGCGCGGTGGGCTGCATGGACTCGCGCGATCGACCTGTGGCGACGTGGCGCAGATTGTCGGGGTCGGGATGGCGAAGGCGGCGCGAGTGGTGGCCGCGGTTGAACTGGGCCGTCGAACGCTCACGCATGCACCGGCCGCGCGCGTTCAACTGCGGACACCCCGAGACGCTGCGACGTATCTGTTGCCGGCGTTCGGATCCCGGCCGGTGGAGCAGTTTGGTGTCGTCCTGCTCGACACCAAGCATCGGGTGTTGCGGACGACGGTTGTCGCGGTCGGGACGTTGAACGCCACGGTCGTGGAGCCGCGCGACGTGTTTCGCGAGGCGATGCTGGGCGCCGCGGCCGCTGTGGTTGTCTTCCACAATCATCCGTCCGGCGATCCCAGCCCAAGCTCAGACGATGAGGCGCTGACCCGTCGGCTGGCGGCGGCTGGCATACTGATGGGAATCGACCTGGTGGATCACATCGTGCTCGGTGACGCGCGCTACTGCAGCTTCAAGGAGATGGGGCGACTCTGAATGGCCCGGATTCTGTATTTCGACTGCTTTTCCGGCATTTCAGGCGACATGGTTCTCGGCGCATTGCTCGACGCCGGCCTGCCGCTGGAAGAGCTGAAGCGCGCGCTTGGCAGCCTGGCGCTCTCGAATGTCGAGATCAGCGCGGAGCGCGTCCTGCGCGCGGGTGTGTCGGCGACCAAGTTCATCGTCCGCGAACACTCGGCGCCTAGCCTTGAGCCGTCGGCCCTTAGCCCTGAGTCTGT
>Ga0111538_10001364_pt1 | contig 34232 bp, 25 predicted proteins | sample SoiMethybrSBSTD1_FD_79669 | JGI IMG/M metagenome (GOLD analysis project Ga0111538, IMG submission 79669) | Bulk soil microbial communities from a Populus tree surrounding site in Tennessee, USA - Soil MetaG P. TD hybrid SBSTD1 (version 2)... | ecosystem: Environmental > Terrestrial > Soil >...
CGCTCGAGCACCTTGAGGTGCTTGGAGATCGCGGGCTGGCTCATGTCGTGCGGTTCGGCGAGCTCGAGCACCGACGCCTCGCCCCGGGCGAGCTTGGCGATCATCGCGCGCCGGGTGCGGTCGGCGAGCGCGGCGAACGTCGCGTCCAGGTCGTCGGCGGAGATGCGGGGGGCGGTGGCCGTCGTCGTCATGATGTTTGTATATAACCATTAGGTTGAATAACCGTCAAGTTATATTAATGCCCGGCGCGTAGCTCCCGAAAAACGGCGGCGACTCAGCTTGCGCGCTGCGGGTGTGCCCCGAATGATTCACTGCCCCGAACGCGCAAGTGGCTGACGGGGAGACGATTTGCCCCGCACCACCCGCAACAACCCGCCCCCTCCCAGTCGTCTCAGCCGGCGCGAGGCCCTCAAGGCCGGCCTCGGCCTGGGCGCGCTGGCGGCCACCGCGGGGGTGGCGTGCGGCCCGATGTCGAACCGCTGCGCGGGCGGACCGCAGGAGCCCGCCGCCGGCGCGGGCGGCGAGGCGCTGCGCGCGATCGACACGATCGTCCTGCTGATGCTGGAGAACCGGTCGTTCGACAACTTCCTGGGCGGGCTGAGCATGGATCCCAGCTACGGCGCATCGGGGGTGATCGACGGGTTGAAGGGCAACGAGCAGCTGATCGACGAGACCGGCACGCCGGTGTCGCTCATGCGCATGTTCGGAAACGGCGCGGTCGATCCGAAACACGACTGGGTCTCGTCGCGGACCGCGTTCAACGGCGGCCGCAACGACGGCTTCCTTCACCCCAACCCGGGTCTGCACCAGAACGAGGTCCTGAGCTACTACGGCCCCGATCGCATCCCGTTCCTGCACGCGCTGGCACGCGAGTTCACGGTGTGCGATCGCTGGTTCTCGTCGGTGATGGGACCGACGTGGCCGAACCGCTTCTACCTGACCTCGGCGACTTCGGCCGGGATCAAGACCAACCTGCCGATGGGCCTCACGCCGCCGCCGACGATCTGGCAGCGGATGGCCGAACGCTGCTGGTCCGCCAAGAACTACTACTCCAGCGTCCTCCCCTGGTATTCGCTCGCGTACCCGGCGAACAGCTTCTCGGGCCAGGACGCGATCATCCCGGAGACGCTGGATCACTTCTACCGCGACGCCGCGCGCGGCGAGCTCCCCAACCTGGCGATCATCGACCCCGACTTCGAGGCGAACGACGGGCACCCGCCCCACGATCTCGCGCTGTGCGAGGCGTTCGTCGCCAGCGTGTACCGCGCGCTGGCCGAGAGCCCGCAGTGGTCGCGGTCGCTGTTCGTGGTCGTGTTCGACGAGCACGGCGGCTTCTACGATCACGTGGTCCCGCCCGAGACCGAGGATCCCAATCCGGAGTTCCGCCAGCTCGGCTTCCGCGTGCCGGCGATCGTCGCCGGGCCGACGGTGAAGCGCGGCGCGGTGGTGTCGACGCCGTTCGAGCACGTGTCGATCGCGGCGACCTTGAAGTCGCGCTTCGGGATCGAGAGCCTCGGGCGGCGCATGGAGGTCGCCAACGATCTGTCGTCCTGCCTCGACCCGGCCGCGGTCGTGGGTCCGGCGCCCGCGTTGCCGACCGTCGCGCTGAGCGCGTCGGGCACGTTGCGCTCGCCGCTGCGCGCGACCAGCCAGCCGGAGATGCACGCGCTGGCGGCCGCGGGCGGCGTGCCGCCCGGCCACGTCGACCCGCGTTCGGGCGAGGAGCGCGTCCGCTGCTGGCTGCGCTGCGCCCAGGAGCTGGAGTCGGTGCGGGTGATCGCGTGATCGGCCCGCTCGCGTTGACGCTGTCACTGCTGGCGGCGGAGCCCGCTGCGCCGCTCGAGCTGCGGCTGCCGGGGTGGATGTCGGGCGGTCTCGCCGAGACCGTCGTCGAGGTCGCGCCCGCGCCGCCCAAGCCGTCGCTGTTCGCGCCGCCGAGCCCGCGCAACCTGACCCGCGTCTCGACGACCTGGCGCCCGTTCCTCGGGTTCGTGGGCAACAGCTGGGGGGCGATCGGCGATGCGCGCATCGAGCATCACTTCGCGCGCCCGTTCATGCTCGGCGTGGAGCTGTCGCCGGTGGCGATCGCGTCGGCCGGCGATGGGCTGGGCGCGGTCACCCACGCGCGCGTGATCGCCGCCTACACGACCAACTACCTGAGCCTGGGCCTGGGTATCGGCACCCGGCTGCAGAACTTCGGCACCAGCGGGCTGTCGATCGCGCCGTCGCTGCGCCTGGGCAGCATGGACGGCCTCAATCTGGAGCTGACCTACACGCACACGCTGGCGCGCAACCGCTTCACGGACAAGCCGACGATGGGGTTCTCGAATGTGCTCGCCAAGATCCAGGTGCCGGTCGCGCGCACGCTCGCCCTCCAGCTCGACACCGGCCTCAGCCTCGACACCTGGGCCTACGCGACGCTGGGCCTGCGCCACCGCCTGTTCGGCGACGGCGGCCGCGGCAGCTGGTTCATCAGCGGCGCCTTCGGCCTGGCGATGGTCGTCGACAAGACCGTGTGCGACTACAGCGCCGCCGTACCGTGCGCCGGCGCGGCGACGTCATACGGCCCGACCATGTCCTTCGGTTTGGAGTATCGTTTCTGATCAGTGATCCTCGGGTTGATCGCGGCGACGCTGCTGGCCACCCCCGGCCCGATCGCTGACGACGACGACGCGTCCCCCTTCACGCTGCGACCGGAGCTGCAGCTCGGCGATGACGCGCCGCTGGGGCTGACGTCGCTGTCGATCGTTGTCGGCCCGCTCGACTGGCTGTCGCTTGGCGCCGGCGTCGGCTACGCCAGCGAACGCACCAACGCGCTGAATTACGGGCTGTTCGCGCGCGCTCACCTGCTGCGTTTCGGCACGTTCAAGATCGGCCCCACGCTGACGGCGTCGCGCACCGACGAGCGCATCGTCGTCGCGTCCAGCGGGCTCGAGGGCGCGACCTGGTTCTGGATCCCGGGGTATCGCCTGGACGCCGGGGTGGGGGTCGAGGCGAAGGTCGGCCGCCTGAGCGCGCGCCTCGACGGGGGCGTCGGGTACCTGCTGGATGAGCCCTCGTGCCTCCACTACAACTCCGGGATGTCGTACCGGGGCGCCTGCCCCGCGCCCGAAGCACCGCCGCAATTCGTGTCCACCCGCGGGGCCGTGCCCGTGTACCTGGCGGTGTCGGTCGGCCTGGACGTGCAGGCCGCGCCGCCACCGGCCCCGGGCGCCCCCCGCGATCCGGAACACTCGGTCTGGTACGGCGGGCCGGCGGTGCTGGCCGACCTGTCGGTCCTGCTGTTCGGCGCGCTGGCCGCACGCCACGACGACGGCTTGTTCGCCCTGAGCGCGGCGGCCTATTTCCTCGGCGGACCGGTGAACCACATCGCCCGCGGCCACACCACGCGGGGATTCGCCAGCCTCGGGATACGCGCCGCAGGGGCGGCGACGGCCGCGGCCACACTGGCCGGCATCATCCTCGGCTGTGTCGGCGAAAGCGAAGGCAACAACTGCGCACCCTGGGCGGTGCTGCTGCCCATCGGGCCGCTCGCGGCGATCATCATCGACGACGCCTACCTGTCGCGCGATCCGCTTTGGCGGTGAAACATAAAAAAGGGGCCCGCCGAGCAGAGGGTTGACTCGACGGGCCCCACCACACCGACCCCGCCCCAAAGCGAAGCCGCTGGTCTTGCGTGTGCGACTATGTTTTTTCAGGTAGCCGCACTCTCGCGCTTCGCGCGAGAGCGGCTAGTCGCTCCGCGCCGCAGGCGCGGTGTGCGACTATGTTTTTTCAGGTAGCCGCACTCTCGCGCTTCGCGCGAGAGCGGCTAGTGCGTTCGGCTGATCCCCCGCGTCAGCGTGCCGAGCCGCAGCTGCGACGGCGTGGCGCGTCCGCCCGTGCCGCCGGTGCCCCCCATCATCCCACCAGGCCCGGGCCCCGGCGCCGGGTCTGCCGGGCAGACCTGCATCTTGAGGTCGGCGCGCCGGCGGGCCAGGTCGTTGAACTCGCGCAGCTGGAACGTGACCGGGTCCTGCACCTGGATGCCCGTCAGGAAGCCCGACAGGAACGCCTCGCTTCCGGGCGAGCGCGGCGCGATCTGCAGGAAGCCGACGCCCGTTTCGATCGAGTGGCAGCCGTTGCAGGTGTTCAGCGCGAACTTGTGCCGCGCCTCGTTGTTGTTGATGCCCGGGGCCTGCCAGGTGGTGGAGAAGTCGTTGAACACCGCGCCGGCCAGGAACGGGGCACCCTGGAACTGCTCGGGCACCGTGTGCGTCTCGGCGATGATCGCCGCCTCGTTGGCGTTGATGAACGACGCCAGCGTGCTGGTGAAGTTGAACCCGAGATCGGGTGTCAGCTTGATCGTCGCCGGCACCAGCATGCCGGTGGACGGCGACAGCCCGAACTCACGCAGCTCCCAGATGCCGGTGAAATCGAAGTCGACCTCGTTGGTGCGCACCGCGTTGATGGCGCTGCCGTTCGGGAAGCCCGGGCCGGGCCGGGCGTTGCGGCCGGCAAACCGCTCGGTGATCGCCTCCAGCGCCGCGTTGTACTCCGCCGTTCCCTGAGTCATGGCGCCCAGGGCGTGCCACGCGTTGGCCCAGCCGAGCACCTCGGTCGGCGACGACGCCGGCAGCTTGTACTCGAGGATCAACGTCGCCTGCAGCGGGAAGGTGCCGTAGTTGTAGAACGGCTGCTCGAAGGCGAACACGAACCGCCCCTCACCCGCGTCCCCGTTGGCGAGGTTGCGCAGGTCGAAGCGGTTGACGATCGCCTGCAGCCGCAGCAGCGGCTGCGAGAGGTCCAGCTTCCCGTCTTCGGTGCGCGGCCAGTTGTCGAGGATGCGGAACTGCATCCCCGTCCGGGGCTGGATGTCGAAGCCGTTGACGGTCTGGGTGGTGAGGAACGACGTCAACATCTGCTCGACCATGTCGGGCGCGTCGGCCGGTGCCGGCGCCATCGCCTCCATCAGGTGCTTGAACGACCAGACGCCGTCGCCCTGCGTGCGCGCATCGTCGACCACGCCGACATTGGTGATCATCAGCTCCTTCGCGGTGCTGACCCGGCATCCGGACGCGACGACGACGAAGTCGACGCGGCCCTGCGCGGGCGGTGCGGGCGGTGTGGGTCCGCCCATGAACGGCGAGAACACCGAGAACGGAATCGGGAAGGTCCCCGAATCGACGTCGTCGTTCGCGGTCGCCGTCATCGTCAGGTGGCTGGTGGTCCCCGCGGGGACCTGGCTGACGACCTGGAAGGTCGGCTGGATCGAGATGTTCGGGATGAAGGTGTTCACCTGGAAGAAGAAGTCGCTCGCGACGCAAGTCGGCAGGTCGTTATTGGTGATCGCGATATCGAACGACGCCGGGACGTTGGCTGGCGTCGGGGCGCTGACGGCCGGCGTTGCCGCGACGGTCGGCGGGCGGCGCAGACAGGTGAGCGCGCGGATCTCGGCGTCCGTCAGGGCGCGCATGTCCAGCAGCGCCTGGTCGATGCGTCCTGCCATCAGCCGCTTGCTGCCGTCGTTGCCCATCAGGAACGGACCGGGCGCAGGCGCGACCGGCATGATGGCGCCGACGACGCCCTTCGCCACCACCAGGGTGCCGTTGATGTAGAGGCGCACGGTGTTCCCGTCGTAGGTGGCCGCCACGTGGGTCCACTCGTTCACCTTCGCGATCTTGGGAGAGATCACGCTGGCGGCCGTGGCGCCCAGGTTGACGACGAACTCGTACTTCTGGTTCTTCAGCACCAGGGCGAACGCGCTGGTACTGCCATCGCGCTTGCGGAACAGCGTCCGCGTCTCGTCGAGGGCGGCGTGGTTGAACCAGCCCGCCACGGTCACGCCGTTGGCGAAGGTGAAGTTCGGCTGGTCCGGAACGTAGACGAGGTCTTCGTTCTTGTCCGCGAGCGCGACCGCCTGGCCGGCGATCCCCGGGGCGCACGCGACGCTGACCGCGCGGAACGCCGTGTTCCGCATGAACGTGCTGTCGTTCAGGTTGGTGCGGCCGGTGTTGCAGTCGTCGAACGACCATTCACCCAGTCGGCCCATCGGTAGCGGGCCGCCGCTGCCGCCTCGGCCCGCGGTGCCGCTGGTGCCCCCGCGCCCGGGGACGGTGCCCCCGGAGCCGGCGGCACCGCTGCTGCCACCCGATCCGCCCACGCCGCCGTCGGTGCCACTGCCGCCCGAGCCGGCGCTCGTGCCGCCGTCCGGGGGCGGTCGGAGTGCCCCGACCGCGATCTGGGTCAGCGGATCGTCTTGCAGCAGCGCCTGCAATTCATCGTTGGAAGTGGTCGGCTCGGTGCCGCAACTCGCGGCGCCGAGCAACGCGACGACAGAAACTGGAAAGAGCGAAATTAGTGGACGCGCCTTGCGCGTGACCATCGGTGAGGGTGCGGACATGGGGGGATCTCCTTTTCGGATCGAACGAGGTGAAACCGCGCGCGCCGTCCCAAAGCAATCGTCATGCCGTCATGCCGCACAGCGAAAGCGACGGAATGGAATGCAGGTCTGGTGCGATCCGCGCGCGATGTTCAGGTCGACAATCGCGCACGACCGCGATCGGAATGTCCCGATCGTTCAATCAAGTTGTCGGACGTCGGTCAGTCTGTAGGATCGCGCGTCCGATCTTCATCACCGGTCTTGGCGACGGTTCTGTAACGAGGCCCGAGAGAATTGTACGCGGGCACAACGATCGGTCGTCGGGTGCGCAGGCCGTTGAACAACTTTCGAGCGCCCAGCGCACACCGTTTGGCACCTGCAATGGTTTCCAGGTAGCGGCGGCGACGCGATATGTCTGCTCGGCAACCGCGCAGGGCGACGGCGCGATCGAGCCGCTGTCTGCCGATCACGGTCGATCGGGATCGTCGCGGTCGCGTCCCGGGAGGATCCCGCGCGCGGCCAGCTCGCCCCGCGATGAGACCCCGAGCTTGCGGAAGGCGCTGCCGGCCTGCTTGCTGACGGTGCTCACCGACCGGCGCCGCCGGCGCGCGATGTCGGCGTAGCTCCGGCCGTCGAGCAGCGCCGTCATCACGTCCCGCTCGGCGGCGGTCAGGGGCGAGCGCGGCGACCGGCCGCGCGCCGTCGGCGGCAGCGGGAAGCTGGCGACCACCAGCTCTTCGTCGCCCGCGAAAAAACGACGGGCGAGAAACCCCGGGGGCTCGCCTGACTTCAACCCGCGGCCGAGCGACGCGGCGGCCTTCGTGGTCCCTCCGCGCGCGGGTGATCGGGGGCGCTTGCCGTTTTGCTGCCCTGGTTCCTCCGCGAACCTGACGGCGCGGATCAGATCCTCTCGCGACGTGCAGCGGAGCTTCCGGGTCGCGCGCAGCAGCAGCATGCCGACCGTCGACACCGCCACGCCGAGCTCGGCGGCGATCACCTTGTTGGCGCAGCCGGCGGCCGCGCGCGCGCACACGTCGCGCTCGCGATCGGTCAGACGCCCGACCGGCGAGCGGGCCGCCGACCCCGGTTTTCCACGCGCGACCACGAACCGGCGCCCGCCGGCGTCGAAGTGATCAATGAGTGTCCAGCGTCCGCTCATGAGCCCCCGCCAGACCGCCTGCTCGTGCAGCGCGGCGCGCCGCATTTGCAGCGCCGCGCCGAGGTGCTGGGCCACCTGCAGCCAGACCGCGATGTCCTCGCGCGAAAGCCCCCCGGCGCCGGCCAGCGGCGCCAGCAACGCGCAGCCGGAGCGCGCGGCGGGCGGGCCATCGGTGACGACGATTGCCGAGCACTCGCGCGCGCCCGTCTCGGCGGCGGCGGCGGCGGCGCCCGCGCAGCAGCCAATCGTGCCGGCGCTCGCGCCGGACGCGCGCCCCGCGAGCGTCGGGAGGAAGGCGGCCGCCAGCCTCTCGGCGTGCGCGGGCAACGTTCCGACGCCGACCGCCGTTGTCACCGCCGGGGCCGTGCCACCCACGCCGCTGACGAACAGACATCCGACCAACCCGCGCCCGCGATCGAGCCCCGGCTGAGCGCACGTCACGATCCGCTCGAGCCAGTCGGCGTCGGTCCCGCCCGGGCGATACGCCGCCTCGATCAGCACCGGGAAGTCGACGCGGCCGACGTTACCAGCGTCGGATTCCGGCATGGGGATAGACGTGATCGTCGGCACCGAGCGCTTCAGATAGCAACTGATGCGCCACCGGCGCGGGCCGTTGCGGGGCGCGCGGTCTCAGAGCGCGGCCGGACGCGCGGGCGCCGATTCATCACCTGCGCGCGGTGAAAAGTGAACGCCGCCACCGACAGACACGCCCTTCTGGAGCACGAACGCGGCGCGCGCGAACGGCTGCAACACCGACCGACAGAACCGGCCGAGCTCCTGGCTTTCCGCCTGCACGCCCATGCCACGAAAGAGCCAGGTCCACTCGCTGCGGGTCAGGAAGCCGAAGGGCGCGTCGCTGGCGATCTTGCGGCGATACGCCTCACCGTGGCGCCGGCTGACGAAGCGGTCCAGCGGTGTGACCGGCGTGTCCTCGAGAATGAACACCGTTCGGCGCGCGACGCGCAGCGCCTCGCGCAGCAGCGCCACCTTTCGCTCGTCGGGTACGTGGTGCAGGACGAAGTTCAGCATCACGACGTCGAAGCGGGCGTCGGGGAACGGCAGGTGCACGCCGTCGTAAAGCGCGAAGGGGAGGGTGGGTGCCCGGCGCACGTCGACCACGTCGACCAGCTCGATGTCGCCGACCCCGCGGCGGACGAGCTCGTTCGCGACCCAGCCCTCGCCGCAGCCGACGTCGAGCACGGACATCCCGGACCCGACGTGAGGCATCACGAGCGACACGGTGTGGAAGGTTTCCTTCCGCACGGTCGGCGAGCAGCCCGGTTCCCCCATTGCCTAGAAGACTGCCGGTCGAGCCGCGCCGGCCGCCATGGCAGGTTTGTCTACAGAACGGCTAATCGCTATTTGCTACCGGGTCCGCCGTCATGGCCGCGTGGTGGCGGGGCAGGTGCAGCGTGAACGTGGTGCCGTCGTGCGCCGTCGAGTCGACGCCGATCGTGCCGTCGTGGCCGAGCACGATCTGCTGGACGATGTACAGCCCCAGCCCGAGCCCGCGCGGCGAGCGATCCTCGGGGACCCCCCGGCGGAACGGCTCGAACAGCACCGGCTGCAGCTCCGCGGGGATCGGCGGCCCATGGTTGTGCACCTTCAGCTCCACGTCGCGCCCGCGTCCCTCGATCGCGATCTCCACGGGGGTTCCGCGCTCGCCGTAGGCGATCGCGTTCCCGACCAGGTTGGTGATCGTCTGCGCGATCCGGGCCGGATCCCATTCACCGCCCGAATCGCCGTGCACCTGCAGGCCGATCGCGTGGTCCGGCCAGACGAGACGCAGCTCGTCGACCGCCACGTGAGCGATCTCCTCCAGGGCACCCGGGACGCGCGTCACCGGAACCTTGCCCAGAAATCGCGCGCGCGTGAAGTCCAGCAGCGTGTCGATCATCTCCTGCATCCGGCCCGCCGCGCGGCGGATGCGCAGGAGGCGATCGCGCACCCCCGCCGCCACGTCCGGGCGGCGCAGCAACATGTCGCTCCCCATCACGATAGTGCCCAGCGGATTGCGCAGGTCGTGGCCGAGGATGCCCATCATCCGCTCGCGAAAATCCAGCTCGGCAGTCAGCTGCTGTTGCGTGCGCTGCTGCTCGGTGATGTCGGTCGCGGCGCCGATGACGCCGACGATCTTGCCGGTGTCGTTGCGCAGCGGCTCGATCGTCTCCCGAAAATGGCGGCGTTCCGCCTTGTCGAACGTGAAGTCCATCTCCTCCTGAACGCTTTCGCCCTCTTCGAGGACCCGCCGCTTCGCAGTGGTGAGTATTCTGGCTTCGTCGGCCGGCAACTCCTCCGCGTGAGTTTTGCCCAGCAGGTTCTGCGACAGCAGCGGGTTGTAATACCAGACGTAGCGCAGCGCCGTGTCCTGCTCGTACACCGCCGTGCGCGCACCGGCGAGCGCGATGCGAAAGCGGGTCTCGCTCGCCTTGAGATCCTTCATGAGGCGCGCGTTCTCGAACGCCTGGGCGGCATGCAAGGCGATCTCTTCGGCCACGGGTGGGTCGTCACGGCCGTAGCGGCGGCCCGACTCGTTCGTGTACAGGAAGGTGATGATGCCGCTGATCTGCCCGCGCGACACCAGCGGCAATACCATGACCGAGCGGATCTCGAGCTGCGACAGCAGCCGGTATTGCGTGTCGGTCCCTGCGACACGGTGCAGGACGTCGTCGCTCACCTCGGTGAGCAGCTGAAAGCCGCCGGTCAACATCTCCTGCCAGAGCGGGTGCCGTCCCCCCCACACGGGAAGCTCGCGCAGCAGCGCATCACGCAGCGGCGCCTTCGACGGATCGCGGTGCGCGATGAATGTGCGCCGGATCTGCTTCCGCTCGATGCAGTTGATGACGCACCAGTCGGCGAACTCCGGGATCGGCACGTGCGTCAGTCCTTCGGCGACGTCCTCGTACTCCAGCAAACCGACCAGCGCGCTCAGCTTGGTCAGCAGGTCCAGCCGCGTCTGGGCCAGCTTGCGGTGCTGGACGTCTCGGATGATGAGCGCTATCGCGCCGACCGATCCGTCGGGCTGGTAAATCGCGTCGAGCTGGCCCTCATTCGATCGTCCCCAGGCCTCCATCTCGAACGATTCGCGCGCGCGCGCCAGCCGCACCAGCTCGTCGATGGGACGGCCGATCATAATGTCGCCGGGAATGCCGAGCTCGGCTGGTGTTCGGCCGATGACTTCACGGCGCGGGAGGCCCATCGCGTCGCGGAGACTCTGAAACGCGCGGCGGTTGCAGTACAAGATCCGTCCGTCTGGTCCGAACAGCGCCGCGCTGTCCTGTACGCCATCGAGCAGCGCGGATAGGCGCAGGTTCTGTGCGCGCAGACGCATGCGATCCGCGTCGCCCACCCATTCGGCGACGATGACGGTTTCGCCGGTCGACGCTGGGACCTCTTTCTGCTCTATCTGTTCGACGAGATAGCGCCGCACCAGCTCGCGCTCGCGCAGTTCGAGGGCGGGATCCGTGAACGGCGCGAGCGGCTGGGACACCTGGGACGGATCGTCGACCGCCCCGCGCCGAAGCGCGCCGATGACCTCTTGGAGGAAGACGTTGAGGCGCTTTCGTCGGCCGGTGATCAGCAGCTCGGTCGACTCGGTGGCCGCCGCGCGCCGCTCGAGTTCGTCCACCACCTGATCCCTGCTTCGCTCCAGGACCTCGGCGAGCATGAATCCCCTACACGTAAACTTGGTTGCCGCGCAGCGGCTGTCAAAGTCGGGCGCGACCCGGTCCAGTCGATCAGTTCGCTGGATGGCCGCTGCCGGGCGCCGCCGCGTCAGTCTCCGCGATGAAATCGCGCACCCGCGGATACACGGTCTGCCGCCAGCGTCGCCCGCTGAAGATACCGTAGTGGCCGGCGCCCTCCACGGTCAGGTGGCGCTTGCGTTCGGCGGGGATGCCACTGCACAGGTCGAGCGCCGCCTGCGTCTGGTCCGGGCCCGAGATGTCGTCATGCTCGCCCTCGATCGTGAATAGCGCCGCGTGGCGGATCGCCTCGGGCGCGACCCGCGCGCCCTCGACGTACCACAGCCCGCGCGGCAACAGGTGTTGCTGGAACACGACGCGGATGTTGTCCAGGTAGTACTCGCCCGGCATGTCGAGCACGGCGTTGTATTCGTCGTAGAAGCGCCGATGTTCCTCCGCGCCGTCCAGATCGCCCTGTACCAGGTGCATGTAGAAATCCCAGTGCGAGCTGAAATGCCGCAGCGGGTTCATCGCCATGAAGCCCGCGTGCTGGAGGAATCCCGGGTAGACCCGGCGGCCGCGCGCCGGGTAGTTGGCCGGCACCTCGTGAATCATGTGCGTGTCGAACCAGTGCAGCGATCGGCTGTTGGCGAATTCGGTGACGGGCGTCGGGCTGCGACGGGCGTCGATCGATCCGCCCATCAGCGTGAGGCTTCGTGGCTCGCGCTCGCCCGCCGCCGCCATCAGCGCCGTCGCCGCCAGCACGGGCACCGCCGGCTGGCACACCGCGATCACGTGCAGACGTTCCGGGCCAAGATGCCGGACGAACTCGCGCATCAAGCAGACGTAGTCGTCGAGCGTGAACGGCCCTTCGCTGGCCGGCACCATCCGCGCGTCGATCCAGTCGGTCACGTAGACGTCGTGGCCGGTCAGCAGCGTGCGCACGGTGTCGCGGAGCAGGGTGGCGTGGTGGCCCGACAGCGGCGCCACCACCAGGACGACCGGCTGCCGCTGCAGCATGGCGGCCACCTCCGGGTCGCCGGTGTGGCGTTCGAAGTGCACCAGCCGGCAGAATGGTTTCGCGAGGACCGTCTGTTCGACCACCTGCACCTGGGCGGCGCCGACCTCGACCTGCCTGATCTCCCACGGCGGCTTCTCGTAGTCCTTGCCCAGCCTGTAGAGCAGCTCGTACGCGGCCGCGGCCCGGTTCGCGCCGGGCAACTGAGCCAGCCAGCTTCCCGGCGCCGAGAACAGCTGGGCGCCCACCTTCGCCAGCTCGACGGCGGGCCACATCAGCGCTCGGTTGTACTCGTGGAGCTGATAGAGCACGAATTCACTATGAGCGATTTTGGGAGGGGGGTTCGGCTGAGGCGCGCTGGGCGCGCTCCACGCGCTACCAGTCGACCAGCGCCGCTCCCCAGGAGAGGCCGCCGCCGAATCCGCACAGCATCACGCGCGCTCCCGGACGCAGGCGGCCGGTTTCGGACGCCTTCCGCAGCGTGACGGGAATGCTCGCGGCCGCGGTGTTGCCGTAGGTCTCGACCGTGGTGACGGTCCGGTCCATCGGCAGCTGGAGCGACGCCATCATCGCCTCGAGCATGCGCAGGTTGCTCTGGTGCAGGACCAAGAGGTCCAGGTCCGCGGGCGCGAGGCCGTGCGCCGCGAGCAGCGTACGGATCGTGCGCGGGACCATGGTGACGGCGAAATCCCACACCTTGGGCCCGTCCATCGTGAACGTGTTCAGCCGGCGCTCCAGCACCTCGGCGCTGGCGGGCAGGCGCGTGCCGCCGGCCGGCACCTCGATGTGGTGCCGGCCGCGCCCGTCGCTGCCCAGCAGGAAGTGCATCCGCCTGTCGTCGCCGTCGGTCCGGGTCAGCAGCACCGCCCCGGCGCCGTCCCCGAAGAAGACGCAGGTCCGGCGATCCTTCCAGTTCATGATCTTCGAGAACGCGTCGGTGCCGATCACCAGCGCATGTCGGAACTGCGCCGGCGCGGTCAGCATCATCCCCTGGGCGACGTTCAGCGCGAAGACGAAGCCGCTGCAGACCGCGTTCACGTCGAACGCGGGGCACCCGGTCCCGCCGATGCCCAGCTTCTCCTGAATCAAGCAGGCGGTTGCCGGCTGCGACTGATCGGGGGTCGCGCACGCGACCACGATCAGATCGACGGCCGACGCGTCGACGCCGGCGTCGGCCAGGCAGCGACGGGCGGCCTCGCTCCCCATGTCGCTGGGCGCCTCGTCAGGTCCCGCCAGGCGCCGTTCGACGATGCCGGTCCGGGCGACGATCCAATCGTGTGAGGTGTCGACGCGCGCCGCCAGCTCGTGGTTCGTCACGATGTTGGCGGGCACATAGGCGCCGATACCGGAGATTCGAATGCCCATGCAGCCGCTCCTGTCCTACTGGAGCGGCGGCAAGCGCGGCATGAAGCGGGTCGCATCGGTCAGCGCGCTCATGTTCGCGCGAAGCAGCCCCGACACGGCGTTGAGATATTCCCACCCGAGCGCGTTGGCGCGTCGCCAGGAGTCGAACCATTGTGCAGTCAGCGCGGTTTGCTGGGTTACCGCGCGCGCTGGTTGCGGCGTCTTCGACGGCCGCTTGGAGGACGTGCGCCGACGCGTCCTGCGACCGGGCTGTTTGGATGGTGTCACGGTCGGGGAACCTAAGGGCGCGTCGGGCGCAGACCACTAGGGTAGATGACTGATTCCCCCCTGTGGATAATTGACTCGGGCCCGGTCGGCGGCGCCATTTTCATCCGTTTTCTGAAGGTCCGGGATCGCGCGGGGGTGCCTAGGTTCCCGCGGTGTCGGTGGCACGGGCGGTCGGTGACACGGCGTAGACCATGTCGTGGCTGATGAACGTGCCTCCGATCGCGCGCGCCGTCCGGGCGGTGGAGGCGCGCGCGCACGACGTCTGGAGCCGTGATCGCTCGTCGCTGCGCGGGCTGGCCGCGTTCGGGAACCGCGCGTTCCGCATCGGGATCCACACCGTCCGCGGCATCATGGCGCACCGGCTGGGCCTGCAGGCGGCGGCGCTCACCTATTACACGGTGTTCGCGATGGTGCCGATGCTGGTGGTGGCCCTCTGGATCCTGAAGGCCTTCGATTGGTTGCCGGCGGTCTCGCCCACGGTGCCGGCCAACGTCGTCGTCCCCAGCGGAAACCAGATGCTGCAGGCGATGTTGGGGATGATCCTGGAGACCGTCGATCGGACGACGGAGCTGGTCAGCGGCATCGTCGGCCTGGCCGCCCTGCTGTTCGCGGTGTCCAAGATGTTCGGCTTCACGGAGCGCGCGCTGCACATCATCGCCGCCTCCGGCCAGCGCACGCCCAAGTTTTCGCGCGTTCTCGCTTACGTCGCGCTGCTGCTGATCCCGCCGGTGGCGCTCGCGATATCGGGCGTGTCGCTGTTTCTGATCCGGGGATCGGCCAACAACCCGCTGTCGCGGCTGTTCGCCGCGATTCCGGGCGTCGAGATCGCGCTGGGCTTCCTGCTCGCGTTCGCGGCGCTGTGGCTGGCCGTGACGCTGCTCTACACCGCCGCCGTCCGTGCCCGCATTCCGTTCAGATCGGCCGCGGTGGGCGGCGCGGCGGCCGCCGTGGCGCTGGTGGTGATCTCCTGGGCGTTCGGGAACTTTCAGATCGGCGTCTCGCACACCAGCAGCGTGAGCTCCGGGTTCCTGGCGTTTCCGGTCTTCTTGCTGTGGGTCATGTCGTGCTGGTACGCGGTCCTGGTCGGCGCCGAGATCGCGGTCAGCCATCGGGTCGACAGCGTGCTGGTACACGGGGCAGCCACGTTTCGCCTGGACAGCGAGGGCGAGCGCCGGGCGGGCATCGCGATCATGTTGCACCTGACGCGCGCGGCGACCGCCGGACCGAGCATTCCGGTGACGGAGGACCAGCTGGCGCGCGACCTCCGCCTGCCACCCGCGATCGTGCGCGGGCTCTGCTTCCGGCTGGTCAAGCGCGGCTTGCTCACCGAGAACGTGGCGGGCTTCTCGCTGCGCGCCGATCCGGAGCGCATGACGTTCGACACCGTCGCCGACGCCATCGACCGCGATCCGACCCTCGACCGCCTCGACGTGCAGATGCCCACCGACCCGGGCCGGCTGAATTGAATGGGCGCGGCCCAGGGCGCGGTCGTTCGGCTAAGGGCCTCGGGCCTCGGGCCTCAGACTTCAGAAGGAAAGATCTGCCGTGCCCCGGCCGGCTATGGCGCGTCATCAGGGCCCTGGTGACCTCTTTCAACCCACCTGAGGTCCGGGGCCCGAAGCCCGAGGCCCCGTAACCGAACGGCATTGGGCCTAGGCGGGCGCGCTGGCGCGCAGCCGGCCGTAGGCGCGGCGCAGACGGAAGCCGGCCGCCAGGAGGCTGATCCCGAACGCGAGCAGGTAGACGCCGGCGATCAGTACCAGCAGCAGCTCGCCCGACGCCGGGCGCGCGAGGAGGAAGGTGCCGAACCCGATCGAGACCAGGCCGCCGAGCCCGATCGGCCAGTGGCGCTCGCCGCCGGTCCGGCGGAGCGAGGCGGCCGTCGCGACCTCGACCAGGCCGGCGATGATCGAGCGGGCGGCGATCAGCACCAGCACGGCGCCGACGATGCTCATCGGCCGCGCGAACGCGAGCGCGCCGATCGTCATGCTGATCAGTCCCTCCAGGACGTAGCGGGTGCGGCCGGTCGCGCCGCGATCGATGCGCAGCGCGGTGCCCAGCGCCAGCACGCCGTCGATGAACAGATACGACCCGAGCGCCGCCAGCAGCAGGGTGCGCGCCATCGACGGGCGGGTCAGCAGGACGGCGGCGGCGGCGATCGCCAGCACGCCGCGCACCGCGATCAGCGGCCAGGCGCGGTGCAGGGCGCTGCCAGTCGTCGGTGCGGCTCGAGATCGCATGTGGTTTCCGGTCGTCTTGAACATGGCAACCCGGCAGCCAGCGCGGATCAGTGATTGTCGTAAGCGAACTCTGCATTCGACGACCGTCGCGTTGTGACACCGGTCGAGCATCGCAACATTTGTGTGCGGAGGCGGCGCGTGAAAAAGACGACCAAGAAGGGGAGCAGCAGCAACGGCAACGGCAAGGGGTTGGCCGCCAGCGACGTGCAGCGCGCCGTGTTGCCGATCCCCGATCGCCAGACGGTCGGGATCACCACCTACGACGCCAAGGATCCAAACACCCGCTATCCGCCGATCACGCCACTGCGTCCGCCGCCGGGCGCGCCCAACGTGCTGGTCTTTCTGATCGACGACGTCGGCTTCGGCGCCTCGAGCGCCTTCGGGGGGCCGTGTCAGACGCCGACGGCGGAACGGTTGGCAGCAGGCGGCTTGAAGTACACACGCTTTCACACGACGGCGCTGTGCGCGCCGACGCGCGCCGCGCTGCTGTGCGGACGCAACCACCACTCGGTGGGCATGGGCGCGATCACCGAGATGGCGACGTCGGCGCCGGGCAACTGCAGCCTGCGCCCCAAGAGCAAGGCGCCGCTGGCCGAGATCCTGAAACAGAACGGCTATGCCACCGCCCAGCTCGGCAAGTGCCACGAGGTGCCGATGTGGGAGAACAGCCCGGTCGGTCCGTTCGAGCGCTGGCCGACCGGCTCCGGCTTCGAGTACTTCTATGGGTTCGTCGGCGGCGAGGCGAACCAGTATTACCCGGGCCTGTTCGAGGGGACCTCGGCGGTCGAGCCGCCCAAGACGCCCGAGGAGGGCTACACGCTGAACGAAGATCTCGGGGACAAGGCGATCGCCTGGCTGCGCCAGCAGAAGTCGCTGACGCCCGACAAGCCGTTCTTCATGTATTACGCGCCTGGCGCGACACACGCGCCGCACCACGTGCCCAAGGAGTGGTCGGCGAAGTACAAGGGCAAGTTCGACAAGGGATGGGACAAGCAGCGCGAGGAGATCTTCGCGCGGCAGAAGCAGCTGGGGGTGATTCCGAAGGATGCGGTGCTGACGGCACGGCCGAAGCAGATCCCCGCCTGGGACGACATGCCGGCGGAGCTCAGGCCGATCCTGGCGCGTGAGATGGAGATCTACGCAGGCTTTCTCGAGCAGACTGATCACGAGATCGGCCGTGTCGTCGCCGCGCTCGAGGAACTCGGCAGCCTCGATGACACGCTGATCTATCTGATCATCGGCGACAACGGCGCGTCGGCGGAAGGATCGCTGAACGGCTGCTTCAACGAGATGACGACGTTGAACGGCATGCCCGGCATCGAGACGCCCGAGTTCCTGCGCGACAAGATCGACGACTTCGGCACGCCCGAGGCGTACAACCACTACGCCGTTGGTTGGGCGCACGCGATGTGCACGCCGTATCAGTGGACCAAGCAGATCGCGTCGCACTGGGGCGGGACGCGCAACGGCACCATCGTCCACTGGCCGGGCGGCTTCGACGCCAAGGGCGAGACGCGATCGCAGTTCCACCACGTGATCGACGTGGCGCGCACCGTGCTGGAGGTGGCCGGCCTGCCCGAGCCCGAGGTGGTGAACGGCATCTCGCAGGCGCCGCTGGAGGGCGTCAGCTTGGCCTATAGCTTCGACGACGCCAAGGCGCCCGAGCGCCACGACCTGCAGTACTTCGAGATGTTCGGCAACCGCGGGCTCTACCACCAGGGCTGGACGGCGGTGACGAAACACAGCACGCCGTGGACGACCGATCCGCCGCCGGCGTTCGACGACGACGTCTGGGAGCTGTACGGCCCCGATGACTGGACGCAGGCGAAGAACGTCGTCGCCGCGAACCGGGACAAGCTGGCCGAGATGCAGCGGCTGTGGTTGATCGAGGCCGAGAAGTACAACGTGTTGCCGCTCGACGATCGTCGCTACGAGCGCATCAATCCCGATCTCGCCGGCCGGCCGCAGCTGGTGACGGGCAGCAGCCAGACTTTGTTCCCCGGTATGCGCATCACCGAGGCGTCGGTGCTCACGGTGAAGAACAAGTCGCACTCGGTCACCGCGAAGGTCACCGTCCCGGCCGGGGGCGCCGAGGGCGTGATCATCACGCAGGGCGGCCGCGTCGGCGGCTGGAGCCTGTACGCCAAGCAGGGGAAGCTCAGGTATTGCTACAACTTCTTCGGCATCCAGGACTTCTTCGTCGAGTCCAGCGGCGCGATACCGCCCGGCGAGCACGAGCTCCGGATGCAGTTCAAATACGACGGCGGCGGCGTCGCCAAGGGCGGTGACGTCACGCTCGAGGTTGACGGCAAGGCCGTCGGCAAGGGGCGCGTCGACCACACCATCCCGATGGGCTACTCCGCGGACGAGGCGTGCGACGTCGGGACGGACAGCGGCTCGCCGACGGCGCCCGACTACGGCGCCAAGGCCTGGAACGGCAAGATCGCCTGGGTCCGGATCGATCTCGGCGACGACAGCCACGACCACCTGGTAACGCCCGAGGACCGGATCCGGCGGGCGATGGCGCACGAATAGCCAGCCTCGCAACTCGGCGAGGCGACTGGTAAGGTCTGCCCCCATGAGCAAGCGCAACCGCCCCACGACCGCCGCCCAGGCGGCCCACCGCCGCCGCCGTCACGCCTACCGGAGCGCGCTCAATGCGCCGCCCGAGACCAAGGCGGCGCCTGCCGCCGGCAAGGGCCCGGCCGCCGCGCCGAAGGCGGCTGCCGCGCCGAAGCCGGCCGCCGCCGCGCCCCGGCCGGCCGCCGCCCCCGCTGCCGCCGCGCCGAGGCCGGCCGCGCCGCCCGCTGCCGCCGCGCCGAAGCCGGCCGCGCCGCCCGCTGCCGCGCCCGCGACGCCCGCCAGCAAGCCGCCCGGCGAGGGCTGAGCGAGCGAGTTCGCGTCGAGCGCAGCGCGGCTTTGCCGCGCGGAGCTCATCGCGGGGGGAGCGGTGCCGAGCGGCACATCGCAGCGAAGCTGCGATGCCGGGAGGCCGCGCTTCACACCCTCTGAGGGTCCCGAGTATTCAGACGGGCGCGGCCAGCGCTCCGCGGCCTCGACGTGGTGGTGTAAATTCGGGGCCGCCATGAACCAACCAGCGACCGGAGCCTGCGCGACCTGCCTGGGCGAGGGCGAGATCGGGACCGAGAACGGCCCGGTGTCGTGCCCCGACTGTTTCGGAGAGGGGCGCCACCTCGCCCTCGCCGAGCGCGCCGAGTGGCGCATGCGCGACATCGAGCGCGCCCACCGCGACGACGCCCACGGCTGCGCGCGCGACACGCGCTGGCTGGTGTTCGAGCTGCGCCGCAGCCGCGAGGCGCTGCAGCTGATCCTCGCCCGCTGCCAGGACGAGGACGCGGCCAACGCGCTGGCCGTCGAGGTCAAGTTCGTCGCCAACCAGGTGCTGGAGCTGTACGAGCCGCGGCGGTAGAGTCCGATCGTGCGCCGGCGCGCGCTCATCGGCATCTGTTTCGTCGTCGCGGCCGCCGCGCTCGGGTACGTCCTGGGCGCGCGCGGGCTGCTCCCGCTCGGCCGGGCAGGGGCGTCCACGCCGCTGGCGCGCATCGGGCGGGCGCTGCAGGATGACCGCGCCAGCGCGTCGCTGCGCTCCGACGTCGACGCGATCCGCGCCGGGGTGAAGCCCGAGGACGTCGGCGTCTTCGACCTGGTCGTCGCGCTGCGCGGCCTCGACAGCGCCGCCCACACGGACTGGGGCAGGGCGGAGGCCCTCTGCCGCCAGCTGCGATGGCCGCGTTGCGACCGGCCGGCGCTCGAAGAGATGAAGCGCCGGAGCCGGCCGTCGGACGCCGACCGCAACGATCTCGACGCCGCGTTGCCGCTGGCGATGGCGAACGCGACCTGGGCGTTCGGCAGCGAGGAGTCGGCGCGGAAGATGTTCAGGACCGAGCTGGATCGGATCCCGGAAACCGACGGCCCGCGCCGGGCGCGCGTCTTCCTCCGCTTCGGCATCATCGAGATCAACCCCGACGGGCAGGCGGCGCTGTTCGCGCAGGCCTGCGCGGCCGACGCGCGCCTGAGCGACCACCTGAAAGAGGCGGCGCAGGCCGAGGTCCGGGCGCGCTTGGTCCCGCCCGGGAACGTGTTGCCGCTGTACTTCGGCAGCGGCGGCCACCCGCCGATCTCGGGTCGGTGAGGGCTCAGCCCGCCGAGGTGATCTTCGTCATCTCGCCCGGGTTGGTGATCCCGGGGTTCGCGTTGGTGCCGTCGAACTGACCGAAGGTCGTCACCTTGCCGCCGCCGGCCATGCCGGTGGCGGTGCAGCCGACCGCGTTCATCAGCGTCACGTACAGCTTGTTGATCGGCACGTTGCCGCCGCTGGAGCCGGTGTTGCCGATCTGGCCGCCGTTCACGCAGGACCCTTCGCTGTTGCCCGCCTGGGGCGTGCCGGTGGTCTCGACGTTGATGACCTGACCCGTCTTCAGGTAGCCGCCCGCGCCGCCCGCGATGACGATCGGCAGGTTGTTCAGGTTGTGCGCGGCGCCGTCGGACAGCTCGGGCAGCCACATGGTGGCGGTGTTGTCGAGCAGCTTGCCGTTGCCCTCGGTGATGCTGTCGAGCAGGCCCACCAGCTTCGCGTATTTGCCCGCGTACCACTTGTCGATCGCCCAGATCATGTCGATCACGCCGTCGACGCCGCAGGCGCCGCCGACGGTGAAGTCACCGGTGCGGTGCGAGAGGCCGTGGTGCTCGTGCGTGTGCATGATGCCGTCCCAGCCGAACGTCACGTAGCCGGGGTACAGCATCATGATCATGCGGTTCATGTCGCAGATCATCGTCAGCGCGATCAGGTTGAAGAACATGTCGCCGCCGAGGGTGAACGACGTGGCGAGGTTCTTGTCACCCACCGGGTCGGGCGTGTTGCCGAGGACGCTGCCCAGCGTGATCTTGCCGGTCGGGCTCGCGGCCGTGACGTTCGCCGAGGTGGCGGTGAACGGCGCGGTCTCCGCCGTCATCTTGCTGCACGACGTGGGCGTCGTCGGCACCACCGTCGTCTCCGTGGTCCGGAGCATGTCCATCCAGGTCTTGACCAGGCCCTGGTCCGTCTTGCTCATCTTGAGGCCCTGGTAGCGCGCCAGGTCGGCCTTGCAGAGATCGAGGACGCTCTGGCCGCGCTTGACCCGCCAGGCGGCCTCGCCCGTCGTCCCCGGGCCGGTGCCGAACACGCCGGTCAGCTGGTTGTAGACCGTCACCGGGTTGACGGTGGCGGGGAAGGCGACGCCGGGAGCCGAAAACGACAGGATCTCCTTGATGCCCGTGCTGGCTGCGCCGACCGACAGCACCAGCGGCGCCTTGCCGCCGGGGTTGATCTGCTTCGCGACGACGTGGTCCAGCGACGCCGCCGTCGCATAGCGCTTGTTGGCCGCGTCGATCGTGGCGCAGGTCAGCTTCGACCCCATCGCCTGATCGTGCGGATCGACCGTCTGGCCCGCGCCGTAGGCGTTCATCGAGCGGAACCCGCGCGGGACCATCAGCTTGCTGATGTACGGGGTCAGCGGCTCCAGCGTTCCCCCCGCCAGCGCGGCCGCCGTCAGCGGCGCGGCGCCGTTCGTGTACGTGCTGATCTTCGGGAACCAGCGGGTGGTCAGGCACCCGTTGTGCGTGAAGTAGATGAGCAGGCGCTTGGGCGGCGCGGGCGGCGTCGTCCCTTGTGCCTTCGCTGCCTTCTCGTAGATGGACGGCAGGAACGGCGCCGCCAGCGATGCGCCACCGATGCCCCTGAGAAAGACTCTGCGGTTCATTACATCACCCCTACGGCTCGGGTTCGGAACTGAGGAGCTTGTGTGAGATCCGTGATCAGGTTGAGCAGCGTGTAGCCGCCCGGCGCGATCTTGTTGGTGAGGTCGTTGACCAACCCGCAGTCGGCGACGTCCTCGCGCTCGAACAGGAAAGAGGTCAAGCGCTCCGCGTAGCGGTGCTGCGCCATCGGCGAGGCGGCGATCGCCATCATCAGGTCGAGGGGGCCGGTGACGTGTTTGGTGACGCCGTCGATCATCACGTCCGCGGTGGTGTCGATGGGCGCGCCGCTCGACTTCTCCGTCGTCTGCGCGGTGCCGACGGCGTTGAACGCTTCCATCGCGAAGCCCGCCGGGTTGATGAAGGGATAGTGGCACGACTCGCAGACGCCACCCGCGGTCTGCGCCGCGACCTGCTTGCGGTTGGTGTTGAGATCCGCCGACGCGGGCGGCAGCTCGGTCGCCTCCGCGCCGGGGGGCGGCGTCCCGATCGGCGTTCCCAGCACCTGCTTCATGATGAAGGCGCCGCGGTGGATCGGTGACGTCCGGTTGTAGAAGGCGTAGGCGTTCAGGAAGCCGACGCGGGTCAAGAAGCCGGGCCGCTGGTTCGCGTCCAGCATCGTCTCCTTGAAGTCGCCCGTGAACCCAGACGCGCTCAGCCCGTAGAGCGGGGCGGTCGCCGCGTTCACGAACGCCACCGGGCTCAGGAACAGATCCTGGAACGTTCCCTTCTTCACCATCGCGACGGCGTCGAAGAACTTCTCCGTCTCGGCCATCAGCGTCGGCACCATCGACGGACTGAAGGAGGAGAAGATCGCCGTGTCCTTGTTGATGTTGTCCCAGCGCGTGTTGGGCGCCATCAGGACGTAATAGCGGTGGAAGTCGGCGATCTTCAGCCGGGCCTTGTCGCTCATCAGCATCCGCTGGGCCTGGTTCAGGATCTGGGCGGGCGTCGCCAGCTGGTTGGCGTCGGCGGCCTGGTTGAGGGCGTCGTCGGGAATCGAGCCCCACAGCATGAACGAGAGCCGCTGGGCGACCTCGTGGCTGGAGAGCGTGTAGTTCCCCGCGCCGTCCGACGTCTCGGTCATCTCGCCGCGCTGGAGGAACGACGGCGAGACCAGGAACGCGTAGAGCAGCGTGGTGGCGACCTCGTCGACGGTGCCGGTCGCGGTGATCGTCGGGCCGTCGGTCACGAGCTTGTCGAAGCGGGCAACCTCGTCGGTGGTCAGGGGCCGCCGGAAGGCGCGGCGTCCGAACTGGATGATCGTGTCGTGCAGACAGGCCTTGCCGTCGCCGGTGGGCGTGCACTTCAGGAAGTTCTTCTTGAGAGTCGCGTCCGCCATCACCTGGGTGGCGATCATGTCGGCCACCGACTGGTAGCTGCTCCAGCCGAGGTCCGTCAGGCCGCCCGCCTGATCGGTGGCGAGGATCGTCGACGGTTGCACGTTGTTCGAAGCCTTCAACGTCTGGACGCCGAGCAGGTCGCTGACCACGCGGTCGTATTGGGCGTTGGTGAGGCGCGGGACCTGCGACGTCGTCGCGATGCCGCGCGTGTTGCAGAAGGTGACACCGCCGCCGGACGTCCCACCGGTTCCGGTGATCACGACGGTGGCGCCGCCGGTTCCGGGGCCGACGGTGTTCCCGGCGCCGGCCGTGCCCGTCGACACCGTCGCGCCCGCGGTGCCGGTGGTCGGGTTCGAACCACCCGAGCCCGACGGGACATCACCGACTTTGCCCTCGCAGCCGGCGCCGAGCGCCGCTGCGAAGAAGACCAATCTCCAACTCTGGATCTTCATGGCGCTCACCTCGACAGCTGGGTGTTTCGTCCGCGCGAAGGCGGGTACGAACGGGCCTGCTGTCAGTGCAGTAGCGCGCCAGTGGGATTCGGGTCGACTTGTCGTCGCGATCGCAAAAATAATAAAGTTAACGAAATCCCCGAGGAAAACCGGACAAATTCATTCCCGCGGCGCGCGGAAGTGATCACCAAACGGGCGGTGGCTTTGCCCAGGTTCAGGAAGCCGGGAATGCCAGACGCTGGCGGATGGCGGCGATCAAGCCCCGCCGCGCCTTCGGGACGTCCTGCTCCCGCGCCGAAAGCGGCAGCGGCGACAGGAGCGGGCCGGTGAAGACGTTGGTCGCCCGCGTTCCGAGCACCAGCACCTTGAACACAGGGTTTCCCAGGAACTCCGCGAGCGATTCGTCCTCGGCGGCCGCGGCGAGGAGCCCGGGAAGACCATCCCCGACCAGATCCCGCTCGGGGCCGAAGTGGAGCAGCTGGAGGCCGGCCTGCTGTCCGGCGCGGGCGAGGTCCGTGAAGTTCACGTCCGCCGTCATGTCCTGCGTCCCGGGCAACGCATACGGATCGTTGGGCCGCGGAACGAATTCCTGCTGGTCGCCGTAGACCCGGAATGGAAACTCGCCCCGGCGGGCGCCGTCGACCAGGCCCCTGGTGGTGTCGCCGTAGTCGATCGTCACGACGAATCCGGCCGCGAGCGACGCCCCGAGCTCGCGGATGAAGCGGCCGGCGTGGACATTCACGTACTGCACCACGCCCGAATCCTCCGCGGCGAGCGCGATGGCGTATTCGGCGGCGCCGGCGGCGAGATGCGCGGCCAGCTCGGGAACGGTGGCGGCCGGCACGTAGGCTTCCTCGAACCAGAGTGACGAGGTGAGGAGGGCGTCCCGCTTCTCGGGCGGCAGCGCCCCGACGGCTTCCATCACCGCGCTCCAGGTGACCGCGTCCAGGTAGAAGTCGCCCCGGTTCTCGCGGAGGTCGAACGTCCGGCGGACGGCCCTGCTCGCCTCCTCGATCCACTGCGAGAGCGCGGTGCCGACGGCATCGCGTATCGCGGCCTCCACGCGCGGCACCACCAGCGCCGCCCGCGCCTCACCATCGGGCGTCAGGACCACCTTGTGGACGCCGAACGCATCGGGGACCTCGTTGGTGACCACGAAGCCCCGCACCCCGTCGGGGAAGTCCCGCTTCAGGGCCTCGGCGGGGCGCCGCGCGTCGCCCCCGCCGACGATGGCGTCGTTGCCGAGGAGCTGGCGCTGTCTGTCCCGCAGCGCCGCCGACGTTTCGTAGATGCGGTACTGCACGCGCGACGAGAACACGCGCCCCTGCTGGTCGTCCATCCGGGCGACGGCGTCCAGCACGTCGCGGGCGAGGCGGCCGTTGCCGGCGCCGAACTCGACGATCGGGAACGGGTCGGTCTCCGCCAGCTCGCCGCGCCCGATCATGTCGCGCCAGCAACGAAAAGCCCAGGTCGCGATCCATTGCCCGTAGCGGGGGGACAGCGACTCCGGGTTGGTGATGAAGTGGCCGCCCCGGCCGATAGACACGCGCCGGGCGTAGTAGCCCCACGTCGGATCGTGAAGGGCCGCGTCCATGTAGCCCTCGAACGTCGGGAAGGTTCGAACCGCCGCTTCGTGCAAGGCCGGGGCGAGCGGCAGGACACCGAACAGCTCCGGGTTGGCGAGCGGGCGGCCCACGCCGCCCTCCGCCGGCGGAGGGCCGAGGCTGGCCAGCGTCCCCTGATCCTCGTTCGCGACCACGCGGCCGAAGTCGATCCGCCGCTTCAACCGGCGCAGCGCGCGCGCGCCCGGGACCTCCGCCAGCAGGTGATCCAGGCTCCGATACGGCCAGCGCGCGAAGAACTCATCGGCGACGTCTTCGCGCGAATCGGCGGCGGCCTGCGCCTCCGCCAGCAGCGCGATCAGGTCCGCGCGCCCGAGATCGTTGATGCGCGCGACGCCGGGCTTGCCGTCGGGGACGCGGCCGATCTCACGCGACAGCCGGTCGACGAAGGCACGCAGCGCGCGCGCCGAGGCCGCCTCGCTGGACGCGGGATCCTGGCGGGCGCGCAGCTCGAGGACGCCGAGCTTCGTCCGGAGCGCGACCAGCCGCCACCAGCGCTCGCGCGGGTCGTCCCCGAACGAAAGCGGCAGGCCCCCGGCGAGGAAGCGGTCGACCCAGGGCCGGTAGGCGCGGCCCTCGCGCGAGCGGCCGAAATTGCGGATCCAGTCGAGCGCCTCGCGGCGGCCGTCTTCTTCGGGCCAGCCCAGGTCCCGGAAGCGGTGGCGTCGTCCGCGGACGGCGCCCTCGAAGGCGACGGCCGGGTTGCCGGCCAGCGTCGGCAGCCCGGTCAGGCCACCGCCCACGCTCCAGTCCTCGTAGGCCATCATCTGGATCAGATAAAGGAGCAGCAGGCTGGGGCCGACACCGGTCTCGCGCCGGCGGGCAGCGGTCAGGCGGACGTCGAAGGCGCCGTCGCTCCGGCGCCGCGCGTGGAAGTCGCCGTCGTTGATGAACACGTCGGTGATCGCCGTGCCGCCGCCGGCGTCGGGCTCGTAGTGATAGACCAGCGCCGCGATCATCTCGGCGAGCAGATCCGCCGACGCGTGCGGTCCCAGCGAGACCAGCCAGGACAGCTCGCCGTCCGCGAGCTCGACGTGAAGGCCACCGCGGCCGAAGCCTATCGGGTGATGGCCCTCGGGCAGGGCGGTGAACATCGCCGCCGGGACGTCACCGGCCAGCGTGATGAAGTCCTTCACCTCGACGAGGAAGCGCGTCAGCCCCAGCGCCGCGAAGTGCCGGATGTTCTCGACGTTCAGCCGGGGCACGTCGCGCTTGGCGCGTCCGCGCGCGCCGGGCTCGTCCAGCATCAGCGGCACCTGCAGGATGAACGGCCCGTCGGTGCCCGCGCAGCCGATGTCCCAGGTCAGCACGCCCATGCGGCCCGCGCCCACGTAGACCGGTCCGGTTTGCTTTTCGAGATCGCGGATCAGCAGCTCGAGCGCGTCTTCGTCGATGTGCTCCAGCACCTTGCCGTTGTAGAGCTGCGCGGGGTGGCAGGTGACGAGGTTGTCCCGCGACCACCGGCTGGACATCAACGACGAAGGCGCGGGAAGGGCGTCGTCAGCCATCGCTGCCGCCTACGTTCAGCCGGCGACGGCGATTGATCACGGGCCTTCGATGCCGCTTGCCAGCTCGCGCGTGATGACGGCCGCAGCGACCTCCCGGCAGCCGCGGGTGTTCTGTCCGGCCCACAGTGGGGAGAAGTCAGCGCGGCCCTGGCCCTCCGCCCGGGCCCGCAGGGGCGCGACGGCGGTCGCCGCCAGCGGAAAGGCCGGCGCGGCGCTGCTGAGCGGCCCGAGCTCCTTCACCAGGCGGTTGACGATGGCGCGGGCCGGGCGTCCCGTGAAGACGTTGGTGAGCGCGGTGGTGCGGGCGGCGTCGGTCTTGAGGGCGGCGCGGTGCACGGCGCTGGTGGCCGCTTCGGGGCTGAGCAGGTACGCCGTTCCGACCTGGACGCCGCTGGCGCCCAGCGCGATCGCCGCCGCGACGCCGCGCGCGTCCGCGATGCCGCCCGCCGCGATCACCGGGATCTTCACCGCGTCCACCACCTGCGGCAGCAACGCGAAGGTGCCCAGCTGGATGCCGATGTCATCCGACAGGAAGCTGCCGCGATGGCCGCCCGCTTCGATTCCCTGCGCAATGATCGCGTCGACGCCCCGCGCCTCCAGCCAGCGCGCCTCGTCGACAGTCGTCGCGGACGACAGGATCTTCGCGCCCCAGCCGCGCACGCGCGCCAGCAGATCCTCCGCGGGCAGACCGAAGTGAAAGCTCACGACGGCGGGCTTGAAGTCCGCCAGCACGTCGGCCGCTTCGCGGCTGAAGGGCGACCGGCTAGGGCCTGCCGGGATCGCGTCCGCGTCGATCCCGTATTCGGCGAAATACGGCGCGAGCGCGGCTCGCCACCGCGCGTCCCGTTCGGCGTCGGCCTGCGGTGGGCGGTGACAGAAGAAGTTCACGTTGAACGGCCTCGCGGTCTGCGCCCGGATCGCGCCCAGCTCCGCGCGAACCCCGTCGACATCCAGCAGCGCGCAGGGCAGGGAGCCCAGGCCCCCCGCGTTCGAGACCGCGATCGCCAGCGCGCTCCCCTGAACGCCCGCCATCGGCGCCTGGATGACGGGCAGGTCGATTCCCAGAAGGTCCTGGAGGGTGGTCACAGAACCTGTGGTCGGTTACGGGGGGGGCTGACAGGCCGCTTCCATCGGAAACGCCACGGCGCCCTCCGTCCCCGTACTGGAGCAGGCTGCGGCCTGGACCAGAGGCAGGCACGCCGCGGCGTCCATGTAAGCCGCCATGTCGCCCATCGAGCAGCCAAAGGTCACGTACAACCCGGTGCAGTCCGTCTCGGATTCGAAGGTCAACACGACGCCACCCGACCCAATGGCGCAGGCAGCGCCGTCGCGGCACGAGCACGCCTTGGCGCAGATCGCGGCGCCGATCTGCCCGCACAAACCGCCGGAACCACCACCACCGCTGTCTCCACAGGTCGCGAACGAGAGGCTCGCCACCACCAACACGAGGATTTTGCGCATGGCTCATTTCACCGCCGATCCGGCCGACGGTCAAGAATGCGACAATCCGCTGGCTAGGGCGCGGCGCGCGACAGGTACGCGTCGTCGATGATGATGGCGGCCAGCGGCCCGATCGGAAGCAGCACCACCCAGCCGCCGCAGTTGCTGCTTTGGTCGATGCAGACGACGGTTCCGACGGCGGCGACCGCGGCGAGCAGCGCACCCCCGGCGCGGAGGCCGAAGCTGGCGAGACCACGCTTCGTATGACCGTGCACGACATGATTGATCGGCGCGCCAAGGGCGTAGGTGGCCGCGCTCAGGGCCATCAGGCCCTCGCTTTCGTACTGCAGCGCAAGCGCGCCGATGGCGAGGAACGCCAGGTCTGCCCAGATCGCCGGCGCGCCGTACCAGACGGGCCGCCCCGGATCGCTGGCGCCTGGCGCGGCCGACGCCGCGGTCGATCCCGCCGGCTGCAGGTCCATGCCGATCGACAGCGCGAACCAGCGCGGCATGCCCCCCGCCCCGGAAGAGTGCTGGTACGCCGCCGGGATGTCGGTCCGGCAATCGCCCTGGAACTCCTGCGGCGGGTTGGTCTGGTCGTTCATGCCGTAGGTGCAGACCGCGTCGTTCAGCACGTAGCCGGCGCCGCCTTCGAGGCGCGCGCTCCAGCGGCCGCGCTTCGCTTCGACGCCCAGCCCGACGTCCAGCCGGTACGCCGGGGCCCAGGCCCAGTTCGCGACGTCGTAGCCGTAGAACACGGTGTGATGGCGTTCGTCGCTGCGTGACAGGGCCACCGCGGCGCCGAACTTGAACGCGCCGAGACGCAGTACGTGCGCGCGCGCGAACAGCCCGTAGGCCAATGCGTCGGCGTCTGCATCGATGCCGACACCGCCGCCGAGCGACAGCCAGTCGCGCGGGCCGTACACGGCCGAGAGCGACGCCAGGCCCAGCGGCGCGTCAAACCCGATCTGTAGCTCGGGCCGCAGCGTGTACGTGGGCGGCGCCGGCGCGCCGGTGGGGCTGCCGCCGTCGGCCGTCGTCAGTAACGTCGCCGCGATCAACCAGAGCATCGACTCTCGCAAGCAGACGTAACACGCTTCGCCACCATCTCATGGGCCCTCTAGGAGCCCGATGATGGCCCCGACGGCGGCGCCCAGCCCCAGGCCGATCGCGCCGACGGCGGCGGAAGCGACGATGGTGTGGCCCCCGCACAGGGGGTCGCAGTTCGCCTCCGGATGCGCTCTTTCGTAGTTGTCCTGCTCGTTCCCGGAGACGGCACCAGCGAGCAGGCCGATCCCCGCGCCGAGCCACATACCTTGGTGGACCCGGGCCCTCACGACCGTCGGTTGAAGACGAGCGAGCCTGACCGGCACGACGGTGTCCTGGGCGCCGGCATGGAACGCGATGTCGGTCGGCGAGGTGGCGACGACCACGACGGCCGGCTCGTCCGGCCCGCGATCGGTCGCCTCGACGGACGCCGTCGACGATGCCTCCTCGACGAGCCGGGGCCGCGCCGGACCGGAGGCGACGGGGCCGACCGTGGTCGCCGTCCCGCAGCCCGCGGCGGCCAGCGCCATCGTCGCCAGGAGACACCACCTCATCGTGAGACGGCACATACGCAACCGGTGGGCCAGCATCGCGGACCCGAATTCGCGCGCCTTCGCGCGATGACCGCGGGCGCGGCGTCAGAAGTTCACCAGCGCGCGCCGATGGATTCAGTGCCGCCGACGCCGCTATCCAGGTTAAGGAGAAGGCATGGCTGAACAAAAACCTGCAAAGAAGGGCACGAGCAAGGTGGCCAAGTTCACGGCCGAGGAACGGGGGGCGATGAAAGCGCGCGCCCAGGAGCTGAAGGCGGGCAAGGCTGACGGGGAAAGCGCCGTGCTCGCGAAGATCGCCGAGATGCGTGAACCGGATCGCGTGATGGCCGAGCGGCTGCACGCGATCATCAAGGCCAGCGCGCCCGTGCTCTCGCCGAGACTCTGGTACGGGATGCCCGCGTATGCCAGGGACGGCAACGTCGTCTGCTTCTTCCAGAGCGCGCAGAAGTTCAAGACGAGGTACGCGACCTTCGGCTTCAGCGACAAGGCGAACCTCGACGAAGGGGTGATGTGGCCGAACGCCTTCGCCCTGAAGGGGTTGACCGCCGCCGAAGAGGCGAGGATCGGCGAGCTCGTGAAGAGAGCGGTGCGCTGAACGGCGAGGTTCCGACCGTCACCCCGTGACCGCGGGCGCCACGCGCCGCCGAGGCTCACGCGGGTGGTCGCATGCGGAATGCGCGCGATCACCTCCACGGTCTGCTTGGAAGCGGTCGTCGTCACCTCCGGCGCGGCGGGACCGGGCCGCGGCGGCACGAGCGGCGGGACCAGGTCGCTTCCGGGCGGCGTGGTGTCGTTGACGTTTCCCTCCTCGAGATCGATGGTGGGCTGCGCGCCGTCGAGGCTGATCACCCGCGCATGGGATTCGGAGGCCACTCGACACGCTGCGGACCTCTCCATGTGTCCGACCATCCTTCAGGAGCGGATATTTGGGCCTGTAGATGTGCGCGCGACGGTGATTGGAAAACAGATCTTCTCCGCTTGCATCCACACCAGCAAGGGACGGGCGGAGATCGACTCCCGATTGGATCCTGACGCGCCGTTTAGGGCCTACGAGCTCCCCACCAGCGTGGAGGCGGCCCTTCTCCGCCTGATGAACGAACTAGGGCTGGTTTTCGGAACCATCGATCTGAAGGTCGCAGCCAGCGGCGAACACGTCTTCCTCGAAATCAACCCGCAAGGCCAGTTTCTTTACGTAGAAATCCATACCGGGCTCCCCATCTCGGATGCCCTCGTCGAATACCTGGCCAGCGTCTGATTCTCTCGACGCGACGTCGCCGAATCACGAAGGACGTCGCGGATTTTGGATTGTCGGGGCGAGAGGATTTGAACCTCCGACCTTTCGGTCCCGAACCGAACGCGCTACCAGGCTGCGCCACGCCCCGTGGCCTGAGTGTGAAGGGGAAAGATATGCGGGAACGGTGGATCTGCCAAACTTGCCGTCCGCAGTCAATCGGTCAATCGCGCGCCAGCCGGACCCGGCGCAGAAATACGTCGGCCAGGAACAGCAGGGCGGTCACCAGCAGGATCGGCGTGCGCAGCGGCTGGCGGGTCTCGCGGCGGTCCCGGCCGGCCTCGTAGACCTCGCGGACGTCGGTCACCAGGCGGCCTCCGGTGCGGGCAGCGGTCGCCGCCAGCAGGGCCGGCCCCTCGGGTGCCGCCACCGCCGGGCCCTCTCCTCCCGGTGGGCGCGGGCGCAGCTCGGGCGCGAACGGCAGAGTCATGCGGCCGGCCGCGGCCGCGGCCGGGATGGTGCCGGCCGCCAGGGTGGCCTCGAACAGCAGCGCCCCGGTCTCGACCTCCGGGTGGAAGCTGGCCTCGTAGCGGCCGGGGGCCGTCTCCGCCATCGGCAGCGTGCGCGGCGGCGTCGCCGCGCCCCCCGGGCCCACCGCGATCACCTGCACGCTGCCGTCGAGCCCCGCCATGAACCTGTCATCCGCGCCCACCGCGTCGACGGTCAGGCGCACCAGGTCGCCCGCCCGGCTGGCGCGGATCGGGAAGTGCGTCGCCGCCCGCCGCCGCATCGTCGCGCGCGCCACCTGCGACCACAACTTCTCGTAGGGCGGCCAGCGCGACCATGCCGCCGACCAGCGCGCGCCGAGATCGCTGGTCCACGCCGCTACCTGCCCGAGGCCGAGCTGCCAGCGCGCGAACAGCGGCGCGCCGTCACCCGTCGACAGGATCAGCTCGGCCTGGGCGCGCGGCCGCGTCACCACGTAGCCGCCCAGCGCGGGCGCCGACTCCAGTGGCACGCCCGCCAGCGCCGCGACGCGCTTGCTGACGCGCACTTGGGTCGGACGCTCCACGATCGACCGGTCGCCCAGCTCGGACGTCTCGCGCGAAAAGATGCGCGGGATGCTGGCCGGATCGCGCGTGTGATAAAAGCGCCCGCCGCCGCGGGTCGCCATCATCTTCAGCATCGTCTGATCGGCGCCGTCGCCGACGCCCACCGCCGAGATGGTGATGCGCGCGGCCGTCGCGGCGTCGATCAGATCCGGGATCTCGTCGTAGGGGGACTGTCCGTCGGACAGCAGGATGATGTGCTTCTTGCGCGCGTGCGCGGGCAAGAGCTCGTCGACCGCCTCGCGCAGGCCCGACAGGATGTTGGTGCCGCCGCTGGCGGTGATGCGCGCGATGTCGCCCAGGATCCGCTGCCGGTTGGCGGCGCGCTGCAGGCGGACGACCGGGTTGGCGGCGCTGTCGAACACGATGACGGCGATCTGGTCCGCGGGGGGCAGCGCCTCGGCGGTGGCGCGCGCCGCCTCCTTGGTCAGCTCCATCTTGGGGCCCGCCATCGAGCCCGACCGGTCGATCACCAGCGCCAGCGCCAGCGTCGCCTCCTCGCGGCGGTCGGGGATGTCGACCCGGACGGGCAACATCGACTCCAGGCGCGTCGTCAGGTAGCCCCCGGGACCGAAGCTCTGCGTTCCGCCGGCGACCAGCAGGCCGCCGCCCTGGCGGACGAAGCCGTCCAGCGCCGCCAGCGTCGGGTCAGGCAGCACCGCGCGTGGCACGTCCGCGAGCACGACCAGATCGTAGCGGCCGAAGTCGAAGTCGCGCGCCAGGCCGCGCGCGGCGCGCGTGTCGGCGGCGATGTGTTCGGCGGCCAGCGCGCGCGCGAACGATCCCGACGCCCCCGGCGTCCCTTCCAGGCAGAGAACGCGCGGATCATGCTCGGTCGCGATCGCCAGCACGCCCTCGTCGTTCGTGGGATGCCGGTCGCCGCCCGTGGCGGTCGCCCGCACGTGCAGCGTCGCGGTGCCCGGTTCGGTCATGCGCACGGTGAACGTCGCGGTCGTGGCGCCCGGCGCCAGCGTGAGGGTCTGCTCGGGCTCGTCGATCGCGACGTGGGGATCGCCAGCGCCGTCCAGCCGGACGTGGGTCTCGGCCGCCCGATCGGCGAGCAGGCGGACGTCGACCCGGAACGGCGTGCGCGCGCGGACGTCGTCGGGCGCGGTCAGCCCGACGACGGCGACGTCGCCGCGCTCGTCGGACGGCAGCGCGAGCGCGTACAGCGGCGTGCCGCGATCGCGCAGGCGCTCGCCGGTCGCGACCAGATCGCCGCGCGTCGGCACGCCGTCCGAGATCACGAGCAGGCGGGGGATGGCGGTGGCGTCGACCAGGCCGGCCCCGAAGTTGATGGCGAGCGCCATGTCGGTGGCGGCGCCGGCGGGCGGCGGCAGGCGCGCGATCGCGGTCCCGCCGGCGGCCTCCTCGGCGCGCGCGGCGAAGCGGACCACGCGCGGCTGCGGATCCCCGCGCGCGGCGGCGGCGCGGCCGAGCGCGGCGACGGCCTGGTCCGCGAAGCCGAGCGCGGCGTCCGACACGCTGTCGGAGACGTCGACCATCGCCACCGTTGAGACGGCGCGCGCCGGACGGCGCAAGGTCGGGCCGGCCAGGGCGACGGCCACGCCCGCCAGCAGCAGCGTCCGCAGCAGCGCCTGCACGCGCAGCTGACCGGGCGGAAAATCGGCGAGCGAACGCCGCGCCATCAGCCAGAACAGCGGCGCCGCCAGCAGCGCGAGCAGCCACAGCGGGTGCTCGAACGCCAGCCGCTGATCCAGCCCGCCAAGCGGCGTGTTCACGTCGTCCACCTGCGGTGGTAGCTGACGCATTCGAACAGCAGCAGCGCGAGGGCGAGCCACAGCGCCAGCGCGCCCCAGCGGATGCCGCCGCGCCAGGCGGGTGGATCGGGCGCCGCCAGCTTGCGCCCGCCCAGCTCCAGCTCGGCCGACGGCGTCGTGTCGGACTCGCGCACGTCACCCAGGTTGGCGGCGATGACCATGTCGCCGACCTGGTGGAAGCCGGCGTGCGCGATCGCGACCTCGGGCAGGTCTTCGCGCGGGCGGGCGCTGGCGCCTGTCAACAACGCGGGCGCAGAGTCAATCGACGCGGCGGCCTTCGGGCTGCCCGCCCACGCCA
>Ga0111538_10001365_pt1 | contig 34232 bp, 29 predicted proteins | sample SoiMethybrSBSTD1_FD_79669 | JGI IMG/M metagenome (GOLD analysis project Ga0111538, IMG submission 79669) | Bulk soil microbial communities from a Populus tree surrounding site in Tennessee, USA - Soil MetaG P. TD hybrid SBSTD1 (version 2)... | ecosystem: Environmental > Terrestrial > Soil >...
GATCGCGCATGCGCCTGCGACATAGATACGTCGTGCCACTTCTCCTCACTCATTCCTCAGTCCTCTTTCTTCGCCCCTCGATTTTCGTAACTGGTCACCGGTCACCGGTCACAGGTCACCGGTCACTCAACGGTTATGCCCACTTCCTTGATCACCTTCGCCCAGCTCGAATACTCGCTTTTCAGGAACGCCGCGAACGCTTCCGGCGAGCTGCCGATGACTTCCGCGCCGACATTGACGATACGTTCCTTCACTGCCGGGATCGCCAGCGCCTTGGCGATCGCCTGGTGCGCCCGTCTGACGACAGGCGTCGGCGTGCCTGCAGGCAGCATGATGCCGTTCCACTCGATCGCCTCGAAGTTAGCTACGCCCGATTCGGCAATCGTCGGAACGTCGGGCAGCGCGGAGCTGCGTTGCGAGCGGCTCACGCCTATCGCCCGCAGACGCCCGCCCTTGATGTGATCGATGGAAGAGGGGATCGTCGCGAACAGCAGCGAGGTCTCGCCCTGCACGAGTGAGATTACCGCCGGGCCGCCGCCCTTGTAGGGGACGTGCACCATGCTCGTTCCCGTCCGGTTCATGAACTTGGCGGTCGCGAGATGGTTGGCGCTGGCGTTGCCGGCGGAGGCGAAATTGAGTTGCCCGGGTCGCGCTTTTGCGAGCGCGATGAGTTCCCTGATCGAACGCGCCGGAACCGAAGGATGCAGCGCCACCACCAGGTTGACGACGGTTACCTGGCTTACCGGCAGGAGGTCTTTTTCCGAATCGAACGGCATCTTCCTGATGAGACTCGGATTCGCGCCGTAAGTGATGTTGTTGGCGCCCCAGGTGTGCCCGTCGGGCGGCGACTTGGCCGCGAGATCGAGCCCTATCGTCGATGAGCCTCCGGGGCGGTTGTCCACCACGACCTGCTGCCCCAGGTCCTCCGAGAGCCGCGGCGCGAGGATGCGGAATACGACGTCCGTCGAGCCGCCGGGCGCGTAGGGCACGATGATGCGTATGGTGCGCGTGGGAAAGCTCTGCGCGCCGGCCGATGCAGCCAGCAGCACGCCGCACGCGGCAAGGAACAGGCGGGGCAGCAGCGAACTCATTGTTATCTCTTCTCCTCGTTGATTATAAGTGCGAGACCTACTTAGCCACGGAAACACACGGAAACACGCGGAAAGTAAAAAGTGGCCTTGTGTTGACGCTATTAGAATCTTGTTTGCTCTTAAACGTCCGTGCCCTTCCGTGTGATTCCGTGGACAATGTTCTCTACTTCTTCACAAAACTCCGGCCAATCAGCTGCCGGTGAATCTGGTTCGTGCCTTCCCAGATCTGCGTGATCTTGGCGTCGCGCATCAGGCGCTCGATGCGATAGCCCTTGCAGTAGCCGTAGCCGCCGAAGAGCTGGACCGCCTCGGTGGTGATCCGCATCGCGACATCGGAAGCGCGGAGCTTCAGCATGGAAGCCTCGATGCCGAAATCGACGGCGCCGCCGTCCACCAGCCGCGCGACGTGCCACAGCCACGATTCGGTCAGCGCCAGCTCCGCGGCCAGGTCCGCCAGCAGAAACTGCACGCCCTGGAATTCTATGATGCGGCGCCCGGACTGCCGGCGCTCGTTGATGTAGGCGACGGCGTCCTCGAACGCGGCGCGGGCGATGCCGAGGGCGTGGGCGGCGATGCTGGGCCGCGAGCGGTTGAGCGATGCGAGCAGGACCTTCAACCCGTCGCCCGGCTCGCCGATCAAGTTCGCGCGCGGCACGCGGCAGCCGTCGAGCGCGAGCGCGGCGGTGCTCGACGCGCGCAGTCCCATCTTGTCCTCTTCCCGCACTACCTTGAGTCCGGGCGTGCCTTTCTCCAGCACCAGCACCGAGATGCTCTTCCGGCCGTCCTCGATGCCATGCCACTTTCCGAAAAGAAGGTACAGGTCGGCATGCGCGCCGTTGGTGATGAAGCATTTCTCGCCGGTCACGACGATGCGGTCGCCCTCGGGCCGGAACGTGGTCTTCATCGCGGTCGCATCGGACCCCGCTCCCGGCTCGGTGATCGTGAGGGAACCCAGCCCGCCCGCCAGCATCACCGGCAGCAGGCGCCGCTTCTGCTCCTCGGTGCCGAAGTCGATGAGCGGCTTGGTGAAGTGGAAATTGGTCGCCCAGATGCCGCCGGTCGAAGCGCACGCCTTGCTGATTTCGCGCAGGCACTCGAGGTACGCGGTATAGGACATCTGCGCGCCGCCGTACTGCTCGGGAACGAACATCCCGTTCACTCCGAGGCGGTTCAACGCACGGATGTTGTCCCACGGGAATTCGCCGGTCCGGTCGTAGCCCTCGGCGCGCGGCGCGATCTCGTTTCGTGCGAGCGCACGCACGCTTTCGACGAGCTGCGACTCCTCCGGCGCGAGCTTGATGCCCTGGTCCAATCGTTCAAGAACGTTCATGTCAGTGTGCGATGCCTTGCCCGCCGTCGATGTAAATCGTCTCGCCGGTCAGGAACGGGATGTCCTCGCCGTAGATCGCCGCCACGAGCCGCGCGACGTCTTCGGCGGTGCCGTGCCTGCGGCCCGGAATCCGTTTCGCGAGATAGTCGCGCAGCGGCCCCGCGAACGCCTCGCGATTCATGTCGGTTTCGATATACCCCGGCGCGACGTCGATCACGCGTATTCCTTTGGCCCCCCACTCGACGGCGAGGCAGCGCGTGATGGCGCCGATCGCGGCCTTCGACGCGCAGTAGGCGAGATACCGCTTCACGCCTATCTTGTCGAAAAAGGACCCGATGTTGACGATGATGCCGCCCCCGGCGCGGACGAGATGCGGATACGCTTCGCGCGAGCATACGAACGCCGAGGTCGCATTGGTCGCCATGACTTCCTCGTACGTCGCGGTCGGCAGCTCGTGGCTCGCGCCGTCGCGGAGTATGCCCGCGTTGTTGACGAGGCCGTTCAGCGTCCCCGCGGTGTCGGCGAGCCTGGCAAGAGCGTCCCTGACCGAGGCTTCGCGGGTGACGTCGCAGACGATTTCGATGAAGCGGCCCGCGGCCGGCGCCTTTCCGCTCATGTCCGGGCCCTTGCCGGAGCGCGCCAGGCAGCCGACGACGTGGCCGCGCCGGGCGAGCTCGAGCGCGATGTCAGCGCCGATTCCGCGGCTCGCGCCCGTTACCGCGATGACCTTGCCCGCCACGCTCAACGGTCCCTGAACTTCGGCTTGCGCTTCTCGATGAAGGCGGCCATGCCTTCCTCGGCGTCCTCGGTGCGGAAGGCCAGGGTGGACAGGTCGGCCTCGACTTTCAATCCCTCGTGCAGCGGCGTGTCGAGCGCGCGCGTCACCGCTTCGCGCGCGAAGCCCAGGACCGGGAGGCTGTATCCCGAGAATTCGCGCGCGAACGCGAATCCCGCCTGCACCGGGTCGCCGTCGATCAACCGGTTCGCCAGACCGATCCGGACCGCTTCCTCGGCTTCCACCGCGCGTCCCGTCATGATCAGCTCCAGGGCACGGGCTTGGCCGATCACGCGCGGCAGGCGCTGGGTGCCGCCGTATCCGGGTATCAGGCCGAGCTTGATTTCCGGCAGCCCCATCCTGGCGTTCGCCGTGACGAGGCGGAACGTGCAGGCCAGAGCCAGCTCGAGGCCGCCGCCGAAAGCATAGCCGTTGACGACCGCGACGGAAGGCATGGGCAGGCGATCGAGCTTCGAGAATATGTACTGGCCGGCCTCGCCGCCGTGCTTCTGCGCCATGAGCGAGCGCCCGGTCAGCTCCTTGATGTCGGCGCCGGCGCAAAACGCCCTCGGCCCCGCGCCGGTGACGAGAAGCGCCCGCGCATCGCTTCCGTGCACCTGCTCGAGAGCCCGCCCCAGCTCCTCGATGAGCGCGAACGAAAGAGCGTTCAGCGCCTCCGGCCGGTTCAACGTGAGGACGGCGAACTCCTCGATGCGCGTCAGTTCGATGGCCATACGCTGTTCAAATTCGTGATTGGAGATTGGTGATTAGTGATTGGTGTCCGGCATGAGACGCAGAAGTCGGTGAAGGTGGGTTTGGGTCCAATCACCATTCACCATTCACTAATCACGCCTTTCCCCGGCGGCGGTCCAACGGACCGGCACCGGGGCTATGCGTCCGCTCTTCGCCCATTCGACCAGCTCGCGCTTCAGTATCTTGCCGCTCGCGGTCAGGGGAAACGCGTCCAGCGCGATGAAATATTCGGGCATGTCGTACTTCGACAGGCCCGCGCCGTCGAGGTGCCGCAGCAACTCGTCGCCGGAGACGCGGGTGCCGTCGCGCGGGATCACCGCAAGGCACACCCGCTCTCCCAGCCGCGGGTCGGGCACGGCGAACGCGGCGGCCTTGAGCACGGCCGGATGGGAGATTGCGAGGTTCTCGATGCGCGCCGGATGGATGTTGTGTCCGCCGCGGATCACGAGGTCCTTTTTCCGGCCGACGATCTGCAGATTGCCGCCGGCGTCGAACTGGCCGAGGTCGCCGCTCATGAACCAGCCCGCGGCGTTGAAGGAATTCTCGGTCGCCGGCTGGTTGTCGAAGTAACCGAGCGTGAGCAGCGCTCCTCGCGTGCCGATCTCGCCGATCGTTCCCGGCGCCGCCTCGATATCGGGGTTGTCCTGGTCCCAGAGCCTCGTCTCGTAGCCGTGGCACGCTTTGCCGCAGGTGCCCGTGATGGCCTCGACGCTGTCGTCCGGCATCGTGTACTGGTGGGAGCCGTTCTCGGTCATGCCGTAAATGTTCTGCGGCTTGACGCCGAGATCGAGGAAGGCGCGGGCCGTCTCCGGCGGAATGACCGACCCGGCCATGTAGAAGAGGTTCACCCGGCCGAGCTGCTTCAGGCCGCGCCGCTTCAGGTCCGCCAGGATGTCGATCGCATGGGTCGGGACGCCCATCACGTAGGTCGCACCGGTTTCCAGTATCCAGTCGAGCGGCCGCATGCCGGCGGGCGGGTCGTTCACCACCAGCTCGCAGCCCGCAACGAGAATCTGCTCTATCGCCACCGTCGCGATGTGGTGAGAGAGCGGGCTGTGGCTGTAGAGGACGGTGCGCTCGTCGTGCCCCCAGTCGCGCACCATGGCGCGGCCGTTCGCGAGCAGCGTATTGTCGGAATGCAGGACGCCCTTCGGCAGGCCGGTCGTGCCCGACGTGAACGCGAGGTAGACGATCTTGTCGGGATTGGAATCGACCTGCGCCTGCGGATCTGCTGCGGCTCCCGGGGCCGGAAATAACGCGGCCGAGCCCTGTGCGCCGGGATCCGACCCCGGAGCAGACAAGGAATAAACACGCTTCACCGAAGGGAGGGCTTGCGCGGCGGAAACGATGTCGCCGCGCGCGCCGTCGGACCCGTAATCGGGCTGCGCGAAGAGGACCGCGCTCTGTATGCGCTCGAGCAGCTGCGCCACCTCGCCGACGGTGTAGTTCTGATGCAGGGAGGGATTGCACACGTAGCCGTTGCGCGAGCACGCCAGGAAGACGACCACGGCCTCGACGCGGTTGGGCAGCCAGACCGATACCCGCTGGCCGCGCTTCAGGCCCGCCCGGTGCAGGTCCGCGGCGAGGACATCCACCCACCCGAGAAGCTGCGACCACGTGAGCCGGAGGCGGTTGTCGCGCAGCGCGTGCGCCTGGGGCCGCGCGCGCGCATGTTCGCGCAGGAGGGTGTACAGCGTGTCCTCACGCCACACGCCGGTTTCGTAGTAGCGGCGCGCGGTCTGTGGGTCGTGAAGTGTCAGTATGGTGCTCAATGTCCGAACTTGTCGGCATCCGGCTTGCGCTTGCCCCTGAACGATTCGCCCAGCTCGTGCGATTCGTCCGTGTCCAGGTAGAGGCGCAGCAGCATGTCGTGCGAAATGCGCGCGAGCCCCGACACGCCGCCGTGCCGCGCCGTGAAGGCCGCCTTCAGCGCCGCGATCGCGAACGCGCCGCGCTCCGCTATTTCCAGCGCCATGGCGCGCGTCTCTTCCCGCAGCCTGTCGTCGGGCACGACCTTGTTGATGAGGCCGATCGCAAGCGCCTCGCGCGCCGTCAGCCGCGGATTGAGAAACCACATTTCCTTCGCTTTCTTCTTGCCGACCAGGTCTTCCAGGTACCACGTGCCGTAGCCGGCGTCGAAGCTGCCCATCATGGGACCCACCTGGCGGAAGACCGCGCTTTCCTTGGCGATGGTGAGATCGCACATGACCTGCAGCACCTGTCCGCCGCCCACGGCGTAGCCGTTGACGGATGCGATAACCGGTTTCTGCAGCCGCTCGATACTCTCGTAGATCTCCAGCGTCGGCAGCATGCCGGCGTAGAGGTTGCTGTCCTCCATGCCCTCCTTGCGCCCGCCGATGCAGAAGAACCGGTCGCCCGCGCCGGTGATCACCAGCACCCGCGTGCGCGTCTCGCGCCGGACGTCGTTCACGCAGTCGCGGATCTCGTGGCACATCACCGGCGTGAACATGTTGCCGTCGTCCGGGCGATTCAACGTCAGCCAGCCGATGGCGCCGTCTTCTTCGTAAAGTATGGTGTCGTAGGTCATCGCAGAAACTTTGACGCGCAAAACAGCGGACTCTTATACTACAGGAATGGAAGGAAAGCCGTGACCGACAAATCGCATCGCATCGGGCTGCTCGTGCCGTCGTCGAACACAACGGTGGAGCCCGAGTTCTACCGCGCGCTGCCGGCCGGCGTCACGCTGCACACGGCGCGGATGTTCCTGACCGATATCACCCCCGAGGCGATACTCAGGATCGTGCAGGACCTGGAATCCCAGGCGCGGCTGCTCGCGACCGCCGATGTGGACGTCATCGTGCTCGGCGCGACCGCCCCGAGCTTTCTCAAGGGCGCCGGCTACGACCGGGAAATGATCGAGCGCATCGAGCACGCGAGCGGCAAGCCCGCCACCACCACTTCGACGGCGCTGCTGCGTGCGCTGCGCTTTCTCGACGCGAAGCGCATCGTGCTGGGCTCCGCTTATACCGACAAGGTCAATGCCATTGCCCAGGGCTTTCTGGAGGCGAACGGGCTCAAAGTCGCCGCGGCCCGCGGGCTGCAGATGGTCGACAATCTGGCGGTAGGGCGTCTCGGCCCGGAGAGCTCCTACGACCTGGCGCGCGCCGCCGCCGCCACCGCGCCGGACGCGGACGCGATCGTGCTCGCCTGCACGAACTGGCGCAGCATGGACAGCATCGAGAAGCTGGAGCGGGAGCTGGGGAAACCCGTTCTGTCCACGACGCAGGTGAGCGTGTGGGACGCGCTGCGGATGGTGGGTTATCGCGGCGAGATCGCGGGTTACGGGCGGCTGCTGCGGACGCTGGCGGAGGACCGCCTCGCGGCGGTGGCGTAGGCTATGGGGCGATACCGGTCTCTCGCGCGAATGATTCAACGTGCGACCGGGGGGTGCGGGGGGAACGGGAAGGCTCCGATGCTTTCGAGGAAGGGGCCCGTTCCCCCTGCTCAATGATGAAGTGATCGTGCTGCAAGGGGCGAGGTTGCGGCACTCCAGATAGGAGCGACATATGTACGGATGGCGCGGACGGATGGGGTTGCTGGTTCCTTCGATCAACACGACGATGGAGACCGAGTTCTGGCGCATCGCGCCGGCCGGCGTGTCGGTCCACACCGCGCGGATCGCCGGCGGACGCCACGGCACACCGGAGGAGCTGCGGGGCATGGAAAGCGCGAGCAAGCATGCCGCGGCCGAGGTGGCGATGGTGGAGCCCGACGTGGTCGTCTACGGCTGCACCAGCGGCAGCTTCTTCGAGGGGCCGGAGTGGAACAAGAGGATCTGCGAGCAGCTGACCGGGATTGCGAAGGCGCCGACGGTCACCACCGCGGGCGCCATGGCCGACTGCCTCGTGGCGGGCGGATACAAGAAGGTTGACGTGGTGACGCCTTACGTGGAGGTCACCAACGAGCGCTTGAAGCAGTTCCTGCGGACGTTCGGCGTCGAAGTGGCGACCCTCGGGACCTTCGACATGCTCGACATGTTCGATCACGCGAAGATCGAGCCGGGCGAAATCTATCGCAAGGTGAGGGACATCACCACGCCGAAGTCGGAGGCGGTGTTCGTCGCGTGCACGCAACTGCGCGCGATGGAAGTGCTCGACAACCTGGAGCGCGACCTCGGCAAGCCGGTGTACTCGGCGGTCCAGGCGAGCGCGTGGGCGGCGTACCAGGCGATGGGCGTGGATCCACGTATCACCGACTGCGGGAGCCTGCTGCGCAAACTGTCGGAGCCCGGAGTTATGGAGACCCGGAAGAAAGAACTCCGGACGGCTTAGACAGTCGCGCGGGTCTCATAACTTACGAGGCCCTTCAAAGTTTGCCGTTGATATCCTTTTGTCGGCAGGCGCTTCCGCCGGCTTCCTGATGCGATGATCGCCGACAAAATGAAAAGCGAGACGTTCGACGTCGTGGTTGTCGGCGGCGGCGGCGCCGGGCTCGCGGCGGCGGCGGAGGCCGCGCGGCTGGGTCGCAGCGTCGTGCTCCTGGAGAAGAACCCGAAGCTCGGCGGCAGCACGGCGTGGTCCGTCGGCTCCATGTCGATCACGAATTCCCCTCATCAGCAGCGGTGCGGCATACAGGACACCCCGCAGGCCCACTTCGAGGACCTCGAGCTGCTGGCCGGCAAGTACGCGCCGCGCGACAATCTCAAGCTGCGGCGTATCCTCGTCGAGAGCACGACCGACATGTTCGAGTGGCTGCGCGGTCTCGGCCTCGTGTTTGCGGGCCCGATGCCGGAGCCGCCGCACCGCGTCGACCGCATGCACCTCGTGCTGCCCAATTCGCGCGCCTTTCCATATCACGTGGGACGTCATTGCCGCAAGCTGGGGGTGGATATCCGGCTCGACACGTGCGCCGAGAAGCTGATCGTCGAGAACGGACGCGTGCTCGGCGTGCGCGCCCGCACGGGCGCCCACGTCGCCGAGTATCGCGCACGCGGGGGAGTGGTGCTGGGCTCGGGCGACTACAGTGCGGGCCGCGACCTGAAACTGCGCCTCGCGGGCGAGACGGTCGCGGAGCTCGAGGCCGTCAACGTCACCGCGACGGGGGACGGGCACCGCATCGCCCTGGAAGCGGGGGCGACGGTCGTGAACGGCGACATCGTGCGCGGGCCCATCATGCGCTTCGTGCCCCCGCCGCACGATCGCCTCATGCTGAAGCTTCCGCCGTGGCGCTGGCTGGCGCGCGGCATGCGCTGGTCCATGGACCACCTGCCGGATGCCGTGCTGCGCCCGTTTGCGATGAGCTTCCTGACCACGGCGCTCGGCGTTTCGATGGCGTTGTTCAAGCATGGCGCGATCCTTGTCAATCGCGACGGCCGGCGCTACGCGGACGAGCTGGCGAACCCGGCGCACGCGGTGCCGGACCAGCCGGACAAGAAGACCTGGATCGTATTCGATCACACGCTCGCGCAACGCTTCACGGCGTGGCCTCACTACATCTCGACCGCGCCCGGCATCGCCTATGCCTATCTCGCGGACTACCGCCGAAACCGGGCGGATATCTACCACGAGGCCGCGACGGTGGAAGGCCTCGCGCGCAGCATGGACGTGCCTGCCGACGCGCTCGCGCGCACGTTGTCGGAGTACAACGGCGGGGAGCGTGGCGCGCGGCCGGCGATAGCCGCTGCGCCGTACTACGCGCTGGGACCGGTGAAGAGCTACGTCATATTCACCGACGGCGGGCTCAAGGTCACCGAGCGGCTGGAGGTCACGCGCGAAGACGGCGCCGTGATTCCCGGACTCTACGCCGCGGGCTCCACGGGCCAGGGCGGACTGCTCCTCGAAGGGCACGGCCACCACCTCGGTTGGGCGTTCATCTCCGGCCGCATTGCCGGGCGCAATGCCGCCTTCGGCGTAGCGAGAAATGGTGATGGAAAACAGTGATGACAGATAGTGATGAGAAATGGTGATGAACACCTGGCCCCATCACCAGTTACCATCACCAGTATTCATCACCATCACCCATCACTACTTAGGAATCAATCGTGATCTTCATCTCCCAAAGCGGCCTTACCGATCCCGCGCGCTCCGGAGAGTGGGACGCGTGGTACCAGGAACACCTGCATATCATGCTGAGCGTGCCCGCCGTTTCCAGCGCGCAACGCTTTGTCACCGACTCGCCCGGCTATTCGCCGTCGCTCGCGATGTACACGGTGCCGGGGCCCGAGGTCTTTACCGATCCCCACTACCTCAGCGTGCGCGGGATGGGCGAGTGGTCGGAGTTCATCGACCGGCGCCACTATCACCGCAACCTGTTCGCAGGTCTCGACCAGGCGCCGTCCGTTGCCGCGAGCCAGCGGCTCATCGTGGCCGACCGCGAGCAGGAGGACGCGGCCCTGGGCGACCTCAAGCTGACGTGGTTGAGGTGCGTTGGCATAGACCACTCGACACCGCTGCGCGGCATAGCCGTCCTCGACGCGGCGGCGGCGGAGAAGCTGCGGTCGCGCGACCTTGCCGTCTATCGGCCGGTGACGGAGCAGATGGTCTCAGGGTACGAGTGAACCGCGCTTCCGGGAATGCCAGCACCGTTGGAAACCAGGTGATGACAGCGGACGGTCGGGATGAGCGGCGATAGGGTAGCGCTCGTTGCCGGGGCGAACGGCCTGATCGGGCGGCATCTCGTCGGCCATCTCGCCGGCCGCGGGTGGGAGGTCGTCGCACTGAGCAGGAAACCAGCCGGCGGACCCGCTATCCGCCAGGTCGCCGTGGATCTCGCGGACGCCCACGATGCGCGCGGCAAGGCTGCCGTGCTGTCCGACGTTACGCACGTTTTCTACTGCGCGCGCGCGGACCATCCCGAAGGCGTGCCCGAGTCGGAGTCCCTGAACGCGGCGATGCTGCGCAATCTCATCGACGCGCTCGAGCCGCATGCCCCGCGGCTCGCCCACGTCAACGTCGTGCACGGAACGAAGTACTACGGCCACCATCTGGGTCCGTGTCCCGTTCCGGCGGTGGAGGAGGGTCCGCGCGGGAAAGGCGGCACGTTCTATTTCGCGCAGCAGGACTTCATCACCGGTCGCGCCGCCACCGCGCGCTGGCGCTGGTCCATCGTCCGCCCCCACGCCTTCTGCTACACGGAGATGGACAATCCACGCTCGCTCGTCCTGGTGGTGGCGGTGCTGGCGGCGATACAGCGCGAGCTGCGAGAGCCGCTCTTCTACCCGGGCACCGTGAAGAGCTACGAAGCGGTGACGCAATTTACCGATCTTCGGCTCCTCACGCAGGGGATCGAATGGATGGCGACGGCGCCGCAATGCGCCAACCAGGCGTTCAACGTCGTCAACGGCGACTACCTGCGATGGAGCGAGCTGTGGCCGCGGCTCGCCGCGATGCTCGGACTCGAAGCGGCGCCGCCGCGCGGGATCAGTCTTGCGCAATACATGGCGGACAAGGGACCGGTGTGGGACGCGATCGTGGCGAAGCACGATCTCGAGCCGAAGGCGCTCGATCAAATCGTTCTGTGGCGCTACGGGAATTACGTGTTCGCTCCGGAATGGGACATAATGTCTTCGATGGAGAAGGCACGCAGTTCCGGATTCCGCGAACGCGTCGACACGCAGGAAATGTTCGCGCGCCTGTTCGAAGGGTATCGCGCACAGCGCGTCATTCCCTAGGAGAAAACGGCCGCCAGCTGCCAGCCGCCAGCTTGAAACGGGAGCACGAACCGCACGGCTGGTAGCTCATAGCTGGTAGCTGATAGCTGAATAAGGAGACCTGATGGCAACGCCGATGGGATTGCTGGTCGCAGGCTTCAATTTCTCTGCAGTATCCGAGGACGAGTTCAATGACTGGTACGACACCGAGCACGTTCCCGAGCGGGCGCGCACGCCGGGCTTCATCAATTGCGAGCGCTGGATAGGCGCCGACGACCCGAAGATCTCGATTGCCACCTACGACCTGGAGACGCTCGCCGTGCTGCAGACGCCGGCGTACCGCGCCATCGCGGGCGCGAACCTGTCGCCGTGGTCGAAGCGCGTCACCGGCAAGTGCGCCCGCATCTGCCGCTTCGAGGCCGAGCAGACGCTGCCGGGCGACCTGGCCGCCCCGAAGTCGGGAGCGAACGCGATGCTGTTCTTCGCGGCGAATCCTGCGCTCGGGGCGGAAAAGGACTTCAACGACTGGTACAACCAGGAACACGTGCCGGCCCTCGCCGCAGTGCCGGGCTGTCTCGCAGCGCGGCGCTTCAGGATCGTCAACGGGGCGAGCGAAGGCAACCACCGCTACCTCGCGCTCTACCACCTTGCTTCGACGGAAGTCCAGGTCTCCGGAGCGTGGAAGAAGGCCGTCGATACGCCGTGGACGGAGCGGATCCGCCCGCATCTGCGCGACCGGCTGCGGATCGTGCTCAAGCGCTATGTCAGAAAAGGGTGACGATGCTGCGCTGGTGACGAGCTTCGCGGTGACGACACTACGTTGGTGACGAGCTCTGCAGTGACTAACACGAAAACCGCGCAGCTCATCACCGGGGACCTCGTCACCACGTTAGCAGCGCGGCGCTCGTCACTGCGTTAGCTCGTCACGGCGTCACACCATCTCAAACTTGTAGCGCTTCACCTTCTCCATGTTCTTGCCTTCGATGCGGATCAGCTTGGTCGAGCTTACCCGCTTCGGGGAGTGGAGATCGCCCTCGTTGTAGACGTGGGCGACGCCCGGGGTGAGCTTGTAGGTGCGGGTCACGCGTGCCTTGCCCGTCTTCTCGGGCCCGGCGGCCTCCACCATCGCATAGTCGTTCATCTCGGTCTCGCCCTCCGCCTGGCCGTAGATCGCCCAGTACGGCCCGTGGTCATGGGGGGCGCTGTTCTTCGCACCTTGATAGTGGTGTGCGAGTACGCAGAAACCCAGCTCCGGATCCTCGTAGAGGACCTTGCGCTCCGGGGTCTCGTCCGTAACGTAGGTCGAGACGAACTGCTTGTCCTTGAGGTACTCCTGCAGCAGGGCGCACACCTTGCTGCGGCCGGCGGGGTTGTTCTCAGCCTTCAGGATATCGTGGCAGGCGGCAGCGAATTGCTCGATGGTGTGTTCAACAGGGCGGTTCATATGGTGGTCTCCTAACTCGGCTGGCGGTGATGATGGCAGGTATTCTGCTCGACAATCCGGGCTGGTGCAAAGAGCCGATGTCAAACGGGCGGTATGGGGCTTGGTGCGCCTCCTGTGGCTCGAACCCCATTGACGAGGACTGTCTTGCCGGCTCACGCACCCAGCGGGGCCGGTGAAAGGTATTCTCGCTTGTCATATTCCTGCAACCGGGGGTGCGGTCCCGGTTGTCCGGTGCCCGCCTGGTGGGTATGTATCCGTTAGCTAATGTTCTTTAAGGGTTTTCTGGGAAAGGCGGACACGCGGCACTGCCTGTGAATGACGGTCACCTGCGGTTCCGCTCCGGACACATCCCCAAGTCAACCGATTCGGAAGTGATGCGTTTCTAGGCGTATCCGCCTTGCCAAGGCGGACCAAAACACATAACCCCTCAGGCAAGGAGTGAATACATGAGCAAGCTGCTGACGACCCTGATCGCCGCGGTGTTCGCGGTTACCACCACCGGTGCTTTCGCGCAGGCGCCCGCCCCCAAGGGCGACGCGCCCAAGACCGACGCGCCCAAGGCTACCCCGGCGACCCCGGCGACGCCGTCCCCGAAGGCTGACAAGCCCAAGACGGAAAAGAAGGCCAAGACCGAAAAGAAGGCCACCGACGAGCCCAAGAAGGCCAAGAAGAGCAAGACCAAGAAGAAGGCCGACGAGAAGAAGGCCGACGAGAAGAAGTAACAGTAACGCATCGGCCGGGCGGCAGCGCCGCCCGGTTACCTGAAAGGCGGCTCCGGCCGCCTTTTTTGTGCTTAAATTCGCGGTTCTTCTCCAGGCACCCGCGAACCCATGCCACCACAATTCCTGATGTTGCCGCCGCAAACAGCCGTCACGCGGGGCTGGGCTGCCCGCCTTGCCACGTCTGTCCCCGGGCTTTCCATCATCGTGGCCGAAGACGAGCGCCAGGCGGAGGGCGCCATCGCCCAGGCCGAAGCGGCGTTCGGGACGCTACCTCCCGAGCTGCTGCGCAAGGCCGGCCGGCTGCGCTGGTTGCAGGCGCCCAACGCCGCACCCCCCGCGGGGTACTACTACCCCGAGTTGATCGCCCACCCGGTCGTCATCACCAATTTCCGCGAGATCTTCAACGATCACATCGGCGCGCACATCATGGCGTTTGTCCTGGCGTTCGCCCGCGGGCTGCACCGTTACTATCCCCAGCAGCTCCGGCGCGAGTGGCGCCCGGCGGCGCGGGAGACCGGTGACGTCATCCACCTGCCCGAGACGACTGCCCTCATCGTGGGCGTGGGAGGCATCGGCGCGGAGGCGGCGCGGCTCGCAGCGGCCTTCGGCATCACCGTGATCGGGGTCGACGGACGCCGCGAGGACAGGCCCCCGGGCGTGAAGGAGCTGCACCACCCCGACCGGCTCGACGACCAGTTGCCGCGCGCCGATTTCGTGATCCTGACCGTTCCGCACACACCCGCCACGGAGGGCTTTATGAACCGGGCGCGCTTCCAGCGCATGAAGCGGTCGGCCTACTTCATCAACATCGGGCGTGGAAAGACGACGCGGCTCGACGACCTCGTCGCAGCCCTCGACGCGGGCGAGATCGCCGGCGCGGCGCTTGACGTTTTCGAGCAGGAGCCCCTGCCGTCCGACCATCCGCTCTGGACCATGCCCGGCGTGATCATCACGCCGCACACTGCCGGCCACGGCCTGTATCTCGACGATCGCCGCTACGACATCATCCTCGACAACTGCCGGCGTTTCCTGAAGGGCGAGCCGCTGCGCAACGTGGTGGACAAGGCGAGCTGGTTCTGACGAACCAGCGAAGGATGAAGGAGGAAGGATGAACTTGACAGGTGAAGGTCGTCTTCGTGGCGTGGTTGCAGCAGTGTTCGCCGCCTGCTGGCTCGCCCCGCAGCCCGCGCCTGCTCAGGAATACCCCACCCGTCCGATCCGCTGGATCGTGCCGGTGCCGCCCGGCGCGACCACCGACATCCTGTCGCGCATGATCGGGGGCAGGATGGCCGAGTCGTGGGGCCAGCAGGTGATCGTGGACAACCGCTCCGGCGGCGCGTTCGTGGTCGGCACCGAGATCGTCGCCAAGGCCAATCCGGACGGCTACACCATCGGCATCCTGCTCTCCCCGCACGTGGTGAACCCGTTCGTGATGAAGAACCTGCCCTACGACTCGGTAAAGGACTTCCAGCCGGTCACACAGGTGGTATTCGTGCCGGGCGTGATGGTCGCGAACGCGAGCCTGCCTGCAAGCAACCTGAAGGAAGTCATCGCGCTCGCGAAGGCGAAGCCCGGGCAGCTCAATTTCGGCTCACCCGGCGCCATGACGTCGGGCCACCTGTCGATGGAGTTGCTGAACGTCATGGCGGGCATCAAGATCACCCACGTGCCGTACAAGGGCGGCGCCCCGGCCATCGCCGACCTGCTCGGCAACCACATCCAGTTCGTCATCCTCGGGCCTCCGACGGTGATGGCGCATCTCAAGGCCGGCCGCCTGAAGGCCATCGCCACCACGGCAGCAAAGCGCTCGCCCGGCCTGCCCGACACCCCCACGTTCGCCGAGTCGGGACTCCCCGGCTACGACACCTACGAGTGGTACGGCATCTTCGCACCCGCAAAAATCCCGCGGCCGGTGCTGATGAAGCTCAACGCCGAGATCAACCGCATCATCGCGCTGCCCGATATGAAGGAGAAGATGCTGGCGCTCGGAACCATCCCCAACGGCGGCTCGCCGGAAGCGTTCGCGGCGTTTCTCGACGGCGAGCGAAAGAAATGGGGACCGGTGGCGCAGAAGGTTGGGCTCACGCCCAACTAAGGATGAATAAAAGAGTGCGCGGCGTACTCGTCGGCATCGACACCGGCGGCACGTTCACCGACCTCGTTGCGGTCGACGCCGGGCGCGGCCGCTATCGCTACCACAAGGTCCCGACGCTCACCGCCGATCCCGCGCAAGGCATCCTGGACGGCATCGCCGAGCTGCTCGACCAGAACGGGTTGAAGCGCGGCGACGTGACGTTCCTTGTCCTCGGCACGACGCTCGCGACCAACTCGGTGCTGGAGGGCAAGTGGGCGCGCACGGCCTCATCACGACAGCGGGCTTTCGCGACGTCCTGGAGCTCGCGCGCCAGCGCCGCCCGCACTATTTCAATCTCGACGTCCCCAAGCCCATGCCGCCCGCGTCGCGGGATTGCCGCATCGAGGTCGCGGAGCGCATCGGAGCCAATGGCGCTATAGTCGTCCCGCTCGAGGAAGCGCAGGTGTCGAATGCGATCGACACGCTCAAGGGCGCGGCGGTGGAGGCGGTGGCGATCTGTTTCATGCACGCCTATGCCAATCCCGGGCACGAGGAAAGAGCCGCCGCGCTCGTGAGGAAACGCTGGCCCGGCGTCTACGTCTGCGCATCGCACGAGGTGCTGGCGGAGTTCCGCGAGTTCGAGCGCTTCGCCACTACGGCGGTCAACGCCAGCCTGATGCCGGTCATGGACCGCTATCTCGACAGCTTCGAGCAGGGCGTTGCCGGCCTCGGCATCAGGCAGCCGCCGCGCGTCATGCAGTCGAACGGCGGCGCGGTGTCTCCCGGCGCGGTGCGGAAACTTCCGATCAACACGTTCTTCTCCGGACCGGCGGGCGGCGTGATCGGGTCGGCGGGGCTGGGCCGGCAACTGGGTCTTCCCAATCTCGTCACTTTCGACATGGGCGGCACGAGCACCGATGTGTGCCTGATACGCGACGGCGAGCCGGCCCAGAAGAGCGAGCGCCAGATGGGCGGCTTTCCGGTGCGCACGCGGACGCTCGACATCCATACCATAGGCGCGGGGGGCGGCAGCATCGCCTGGATAGACGCGGGCGGCCTCCTCAAGGTCGGCCCCCAAAGCGCAGGCGCGTACCCGGGACCGGCGGCGTACGGACGCGGCGGCACTGCCGCGACGGTGACCGACGCGAACGTCGTCCTGGGCCGGCTGAACCCGGTGTCGCTCCTCGGCGGGCGCATGGCGGTGCACGCGGACCGGGCGCGGGAGGCGATTGCTGCGCTTGCCGGCCGGCTCGGAGTGGACCCGGTCAGGGCCGCCGCCGGTGTGATCGAGATCATCAACGCCAATATGATGGGCGCGGTGCGCGTGATCTCGGTCGAGGAGGGGGAAGACCCGCGGGATTTCGCGCTCGTCGCCTTCGGCGGCGCCGGCCCGCTGCACGCGGCCGACGTCGCGCGGCAGATGGGCATGCGCAACGTGCTGGTGCCGCCGCGTCCGGGACTCCTCTCGGCGATAGGATTGCTGCACGCCGACGTGCGCGGCGATTTCAGCCTGACGCGGCTGACACGCGCCGAGCGGGACGGGTTGCCGGTGTTGAACAGCGGCCTGGCGGCGCTCAAGCGGCGCGGCGCGGCATGGCTCGCGGGCGAAGGCGAGCGCCGCGCGAAGTTCGACTGGTTCGCCGACCTGCGCTATCGCGGCCAGAACTCGGAGTTGATCATGGAGTTGAAGCGCGAGCGCCTGGATGCTTCCACGCTCGCCGCGCTCGTCGAGGCGTTCCACCACCGCCACGAGGACCACTATGGCTACGACATGCGTAGCCAGCCGGTGGAGATCGTCAACGTGCGGCTCGTCGTCACCGCGAAACGGCGCGCGGCCCCGCGGGAAAGCGTGGAACTCGCGCGCGGCGCCGTCAAGGACGCGCTTCTCGATCGCCGCAAAGTCTGGTTCCCCGAAACCGGGTTCGTCGTAACGCCCGTATACGACCGTGACCGGCTGCCGGCCGGGTGCCGTATCGCCGGTCCCGCAATCGTAGAGCAGATGGACGCGACGACCGTGGTGCCGCCCGGGGCGACTCTGAGGGGCGACAAGCTGGGGTATTTGCACATGGAGCTGGGAAAGCGAAGGATGAAGGATGAACGTGGAAGGACGACCAGGTAACGGCTTTGCCTGGAAGGATGAACGTGGAACGTGGAAGGATGACCCGTTGAAAAACAGTAAAGAGCTGGGTCATCCTTCGTCCCTCTTCCTTCATCCTTTCTGTCGATACGGGGGTCTTTGATGCCGCGTAAATCGTCGAATACCGTGGACCCGATAAGAGCCGAGGTCGTCGCGCGCTTCCTGCTTGCGACCGCGGAGGAGATGGGCGCAACGCTCACGCGCACGGCGTTCTCCCCCAATATCAAGGAGCGCGCCGACTGCTCGACGGCGATCTTCGACGCGCGGGGCGAGGTCATCGCCCTGGCGCAGCGCGTGCCTATCCACCTGGGCTCCATGGTCGGCGCGGTGGATGAAATCATCCGCCGCTACGGCAGGGAGGGTATTGCGCACGGCGACATGTTCGTCGCCAACGATCCGTACAACGGCGGCGGTACGCACCTGCCGGACATCACCATCATCGCGCCGGTCTTTGCCGGCAAACGCATAGCCGCGTTCGTCGCCAATATCGCGCACCACGCCGACGTCGGCGGTATGGTCCCGGGATCCGAGGCCGCAGTGTGCAAGTCGATCTACCAGGAAGGCATCCGGATACCGCCGGTGCGTATCATGCGCGGGGGCACGGTCAACCGGGACGTATACGAAATGATCCTGCTCAACTCGCGCACGCCCGACGAGCGCGTGGGCGACCTGAACGCGCAGTTCGCGGCCAACACCGTGGGAGCCCGCGGCGTGCTGCAGCTTTTCGAGCGCTACGGCGTCAGGGAGGCCGATGCGGCGATCGCGAGTTACCTCGATTTCACCGAGAAGCGCTTCCGGGCCGCGATCGACCGGCTGCCCCGGGGCCGCTACACCGCCGAGGACTTTCTCGACGGCGACGCCGAAGGGGAAGTGTGCCCGATCAGGCTCGCGCTCACCGTCGGCAAGGGGCGGCTCGATTTCGATTTTTCGGGCTCGGGGCGCCAGCTGGAATGCGCGCGCAACATTCCCTACCGGGCGCTGCTTGCCACCGTCTACACCGTGGCGAAGAGCCTGCTCGACCCCGAGGTGCCCGCGAACGCCGGCTACTACCGAACGCTGCACGTGACCGCCCCGCCGGGCAGCGTGGTGGGGCCGGTGCCGCCCGCGGCGATCGGCTGCCGCTCGATCTCGGCCAGCGTGCTGGGCGACGTCATCGCTGGGGCGCTTTCCCGGGCGCTGCCGGAAAAGACGCTCGCCGGCTGCGGGCCGCACCACCTCTACGTGCTGTCCGGCACCGATCCCCGCACCGGAGCCTATTTCGTGAATTACGAGACGCTCGCCGGCGGCATGGGCGCGCGCGCGAACCGCGACGGCGTGGACGGTGTGCGCGTGCACGCGTCCGGATCGTCGAACCTGCCGGTCGAGGCGCTGGAGCATGCGTATCCCTTCCGCGTCGAGCGCTACGCCTTGTGGGATGGCTCGGGCGGCGCGGGACGCTATCGCGGTGGCGCGGGCGCCGTGCGTGACTACCGCGTGCTGGCCGACGATATCGTGGTAAGCCTGTCCTCCGAGCGGCAGCACGTCGCGGCCCGCGGCGTCGCAGGCGGTGGTCCGGGCGCAACGGGCTCCTTCATACTCAATCCGGGAACGCCCGAAGAGTGCAGGCTTCCTGCTGCCGCAGCCGACGTGCGGCTCGCCCGCGGGGCGCTGTTTCGCATCTGCACGCCGGGTGCGGGCGGCTACGGGCCGGCGGCGGAGCGCGACGCCGCGGCGGCGGAGCGCGATGCGCGCGAAGATCGAGTTTCTCGCGCCGGGACGCGAAAAACCCGATAGGACTTCAATTCAGCCACGGAAACACACGGAAGTACACGGACAATTCTGACAGGCTGAAGGAAGCGTTTCAGCCTCGGGACGGGCCTGCGGTGTTTTTCATTCCGTGTGTGTCCGTGTGATTCCGTGGCCAAAATATCAGACGTAGCTGTCGTATCCGGGGTCGTACATCCGCCCGCGGATATGCGCGGCGACATCCCCGGGTACCGGACCGGAGCCGAGCCCGCGCCGGTACGCGACATCCGCGACGGCGGTGGCAATATTGGCCGAGACTTCGCGGATGCGCGGCAGCGCCGGGTAGAGGCTGCCTTGTGCGAGATCCGTTTCCGAAACGTCGTGCGCCAGCGTGTGCGCCGCCGACATGAACATCTCGTCGGTTATGCGTTTCGCTCCGCTCGCAATGGCGCCAAGCCCGACGCCGGGGAAGATATAGGAATTGTTGCCCTGGCGCGGAACGAAGGTCTGGCCGTGCACGGTAACCGGATCGAATGGGCTGCCGCACGCGAACAGCGCCCTGCCCCGGGTATGCCGGTACGCCTCCTCGGCGGTGCACTCGGCCTTCGACGTCGGGTTGGAAAGGGCGAAGACGATCGGCCGTTCGTTCAGGCGCGCCATTTCCTCGAGCACCTCGCGCGTGAAGGCGCCGCCAACGGCCGCGACCCCGATCAACGCAGTCGGCCGGATATCCCTGATCGCGGCAAGGAAGTCGACTACCGGCGCGTGCTCGTGCGCGTAGGCGAGCTTGTGGTCGACGAGATCGTCGCGGCTCCTCACCACGAGCCCGCGCGAATCGACGAGCCAGCAGCGGCGGCGCGCCTCGCCCTCGTCGAGGCCCTGCGCTTCCATGGCGGAGACGACGAGATCGGCGATGCCCGTCGCCGCCTCGCCGGCGCCGAGAAACAGCAGCCTCTGATCCGTGAGCTTGCCTCCCGTGACGCGGAGCGCCGAGAAGATGCCGGCGAGCGCGACGGCCGCCGTGCCCTGGATGTCGTCATTGAACACGGGGGTCTGCTCGGCGTACTGATGGAGCAGCCGGAACGCGTTCTGGTTCGCGAAGTCCTCGAACTGGATCAGCACGCCCGGGAACACGGTGCGGGCGGCGGTGATGAACTCGTCCACGAACGCGTCGTACTCGGCGCCACGCATCCGGCGCTGGCGCAGCCCCACGTAATACGGATCGGTCACCAGCTCCATGTTATTGGTGCCGACGTCGAGTATCACGGGGAGGCAGGCGTTCGGGTGCACCCCGGCGCAGGCGACGTAGAGCGAGAGCTTGCCGACGGGGATGCCCATGCCGTTCGCGCCAAGGTCGCCCAGCCCGAGGATGCGCTCCCCGTCCGTCACGACGATGATCCGGGCGCGGTAGGGCCAGTTCGCCAGTACCTTCGCGATGCGGCCGCGGTCGTTCGCGGAGATGAACATCCCGCGCGGGCGCTGGAAGATGTGCCCGAAGCGCTGGCAGGCGAGTCCCACGGTCGGCGTGTAGATGAGCGGCTGCATCTCGTCGATGTGGTCGCAGACGACCCGGAAGAACAGCGCCTCGTTGCGGTCGTGCAGGGCGTTCAACGCGACGTACTTGTCGAGATCGTCGGGCAGGCGCCGCAGGCTCTCGACGAAGCGCTCGGCCTGCTGCTCCTGCGAGAGCACGAAGTCGGGCAGCAGCCCGCGCAGGCCCAGCACGTCGCGCTCCCGCTCGGTGAACGCGGTGCCCTTGTTGAGCGCCGGATCGTGCAGCAGGTCCAGGCCGCGCGGCAGGCTGGCCGGATCCGGCGTTTCTGGCCCATTCTTTGAACTCATGGCATCCCCTCGGGTGGTTGCAGCTCGGTCCCGCTGCGATGTTATTTTGTTGCCGTAGTATGGGGCAACCCCGCCAAAGATCAATATACAATGCGGTCTTCGGTCCGCAATTTCGGGAGACGACAACCGTGAACCGACCCGCCAGTGATTTCAACGCCATCGCCGCCGCGCGCGCCAACTACCCGGCGCTGGAGCGCTGGACCTACATGGACGTCGCCGGGCGGTGCGTGTTCTCCCGCGCGACACGGGCGACGCTCGACGAGTGGCTCGACGGCCACATGCTGAACGGCGCCGACAAGAAGAGGTATTTCGAGATGATCGAGCGCACGCGTGGGCGCTTTGCCACGCTCGTGAACGCCAGTGCGGACGAGATTGCGTACGCCAAGAACGTGTCGGAGGGGATCAACATGATCGCCACCGCGTTCGACTGGCACAAAGGCGACAACGTAATCATGTGCCCCGAGCTGGAGCATCCCAACAACGTCTACCCGTGGCTCAACATGCAGCGCTACGGGCTGGAAGTGCGCTCCGTGGCGCCGCGCGACGGCCATATCCCGGTGGGGGAGATCATAGAGCGCATGGACGGCGGCACGCGGATGGTCGCGGTCTCCACCGTGACTTTCTCGCCGGGCTTCCGCACGGACGTGGCGATGCTGGGAAAGGCCTGCCGCAAGCGCGACGTGCTGCTGCTGGTCGATGCGGCGCAATCCGTCGGCGTGCTGCATACCGATGTCCAGGAGAGCCTGATCGACGCACTGGCGGTCTCGACGCAGAAGGGATTGCTGGGTCTCTACGGCATGGGCTTTCTTTACTGCCGCCGCGAGTGGGCCGACCGTCTGAAGCCGGCGTACCTCGCGCGCTTCGGCGTCGACGTGGGCGACGGGGCCCATGAAGCTTCGATGGGCGGCGAAGAGTACCAGCTCGCGAAAGGCGCGCGCCGCTTCGATCTGGGCAACTACAACTTCTCGGCGGCCGCCGCGGCGGAGACCTCCATCAACGAGCTGCTCGCGATCGGCACCGCGAACATCGAGGCGTATGTCGGCGGGCTGGCGCGTTCGCTCGCGCAAGGTTTCCTGGATCTGGGATTGCCGGTGTCCGGCGGCGCGCCGGGACCGCACCTCGCGCACATCGTGACGGTGGGGAAGATGAGCGCGGATCACTATGCCACCGGCGAGGAGCTGTACAACGACCTCTACGCTCACCTGGAGAAGAACGGCGTCAAGCTCTCGATCCGGCGCGGGATGCTGCGTTTTTCCTTTCACCTCTACAACAATGCCGATGACGTCGCGAAAGTCCTCGAACTTACGCGGCAATTCCTGAAAAAATAGGCAGGTCAACGCTCCCTCGCCCCGTGTAAGCGGGGAGAGGGTTGGGGTGAGGGGTAAGTGGGGGCAGGTTCTCGCAGGGCGTTTGTTCTCACTTTCCCCCTCACCCTATCCCCCCAAACCGGGGGAGAGGGCATCTATAGACGGTCGTACTTCGTTGCTTTGCCGCGTGACTTGGCCACCGGGTATTTCTTCGCATTCAGCGCCAGTTTTTTGCTCGCTGCCGCGGCGAGGTCGATGTCGAGCTTGTCGGTGAGCCGCAGCAGAAAAAGCAGCACGTCCGCGCATTCCAACGCGACCTCCGCCCGCGTCGCCGCCGGCAGATTGGCTGCCTCAGCGGGCGTCAGCCACTGAAAGTGCTCCAGCACTTCGCCTGCTTCCCCGGCGAGCGCCATGGCGAGGTTCTTGGGGTTGTGGAACTGGTCCCAGTCGCGCGCGGCGGCAAAGCGGGCGAGTTGAGCACTCAGAGACCTCAGTGTGTCAGTCTTTCTGGGCATCGTGGTGTGGCCTCAATGGGACCGCTGGAGCCCCTGCACGGATTTCATGCGCTGCACCGAGTCACCAGCGATGTGCGTCCAGATGATCGCGTCGCGCACGAGCTTCTCGGCGCCTGCGCTGATCTCGCCAACCCCGGCCCGCACGTGCAGGTCCAGGTTGGCGTAGCACACGCGCTGGATCACGTCGCTCGCCAGGTTCATCAGGAAATGCCCGTGCGGCGAGTGCTGCGCGGGCGCCGCATCGCTCTCCGCCGCGAGGCGCATGACGAAGGAGCGCAGCGCCTCGGTGTGCATGTGCATGTCCCCGAGCTTGAGCTGGACCAGCTGATGTTCGGCGAGCGGGCGGCCGGCGCGCCGCGCGGACCGGGCGCATTGCGTCGCCATTTCCACCGCGGCGTCGCACACTCCGACCGCGTTGGCGGCATATTCGAGCTCTCCAAACCTTGCGTTCCTCCCGCCGCGCGGCTTGAGTCCTCCGTTCACTTCGCCCAGCAGGTTGGCGTGCGGCACCCGCGCGTCATCGAAGATGATCTCGGCGTTCTGGTAGAAGCGCCAGCCGCTCTTGTTGAAGACCTTGCCGACGCGCACGCCCGGCGTAGCTATGGGTACCGCGAAGATGCTCGTGCCTTCGCCCACGGGCACCGCGGGGTCAGTGCGCGTGTACGCGAAGAAGAGCTTGCCGATGTTCGCGTTGGCGATGAAGCACTTTTCGCCGTTCAGTATCCATTCATCGCCGCGACGCTCGGCGCGGAGGCTCAGCCCGGACCGTGGATCGTCGGCGGGCGGCAGGCGGTTGTCGGAGCCGGCGTTGGGCTCGGTGATGCCGCCGCCGAGCAGGAAGGCGTCGTCCGCCAGAAACGGCCTCAGGAACTGGTCGCGCTGCTCCGGCGTGCAGCGGTCCGCGATCAGGTGGCACCACTTCCAGCACTGGCTGAAGGTCTTGGCGATCGCGCTGTCGCCGCGCGCGAGCTCCGCTATCACCACCGCCTGCGTGACGAAGTCGATGCCGCTGCCGCCCCATTCGCGCGGCACCGCGGCGGTGCGGAAGCCGAGCCGTGAGCCTTTACGGATGATGTCCCAGTCGAGCGTCGCCTCCGGTTCGGCTATCTCATCGCGCTCAAGAGAGATCGGGCGAATCTGCTCCAGCGCAAACCGGCGCGCTTCCAGCTGCCAGCCGCGCTGCTCTTCGTTGAGCGAGAAATCCATTGACCATCTATTCGGCCGGCTTGACGTTCTTCACCGCGCCGCGCCAGCCGCTCGCAGTAATGTCGAAGACCAGGCCGGTCGGGGCGCGATACTTCACCTCGTAATAGCTGTTCGGCGCGTCGGGCGGCCGGCCCTGGAAATGGATCGCGCCCGCCCGCTTCACCTGCTCCTCGGCCTGCGCGAGATCGTCGACCCACATCCCGAAGTGCAGGACGCCGTAGAAGGGCTCGGGAGCGTTGACTTCAGGCGCCTTGCCGCCGCGGGCGAGCAGAGCGACGTTAATCGTGCCATCGGTCATGTACACCCCGCGCTGGGCATCGCCCGCCTTGGTCATGCCGAAGGCTTCCTCGAAGAATTTCTGTGCTTCCGCGACGTCCCGGACCGAGATCGCGATGTGACGCAACTTGTACTGGGCCATATGCTGTCCTCCGCCGTTTATCGTATGCGCATCCGTCAGCAGGTGGAACGGAACCCGCTGCAGCAGGTCTCATAAAATCGTAACAGGAACCGGCGGGAAATAGAAATCCCGTGCGTATGCAAATTCCGCACATCAACCAGACCGTCCGGCGCGCCGCTACGTTTGTCCATGAGCAGTTACGCCGCCTCGCAGCGCTCGCCAGGCGGCATCCGGTGCGGGCGGCGCTGCTGCTGCCGGCGCTGGCATTGCTGTACGTGCTCGCACTGATTCCGTTCACGCCCGGCATCGGCGACCTGCGCAAGGCCAAGTCCGCCACGCCCTCGGTTGTCGTTTCCTCCGACGGCGTCGTCCTCGCCGAATACAAGCGCGTCAACCGCCAGTGGGTGCCACTGGAAAAAATCGCACCGAGCGTGGTGCAGGCGTTGATCGCAATGGAAGACCATCGGTTCTACGATCACCATGGCATCGACCTGCACCGCACGGCGGGAGCTTTGATCAGCACCTTGTCGGGCAATCTGCAGGGCGGCTCCACCATCACCCAGCAACTCGCGCGCAACCTGTATCCGGACGCTATCGGCCGCGCCGCCACGGTCAATCGCAAGTTGAAGGAAGCGATTACGGCCCTCAAGATCGAGACGGTCTACTCGAAGGACGAGATCCTCGAAACCTACCTCAATACCGTGCCGTTTCTGTTCAATGCCTTTGGCATCGAAATGGCCGCTCGCACTTATTTCGACAAGTCTGCCGAACGTCTTGATGCGCTGGAGGCCGCTACGCTCATCGGCATGTTGAAGGGCCCCAGCGCATACAACCCCGTGCTGCAGCCCGAGCGCGCACTGGAACGCCGCAATCTCGTACTCGCCCAGATGGCAAGGCACGGCAAGCTCGAGCCCGCGCAGCTGGAGACGCTGGTCAAGCGTCCACTGCAGCTGAATTTCGAGCGGCAGGTCGAGCCCCCCGGACTCGCGCCCCATGTCGCGCAGCAACTGCGCAAATGGCTGATCGGATGGGCGGACCAGCGCGGCTACGACATCCATGCCGACGGGCTCGTCGTGCGCGTCACGATCGACTCCCGGCTGCAAAAGGTGGCGAATCAGGCAGTCGCCCGCCAGATGACGCAATTGCAGACGCTTGCCGACGGCCGGCGCAAGCGGGACGAGGAGGCTCCCGTGCTGCAAGCCGGCTTCATGGCGCTGGATCCGCGCAATGGATTTGTGCGCGCATGGGTGGGGAGCCGCGATTTTGCGCAGGAGCAGTTCGACCATGTGAGCCAGGCGCGCCGCCAGCCGGGATCCACGTTCAAGCCTTTCGTGTATGGCGCAGCGCTCATGCAGGGAATGAGCCCCAGCATGACCCTGATCGACCAGCCTGTTGCCATCAGGGTCTCGGCTAACGACGTCTGGACGCCCAGCGATGGCACACCGCCCTCCGGGCAGGCCATGACCTTGCGCGACGGCCTGGTGTTCTCGAAGAACACGATTACCGCGCAAGTGATGCAGCAGGTGGGGCCCGCGCGCGTGGCGCAGCTCGCACAGGCCATGGGCGTGCGCCAGAGCAAGCTCGACCCGGTGTTGTCGCTCGCCCTGGGGACCAGCGCCGTCACGCTGCGCGAAATGATCGCGGCATACGCGACGATCGCCAACGGCGGATACTATATCGAGCCGATGATCGTCAGCCGGGTCGAGGACCGCGACGGCCGGTTGCTCGAGGAATTTCTGCCCGCGCGGGAAGCAGTGCCGGCGATGCCGCGCCGTGAGGCGTTGGAGCTGGTCAACGTGATGCGCGGGGTCGTCGACGAGGGCACCGGCGCAGCCATCCGGCAGCGCTACGTCACGCGGGCCGATGTGGCGGGCAAGACCGGTACCACGCAGGACAACTCCGACGGCTGGTTCATCCTGATGCACCCGCAGTTGGTCGCCGGCGCCCGGGTCGGCTTCAACGACAACAAGGTGACGATGGGGCCCTGGGGTCAGGGTGCCCGGAGCGCTTTGCCGATGGTGGGAGAAGTATTCCAGCAGGCCTTGCGCAACCGCTGGATCGATCCGGCCGCCGAGTTCGACATTCCACGCACGAAGCCTGCCCAGCGGCAGCCGCAATCGCAGGGGCCGGAGGAGTTTTTCCAGGGAATCCTGAACGGGTTGCGCCGGATTTTCAGGTAGCCGGTGATGCCCGGCTAGGCCTGTCTTCCCTGTCCCAGCCAGGCATGCAACTGCGGGACGACCGCGGCGCCTTCGCCGACCGCGGAGGAGACCTGCTTGTTGGAGCCCGCGCGCGCGTCGCCGATCGCGAAGATTCCCGGCACCGTCGTCTCGAACGGAAGCGGCGGCCGATCGCGCGTTGCGCGAACGCCCCGGCCATACTCGTCCGGCGTCATGGCGTTTCCGGTCACGACGAAGCCCTTCGGGTCCATTTTCACCCCGCACGCCTCGAGCCACCCGGTATGCGGGTCGGCGCCGACGAAGAGGAACACGTGCCGGACCGGCTTCGTCTCTTCGGTTCCGCGCCGGCGATCGCGCCACCGCACGCCGGTCAGATACTTTCTGTCGCCCTCCAGAGCGACGATTTCCGACTCGACGTGCAGCGTGACGTTGGGGAGCGCGGCGATACGCTCGATCAGGTAGCTCGACATCGTTCTCTCGAGACCGGAGCCGCGGATCAGCATGTGCAGATGCCCGGCGTGCGCGGCGAGAAAAACCGCGGCCTGCCCGGCCGAGTTGCCGCCGCCGACGAGCACCACCTCTTCTCCACGGCAGAGCGTCGCCTCGATCGGCGAAGCCCAGTAATGAACACCCCGGCCCTCGTAGTTGGCGAGCCGGGGAATCCCGGGTCGGCGGTAGGTCGCGCCGGTGGCGATGACCGCGGAGCGCGCGGCGATGCGCATCCCGCCCTCGATGTGAATGGCGAGCGGGTCGCCGTTGCAATCGAGCCTGGTCACGGGCGCCGGCACGGCGATATCGGCGCCGAACTTCTGGGCCTGGACGATGGCGCGCCCGGCGAGCGCCGCGCCGGAGATGCCGGTGGGGAAGCCGAGATAGTTCTCGATGCGCGCGCTCGCCCCGATCTGGCCGCCGATGACGTGCGTTTCCAGGACGATCACGGACAGCCCCTCCGAGGCTGCGTACACCGCCGCCGCGAGCCCTGATGGACCCGCGCCGATGATGGCGACGTCGTAGACGCGATCCGGATCGAGATCCGGCAGGAGGCCGATGACGCGCGCGAGCGCCTGCTCGGTCGGACGCTTCAGCACCGTTCCGTCCGGACAAACGACCAGCGGCAACTCGTCCGGCGCCGGTGCATGGACCTTCGCGATCTCTGCGCCGCAGGGATCGCGGGCCACGTCGAGCACGGTATGCGGATGCGTGTTTCTCGAGAGGAAACCCTGCAGCCGCATCACGCGCGCACTGCCGGGCGTGCCGATGATCACCGGGCCGCCGGTGCCGGTCTCGAACAGCGCGACGCGCCGCAGGATGAGCGTGCGCATGATGCGCTCGCCCAGCTCGGCTTCGACTATCAGCGCCGCGCGCAGCGACGGCGGATCGATCAGCAACGCCTCGACGGAGCCGACCGCGCGGGCGTACAGCAGAGACGGGCGCCCGGAGAGCGAGCCGACCTCCGCCATGAACTGTCCAGGCCCGTGCTCGACGATGCGCTCGTGCTCGCCCAGTCCATTCTTGCGGGTCATCAGCACGCGGCCGCGCAGGAGCACGAGCATGCCAGGTGAGGGCGCCGCGCCTTCGAACAGGAATTCGCCCGGCTTCCAGCTCTTCAACTTCCCGAACCGCCGCAGCCGGTCGATCTCGTCCGGCTTCAGCCTGGGGAAGACCTGCTCGCGCCGCTTCGCGACGCTGGGCGGGAGCACCGCGTCGGCGGTATCGCCGGCCAGGCGCTCGTTGCCGTCCGAAGCGGGCTCCATCGAGAAGGATGAACGTGGGAGGATGACCCGAAAGCGTATCACGTGGCACTTCCAGGTATCACGCCGTCGAATCGGTATACCATCCGGATGATGAAGGGACCGCGCGTTTTTCTCGACTACGATCAGCGCGAGCTCGACGACGCCTACGATCAGGCGGTTTACGCGCCCAACCGCAACGAGGTCAACGCGCGGCTCACGGAAGCGAGCCGCCTCGCGCGCGAGCGCTATTCGCCGCTGCGCGCCGCCTACGGCAGCGCGGAGATCGAGAAGCTCGATATCTACCGCACGCGTGGCCGGGATGCGCCGGTAGCGGTGTTCATACACGGCGGCGCGTGGCAGAGCGGGACGGCCGCGGACCACGGCTATGCGGCCGGGACGTTCGTGGAGGCCGGCGCGCATTTCGTCGTGCCGGATTTCGACCGGGTGCAGGATGCGGAGCGTAGCCTCTTCACGATGGTCGACCAGGTGCGGCGCGCGGTCCAGTGGGTGTATCGCAACGCCGCGAGCTTCGGTGGCGACGCGGGCCGTCTGTACGTGGTGGGAAAGTCGTCCGGTTCGCACCTGGGCGGGTGCGTCGCGATCACCGACTGGCGGGAAGATTTCGGCATGCCGCTCCACGCCGTAAAAGGCTATACGCTGCAGAGCGGGATGTACGATCTGCGCGGCCCGCGGCTTTCCAAGCGGGGTGCGTACGTGAAGTTCACGGACGAAATCGAGGAGGAACTCTCGCCGCAGCGGCATCTCGACCGCGTCGTCGCCCCGATCGTGCTGCTGTACGGCTCGCGTGAAACACCGGAGTTTCAGCGCCAGTCGCGCGATTTCGCCGCGGCGCTCGCGAGTGCCGGCAAAACGGTCGAGCTGATGCTGGCGGAAGACTTGAACCACTTCGAGATCGCGGAAACGCTCGCCGACCCGAATGGGCACGTGGGCCGCGCGGCGCTGAGGCAGATGAAGCTCTCATAACTGCAACGATGAAGGATGAGGATGACGAATAAGGCGAAAGGCGGAAGGCGGAAGACGAAAGGGCAAGCACCCGCACGCAGCAGGAGCCGCTGTTCCTTCCTTCTTTCTCCTTTCACCTTCCTCCTTGGCTGCGCGCTCGCGCTTACTGCCGGCGCGCAGGCGTGGAAGCCCGAAAAACCGGTGGAGATCGTCGTCGGCACCACACCCGGCGGCCCCCAGGACCGGACGGGACGGCTGATCCAGAAGATTCTGCAGGAGCAGAAGCTCGTTCCGACGCCGATCAACGTCGTGAACAAGCCGGGCGGCGGCGGCGTGGTGGGGCTGACCTACCTCAACCAGCATCCGGCCGACGGACACTACCTGATGGTGAACGCGGTGACGCTGTTCACCAACCACTTGACCGGCAGGACGGCGCTCGCCTACACCGACTTCACGCCGATCGCGGTCATCGGCGCCGAGTACGTCGGCGTGGCGGTACTCGCCGATTCGCCGCTGAAGAGCGGCAGGGACCTGGCCGAGCGGCTGAAAAAGGACCCGGCAGCGCTGAGCGTTTCGATCGGCACCGCCTTCGGCAACGCGACCCATATCTCGTTTGCCCTTGCGATGAAAGCAGCCGGCGTGGACATACGCAAGCTGAAGACCGTCGTGTTCAGCTCCGGTGGCGAGGCGATGACGGCGCTCCTCGGCGGTCACGTCGACGCGATGTCGAGCGCGCCCTCGACGCTGCTGCAGCACATCAAGTCCGGCAAGGTGCGCATGCTGGCGACCGTGGCGCCGCAGCGTCTCACCGGCGATTTCGCCGGCATCCCGACGTGGAAAGAGCTGGGCGTGAACGTCACCTTCGAATTGTGGCGCGGACTGGCGGGCCCGAAGGGCATGAGCCGCGCGCAAATCCAGTTCTGGGATGACGCGCTCGGCAGGATGGTCAGGACCGACGAGTGGAAAAGACAGCTCGTGCAGTTCGACATGGAAGATGTCTACCGCGGCAGCGCCGAGACTGCGCGCTACTGGAAGGCGGAGAACGAGGAAGTGAAGGGCGTGCTGACTGAGCTGGGGCTCGTCAAGCAGTGACTGGCGTCACTGCGAAGGATGAAGAATGAGGGATGAAGGATGACCCGGCTTCCTGCTTGTCGTTCAAGAGGTCATCCTTCCACGTTCCACGTTCATCCTTGAGGGCGTAACACGCCCTCGTCTCCTTCGACCTCGATCCTGGTTGCGAACGCGGTGCTGCGCTTGCGCAGCTTTTCGAGCGTCTCCTGCTCGTCTTTCATCGCGGTGAGCACCGTCTCGTTGGCGTCGTTGTGGCGCACGAACTGGAAGGAAGCGCGCTTCACCTCACGCCCTTCGAGCGCGACGCGGGCCAGCATGCCGACCCAGTTCCCGTGCTTGCGTCCGCCGTGGCCGGTGTGGAAGGAAAAGCTGCCCAGCCCGTAGAAGATCGGCTTGCCCTTGTAGATTTCCACCGGCAGCGAATAGTGCGGACCGTGCCCGATGACCACGTCGGCGCCGGCATCGATGGCCGAGTGCGCGATCTCGGTCATGTACTCGAGCACCTCCTCGCCCAGCCCCCAGTGCTGCGAGGCGACGACGATATCGACGCGCTTGCGCAATTCCTCCAGGTCCGCGCGGTGCCGCGCCAGGTAGTCGCGGTCCGCCCAGGTCACGATGACCGGGGGCACGCCGGGCCGGTTGGCCGGCGGGATTTCCGGCCGGATCTTGTGCAGCGGCAACTGATAGGCAGTATGCCCGCGCAAGGCGGCCACGCCGGGCGAACGTTCTCCCGCTTCATGGTCGGTCGGCCAGTAGACGGAAGTGCGCTGGAGAAAGCCAACTCGCTTTCCGGCGGCTTCGACTATTGCGGGCGCCCGAGCTTCGGCCGCGTTGCGCCCCGCGCCTGTATGCGGAATGCCCAGGCGATCCAGTTCCGCCAGCGAGGAACCGATTGCCGCGGCGCCGTAGTTGACGTTGTTCGCGTTTCCGAGCGCGTGATATCCCGCCAGCTTGAGCGCTTTTCCCGCCGCGGGCGGCGCCCAGAAGCCCTCGTCGGACAGCGAGCGCTCGCCGCGATCGAACAGGCAGCATTCGAGGTTGCCGAAGAGCACATCGGCGCGGCGCAATGTCTCGCCTACCCGCGCAAAAGGGACCGTCGGGTCGGTGACGTTCATCAGATTGATGTCGCCCGTGAACATAAGGGTCTGGGTCATGTGGCCATTCCTGAATGAAGGGGGTTTACGCGCGGCGCGGGGTGGAAGATTATAGCGACGTGGCACGAGTCGCTGCCGTCGCAGGCAAGCAGCGACTGGCGAACACCCGCGCCCCTTGACAGCGCGGTGCTCCCGCGACAAGCTTGCACCGAGGTCCAGATAATGGAAATTGGCGGTCCGCGCGACGCGGCCGGAGGAGGACCCGATGTTCAAAAGCATTCTGATACCGACCGATGGTTCCGAACTTTCCCAACGCGCAGTGCGCTCGGCGGTGGAGTTGGCGAAGTTGCACCAGGCGCGCTTGACGGGGATACACGTCATACCCGACTACCACTTGCTGATCGCCTACGAAGGCGCGTTCGACCCCGTTACCGAAGAACGTATCGAGGAGGAGGCCAAGTCGCGGGCCGAGACCTACCTGGAGTTCATCCGCAAGACCGCGCAGGACGCGGGAATCCCGTGCGACACGGTGTGTGAAACGAGCGATCACCCGCACGATGCGATACTGAAGACTGCCAACGCGCGCAAGTGCGATCTCATCGTCATGACCTCACACGGCCGCAAGGGCCTCGCCGCGGTCCTGCTGGGCAGCGAAACGCGCAAGGTCCTCACGCACGGCAAGATCCCTGTACTGGTCGTTCGTTAGATGAATTGTGCCGCCACGAATTTGAGTATAATTTATTGATTTAATTGAAGTGATACGCGGAGAGTCCACAATATATTGCATGGCAGCAGAAAACGCTTGCATTCGCTCTCTGCGGTTGCAATAATGGCCTCGCGTCGGCGCACTAGAGGCGACGGCGCATTCCTCCAAAACCTCCTCCTTTGGTGGATTTTTAAAGCGCAACCGCTAGGTTGCGCTTTTTTTTGGCCGGTGCACTAATAAGTGGCCATGCATCGCCAGCCACACTCCGGCACCAACATTGGTGCACTGCAAAAATCCTCTTTATCCTGGCCGAAGCCTCTGTTTTGATGCTGACCTACAAGCGCGGCCTGCACACGTCGGTCCGACGTGCGGGAAGCCGGGATTGCGCTTGTTATCGGGCCTGTATAGATTTGAGGCCCGCCCACGCAAAAATACAGGCCGACAGTGAAAATCCACGAGTACCAGGCGAAAGAGGTTCTACGCAAGTTCGGCGTTCCCACGCCGCGCGGGTATCCCTGCTTCAGCGTCGACGAGGCGGTTGAGGCCGCGAAAAAGCTGGGCGGAAAGGTGTGGGTCGTAAAGGCCCAGATCCACGCCGGGGGGCGCGGCAAGGGCGGCGGCGTGAAGCTCGCGAAGTCCGTCGACGAAGTGAGAACCCTGGCCGGACAGATCCTCGGCATGCAGTTGAAGACGCACCAGACCGGCCCCGTGGGCCAGAAGGTCCGGCGCCTGTTTATCGAGGAAGGCGCCGACATCAGGAAGGAGCTTTACATTGGGATGGTGGTGGACCGGGGCTCGCAGCGAGTGGTGCTGATGGCATCCAGTGAGGGCGGGATGGACATCGAGGAGGTTGCGGCCAAAACGCCGGAGAAAATCCATAAGGTTGCCATCGATCCAGGCACCGGGCTCACGGACGGGGAGGGGGACGACATTGCGCTCAAGATCGGCCTGCCCGAGAAAGCCGTGCCGCAGGCGCGCGAACTGTTCAAGGCGCTGTACAAAGCGTTCGAGCAGACCGACGCTTCGCTCCTTGAGGTGAATCCCCTCATCCTCACCGGCGATGAGCGCGTGGTGGCGCTGGACGCCAAGATGAACTTCGACGACAACGCGCTCTTCCGGCATCCCGACATCGTCGCGCTGCGGGATCTCGACGAGGAGGATCCGGCCGAAGTCGAGGCCTCCAAGTACGATCTCAGCTATATCCAGCTCGAGGGCAATATCGGCTGCTTGGTGAATGGCGCTGGGCTTGCCATGGCCACCATGGACATCATCAAACTCTATGGCGGTGCGCCCGCCAATTTTCTCGACGTGGGCGGCGGCGCCTCGGCCGAGAAGGTGACCGAAGCGTTCAAGATCATGCTGCGCAATCCCGAGCTGAAGGCGATACTCATCAACATCTTCGGCGGGATCATGAAATGCGACGTCATCGCGCAGGGCGTCGTGACCGCGGCGCGCGAAGTGAAGCTGCGGGTGCCGCTGGTCGTGCGGCTCGAAGGCACCAACGTCGATCTCGGCAAGAAGATACTTGCCGACTCCGGCCTGCCCATTATTTCCGGCA
>Ga0111538_10001368_pt1 | contig 34191 bp, 35 predicted proteins | sample SoiMethybrSBSTD1_FD_79669 | JGI IMG/M metagenome (GOLD analysis project Ga0111538, IMG submission 79669) | Bulk soil microbial communities from a Populus tree surrounding site in Tennessee, USA - Soil MetaG P. TD hybrid SBSTD1 (version 2)... | ecosystem: Environmental > Terrestrial > Soil >...
ACCGATCAGGAGCAGCCTGAAGGCTCGGGACGGCCCACGTCGAACTTCGTCCCCCTGTCGTCACTCCGAAAATGACCGCCTGCGCGTGGCGGAAGCGCCCTGGGACCCGCCGAAGCCACCGGTCCCGCTAGGGTCTCCCGACAGCTACAATCATCAAGATGCCCAGTGAGTACGATGTCATCGTGATAGGTGCTGGCACCGGCGGCTACGTCGCGGCGATTCGGGCCGCTCAACTTGGATTGAAAGTGGCGGTCGTCGAGAAGCAGAAAGCCCTTGGCGGCACCTGCCTCCTGTGGGGGTGCATCCCCACAAAGGCCCTGCTCGAACACGCCCATGCCTTCAAGGTCATTCAGAACGCGAAGGAATGGGGGGTCAGCCTTCTCAGCCCGAGCGGGTCGGCGGCGGCCGCGACGATTGACATGACCCAGGTGCACGCGCGGAAAGACCGGATCGTCACCGGTCTCACCAAGGGCGTCGAGTTCCTGTTCAAGAAGAACAAGATCGACTGGATAAAAGGAACCGCCCGGCTCACGGGCGGCGGCGGCGTCGACGTCTTCGAAGGCGAGAAGCAGACACTTCACGCGGGAAAAGAGATCATTGTCGCGACCGGATCAGCGCCTCGAAGCGTGCCCGGGATCGAAATCGACCGCCGACGCATCATCACGAGCGATGAGGCCATCCACCTTCGAGAGGTTCCGAAGTCGATCGCCATCCTCGGGAGTGGTGCGGTCGGCGTCGAGTTCGCGTCGATTTTCCGCCGTTTCGGAAGCTCGGTCACGATTATCGAACTACTCTCGCACCTCGTGCCTGTAGAAGACGAGGCGGTATCAACCGAGCTCGAGAAGTCGTTCCGCAAGCAGGGGATCACATCCCTCACCGGGGCAAAGCTCACCCGTGCTCGTGCTGGCGCAGACGGCATCGATGCTGACGCCCAGCTCTCAGACGGCACGAGCCAGTCAATTCAAGCTGAGTACCTGCTCGTCGCGACGGGGCGGGGGCCGGTCACAGCGGGCCTCAACGCCGAAGGTGTCGGGCTCGAACTGCAGAAGGGCTACATCAAAGTCGATGCTCAATACCGGACGACCGTTCCGGGCATTTCGGCGATTGGCGACGTGATTACGCTCGGGCCTCCCGGACACCCTCAGCTCGCTCATGTGTCGTCGGCGGAAGGGATCATTGCCGCGGAGCGCATCGCCGGCATGGAGACCCGGGACCTGAACTATGACCACGTTCCGGGGTGCACCTACTGCGACCCAGAAATCGGCAGCGTCGGGCTCACTGAACGGGAAGCGCAGGAGCGTGGCTATGACGTCCGGGTTGGATTGTTTCCCTTCGGAGTGCTCGGACGCGCGAAGATGTCTGGCGAGACGGAGGGCTTCGTGAAGATTGTGGCCGAGAAGAAATATGACGAACTGCTCGGCGTTCACATGATCGGCCCGCGATCAACCGAGTTGGTCGCCGAAGCAACAATCGCGCTCCAGCGCGAGTCAACCGTCGAAGACCTGATTCGAACGATTCACGCCCACCCGACGATGGCGGAAGCCGTGGGTGAAGCGGCGCATGCCGCTCACGGCGCCGCGATTCACCTATGAAGGATTTATGCCTACCGACGTCGTGATGCCGCAGATGGGCGAGTCGATCGCCGAAGGAACCATCGTCCGCTGGATCAAGAAGGTCGGGGATTCCGTGGAGCGTGATGAGCCGCTCTTCGAGATTTCGACCGACAAAGTCGACGCTGAGATTCCTTCGCCGGTCGCCGGTGTGATCGCGGAGATTCGAGCTGCCGAAGGAGAGACTGTTCCAGTGAACAGTGTCGTGGCGGTGATTGGGCCAGCGGCGGCGCAGGCTGCAGCGGCATCGCCGGTCGCATCCCCGCCACCGCCGAAGCCGCAGGCCGACGGAGCGGCGACCACAAAGGCGCCAGAACCCCCACCAGTTCCCGTCCAGCCGTCCGCCGCCGCGCCGCTGGCTTCAAGTGCCCCGCCACTCCCCGCCAAGTCGGGAGGGGACGAAGGGATGGAGCGTTCTTCACCTCTCGTCCGACGAATCGCCAAAGAACACAACATCGATATCTCGCGCATCCGTGGCACAGGTATCGGTGGCCGCGTGACCAAGGATGACATTCTCGCGTTTATCGGAGGGTCAACCAGCCAGGCCACCGCTGATCGCGGCGCCCCATCGCCATCAGCCGCCCCTGCGCCGCCGCGTCCGCCACAGCCCTCGGCGGGGCGTCCCGTGCCAGGCACATCTGCGCAGATGTCGCCGATGCGCAAGAAAATCGCCGAGCACATGGTTCTCAGCCGGCGCACATCGGCCCACGTGCATTCGGTGTTCGAGGTGAATTTCAGCCGCGTGGCGCAGATTCGGGAGACGAAGAAGGCGGAGTATGAACGGGCAGGCGCCAAGCTGACCTATCTGTCGTTCATTCTGAAAGCCGCGGTCGACGCGCTTCGCTCTGTTCCAGTGGTCAACGCTTCAGTCGACGGCGACAGCATCATCTATCACAAGGATATCAATGTGGGTATTGCGGTGGCCCTCGACTGGGGGCTCATCGTGCCCGTGATCAAGAACGCCGACAGCAGGAGCTTGCTCGATTTGAGCCGAACGGTGGCGGATCTCGCCAATCGTGCCCGCAGCAAACAGCTCAAGCCCGATGAAGTCTCGGGCGGAACCTTCACGATTACCAATCCCGGAGTGTTCGGAGCGCTCTTCGGGATGCCGATCATCAATCAACCGCAGGCGGCCATTCTCGGGATTGGCAACGTCGAAAAGCGCGCTATCGTTGTCGACGATGCCATCGCCATCAGGCCGATGGCATATCTCTCGATCGGGTACGACCACCGCATCATCGATGGCGCAGTGGCCGACGAGTTCATGTCGCACATCAAACGCTCACTCGAGAACTGGGATGCGGGGCAGGCGTGAGGGAATTGGGAATTTACAATTAGGAATTCAAGATTCGAAGTGGGGATTCAAGCGAATCACGAATTCCCGAGCGAACGACGAATTCCAATTCCTGGGACGAATTCCTGATGCCCAATTGTAAATTGTAAATTGTCATGCGGTCCCTCGAAGTACGCCGACTCGGCGTGGTGCCGTACGAGGAGGCGCTAGCGCTCCAGCGAGAGCTGGTCGCCGATCGCGTCGCCGGGCGGATCGATGACGTCCTCCTGCTTCTCCAGCACCCTCATGTGTTGACGCTGGGCGTCCGGGGCGACGGCGGTCGGTCGCACATTCTCGCGTCACGCGAGCTGTTATCCTCACGCGGGATCGAGGTGCAAGAGACGGGGCGTGGGGGCGACATCACCTATCATGGCCCTGGTCAGATCGTGGGCTATCCGATCATCGACCTCAAACCCGATCGCTGCGACGTGCATCGGTATGTTCGGAATCTCGAGGACGTTCTGATGCGAGTCGCCGGTGACTACGGTGTCCAAGCGGTCCGCGTGCCTGGGCTCACCGGCATCTGGGTCGAGGATCAGAAACTTGCGGCGATTGGGGTTCGCATCTCTCGCTGGGTCACCAGTCACGGTTTCGCGTTCAATGTGACAACCGACCTCGACTACTTTGATCTGATTGTCCCCTGCGGCATCGCCGATCGCGGTGTGACCTCACTGGCGCGGCTTGGACATGAGGTGGACGGATCGAATGTTGAGGAGCGGATTGTGGTGAGGTTCTGTGAGGTCTTCGCGCGCGAAGCGATCGCGCCTCGCGCGATCCTCGCAGCGGGAAAAGCGCGCTGATGGTGAAGAGGTCGGCGATTGTGCCGCCGACCCGAGTGACAGCCGTGGCCGCGACCATGATTGTCGTCATTGTTCTCACCAGCACGGCGTATCTCATCGAACGGTACGACTCGCTCCCAGACCTGTTGCCCGTGCACTTCAGATCGGACGGCGAGCCCGACGGCTGGCAATACAAGACGGCCGCACGCGTGCTCGTGCCGGTTTTCGTACAGATCGCCCTCACTTTGACGCTTGGGGCCATCGGCTTACTTCTCCTGTTCAGGCAGAGGCGCAGCAGCCCCGACATCGTGCACGCGCCGGACATTAGAGCCGCGGCGGTCGCCGCTGAAGGTGTGCTCCTCATCACGCTGATCTGGGTCGCGTTTCAGGGTTATGCCGCCTGGGCGCTCGTCCAGATGTGGACGACCGGGCAGGCGGGGCTCGGAAGCTGGTACTACTATCTCGAACTGGCAGGGGGAATGATCACGGTCCTGGTGGCCGTCCGAGCGCATCGAGGACTTGGCGAGCCGGTCCCCCGGCCGTTCGTTGCTGCGCATTGGCGCTTCGGCCAGCTCTACAACAATCCGTCTGACCCGGCGCTCTTCGTGCCCACACGAGATGGCCGCCGCTGGACCCTCAACTTCGGCCGGCCGATGGCCGCTGCGGTACTCGGCCTCATCATCGTTTTGGGCATCGTCGGTCCGACGATCATTCTTGGGCTGGTGCTTCGGTAGACACAAGCGGCTGGTTTTTCAATAGCTTGCCGAGCAGCTGAAACCCTGGAATATTTCGCGCCGGTCAGGGGTTTTCACCCGCATCGAGGATGGACCTCATGCGAAAGCTCCAATCCCACAGCGACCTTGCACTCCTAGCTCGACTGAAAGCCCAGGACGAAAGCGCACTCGACGACCTGATCGACGCGTACGGATCGAAGGTGTTCCAGCTCGCCTTCCGCTACCTCCACAACAAGGAAGACGCTGAGGAAGTGGCACAGGACGTTCTATTCAAGGTGTACCGGAAAGTAGGAGCGTTCAGGGGCGATGCTGCACTCTCCTCCTGGATTTACCGGATCACGTTCAACACGGCGATGTCTCGGTTGCGCACGGCGACGTACCAACGCGCCCAGGCTGAAGCCGCGACGGTCATGACCAGCGAGGGAGACCCGATTGTGCCGACGGCCAGTCGAGAGATTGCTGACTGGTCCAACCTGGCCGACGAACAGGTGTTTCGTTCGCAGCTGCGTCGTCGAGTGCTGCACGCCATCCTGGCCCTTCCGGTGATCTATCGAGCACCGGTCATGCTGCGCGACATTCAGGGCATGTCGACTGAGGAGGCGAGCGCGATGCTACGCGTCAAAGATCAGACGCTCAAGTCGCGGTTGCATCGGGGGCGGCTGATTCTGCGCAAGCAGCTCGCCGATTTCGCCGGCGGCCTCTCCCTGCATCAGGCTGCTGCGTAAGACTCACAACAACATCGCGTTATCGAGCGCCACCCGATCGTGCGTACTGAGATGAGGCACTTCCACGCGGACGACACCTGAGCGTTCTAGCCGGGTTGGGAGTGCCACTGTTCGCACCCGCTGTCGGCTCGGATTATCCGGTGCAACGAAGCAACTCATCACCTGCCTGGAGACTTCGCAAACCCCTCCAGTAGCTTTGACTGCTGCTGCCGCGAGCGCTTGCGGCCCCGGAGGCCAGAGAGGCGCCAGTCGGGCCTGCAACCGCCGCCGGGCTGGCTCATCGAGCGCGCGGGTCAGCGCGAGACCGCCAATCGTGCCCTGATCCCATGGCACGACGATCTGTCCAGGCGGCAAGCCAAGAACGGTGAGGGCAACATCCTTGGGTGAGCCGTTCGCCTCAAGAGCCACACAAGCGCGCATTGCACTGGCCAGCGCTTCGGGGGCAGAACCAAACAGCCGGTTTCGCGAGATTTCCAGTTCGTGTACGCCACGCTCAACGAGCAGCCGCTGCGTGGCCCCGGCGCAAAGAATCAGGCTTTCACGAGCCAGCTGCCGGATTCTCCCGATCAACGCGACGCCATCGTCGCCCTGCCATTCCGCATCTGCGACCCGGCCGGCGCGGTCCGCGATCACGACGAGCGCCGCCCCGGCCAGAGCGAAGAGGTCGTTGGAGCCGAAGACGCGGGTCGTGAAACCCTGAATTGGCGCGGCCTGCATGATATCGAGTGCTTTACCTGCCGCAACCTGTCCGGCTTCATCAACGAGCAGAATGGACGAGACGATCCCTCTCCACGCGAGCGCGTGCGCGAGCGCGCCGCCCAGCTCTCCCGCGCCCACGATGGCGACATCAAGCATTGGTGGGCTATTGTAGGTCAGCCTTGAGAGCGGCTTCTCCTTATGATGCCATCCACACCACGAGCGGCAATCGTCACCGGCGGGACGCGGGGCATTGGTCTAGCGATTGCCAGTGCGCTCGTCGCTGATGGGATCAACGTGACGGTGACCGGACGCGATGCTGGTCATCTCTCGGCTGCGCGGGCGCAAATCGAAGGGGCTGGCCCCGGTGCGGTTGAAACACTCTGCGCCGACGTCCGGCAGTACGGCGAGATGGAGCGCGTGGTTGCCGCCACGGTGGCACGTTTCGCCGGCTTCGATATCCTCGTGAACAATGCGGGAGTCGGTGTGTTCGCTGACGTCGCGGACATGACGCCGGCGCAATGGTCAGACGTCGTCGACACGAACCTGACAGGTGTTTTCAATGCCTGTCGGGCGGCGATTCCGTTCTTCCGGCAGCGCGGGGGCGGATTCATCATCAACATCAGCAGTCTGGCGGGGAAGAACGCCTTCGCCGGCGGCGCCGCATATTGTGCGTCAAAAGCCGGGTTGAACGCGTTCAGTGAAGCGCTGATGCAGGAACTCCGGTACGACAACATCCGGGTGAGTTACGTGTTGCCAGGCTCCGTCGCGACCGGTTTCTCAGGTGGCGAGGCATCGCGCGGCGCCGACTGGAAGATTGCCCCTGAAGACGTCGCAGAAGTCGTGCGCGACCTCTTGAGGCATCATCCCCGGACTCTTCCAAGTCGCGTGGAGATCCGACCCTCGAAGCCCAGGAAGTGATACAGAAGCTCTCGGCTGTCAGCTTCCAGCTGTCAATTCGATCCGGTGACCCCGAGAGCCAGAGCTGAACGCTATGGACGTCTTCAGTAAGCACCGCGATACGCTCGAGCATCACGAAACGATGATGGGCAGCGCGCGCGGCCGGCTTGCCGTCGCGCTGGATCTCCTCACGGATTCCCTGGCGTTGGTTGGCCAGCACGGCGTGTATTGTCGCAGCGAGCGACTCCCCGGAAAGCCAAAGATGGATATCGCGCTGGTACTGGAACAGGTCGAGGATGCGAAACAGCTGGTTCAGAGCGCGATGGAGGAGTTGCGCAAGCTGCCGCGCTGACGCTACCCGATTCGTCCCTCCAAGACCTCTTCCTCCGCCGAGGGCGTCGGTGTCGGTTCGCCCATCGGTTCGGATTCCCGCCAGCGCGAAACAATCAGCAGCCACAAGGTGCCTGGAACGCAAAAGAGCGAGCCAAGCGCAAACGCCATGAGGCGCGGGGACCATCCCGCGCGATCGAGTGCATACCCGGTCCAATAGCTCGACATCGACGATAGGAGGGTCACGAGTGCGAGTTCGGCGGCGAATACGCGGCCCCGAAACCGATCGGGAACCTCCATCTGCAGGAGTACCGTGCTGAAGACCCAGAGAATCGATCCGCCGAAGTGCGCAAACAGGACACAGAGGGCCGCAATCGGGAGGGTTGGGGCCCACGCCAGTAGAAGGTAGAAGACGCCCACCATGAAGTATGCGGGCCCGATCGCCCGCCGCAGCGTCCGGGGTTGCTGACCGAGAATCCACCGAAGAGCGATCGGGCCCATGGCTGCGCCAACGCCGCGGGCGCCATATAGGACGCCGATCCCTGCTGCTGTGCTGCCACCGACCGGGAAGACTCGCTGGCCGAAAATCGTCAGGAGCAGGAGAACGCCGCCCGCGAGCCCCCAGCCTGCCTTCACGAACATCAGCGCGGCGACGTGTGATCGTTGCCGGACATATCGGATTCCCTCCATGAGATCGGTCATGCCCGTAAGAGCCGCGAGACCGATGAGCGGCTGCGCGGCAGGAGGCGCAGACCGATAGCGCGTCTGGGCAATGAAATATGCAGAGGCAAAAAACGACGCCGCGTTGACCACGAATGCGACGTTGCGTCCCGCCAGGGCCGTCACCAGGCCGCCAATCGACGCACCAATGGCCAGCATCGCAGACCAGGTGGCGCTCGACAACGCATTGGCCGGCATCAGCTCTTCGCGGGACGTGAGGTTGGGAATGGTGGCGGTTCGCGCCGGCTCGAAAAACGCCTGCGCCCCTACGGTGAACGCCATCACGACATAGGCGATCCACACTTGATCGCGTTGTCGCACCAGTAGCAACCCCAGGATGAGCACGCCGCGGAACAGGTCGGTGCCAATCATCAGCCGCCGCCGATCGACCCGATCGACGATCACGCCCGCCATCGGCCCAATGATCGCAACCGGCATGAACTGGACGATCATCATCCAGGCAATCGCCGTCGCCGAGCCGGTCAGATCGAGCAACAGCGCGAACACGGCGACCGAGTTGAACCAGTCGCCGAGCTGCGAAATCGTTTGCCCGATGTACAGAAGCCGGAAATTTCGATTGGACCGAAGGAGCGCGACGTAAGGGTTCAACGTGTGTGTCCGGAGCGCGGAAGCGCTCACCGCTCAGTATAATTCCTGCCATGATCGAGACGGTCGGTCACTACAAGATCCTCGATCGCATTGGGACCGGAGGCATCGGCGAGGTATTTCGCGCTCGAGATACCCGATTGGGTCGGACCGTCGCGATCAAGATGCTGCGTCCTGAAATCGCGAACGATACCCTCCAGCGCGAGCGCTTTCTGCAGGATGCACGGGCCGCTGCGAAGGTCTCACACCCAAACATTGCCGCCCTGGATGAGATCGGCGATGAGCACGGACAGCCGTACCTGGTCTTCGAGTTCGCGACGGGCGATACTCTCAAAGCGCTGGTGGCCGGGCGACCGCTGAACCCGCGTCGTGCCATCGAGTATGCGATTCAGATCGCAGACGCTCTCGCTGATATTCATGCCCAGGGTCTTGTGCATCAGGATCTGAAGGCCGACAACATCATCGTCACGTCCAAAGGCGCCGCAAAACTGCTGGATGTCGGGCTCGCAGCGTGGACGGGGGGAGCAGCTGCGCGGGCGCAGGCCGCGCGAGCCCCCGAGTCACTTGATTCGGCTGTGGCAGCGGGAACCGCCGCCTACATGTCGCCGGAACAAGCTCTCGGCGGTGCCTTCGATCATCGGACCGACATCTTCTCGCTAGGGGTGGTGCTCTTCGAGATGTTGACCGGCAAGCCACCCTTCGCAGTCGAGACGCCAGGCACGATCCCACTCCAGATCATGCGGACGACGGTCCCAGGGCCGAGTGCCGGCGACCACACGCTCCCGGCGGAAATCGATCCGATCGTGGCAAAGATGCTGGCCAAAAGCCTGGACGCCCGTTACGCATCCGCCGCGACCGTCGCGGCCGAACTTCGGTCAGTGGCTGCCCGACTCGGGGTTCGCAGTGAGTCCTCTGAAATTCGTGACTCGATACCCAGGGCGCAGTCTCAGCGGACCTCACTCCTCGGGTGGCTCGTCGTGGTCGGCATCCTGGTCGCGATCGCCGCCCTGGTTTGGATGGCCATGCGGGTGGAATGACTACGAGCAGACCGGCGGCGGAGTCATTGGCCTCGAGACAGAATCTCTGGCAGTTGCACCGTGAAAGCCGATCGGGCCAGCACTTCTCCGACGCCTGCCTGTCTGGCCGCATCAATGAGATCGGTTTGCACATGCGAGACAAATCCGACGGAGGGGATATCCGCGAGGGTCGGGTCGGATTTCATGGCGGCCAATGTGGCCAGCGGTTCGCTCCGCTGACTGTTCAGGTCGAGGATGACCAGTGTCGGCCGACTCTTCCGCATTTCGGCGAGCGCGTTCGCCGACGATCGCGCGAACATCAGTGGCACACCCAGCTGAGTGGCCGTGGCTTTGATTTTGGACGTGAACATCAAATCGTCGACGATGGCGAGAATCATGGGGACTCCCGATGATAGTCGAGACCAAGGCGGTCGGACCATTCTTCAAGAACGGCTTTGTGGTTGCCTGTGAACGAACGCGGGAAGCCATGCTTATCGACCCTGGCGATGAAGTGGCCTCCCTGCTTGAGTTCGCCCGCCTCAACAGGCTCACGATCCGTGCCATTCTGCTCACCCATGCCCATGTCGATCACGTGACCGGCGTCCCGGCCGCGAAGGAAGCTCTGGACGTATCGGTCTACCTGCACCACGACGACCTGTTCCTCTACGAGCGAGCTGTCGAACAAGGGACGATGTTTGGACTTCGTGTCGCTCCGCTGCCACCAATCGACGTGTTCTACGCTCCAGGGCAGATTCTGCCGTTTGGCGACTATGACGTCCGTGTGCATCACACGCCAGGACATTGCCCGGGCGGAGTCTGCCTCCAGGTTGGCCGGCAAGGCGAGGTTGGGAACGATCTGTTTGTCGGTGACACCCTGTTCGCAGGATCGATCGGCCGAACCGATCTTCCGGGCGGAGACCACGCGACACTGATTCGTTCGATTCGAACCGTACTGTTTGCGTTTGGCGATGCCGCCCGCGTCCATCCGGGTCACGGTCCAAGCACGACGATCGGCGAGGAGCGCCAGACGAACCCCTTTCTAGCGACCTCGTAAACGCTCGCGATGTTAGGCGTCAGCCTCGCGTTGCTCGATCGTCAGTTCGACCCGGCCCACGCGGAGCCGATCGCCATTCTTCAATCGAGCCCGCTTGACTCGTTTACCGTTGACGAATGTCCCATTCGTGCTGGAGAGGTCGATCACGTCGAGCCCGTCGGAACTCGCTTCGATTCGACAATGAAGCCGTGACACCAGTGGCGCCTCGACGATGAAGTCGGCGCGCGGTGCGCGGCCCACCGTCTTGACGGCGCCGGCGCGCACCCGAAATGTGAACGACTTGGGCGGGGGTTCCGAGCTTTGCAGGATCCACATAAGGTCGGGGCGCCGAGTCAGCGCGCTGCCGCGAACGTTTTCCGAAGCCAGTCCACGAGGACTTGGCCAACGGCAGGGCTCACCTGCTTGTCTGGGAGCGTCTCATATTCGTCGGGCTCGCCGGTTGTCGCCGAGACGAGCAGGTGATTAATCCCGGGAATCTTCGCGACCTCGACCGAGCCATTCTTCCGACTTTTGGCGAGCGCTCCAAGACGGTCAGCGTTCGAAGGCGGCACCTCTGCGTCGAGCAAGCCATGCATGACGAGTACTGGCTGCGACACGCGCGTCATGACCTTGGCCGGGTCGAAGGTGAGGAAACTCTTGAACCACGGGACATCAGCCTGGCGCCGATACTGTGGTGGAATCGTGTCCCAGCCCGAGCCCGTCAGGACAGCTTGCTGGATCCGTCTCTGGAGGTCGACGGTCGCGTCCTTGTCGGCAGCTGTCCGCGTCGACCGTTCAAGGCCGTGCGCCACCTGCCACATGTTCAACTCGGCACCCGTGGTGCCCATGGATGACGCCATCACCAGCGCCGTGATGTCCTTCTGCCGCGCGGCCGCCAGCAATGCGACGGCTCCACCTTCGCTATGGCCTACGACCGCGATGCGCTTCCGATCCACGTTGGACATTCGGCGTACCGCCGATACCGCTGCGAGCAGATCCTCGGCAAAGTCCTCGAGAGTAGCCGACTCGGCGCGTCCTCCGCTTTGTCCGACGGCCCGCTTGTCGTAACGCAGCACCAGGAAGCCCGCGTCAGCAAGCACGCCCGCGAGCTGACCAAAAATGGGAATGCCGTAGACGGTTTCATCGCGATCGCTCGGCCCAGACCCGCCGACCAGAATCACCGCGGGCAAGGGGGCCTTCCCAGCGTTGCCGGGCGTCGAGATCGTCCCGGCGAGGCGAAAGCCATTGGCAGGAATCCGGATGTCTTGATCACCAGGGCGCGAGACGACGACGTGTCGAACCGCGACCGACGCAATGTCGTCGCGAACGATCTCGAGTCCCTGGGCAGGCACGCTCACGCGCATCAAGTGTCCACTTTCATCCGCCCACACATCCGCCGCCGCCGGCGCCGTGCCGCCCAACAGCGTCACGGCGGTTCTTCTCGCGCGTATGGTCCGCGAACCCATTTGCAGCGTTTCGTCCGAAGATGCGCCGACCTGGATTTGAAGGGATGCGCCGATCATGTAGGCCGGAATGGTCGACCCTGGTGATGCGCTCTTGAGGCGCTGCGACAGTGCTTCGAAGGGAGCCCAGATCGGATTGGCCAGAAAAACGGCGTCGGCAGAGATCGGATCGGTCCGCTCGCTGCTCTGTCCCGCCTGAGTGAAGACGTTGCGAGCGGTATCGCCGACGATGGTCGTGCGGCCGGCAACGGCCTGGCCCCTGATCGTGGCGTCAATCGCGAAGTCGATGGCCTTCCAGTCAGCAGTGTAGCGGACACGCAGCTGACGGGCCTCGACATCGATCGGCACGTCCGTGCGGCCGACGCTCGTGATGGTCCAGCCTTCTGCGGTGCGTTCTACAGAGACCGTCTCGCTGCCGATCGGTGTCGTCCGGAGGAAAATCGTGAAAGTAGATGAGGTTGTCGAGCTCGGCTGCGGGCTCTGTGTCGCGATCGATGACTCGCCTCCCACCGCTCCAAAGGTCGTGACGCCCCAGGCCGCGACGACGATGATTGCCAGCGCCACGGTCAGGGAGAGAACGCCGACGCGTTCAACCGAGGAACGGGCAAACGAAGGCATACTTGAGCATAACACCATGGTTCCCGACGCTTTTCGCGAGGCGTATACCGCCGCCCATCAACGCGCCGCCATCATTGATCGTGTCGATCGGGGGCGGATCGTGGTTTCCGGCCGCGACCGCGCGACCTACCTCCACGGTCTATTGACGAATGACATCACGGCCTTGCAGGCCGGGCAAGGCTGTTACGCCGCGTATCTGACGCCTCAGGGGCGGATGATTACGGACTTGTGGGTGTACGAGCTGGGGGACGTCATCCTGCTGACACTGGCACTCGCGGATAAGGACACACTGCTCGAGAAGCTTGATCAGTTCCTTTTTTCGGAGGACGTACAGCTTGGCGATGTCAGCCGAACCTTCGCCGGTCTCGCGGTCGTCGGACAAGATGCCGCGCGCGTGGTTGGGATCGTACTGGAGGATGCGCCGCCGAACCAGCTGGCTGGCCTTGTCGAGCACGGCAACCGGCGAGCGCGCTTCGCGAGTCAGCCGGCGATCGCGCTTCAGATTAGCGATACCGGAGAGCCAGGCTACGAGGTCCTTGTCGATGTTTCGCAGCGCGATGCCCTACTCGCGGCGCTGCGGGCATCAGGGGCCGTCGACATCGATGCAGCCGTCGCCGACGCCCTCCGTATCGAAGCGGGCCTACCCAAGTTCCATCGCGACATGGATCACGACACGATTCCATTGGAGGCCGGGCTCGAATCGCGGGCGATCAGTCTGACCAAGGGTTGCTATGTCGGGCAGGAGGTCATTATCCGGGTCCTGCACCGCGGACACGGGCGCGTGGCGCGTAAGCTCGTCGGCTTGACCTTCGAGGGCGAGGTCGTCCCTGCAGAGGGCGCCGCAGTCCAGGTTGAAGGCCGGGAGATTGGACGAACGACGAGCGCGTCGGTATCGCCGGCCCTAGGACGGCCGATCGCGCTCGCGTATTTGCATCGCGATTTCCTCACGCCAGGCACGCGCGTGTCGGTCAATGGCCTGGAAGGAGTTGTGACCGTCCTGCCCTTTGTGAACCGGCCCACGTCATGAGCACAAGAGCCGCAGCAGCGCCCGATCTGCGGGCGGAAAGGTCAGACGATCGAGCTCACCTCGGGGCACCCATCGCATTTCCTGTCCCTGCTGCGGGTTGGGCGTACCGGAAGTGAGGCATCTGAAGAAATGCAGCTCCACGCGTCGGTCTGAGTACTCGTGCGTCGTGGTCAGGAGTTCTTCACCGACTGTTGCGCTCAGGCCGAGCTCCTCTCTCAGCTCGCGAATCATGCAGCCCTCGAGCGTCTCTCCGGCATCACATTTCCCGCCGGGAAACTCCCAGTGCCCGGCGAGGTGCACGCCCTCCTGGCGCCGGGTGACCAGAAATGCGCCGTCCTGCTCGATCACCGCGGCGGCGACGAGGATCGTGGTCACGCTCCCTGGGTCCCGATGGGGAAGGAACGACAGTTCTTCGCCAGTGGGCAGGCCGAGCACTTCGGCTTCCTCGCCATACACACGGTTGCGCCAAAGTCCATCAGTGCCTGATTGAAGTCGAAGACATGCCGGACTGGGACGAGGACCTCGGATACTTTCCACAGGTGCCGTTTCATGGCGTGACTCTTTTGATCGCCGCGACCCACGAACACCCGGAAGAGCAGCCGGGCCACGTTGGTATCCAGAATGGCTGCGCGCTGGCCAAAGGCAAAACTGCGAATCGCGCCCGCGGTGTACGCGCCGATGCCCTTGAACGAGAGAAGCGTCGCCTCATCGGCGGGCAGCTGGCCGCCGAAGTGCGCGACCGCTTCGCGGGCAATCGTCTGCAGGCGCCTTGGTCGGATGTTGTAGCCGAGTGGGTACCAGGTCGCGGTCACGTCGGCTTCCGGCGCCACGGCCAATGCCCCGAACGACGGGTACTTCGTCAGCCACTCGGCATATTTCGGCAGCACGCGGTCAACCTGCGTCTGCTGCAACATGATCTCGGAGACCAGAATGTGGTACGGGTCGCTGGTCTTGCGCCATGGAAGGTCACGCCCGTGCCGGCCGTACCACGTGAGCAACCGCTGCCGGAACCGTCGGCGGTCAGGGGCCGCTGGGAGCGACGGCACGGGCTTGCCCTTCTTCCCGGTGCGACTGGCCTTCGACGCAGGTGGCTTTGCAGGCATCTCGTATAATTCGTCCAGCACAGACGTGAAAATCTATACGCGCACCGGTGATACCGGCGACACGTCACTTTACGGCGGCGTCCGCGTCAGCAAGGCCGACGGGCGCGTTGGCGCATACGGCGAGGTCGATGAGCTGAATGCGTGGCTCGGTGTGGCACGGGCTTCAGCTCTCGCCCCCGACCTCGATGCGGCGCTGCTGCAGATTCAGCGCGACTTGTTCGCGCTCGGCGCGCAGCTCGCCGACCCCGCGGACAAGCTCGCCACCTCGATGGCCAAGGCCGTCATCGGAGACGACGAAGTCTCGCGGCTCGAGCAATTGATTGACTTGCTCGAAACGGAGTTGGCGCCGCTGCGGCACTTCATTCTGCCCGGCGGATCGCCGGCTGGCTCCGCGCTGCATCTCGCACGAACGGTGTGCCGTCGGGCCGAACGGTCCATCGTCGCCCTCCGGCCTGCTGTCGATCCCGTCCTGGTGCGCTACATCAATCGGCTTTCCGACCTGCTCTTCGTCGTCGCGCGCGTCGTCAACCAACGGGCGGGTGTGGCGGAGACCGAGTGGTAGTTGGATGGTCGTCCCTTTCGATCGACCGTTTCACCGCTTCGTAGACCGTCCGGGCCAATTCCTGGGACACCCGTTCTCGAATGGCGCCGCACTCCACCAGGATCGTGTCAGCCACGGTTTCAATCGCGACGTCCCAACGATCTCTGGCGATTCCCTCCGGCCGATCCTCGAAGCTCGTGGGATGACGAGCGGCAGCGCCCGGGTGCTGCGGGGATAACGACGCGGCGATGGGTGCGCCGTTGATCAGGACGCGCACGGCCGCGATCAGGTCCTTGTCGATCGAGCGGTCGCCATAGTAGAAGCGCACGTCGTCTTCGGAGAAGAGGACCAGATCTTCGGCCGTCGGCAGTTCGGCGATGATCGTGCGGCCGAGGGCGCCTTCCGAGTCGCGGGCGCGCTGACGGCGCCGGCGATGAATCCGCAGCGTTGTCGCGAGACTCGCCGCGAACAGGATCAATCCGATCGCAACGAGCGCGGCAACGATATCTCGCATCACGGTTGAAAGCGGCCGTCAGTCGGCCCCTGGCCGGAGCATTCCTCAGGCGGACTACAATGGCCGAGTGCCGCGCTGGTCTGAGCCGCTGGCGAGCGCCTATGCCGCGTGTGAGCGTCTGGCGCAGTCGCACTACGAGAATTTTCCGGTCGCGTCACGACTCCTGCCTTCCGCCATGCGGCCGCACGTGGCCGCGGTGTACGCATTCGCGAGGATTGCCGACGACATCGCGGACGAGGGGGACGTGCCGGCGTCTGCCCGGCTGTCTCTTCTCGGTCAGTGGCGGGAACGTCTGCATGAAGCGGCGGGCGGCAACGGGCCAGCGACGCCAACCGACCGCGACGCGCTGGTGACTCTGGCGCTCAGTCATTCGATTCGAACGCTCGATCTTCCGCTCTCGCTGTTCGACGACCTGCTGAGCGCGTTCGGTCAGGATACCATGACCGAACGCTACGCCTCGTGGGCCGACGTGTTCGACTATTGTCGTCGGTCGGCGAATCCGATTGGCCGGCTCGTGCTGCGGATTGCCGGATACCGCGATGAGGCGCTCGAACGGTCGTCGGATGGCTTGTGCACGGCGCTGCAGTTGACGAACTTCTGGCAGGACTTCGGTCGTGACTGGCGATCTGGTCGCCTGTACGTTCCCCGCGACGTGATGGATCAGTGGGGCGCGAGCGAAGGCGATCTGATGGCCGGCCGGATGTCACCAGCCTGGATACAGGCTCTCGAATCGTGCGTGACGGTGACGCGCGATCGGTTCCGGGACGGACGCGCCGTGTGCGACGGTGTCCGTGGCCGCCTCCGGATCGAGCTCAGGCTGACGTGGCTGGGTGGCCGCCGGATTCTCGATCGTGTGGAACGAACGCGCATGGACTTGTTGGAGACCCGGCCCACTCTGGGTTCAGCAGACCTGCCGGGTTTGCTCTGGCGTGCGGCGCGCTGGGGAGGTGCTCCCGCCTGATGGCGCGCAAGACGAGCTTTTACTATGCGTTTCTAGTCCTGCCGGCCGCGCAGCGTCGCGCCATCATCGCGGTCTGGGATTTCTGCCGCGCCGTCGACGATGCTGTCGACGAATCAACGACGGGGGGACAGGAAGCGGTGCGTTTCTGGCGTGCCGAACTCACGCGCTGCTACGAGAAGGGTACGCCTGAGACGCCACAGGGACAGCACCTTCAGCCGCTGATCGCGACATTCGACCTGCCGAGGACGTCATTCGAGGATGTCATCGACGGCGTGGCGATGGACCTCGACACGTCGCGCTACCAGACGTTTACCGAGCTCTACGAGTACTGCCGGAGAGTGGCGGCCGCCGTCGGCTTGATTTGCATCCGGATTTTCGGCTGTCGTGGCGCGCGGGCGCCGGAGTACGCGGTGAATCTCGGTGTGGCGCTCCAGTTGACGAATATCTTGCGGGACATCCGGGACGATCTCGACCGCGGCCGGGTGTATCTGCCCCTCGAGGACCTGGCGGCTGCGGGATGCCGAGTCGAAGATCTGGCGGCTGGACGGCTGTCGGATCCCATCAAGCGTCTGATCGCGTTCGAATGTCGTCGAGCGCGGGAGTTCTATCGACGCGCCGTCGACGCCCGCCCGCCCGAGGATCGCCGGCGGCTCGTGGCAGCCGAGATCATGCGGGCTGTCTATTTCGAGACAATTCGACGAATCGAGCGAAGCGACTACGACGTGTTCTCGACGAGTGCCCGGGTGCCCCGTCCGCGGCAGGCGATGATCGCGCTGAAACAGTGGCTATGGCAGTCGTAGCCCCGGTTGGAATCGCTGGGAACAGCGAGGAGTACGACTGCGTCGTGATCGGCGGCGGGTTTGCCGGTTTGAGTGCCGCGGTGCGCCTTGCCCGCGAGGGGGCGCGGACCGTCGTGCTGGAGGCGCGGAGCCGGCTTGGTGGACGCGCGACCGCGTTCACCGATCGCGAGACCGGCGAACTCGTGGACAACGGTCAGCACGTGCTGCTCGGCTGTTATCGCGAGACGCTGTCGTTCCTCGCCGATATCGGCGCGACCGAGAACGTCAGGTCCCAACCGCAGCTTAGTTTGGCGATGGTCGATCGGGCCGGCCGAGAATCCAGGCTGGAATGTCCACAGCTGCCGTCGCCGTTTCATCTTCTCGCCGGCGTCCTCGAGTGGGACGCATTGGCCTGGCGGGATCGCTTGTCGATCCTCCGGATGGCGACGCCCCTTCGGGTGGCTCGCCAGCAGCTTCACGAAGGCCGGCGTGGCCCGCAGAGAATCGCCGCGTCGCCGGGCGAGACCGTCGACAACTGGCTGATTCGCAACGGGCAGACGACGCGGCTGCGCGAAATGCTGTGGGAACCGCTGGCGCTGGCGGCGCTCAACCAGCCTCCTGCGCTCGCCGCCGCCCCAGTCTTCGCGCGCGTCCTCGCCGAGATGTTCGGCGCTGATGCGCGATCGGCGTCCATTCTGCTTCCGATTCGGCCGCTCGACGCGATGTACGCCGCACCCGCCAGATCGTTCATTGAGCGCCACGGCGGCGCGGTGCACACTGGGGCCTCGGCTGTCGTGCGCATCGATGGCGACGCCCTTGGTGCAGTCTCGACGACAGGGCGGGTGTGGGCGGCGAAGGCTGTGATCGCCGCTGTGCCCTGGTTCGCCTTCGGCGAATTGTTCCAGGGGGACACGCACTCGCTTCGGTCGATTCTCCAGCGCGCCAGCGAGGTGGCGGCCTCTCCCATCCTGACCGTCAACCTGTGGTTTGATCGACGGGTCATGGCTCGACCGTTCCTGGGTCTTCCAGGTCGTTCGATGCAGTGGGTGTTTGACAAGGCAGCGCTGTTTGTCGGCGACGACATCGTGACGTCGCATCTCTCGATGGTGTCGAGCGGAGCCGCGGCCCTCGTGGAACTCGACAATGCGGAGCTCGTCGCCATGGCCCACCGGGAGCTGATGGATGCCGTACCTGCCGTCCGCTCCGCGCGGCTCATGAAAGGCACAGTCATCCGGGAACCCCGGGCGACCTTTTCACTCGCGCCGGGCCAGCCCGCCCGTCCCGAGACCGTTACCCCGGTCGCCGGACTCTACCTGGCCGGCGACTGGATTGAGACGGGGTTGCCCGCTACGATCGAAAGCGCGGTCCGCAGTGGTCACTGGGCCGCCGCGGCCGTACTGCGTCAACTCGCAAAGGGGTCGTCAGGTCATTCATGAACGCGATCGTCGTCCACTACAAAGAGCTGGCGCTGAAGGGCAAGAATCGGCCCTGGTTCATTCAGATCCTCGTGCGCAATCTCCGCAAGGCCTTGACCGGTTTCGATGTGCGAAGCGTTCGGTCTGTAATGGGTCGGATCGAGATCGAACTGGGGACAGACGCGCCGCAGGCTGAAATCAGGACGCGGGTCGGCCGCGTGTTCGGGATCGCGAACTTTTCGTACGGCGGCCGGGCGCCGCTCGAGTTCGGCGCGATGGCCAACGCAATTCTGAACGACCTTGGCGCCGCTCACCCCGATTCGTTCCGCGTCAGCGCGCGACGGTCGGACAAACGGTTTCCTTTGACGTCGCCGCAGATCGAGCGAGAAGTGGGCGGCTTGATCAAGCAGGCGACGGGTTGGCACGTCGATCTGAGTCGCCCGGCGCTGACGGTTCACATCGAGATGCTGCCTGACGAGGCCTTCTACTTCTTCGGGAAGGAGCCAGGCGCTGGAGGGCTACCGACGGGGACGGGAGGACGCGTTGCCTGCCTGCTCTCGGGGGGAATCGACTCGCCGGTGGCAGCGTTCCGCATGATGCGACGGGGCTGCTCGGTGTTGCTCATCCACTTTCATAGCTACCCGATCCTCTCACGCGCCTCCCAGGAGAAGGTGCGCGAGATCGCGGCTCTTCTAGCGGGGTACCAGCTGGAAGCGCGACTCATCCTCGTGCCGTTCGGCGAGCTCCAACAGCAGGTGCTCCTGGCGGTGCCAGCCGCGGTGCGCGTCGTCATTTACCGACGCCTGATGCTGAGGATCGCGGACCGTCTTGCCCGTCAATGGCGGGCTCGCGCGATCGTCACGGGAGAAGTCATCGGACAGGTGGCGTCCCAGACCATCGAGAATCTCACGGCTATCGCCGAGGCGTCGACATTGGAGATCCTGCGGCCGCTGGTGGGGATGGACAAGGACGAGATCATCGAACAGGCTCGAGCGCTCGGCACGCTGCCAATCTCGAACATTCCCGACCAGGACTGCTGTCAGCTGTTCACGCCGAAGCACCCGGCGACCCGGGCGCGGCGCGAGCAGATCGTGCGCGCCGAAGCGGCGCTGCCTCTTGACGCCATGATTGCCGCGGCCCTCGCAGGCGTGACGGTCGAGGATGTGCGCTTCCCTCCGGCGAGAAGAGAGTTGACAGTTAACAGCTGAGAGTGAAAAGTAACAGGTCGCCCGGCGGGTCGAGGGATTCGGGAGCGAGACTCTAGCGAGCGGGATGTGAGCCCGCGAGGATAGGCATATGTTTGCATCGGTGAAGGAAATGACGGACGCCCTCAAGTCTGCGGCGACCGTCCTGAGTGATCGAGTGAGTGTGACGAACGCCGGTGCGCTGAGCGCCGATCAGATTGACCGGCTGGCGTGGACCGCGGCATTTGGTGCCGAAGCGGAGATGCGTGGCACGGCCCGGTGGATCATCCGAAGCCTGGCGGCCGCGGCGAACATCCGTCCCGCCTCGATTCACGATTTGTACATCGCCATGGGCCGCGGCGATGCCCAGGGATTCACCGTCCCCGCGATCAACGTGCGCGCGATGGCGTACGACACGGCGCGCGCCGTGATTCGATCGGCCAAGAAGCTCAACGCCGGAGCCTTCATTTTCGAGATCGCCAGATCGGAGATCGGCTATACGGAGCAGCGGCCGCACGAGTACGCCGCAATCGTGCTGGCAGCGGCGCTCCGGGAGGGCTTCCATGGTCCGATTTTCATCCAGGGCGACCACGTCCAGACGAACGCCAAGAAATACAACAGCCCGGAACGGGACAAAGAGATCGACACGCTCCGCGCGTTGATCAAGGAGGAGATCGCCGCGGGCTTCTACAACATCGACATCGATACCTCGACGCTCGTCGATCTCAGCAAGGCGACACTGGCCGAGCAGCAGGAGGTGAATGTCACGCTTGCCGCCGATTTCGCGACCTTCATCCGGAAGCACGAGCCGCAGGGGGTGACCGTGTCGGTGGGTGGCGAGATTGGCGAGGTGGGCGGTAAGAACTCCGACGTGCACGAATTGCACGCCTACATGGATGGATTCAATCAGACCCTGAAGGCGCGCGGCGACTCCCTGGTTGGCCTGAGCAAGATCAGCGTTCAGACCGGGACGGCCCATGGCGGATTTGTCAACGCCGACGGCAGCGTCCGGACCGACGTCAAGATCGACTTGAAGACCCTCGAAGAACTGTCGCGCGTGGCGCGACGCGACTATGGTCTGGGAGGGGCGGTCCAACATGGCGCCTCGACCCTGCCCCCCGAGGCGTTTGACGCGTTTCCACGCGCCGGTGCGTGCGAGATCCATCTCGCAACCGATTTTCAAAACATGGTGTATGAGCATCCACGGTTCCCGGCAGATCTCAAGAGCGAGATGTACGCCTGGCTGCGCGAGAACGCGCTGGAAGAGCGGAAGGCCAAAGACACCGAGGAGCAGTTCATCTACAAAGCCCGCAAGAAGGCGATCGGCCCCTTCAAGCGCCGGATGTGGAGTCTTGCCGAGGATGTTCGACAGGCGATTGGCCAGTCACTTGAGGAACGCTTTACGTTCCTGATGCGTCAGCTGAAGATAGACGGGACCGCGGCGGTTGTGGAGAAATGCGTCCGCGTCCGCCAGCTGGCGATTGATCGTGAAGCGGAGATTGTCGCCGCCGGCGGGAAGATCACGGCAGCCGAGAAGAAAGCCGAAGGGCTCGCCGACTGACAAGGCTGCGGGCGTCGGTCTCACGTGGGACCGAACGCCCGCGATTTTATTAGACGCCCTCCGCTCGTCCGTAAGCCTACGGCTGGTTTGGATCGATCGGAGACACCCATCGGCCTGCCAGCCCCGGATCGACGCCCTCGTCCTGCCACGAGGGCGCGTTCGCCCCACCGTCACCAACATCTGCAAGGACCTTGTACAGATGCAGGTCACGATACACGATTCGCCCGGCCGCAAACCACATACCCTGCCAGTGGACGATGTTCTCGCCGCCGTTCTTGATGAGCAGTCCGGCGCCCTCATCTCGAAGCGCCCATGCGACCCGTTTCGTCACTTCGAATGCCTGCTCGACGTTGACGGGACGAATGTGTTCGTGAATGCATTCGACGAGCTTGTACTTATCCGGAATCCCGCCGCATCCAAAGAGCGGATCACCGGACTCCGGTTCTGGCTCCGACGGTGGATCGGGCGAAGCCGGACGTGGCCGTCGCAGCGTCTCCGCCCCCTGAACCGGGCCAAAGCACGTCGTGCCTGTGTAGGGAATTCTGATGGCGTGATTGTCGTCGAAGATGTTGCCGACACCGTTCAGCGTGAAGGGGCAGCCGACACCGCCCACAACGCCGGTCCCCGAAATGCTGATCGCCACCGTCGTGGGATTTTGCAAGATGCCGGAGACAGTTGCCGAGATCGAGATGCCGCCCGCGCACTCGGCTGAAAAGCGGCCCTGGACTTCAGTGTCGGACTGACTCGTGATCTCCCACTGGAAATTCGTGCAGGTGGAAGGATCCGGCGATGTGATGCCCTGCGATGGCGCCCACGTGCCGACCAGCGGTCCCGTGGAACTGCCGCCCGTGATGGGGGAGGGCGCTGAGGGGCTGAGCGTCTCCCGACTGGTTTCAAACTGCGCGCATCCCGCGGTCAGCACTGCGACTGCGAGCCCTGCGGCGAGATAGAGACTTCTCCTCATGACGATCCTTCAATCAACGGGCGTACGGCCGCACCCGATTACACAATCGACCCACGACGCGCAATTCCGTAATCGGTGCGCGAACGTCGATGGAACTGTTTCGAGAAAAACAGCGCTAACGTGATACCGGATGCAGGAGACCGGCCAGGTAGTCGCGAAGGCCGTCCCGCGTGCTCTGGAAGGCGAGATGGTCCCATGGAATCGACTCGGATACAAACTCAGCGGTTTCCAGGCACTCATCGTCGGCAGCAAGCACGCCACTGACTGCGGTTGCGGCGTAAACCACAATGACCGGGGTGTGACCGACGTAGGAGTAGATGTTGACCAGCCCGTCGAGGCGCACCTCAAGTCCACATTCTTCTCGGGCTTCCCGGATGGCGGCGGTCATCAGCGGCTCGCCGCGATCGACGTAGCCTCCGGGGAACACCCATTTCCCATAGCCAGGCTCAATGGCTCGTCGCACCAGAACGATGCCACCCGACGCGACACGAATGATGGTGCCCACGGCAATCTTCGGATCGAGATAGAAGACGAAGCCACAAGCGGTGCAGACGAGTCGGGGCGGTTCGCTGGGTTTGAGGAGCCGGCTCTCGAGCGCGGCGCCGCATCGAGGACAGAAGCGGAACGGTGGCGAATCGTCGAGAGGGTGCAGATTCAGTTCAGGCACTGGCATCCGCGCGGCATGGCTGCCTCGATCTGATGCGCGGCGAAGTCCGGTCCGGCGACGCGCACCGTGCGCGGGAGCGGCACTGCCGCGTGCGCAAGTATAATTCGTCAAGATGTCTATCCTGAAGGTCGCTCGCATGGGTCACCCTGTGTTGCGGGCCGTGGCGCGCCCGCTCGAGCGTGCCCAGATCAAGAGTGCGGCGGTTCAGAAACTCATCGAGGACATGATCGACACGATGGTGGAGTATCGCGGCGTTGGACTCGCTGCTCCACAGGTCCACGAAGGTCTCCGCGTGTTCGTGGCGATGCTCGATACGGCCGATGAAGGCGCCGAGGCGCAGCCGATCGCGATCATCAACCCGGAGCTCACACCCGTGGGCGCAGATGTCGTGGAAGACTGGGAAGGCTGTCTGAGCATCCCCGACATTAGAGGTCGCGTGCCTCGAGCGCGCGAAGTAAAACTGCGGGCGTTTGATCAGGACGGAAAGCGACTGGAACTGCACGCGCACGACTATCCCGCCCGCATCATTCAGCACGAAACCGATCACCTCGACGGCATTCTGTTCTTCGATCGGATGCGATCGTTCGAATCGCTGGCGTTTCTCGACGAGTATTCCCGCTATTCGATCAAAGACGAGTAGTCGGCTAACTGCCGATCTGACGCTTCTTTTCAACCGCCCGCTCCGACTGCAGGCGCTCGAGCTCGACAGTGGAGTGATCGACGAACTGCATCGCCTCTCCAATCGCGCGGTGACCGGCTACGTCCACGATGGCCCGGTGCATCAGCTGACAGACTCGGCGGTAGGAGGGGTGGCCCTGCGGCGCGGTCCGAAGCTCGATGAGGTGCATCGCTTCTCGCGCGTTCATGTCCATGTAGAAACGAACCCGATACGCCATGACGACGCTGTAGGGGGCTGCGATGCCGAGGCCGTGTGCCTCGAGCGACGCGTGAAGGTCGGCGGATCGGTTCATCACCGCCCGCCAGTCGTCCAATGCGCCAGCCTCTTCGATCGCTGCGGGTTGAACGTACCCATGGCTGGTGCTGAGCGGCTGCCAATCGATCGTCAGAAGCCGATGGCGTTGGAGATCCCGGAAGGCGGCGTAATCCGCCAGGACATCGAACCGATAGTGGGTCCGCTCGAAGGCCCGGCCTGGCTTGTGCCTCCGGTTTGCTCGTTCGCCCGCGTAGGCCCGAAGGACCTGTGCCCGCTCCTCAACGGATAGTGCCCTGGCCAGAGCCGTCAGCTGCGAATCGGGCAGCGTCGACACCGAGTAGAGCGCCGACGCGACGACCTTGATTTCCCCGTCGGGATCGAACTCGGAAAGCGTCACCTCGGGGCTGGATTCTGCTGCGACGTGGTCCAGTAAGCCTCTGACATGCTGTTCGAACCCTCGCGGTGTTTCCGTGAGGTACTGAATCCACCGACCGCCGCGATCGGCCTGGTCGATGCGGGTCAAGAAAGCCGGAATCACTTGTCGGAGCTCCTGAAGCATGAGGTGCGCATGTTCGCGGACTTCATCCAGGGGATGGGCAAACATCCGCAGCAGCAGCGCTTCAAACGCCTGCCCGGTGCCGAACAATCCGACGTTTGACGTCGTGGCGGCCGGCAGCAACCCGCGCAGCGTGTCCAGAGCCTTGGCGCGGATGACTGAGCGATACACCCCGTCCGAATCTTCAGCGGCCTTCGGGTATCGGGACCGGAAGTGCGCTTCCATCGCCGGGAGCCAGCGCGCGTAGGTCTCGAAGGCCAGGTCCATCGTGGCAATGAAGTCGCGCATCAGGCCAGACCGGGCCACCTCCGACGGTACGTGGTACTTCCATCGACCGTTCGGTCGATCCGTATAGGGAACATAGCGCGTCGACTGTTCGAGATACGCCATGAGACGGCCCCATTCGAGCACCTTGGTCAGGATGTTCGAGACCCCCTCACACGCGAGATGGGCGCCGCCGAGCTGCGCGACCGAATCGTCCCCGTACTCGCTGAGCACACGCGCATAGAGCCGGTTCGCCCGTTCGAGGCCGACTCGCGCGTCGACGGTTTGATCGGCGGCTTGGGGCGCGTGAACCTGACCCATGAACTCATCGAGAAACAGGCGCCGCAATGACTTGGCGGATCGGGAATACCGCGCAAACAGCGCGCCCTTGACGGTCTCAGGGAGGTTGATCAACGCGAACACTGGTCGATCGGTGTTCGTGAAATAGGGCGACAGCTGCTGCGTTTCAGCAGGCGTGAACGACTCGGCTGTGACAAGGGGTGCCGGCACGTCGGGCATTGTACCAATCTCGATGCCCCGTGCGTGGCGACATGATCGACTCGAGAACCGGGTATTCTTGGCGGCATGACCGCCGAGTTTGCATTCGTCTATCGGCTTGACGTGCGATTTCGCGACTGCGATTCCCAAGGGCACGTCAACAATGCAGTGTTCTTCACATACCTGGAACAGTGCCGGCTGATGTTCTGGCGCGAGCTGACGGGCGGATCGGCATCGCCCCACGCACGCGTGATTGTCGCCAGGGCCGAATGCGATTATCGTGCGCCGGCGTTTTTCGGTGACCCTCTCGAAGTGCGGTTGAACGTCGGCGAGATCGGCCGATCCAGCTTCCAGCTGGCGTACGAGATTGTGAATGTCGTCTCGGGCCGCCGGCTGGCTGAAGCGAAGACCGTCATGGTGACCTACGACTACACAGCCGGGGCTTCGGTTCCGATTCCGGCACAGACGCGGCAGGTCCTGGAGCGAGTCAAGGCGACAACGGGGGAATAGCAGTCAAAAACGCGCCAAATACACCACATTTGACACTTTTGTGAAAGACTTCACATAATCGGGCTGAAAGGCGGTTCCCGCCATGGACCTCGTCATCGAGCTCGACCGCGTTGCCAAGCACTTCCCAGGCAAGCGTCATGTGACCGCCCTCGACAACGTCACGCTCGCGATTCCGCGCGGTGAGCTCGTCTCCATCATTGGTCCTTCCGGCTCGGGGAAGTCGACACTGCTGAACCTCATCGGCGGTCTCGATCGCCCGACGGCCGGCGAAGTGCGAGTCGACGGCGAGGCGCTTGCCGGACTGACCGACGATGCGCTGACCCGCGTGCGCAGAGACAAGATCGGATTCATTTTTCAGTTCTTCAATCTGCTGCCCACATTGTCGTGTCTGGAAAACGTCGGGTTGCCGCTGCACCTGCGCGGCTGGCCCCGCGTGAAGGTGCGCGACCGGGCGGCGGAGTTGCTCGATCTCGTGCAGCTCAGTCAGCGCGCGACGCATCTCCCGGAAGAATTGTCGGGTGGTGAACGGCAACGCACCGCGATCGCACGAGCTCTGTCGATCTACCCGCCGATTTTGCTCGCCGACGAGCCAACCGGCAACCTCGACACGCAGACCGGACGAGAGATTCTGGCGCTGATCCGGGATCTGCACGCTCGGCTTGCGTCGACCGTGGTCATCGTCACCCACGACATGAACGTCGCTGAGAGCTGCGATCGGACCATCACACTCCGAGACGGGCGTATCGTCGAAGACATCCGCCGTGCCGCCGCGGGAGCGGCGCGATGATGCTGCTGCGTCTGATCAGTTGGCCCTACTTCCGAAAGCATGTTCTCCGGACGCTGCTGACGATCGGGGGCATCGTGCTCGGCGTCGCCGTGTTTGTGGGTATGCACGCCGCCAATCAGAGCGTATTGTTCGGCTTCAATCAGACCGTCGATCGGATTGCCGGCAGAACCGAACTGCAGGTCAGCGCTGGCGAGGCCGGCTTCGATGAAGAGATTCTGGAGCGGGTCCAATCGGCGGCTTCGGTCCGTGTCGCCGTGCCGGTCATCGAGGCGATCGTCGATTCGCAGATCGTCGGCGAAGGCAGCCTGTTGATACTGGGCGTCGATATGACCGGCGATCGGAGCTTGCGAGACTACGATTTGGACTCTGGAGACGAGGCGGTCATCGATGATCCGCTCGTCTTCCTCGCACAGCCAGACTCAATCATTCTCACGAAGGAATTCGCCGAGAAATACGGGCTGTCAGTGAACAGCCAGATTCCACTCGGCACTGCGCTGGGCACACGACAGTTCACGGTGCGCGGCATCATGAAATCGGCGGGGCTGGCAAGCGCCTTTGGTGGCAACCTGGCGATCATGGACGTCTATGCTGCCCAGCGGATGTTCGGGCGCGGGCGGACGCTCGATCGGGTCGACGTGGGCATCGCGCCCGGACGAACCATTGTGGAGACGCAGGAGGAGCTCGGCAGGCTGCTCGGTCCAGGATTTCAGATTGATCCGCCATCGGGCCGCGGACAGCAGTTCGAGGCCATGACCGCCGCGTATTCGATGATGGTAAACATCTCGAGCCTCTTTGCGCTCTTCATCGGGATGTTCATTATCTACAACGCGTTTGCGATTGCCGTCACGCAGCGCCGTTCGGAAATTGGCGTCCTGCGCGCGCTCGGGGCAACCCGGCAGCAGATTCGATTGCTCTTTCTGGTGGAGAGCGCCGTCACCGGCGTCATCGGGTCAGCGGGGGGCGTACTCTTCGGCCTGCTGATTTCGCGCGCGATCGCTGCGTCGATTGGTGATTTGATGACCGATGTGTACGGTGTGGCCCAGCACGTCGAGGACGCCGCGACCGATCCGGCCCTTCTCGCGTTGGCGGTCGTGATCGGCGTGGTGACGAGCGTGCTCGCTGCGGCGATTCCAGCGCGCCAGGCCGCACGCGTCGATCCGGTCCAGGCGCTGCAAAAGGGCAGGTATCAGGTGCTGTCGGTGGGTGAAAGCCGTCTCAGGGCGTTCGTCGCTGCCATTCTTGGAACGATTTCGATCGGATGTCTCATTTTTGGTGAGTCACGGATCGTGTTTTATGTCGGGTACGTCCTCGTCATTGGCGTCGCGCTGTTGCTCGGACCATTGCTGTCGCTCGCGCTTGCGCGAGGATTGCGGCCGCTCCTCAAGTGGTTCCGGCCGGTAGAGGGGGCGCTTGCCGCCGATAGTCTGATTCAGGCGCCACGACGGACGTCCGCGAGTGTGGCAGCCCTGATGTTGTCGCTGGCGCTCGTCGTCGCCTTTGCCGGCATGGCGCGCGCGAGCTATGTGTCGATCATCGATTGGATGGAAACCGCCTTGAACCCCGATCTATTTGTCATGCCTTCGCAGGACATCATCATCCGCACCACCCGGTTTCCGCCTGGAATGGGTCCGGAGCTATCGGCGGTTCCTGGTGTCGAGCGGGTGCAGATGATTCGCGAAGCCAGGGTGGTCTTTCGCCAGACGCCGGTCATGATCGTGGCGTCGGACATCAAGAGCCTGTCTGAGACCTCCCACCGGCCGCCTCTGGAGGGTGACGAGGCCTCCATGTACAACCTGACGTCCGCGGGCAAGGGGCTGATGGTGTCGGACAACCTTGCCCAGCTCCAGCGGCTGGCGCTCGGCGACGTATTGGAACTCCCGGCGCCTCACGGCACGATTCGGCTTCCCATCGTTGGGATCGTGCTCGACTACTCGGACCAACAGGGGACGATCCTGATGGACATCCGGGTCTTTCAACAATATTGGCGCGACGACACGGTCAACGCGTTCCGTCTCTATCTGAGCCCGGGTGCGCAGGTGCCTGATGTCAAGCGACGGATCCTCGCACGATACGCCGGCGAACGACAGGTATTCGTCTTGACCAACGGCGAGCTGAAAGCCTACATCCTGAAGATCACCGACCAGTGGTTCGGTCTGACCTCGGTTCAAATCGCGGTCGCCGTGCTCGTCGCCATCCTCGGAATTGTGAACACTCTGACCGTGTCGATCACGGATCGTCGTCGCGAGCTTGGCGTTCTGCAGGCGGTCGGAGGGCTGCGAGGCCAGGTCCGGCGGACGATCTGGCTCGAGGCGATCAGCATCGGCATCCTCGGTGTGATACTGGGTTTTGCGCTCGGGGCGGTGAACCTGTATTACATCCTGGAAATCGTCCACCGAGACATCGCGGGCATGCGTCTGGACTATGCATTCCCGCTTCCGGTCGCGCTCGCCCTCGTGCCAACTATTTTTGTGGCCGCGTTCGTCGCAGCGATCTGGCCGGCCGAATCGGCCGTGCGCGGCTCACTCGTGGAGGCATTGGAGTATGAGTAGTCGGCAACCGCCCGTGATGCCCGCCGCTGCTCGCAGGCTCTCGACATGCGTGTGCCTGCTTTTCGCGTGTAGCCTTTCGCGACTCTCGAGCGTGGCCGTCGATGCGGCCGACAACGTCCGGCAAATTGTCGAGGAAGCGCAACGACGAACCGATGCCACCTCCCAGCGGTACGAAGGCCTCCTCCAAGTGCTCGACTCGAAGGGCAAACTGGCAGACAAGCGCTGGACGCTCGAGCGCCTTGGCGCACACGGTGACAGCAAGATGGTGCTCCGCTTTACGGCCCCGGCGGAGGTGAAAGGCGTGGCGTTGCTCGTGGTCAATCATCCCGATCGCGCCTCAGACCAGTGGATGTGGACGCCAGCCATCGAGCGTGATCGTCGGATTGCGCTCCAGGATCGTTCGACGCGGTTCTTCGGTACTGATTTCAGCTTCGAGGACCTCGAAGAACGCGACGTGGATCAGTACGACTACGCACTGGCAGGTGAGGAAGTGGTGGACGGCGTCATGTGCTGGCGAATCCAATCCACGCCGAAGCAGACGAAGTCTTCCCAGTACACTCGTGCGCTCGTCTGGGTCCGCAAGGACACGTACGCCTTTACGCGCATTGAGAACTACATCAAGACGCAGGCTGTCCGGCGTCTGACGTACAGCGACTTTCAGAATGTTCAAGGGATCTGGACGGCACGGCGCCTGGAGATGGCAGACCTGCGGCGCGGCAGCCGTACCGCGTTGACGCTGGAGAAGCTGCAGTACAACCTGCCCATGAAGACGGAAGATTTCACACTTCAGGCACTGCGTCGCCCGTGACCGGTCGTTCCGTCTGGCTGCGGCTCGCCACATTCATCTCGTGCGTTCTCATTTCATGCCTGGGTAGCAGCCGTCCATCCGTCGCGCAGACCGTCGCACAGCGGGGATTCGTCGAAGCGCGCGGGGCATTCTTTCCTCAAGACACGTCGAACGACTCGCAGAACACCGTCGTGGATCTTCTCGCGCGAGAGGAGGCGTTCGTGCTTCCGACCTCGTGGATCCAATTTGCTGCGGCGATTGACGCGCGCGCGAACTCGCACGGTCATGTCGAGTCGTCCTGGCATCTGGATTTCCGAGATCGCGGGAGACTGCGCCCGGCATTGTCGGTTCGTCGCCTGAGCTCCACGTTGACCCACGGCCCGATGACACTGGACCTCGGCAAACAATTCATTCGCTGGGGAAAGACCGATATCGTGACGCCGACCGATCGTTTTGCTCCCAGGGATTTCATCGATGTATTCGCCGGCGAGTTTCTTGCTGTCACTGCTGTCCGGCTCACGCTGCAGGCAAGGGATGAGACGTTCGAAGCGGTCTGGGTGCCGTTCTTCACGCCCAGCCGCATGCCGCTGTTCAATCAACGCTGGACCGCTGTGCCGCCCTCAGAAACCGCCTTGGCCCTCATCGATGGCCAAGCCCCGTTCCCCGAGCGTGCGCAGGCGGGAGTGCGCTGGGCTCACGCCGGCAACGGATACGAGTACGCGCTGTCGTACTTTGATGGCTTCAACCACTTGCCTGACATCGTGGTCAGGCCGCGTGCTGATGCTCTCGAGCTTGAAATCGAGCGGAGCTATCCGGCCCTTCGCATGCTGGGCGGCGACGCGGCGCTGCCGACGCGGTGGTTCACCGCCAAGGGCGAAGCCGCGTATTTTGCCACCTCGACACCCGGTGCCGACGAGTACGTCCTGTACGTGCTTCAGTTGGAACGTCAGACCGGCGAATGGTTGATCGGCGGTGGCTACGCTGGCGAAGTGGTGACCAGGCGCGGGACGAGTGTGAACTTCGCACCCGATCGCGGCCTGACACGATCAGTCACCGGGCACGCCTCGTACGCGATCGACCCCAGCCGAAGCGTGGCCTTCGAGTGCGCGATTCGGCAGAGCGGAGCTGGTGTGTATGCCAAGGGAGAGTACTCGTGGACCACGGGTCAACACTGGCGCACGACGCTGTTCGCGGTCCTGCTGGGCGGGAGAGCCGAGGATTTTCTCGGCCAGTACCAGCGGAATTCTCATCTTGGTCTGTCCCTCCGCTATAGTTTCTAGTCGCGAAGGAGTCAGGCACGGCAGAACTCTCATTCGGACCCATTTTGGTGCCCGCGCATAACCCCGGACCGATGACCGGGCTGGGCAACAATACCTACCTCCTCACGAGCTCGGATGGAGCGGCCCTCATCGACGCGGGAGTCGGGGATTCGCGGCATCTGGCCGCGATTGACGAACAGCTCTCAGGTCACCGGGCGACGCTGGACCTCGTGCTGGTCACACACGCACACCCTGATCACGTATCCGGCGCGCCCGCGCTCGCCGCGACTTACTCCACCGCGCGGTTTCGTAAGCTTCCGTGGCCAGACGTCGACGCCAAATACGGTGTGGATTGGAACCCTCTGCGCGATGGCGAACGCGTGAGGGTTGGATCTCACGTGCTCGTCGCCGTCCATACCCCAGGGCACGCGCCCGACCACCTGGCGTTCTGGCACGAAGCCAGCGGGACCGTGTTCACCGGCGACCTGATCGTCCTCGGCAGCAGCGTCATGATTCATTCGAGCGGAGGCGGTGACCTTGGGCAGTACCTGGATTCCCTCGAGCGGATTCGATTGCTCCGCCCGCGGCTGCTGCTGCCCGCTCACGGTCCGGCGGTGACGCAGCCGGAGTCGTCGTTGACGGCGTACGTCAATCACCGGCTGATGCGCGAACGCCAGGTGATGGCTGCACTCGTTGCTGGCCGTGACACCGTAGAGTCGATTGCCAATTCCATCTATGATGGGCTCGATCCGGCGTTGCTGCCGGCCGCGCACGAAACGGTCCGCGCACATCTCGACAAGCTGAAGAAGGAACAGCGGGCGTTCGAAGAGGACGCCAGGTGGAAGGCCTGACGCGATTATGGAAAAGGTCATCGATTTCATCAACGTGAACCGCGATCGCTATCTCGAAGAGCTCAAGGGCCTCCTGGCCATCCCCAGCATCAGCGCTCTGCCCGAACACCGAGAGGACGTCAAACGGTGCGCCGACTGGTGCGCCGCCGAAATGGGGCGCGTTGGTCTACAGAACGTCCGCCTCATGGAGACACCTGGATTCCCCGTGGTCTACGGCGACTGGCTTGGCGCGGAGGGGGCGCCGACGATCCTGTTCTACGGGCACTACGATGTGCAGCCGGTCGATCCGCTGGATCTCTGGACATCCCCACCATTCGAGGCGACGGTCAGGGACGGCGAGATCTACGCTCGTGGGTCGGCAGACGACAAGGGCCAGGTGTTCATGCATCTGAAAGCCATTGAAGCGCACTTGAAACAGGCCGGCCGCTTGCCGGTCAACATCAAAGTGATGCTTGAAGGCGAGGAGGAAGTCGGCAGTGAGCATTTGGACGATTTCATCCGTGCACACAAGGCCGAGCTCGCGGCCGACGTCGTCGTGATTTCCGATTCCGCGATGTTCGCTCGCGGTGTACCCTCGATCTGTTACGGGCTTCGCGGGCTGGTCTACTTCCAGATTGATCTGCGAGGCAGCAGTACGGATCTGCATTCGGGGATCTTCGGCGGCGCCGTGGCGAATCCGGCGTTCGTGCTGGCCCAGATGATCGCGCAGATGAAGGATCGCGGCGGGCGAGTCCGGATTCCGGGTTTCTACGATGACGTCAGACCCCTGCAGGATACGGAACGACAGGCATGGGCGTCGTTGCCCTTCAACGAGAAAAAGTACAAGAAGGATTTCGGCTTCCCCAAGCTGTTTGGTGAGTCCGGCTACACGACGTTGGAGCGAACGTGGGCGCGACCGACCCTTGAAGTCAACGGCTTGTTATCGGGGTTCACGGGCGAGGGAGCCAAGACCGTACTGCCGGCGGTGTCGATGGCGAAGATCAGCATGCGGCTGGTGCCCGACCAGGATCCGAACAAGATCGCCCAGCTGTTCGAAGCCCACGTCGCCTCCCTTGCGCCGAAGACGGTGGAGCTCAAGGTGACCCGCATGCACGGCGGCAAACCGTGGATGGCGTCGTTCGACAATCAGTTCGTCCAGGCGGCCGGCCGTGCGATTGAGAAGGGCTTCGGACAGAAGCCGGTGTTCACGCGAGAGGGAGGGTCGATTCCTGTCGTCTCGACGTTTCAGGAGGAGCTTGGTCTACCGTCGGTCCTCTTCGGTGTCGGCCTGCCTGATGAAAACGCGCACGCGCCGAATGAGAAGCTCGATATCTCGAACTTTCACAACGGCATCATCGCGTCCGCGATTCTGTATCAGGAGATTGCAGGCGTGAAGAACGGGAAGAGTTAGAGACTTCACCGGCAGAGACGCAGGGCGAACCCTGCGTCCCTGCGATGAAGCGTCGCCTAGAAGCCCACCACCAGCCCGAGCCGAAGGATTCTCGGGCTCAGATTTTTTGACAGCACGTTGAAGGTCGTTGTGCTCCCGATGTTGCCGTTGCGAACGAGCTCGGTGTTCGCATTGAACAGGTTGAACACGTCGGCGGCGAGACGAATCTCGACGCTCTGAGTCCCCGCCTGCAGCCGGAACGGGCGCGCGATGCGGATGTCGGTATCCCAGACGTTGTCGAACCTGAAGCTGTCGATCTGTGGAGCAACCAGCACGTTCAGACTATCAAGGCCCTGGGTCGCCCCGGGAGGCACAAGCGCCACGCTTCCGCGATAGATCGGAAACGGATAGCCCTGACGGCCGAACACATTCGCCGCCAACTCGATTCCGTACGGTGCCTGATACATGCCGTTGGCGTTGAACTGCCATTTGGCGTTCATGAAGGTTCCGGTTGAAATCGAAGCTGTCGGTGCGAATTGGCCGCCGTC
>Ga0111538_10001370_pt1 | contig 34160 bp, 33 predicted proteins | sample SoiMethybrSBSTD1_FD_79669 | JGI IMG/M metagenome (GOLD analysis project Ga0111538, IMG submission 79669) | Bulk soil microbial communities from a Populus tree surrounding site in Tennessee, USA - Soil MetaG P. TD hybrid SBSTD1 (version 2)... | ecosystem: Environmental > Terrestrial > Soil >...
CGCTTCAAACAGGCGGAAATGGTCTGGTGCCAGGAAGAGCCGCGCAATATGGGCGCCTGGTTCTTCGTCGACGTTTTCCTGCAATGGATTCTCAATCAAATCGGCGCCAAGCACCGCACCATGCGCTACGCAGGCCGTCCCGCATCGGCATCGACCGCAGTCGGGCAGATGTCGAAGCATCTGGCGCAGCTCAAGCAGTTCCTCGATGAGGCGCTGGGATAGACTAACTGGCTGTCATGGCCGGGCATGACGAATGAGAGGTAAGGCAAGACATGGCTGACATCCGCGTGCCGACCCTCGGCGAATCCGTGACGGAAGCCACCGTCGGAAAATGGTTCAAACAGCCGGGCGATGCGGTGGCGGTTGATGAGCCGCTGGTCGAGCTTGAGACCGACAAGGTGACGCTCGAAGTGCCCGCGCCGGCGGCGGGCGTATTGTCGGAAGTTGCCGTGAAGAACGGCGATACCGTCGCCGTCGGCGCGCTGCTTGGCCAGATCAAGGAAGGTGCCGGCGCTGCGCCCAAAGCTCCTGCGCCGGCAGCAAAACCTGCAGAAACCTCGAAGCAGGCGCCTGCGGCTCCACAAAGGTCATCTGAAATGCCGGTGCCGCCTTCGGTACGAAGGATGGCGGCCGAAAGCGGCATCGACCCGTCGAAAGTCAGCGGCACCGGTCTGCACCGGCAGGTCACTAAAGGCGACATGCTGAGCGCGATCGAGCGCGCCGCAGCGCAGCCGACGCCGGTCTCCGCGCCGGTGCAGATGCGGGCGCCGTCACCTACCGACGATGCCGCCCGTGAAGAACGCGTGCATATGACGCGGTTGCGCCAAACGATTGCACGCCGCCTGAAGGATGCGCAGAATACAGCCGCCATGCTCACGACCTTCAATGAGGTCGACATGAGCGCGGTGATGCATCTGCGCAATCAGTACAAGGATCTGTTCGAGAAAAAACATGGAGTGAAGCTCGGCTTCATGGGCTTCTTCGTGCGTGCCTGCATTCAGGCGCTCAAGGAGATTCCCGCCGTCAATGCCGAGATCGACGGCACCGACATCGTCTACAAAAATTACTACCACATCGGAATTGCTGTCGGTACCGACAAGGGCCTGGTGGTGCCGGTTGTGCGTGACGCCCAAACAATGTCCCTCGCAGAGATCGAGAAGACTATCGCCGATTTCGGCCGCCGCGCACGCGACGGAAGCCTCAAAATCGAGGAGATGCAGGGCGGCACGTTCACCATCACCAATGGCGGTGTGTATGGCTCGCTGATGTCGACACCGATCCTCAACGCGCCGCAGTCCGGCATTCTCGGCATGCACAAGATCCAGGAACGTCCGGTGGTCATTGCAGGAAAGATCGAGGCGCGGCCGATGATGTATCTTGCGTTGTCCTACGATCACCGCATCGTCGATGGCCGCGAGGCCGTCACTTTTCTCGTGCGCGTGAAGGAAGGGCTGGAAGATCCCGCGCGGGTCGTGCTGGATTTGTAAGGTTATGGCCTACGATCTCATTGTTATCGGCACCGGTCCCGGCGGTTATGTCTGCGCGATCCGAGCGGCACAGCTCGGATTGAAAACCGCGGTCGTGGAGAAACGCGCCACCTTTGGCGGGACCTGCCTGAACATTGGCTGCATTCCCTCCAAGGCGCTGCTGCACGCTTCCGAGCTTTTCGAAGAGGCGGGCCACACGTTCGGGAAGATGGGCATTGGCGTTTCAACTCCGAAGCTCGATCTTAGGGCCATGATGGCCTTCAAGGATCAGGGCGTCGACGGCAACGTAAAGGGCGTCGATTTTCTGCTGAAGAAGAACAAGGTCGATACCTTTCACGGCGCGGGGCGTATCACCGCCCCCGGCAAGGTCGAGGTCAAAGGCGCCGACAACAAGACGCAGACGCTGGAAACAAAATCCATCGTCATCGCCACGGGCTCCGATGTCGCGCGCCTGAAGGGCATCGAGATCGACGAAAAACGCATCGTGTCATCGACCGGCGCGTTGTCGCTGCCGGAGGTTCCGAAGCATCTGCTTGTGATCGGTGCCGGAGTGATCGGACTCGAGCTGGGCTCCGTATGGCGGCGGCTTGGCGCGCAGGTAACCGTCGTGGAATTCCTTGACGGGATCCTGCCCGGCATGGACGGTGAAGTCCGTCGTCAGGCGCAGCGTTTGCTCGAAAAGCAGGGAATGACGTTCAAATTGTCATCGAAGGTAACCGCGGTCGACTCATCTGGTAAGCGGTTGAAGGCGACGGTCGAGCCTGCGAAAGGCGGGGCCGCGGAAACGATCGAGGCCGACACCGTTCTGGTCGCAATCGGGCGCGTGCCGTACACGGAGGGCCTCGGCCTCAATGAGCTCGGGGTGAAGCTTGACGAGCGCGGACGCGTGGCCGTCGATCATTATTATGCGACGAGTGTCCCCGGCATCTGGGCAATCGGAGACGTCATTGCGGGTCCGATGCTGGCGCACAAGGCCGAGGACGAAGGTGTTGCGGTTGCGGAAATTCTGGTCGGGCAGGCCGGCCACGTGAACTACGACGCCATTCCGAACGTGGTCTACACTTTCCCGGAAATAGCAACGGTCGGGAAAGGCGAGGAGGAATTGAAGGCTGCAGGCGTTGCCTACAACGCCGGCAAGTTTCCGTTCACCGCCAACGGGCGCGCCAAGGTAAACCTGACCACTGACGGTTTCGTGAAAATCCTTGCCGATGCGAAGACCGATCGCGTGCTTGGCGTGCAGCTCATCTGCGCCGACGCCGGCAACATGATTGCCGAAGCTGCCATCGCAATGGAATTTGGCGCATCAGCTGAAGATATTGCGCGCACCTGCCACGCACATCCGACATTGTCGGAGGCCGTCAAGGAAGCGGCGATGGCGGTGGCGAAGCGCACGATTCATATGTAGCTTCGGCGACACCAAGGAAAAACCGGGGGTGTTCAATGGCCAAAGGCCATAAGGATAAAGTTGCAGTCATCACTGGCGCGGCGGGTGGCATCGGTCAGGCCTTTGCGAAGCGGTTGGCCGAAGACGGCGTGCACGTCGCCATCGCCGACCTGGGCGACAGCAGCGCCACCGTGAAGATGGTCGAGGCCGCCGGGCGTCAGGCCGTTGCCGTCAAATGCGATGTCGCTTCGGAAGCGTCCGTCGCGGCCATGGCCAAGGAGGTCGGCAAGAAATTCAGCAATGTCGATATTGTGGTCAATTGCGCCGGCATCTTCCCGCAGAAGAATTTTCCAGAAATGACGTTCGCGGACTGGCGCACCGTGCTCTCGATCAATCTCGATGGTACGTTTCTGGTGACCGCTGCATTCGTCCCCGGCATGCGTGCGCGCAAATGGGGGCGCGTCGTCAATATGGCCTCGAGCACGCTCGGCTCGGTGGTGACCGGGTTCGCGCACTACGTCGCGAGCAAAGGCGGCATCGTCGGCTTCACGCGCGCGCTCGCATCCGATCTCGCGCCGGACGGAATTACCGTGAATGCGATCGCTCCGGGACTGACACGCTCGCCGGGCACATTGGTCCGCGCGCCGCGTCCCGGTTTCAAGACCATGGATGACGAGTTTACCGCCGTCGCGCAGATGCAGGCAATCAAGCGTGTGGAAGTGCCCGACGATCTGGTCGGTGCCGTGTCGTTTTTGACCAGTGATGATGCGGCCTTCATCACGGGCCAGACGCTGAACGTCGATGGCGGGCGCGTGCGCAGCTAGTGCCCGGCCAGATGGAGTGCGTGGGGCGCCAATAGACCCAATGCCATGAAGACAAGGCCAAAACCGCCCGCGAGAGCCGCCAACCAGGCTAGTGCGACAATCCCGGTGATGACAGCCGCTGAAGCAAGCACAATCCCGATCTGAAACGCGGCGGATGCGAATTCATATTGGTGATATTTTGCGAGCCAGGTGTCGCGGTCGTGCTCTAATTTCTCGGCCAAGGCGCGTAATTCCTTGCGGCCATCCTGCTCCTTCGGATCGGATTCGTATCTGTTCACGGTATTGCGCCAGGCCTCGATTTGCTTGGTGATTGCCGCCTTGCTCTCCTCATGGGTGATTGAGGGTAATTGTACCGCCATAGCCTCGGCAGCTATGCGCAGGCTGGTCTGCCGGATGGTCTTGGCCTGAAAGAAATTCCACGTGTCAGAGGATTTGATGTTGTCGGCAATAGCCGTGGTCTGTGCGCTCTTGCCCAGCGTTTCGGAAAACGCCAGAAACAGCGCCAGCACGGAAATCAGTAGCGCGATCTTCTTGTTGGAGCGTGATGCATGCTCGGCGTGCTCAGCATGCTCCAGATTTTCATGTGCACTCATCGCCCCCTCCAAAATCAACGGGAACGATGCTGTTAAAATGGATGCAGTGCAAGAGGGCGCGTTACGCGCGTGGATGAGCGTTGTTATAAACTTCGAGTAAACGCTCGGCATCGACCCCCGTATAGATCTGGGTGGTCGACAACGAAGCGTGTCCTAGCAACTCCTGGATGGATCGCAGGTCGCCGCCGCGCGCGAGCAGATGCGTCGCGAAGGAATGCCGCAAGGCGTGCGGCGTGGCGGTATCGGCCAGCCCGAGCGCACCGCGGAGCCGTTCCATCGTCAACTGCACAATCCGCGGTGATAGTGGTTTACCGCGCGCCCCGACAAAAAGTGGTCCGTTCGGAGGATTTTCGTATGGGCAGAGGGCGAGGTAGTCGGCGATCGCCTTCGTCACCTGAGAAAGCACCGGCACCATCCGGGTTTTGTTGCCCTTGCCGGTGACGATGAGACTATCGGCCTTGCCGGTGAAGTCCTTGTGCTTCAACCCAAGGGCCTCGGAGATCCGGAGGCCGCATCCATAAAGCAGCGCGAGCACGGCTGCGTCGCGCGCGATGATCCATGGCTCGCGTTCTTCGCCTTCACGCAAGTCCGTATCGGCAATTTTCGTGGCAGCGGAAATAGCCAGCGGCTTTGGCAGCGTCCTCGGCAGTTTTGGAGTGCGAACTGCGGCAAGTGCCGCAACTTTTCCTTTGCCGTTTCGCTCGAGAAAGCGCGCGAAAGAACGGCAGCCCGCAAGCGTCCTCATCAGCGAGCGATTGCCGGCACCTTCGTTACGCCGCGCGGCCATGAAGGCGCGAATATCGGCTGGGGTCAGCTTGGCGAGCTGCTTCAGCGTCGGCGCTGAGCCCAAGTGGTCGGTCAGAAAGCTCAGGAACTGAGACACGTCGCGCCGATAGGCATCCAGTGTTTTCGCGGACATGCGGCGCTCGGCGCCGAGATGACTAAGCCAGCGCGCGATTTCGGCACTGACGTCGGGGGCGACGCAAAACCCGTCCATGGTGGGTGTCTTGGCGGCGGTCATCGCGGCAAGAGTGACATTGCTTTCTTCACCCTTCCTTAAAGCCGCGGAATCGGCCAGACCTGAGCCCATGACCACGCGCGTCGTCGATATTCTGGTGCCGGTGGCGCTTGACCAGACCTATTCCTACCGGGTTCCGGCCGGGCTCGAGCTCGCGCCGGGCAATCTGGTGTCGGTGTCGCTCGGCGCACGGGAATGCATGGGCGTCGTCTGGGCGGAAAATCCCGCGCCAAATCCGCGGCTACACAACCGGCTAAAAGACGTCGACGAAAAGCTCGACGTGCCGCCGCTTAGAGCCGAGCTGCGCCAGTTCGTCGACTGGGTTTCGAGCTACACGCTGGCGTCGCGCGGCACCGTGCTGCGTATGGCCCTGCGCATGGGCGAACATCTCGGGCCGGGACGTGAGCAAGTCGGCGTTCGCCTGGCCGGCCCGCCGCCGCAACGAATGACTCCCGCACGTGCGCGCGTGCTCCGGCTTGTTGCAGACGGACTCACGCGTTCGAAAGGGGCGGCGGCGAAGGAAGCCGGCGTCAGTACAAGTGTGATCAATGGATTGATCGATGAGGGCGCGCTTGAAACCGTAGTGATCCCGCCCGATCCGGTCGCGCTGCCGCCGGACCCCGATTTCACCAAGCCGGAATTCTCGCTGGCACAGCTCGCTGCTGCAGATATGTTGCGCAAGACAGTTGAGCAGGGCGGCTATACGGTGACCTTGCTGGACGGGGTCACCGGTTCGGGAAAAACCGAGGTCTACTTCGAAGCAGTTGCCGAAAATATTCGGCGCAAGCGGCAGACCTTGATCCTCATGCCGGAAATTGCGCTGACCGCCCAGTTTCTCGACCGCTTCTCCGGCCGCTTCGGTACGCGGCCAGCCGAGTGGCACTCGCAAATTTCACCGCGCAAGCGTGCACAGACCTGGGCTGCGGTTGCCGCGAATGAAGTCTCGGTGATTGTCGGCGCCCGTTCGGCCCTGTTCCTGCCCTATGCAGACCTTGGACTCATCGTCGTCGACGAAGAGCACGATCCGGCCTACAAGCAGGAAGATGGCGCGCACTACCATGCACGAGACATGGCGGTCGTGCGCGGCTCGATCGCGAAAATTCCGGTTGTGCTCGCATCAGCGACCCCTTCGGTCGAATCGGAAGTGAATGCGCGCCGCGGCCGTTACCGGCATGTGCATTTGCCCGAGCGTTTCGGGGGCGCACATCTGCCATCGATCGAAGCGATCGACATGCGTCACGAGGGTCCACCGCGCGGACGTTTCATTTCGCCGCGGCTGGCCGAAGCCGTCGCGATATCGCTGACGCGCGGCGAGCAGGCGCTGCTGTTTCTCAACCGGCGCGGCTATTCGCCCCTCACATTGTGCAGGGCGTGCGGTTTCCGTTTCCACTGTCCGAATTGCGACGCCTGGCTGGTCGATCATCGCTTCAAGCGCAGGCTCGTATGCCATCACTGCGGATATTCGATCCCGCCACCCGCGGAATGTCCAAACTGTCACGCGACCGAAAGCCTCGCTGCCGTCGGCCCGGGCGTCGAGCGGCTCGAGCAGGAGGCAGCTGAGCTATTTCCACAGGCTCGTATTCTTGTGCTGTCGAGCGATCTTGTGGAATCGGTCGAACGCCTTCGGCAGGAGCTCGACGACGTCGCCGAGGGACGCTTCGATCTCGTCATAGGTACGCAACTTGTCGCCAAAGGGCACCATTTTCCCAAGCTCAACCTGGTCGGTATCGTCGACGCGGATCTCGGCCTTGGTAACGGCGATCCTCGTGCGCCGGAGCGTACTTTTCAGTTGTTGCACCAGGTGGTTGGACGGGCAGGGCGCGAGGCGGGGCGGGGCTTCGGGTACTTGCAGACCCACCAGCCAGAACATCCGGTAATGCGCGCGCTTATCTCCGGCGACCGTGAGGCCTTCTACAAAAACGAAATCGAACAGCGCGAGCGTACGGGGTATCCGCCATTTGGGCGGCTGGCAGGGCTGGTCATCACCGCAAATGAGCGGCATGCCGCCGAAGCCTACGGCCGCACCCTCGCCAAGGCCGCTCCTCGCGATGAACATGTCCGCGTGCTCGGCCCCGCGGAAGCACCGATCGCGGTCGTGCGTGGCCGGCATCGCTTCCGGCTGCTTGTGAAATCGCCGCGCGCCTTCGACCTTTCGGCATACTTGCGCGCCTGGCTTGCCGCGGCGCCCAAGGCGCGCGGCAATGTGCGGCTGGAAGTGGACGTCGATCCGCAGAGTTTTTTCTAGATATCACGACGGAAATTTTAGTCCCGGTCACTCGGGCATTTCGTCGTGACGTGCGTTCGGCTGCAACAAGACACATGCAGCGGCTGCGAAAATCATGGCAAAACCGATCATGTCGGGAATTGTCAGACGCTCGCCAAGCACGATCGCAGTTGCGCCGACCCCGATCACGGGGACCAAAAGCGATCCGAGCGATGCCGTTGTAGCTGGCAACCGCCCCACGATCGACCACCATAGGAAATGTGCAAGGCCAACGCCGAACAATCCAACAAAAAGGATTGCCAGTATCGTATCCTTCTGAAGCGGCCAGAGATGCGGATAGCCTTCGAAAGCAAAGCTCCCGGCGACGATGAACACCAGTCCGAACAATAATTGCCACGCCGCGTTGACCAGCGGCTCGATCGTCACTTTCGCCCATTTAATGTAGACGGTTGCGATGGCCCATGTCAGCGCGCAGCCGAGCGAATAGAAGACAAATGGAGGAAACCCGGCGGCAAACAATGGCCACAACAGAATTGTGATGCCGACGATGCATAGGCCGAATGCAAACCAGCGAATCGTATTGAGACGTTCGCCGAGCACGAGCCAGCTGAGGACGACCGTCCATATTGGCATCGAATAGGTGATGATAATGGCGCGCGAAGTGGCACCGCTGAGTTGCGCGAAACCGGAAAGAACCTGGAATCCCGCCACATTGAGCAATCCCGCGACCATGACATGAACGTACTCGCTACGAGGTACCTTCATGTTGTGGCCAGTGACGCTGGCAGCCAAAAACAGAATTGCGGCGCCTATGCCGGAGCCGGCAACGCGCAGGCTCCAGGGCGATATCTCCCGTAAGGCAAACGCGGCGGCGATCCAGTTCAGTCCCCACGCGAATGCAAGCAGCACCACAAGCAATTTGGCCGTCGTTGCGGCGTCCATTTTCGAATGCGGATCCGACATTGTGTTTGGAAATCCGGCCGGGCGGGCTAGCGCGCACGCTATAGCGCGCTCGGCTGTCTGGCGAGGTAACCCTGTGATGCAAATTTGACGGCAGCCGTCCCGCGCCGAAACCGCGGCGAATAGGCCGCCGTGTTGCACCGCCATGCCTGCTGTGTTAGCTAGCCCACGATTTCAGGGGGTTTCCGCAGACTTTCGCGACGTCTCCAGGAATCGGAATTCCAGCTTGGATTCCAATGGTTTCCGCCGCCTTCCGCGGCGGCGTCCGGCCTGTGAATGAAGTGAGGCAACGAGCGTTCCCGTGGCAGGTGAAGATCAGACCATTTCCGGCATGGCCGGCCGTTATGCCACCGCGTTGTTCGAGCTTGCGCTCGAGAACAAGGCGGTCGATGCGGTAAAAAAGGATCTCGATCAGTTCCACGCGCTCATTGCCGACAGTGCCGATCTCAATCGCCTGGTGCGCAGTCCGGTCTTCGACGCCGACGAGCAGCTCAAGGCGCTGTCCGCAGTCCTCGCCAAGGCCGGCATCGGCGGCCTCGCTGCAAATTTTCTGAGGGTGATCACCACAAACCGCCGGCTGTTCGCTGTGCGCGACATGATCCGCGGCTATCGGGCACTGGTAGCGCGACACAAAGGCGAGGTGACCGCTCACGTGACCGTCGCCGAGAAACTCAGCGACACGCATCTCGACACTCTCAAGAGTACGCTTAAAACGGTGACGAGCGGCAAGGACATCGACCTCGACGTCAAGATCGATCCTGCCGTTATCGGCGGGCTGATCGTGAAGGTCGGTAGCCGCATGGTCGACAGCTCGCTGCGCACCAAACTCAATTCGATCAAGTTAGCGATGAAAGAGGCCCGCTGATGGATATCCGCGCCGCAGAAATTTCCGCGATCCTGAAGGAGCAGATCAAGAACTTTGGCCAGGAAGCCGAAGTATCCGAAGTCGGCCAGGTGCTCTCCGTCGGCGACGGCATCGCTCGCGTGTACGGTCTCGACAATGTCCAGGCTGGCGAGTTGGTCGAGTTCGAGAATGGCGTGCGCGGCATGACGCTCAATCTCGAAATCGACAATGTCGGCATCGTGATCTTCGGCAATGATCGTGAAATCAAGGAAGGCCAGACCGTCAAGCGGACCGGCGCCATTGTCGACGTGCCCATCGGCAAGGGCTTGCTCGGCCGCGTCGTAGACGCGCTTGGCAACCCGATCGACGGCAAGGGCCCGATCAAGTCCGACAAACGCGCCCGCGTCGATGTGAAGGCACCCGGCATCATTCCGCGCAAGTCGGTGCATGAGCCGATGGCGACCGGTCTTAAGGCGATCGACTCGTTAATTCCTATCGGTCGCGGCCAGCGTGAGTTGATCATCGGCGACCGTCAGACCGGCAAGACTGCGATTGCGCTCGACACGATCCTCAATCAGAAACCGCTCAACGCGCAGCCGGACGAGAAGATCAAGCTCTATTGCGTCTATGTTGCGGTTGGCCAGAAGCGCTCGACCGTCGCGCAATTCGTGAAGGTGCTCGAGGAGCAGGGCGCGCTCGACTATTCGATCATCGTTGCGGCCACCGCCTCCGATCCTGCGCCGATGCAGTACCTGGCTCCGTTCTCGGGCTGCACGATGGGCGAGTTCTTTCGCGACAACGGCATGCACGCCGTCATCATCTACGACGACTTGTCGAAGCAGGCTGTGGCTTATCGACAGATGTCGCTGCTGCTCCGCCGCCCGCCGGGCCGTGAGGCTTATCCGGGCGACGTGTTCTATCTGCATTCGCGCCTGCTCGAGCGCGCGGCCAAGATGAATGATGAGAACAAGGCGGGCTCGCTGACGGCGTTGCCGGTCATCGAGACGCAGGCCAATGACGTGTCGGCCTACATTCCGACGAACGTCATCTCCATTACCGACGGGCAGATCTTCCTGGAAACCGACCTGTTCTATCAGGGCATTCGCCCTGCGGTGAACGTCGGTCTTTCGGTGTCACGCGTGGGCTCTTCGGCCCAGACCAAGGCGATGAAGAAGGTCGCAGGCCGCATCAAGGGCGAACTCGCGCAGTACCGCGAAATGGCCGCTTTCGCGCAGTTTGGGTCCGACCTCGACGCGACGACGCAGCGATTGCTCAATCGCGGCGCACGCCTGACCGAGCTGCTCAAGCAGCCGCAATTTTCGCCGCTCAAGATGGAGGAGCAGGTTTGCGTGATCTACGCCGGCGTCAACGGCTATCTCGATCCGATGGACGTTGCCCGTGTGCGGCCTTTCGAAAGCGGGCTGCTGGCGCTGCTGCGCAACAAACACGCCGATCTGCTCGACAGCATCCGCAAGAGCGGTGACCTGTCGGATGCCGATGCGACCAAGCTCAAAGGCTTGGTCGACGGTTACGCGAAGACGTTCGTCTGATGGCCGCATAGGGAGCGACCGGGACCCGTACGACATGGCCAGCCTCAAGGACATGCGCGTTCGCATCGCCGCCACCAAGGCGACGCAGAAGATCACCAAGGCCATGCAAATGGTTGCGGCGTCCAAGCTGCGCCGTGCACAGGCTGCAGCGGAAGCGGCGCGTCCTTTCGCCGAGCGCATGGGGAAAGTGCTGGGCTCGATCGCCTCGGCGGTGGCCGGCAGCGATTCGGCGCCGAAATTGCTGGCCGGCACCGGCGCCAACAGAGTGCATCTGCTGGTGGTCTGCACCGCGGAACGTGGCCTTTGCGGACCCTTCAACTCGTCGATCGTGCGGCTGGCCCGCGAAAAGGTGAATGCGCTGATCAATGAGGGCAAAGAGGTCAAGATTCTTTGCGTAGGGCGAAAAGGCCACGACCAGCTGCGCCGCCTCTACGGAAAACTGATCATCGAAACGATCGAGCTTCGTGGTGTTCGCACAATCGGCTTTGAACAGGCCGAGATGATCGCCAAAAAGGTCATAGCGCTGTTCGACCAGGGCGCCTTCGACGTCTGCACGCTTTTCTTCTCCCAGTTCAGGTCGGTCATGGCGCAGATTCCAACCGCGCAGCAGATCATTCCGCCGGTATTTGAAAATGGCGCCCAAAACGGCACAAGCGCTGCCTATGAATACGAGCCGGAAGAGGACGAGATCCTCGCCGAGCTTCTGCCGCGTAACCTTTCCGTGCAGTTGTTCCGCGCGCTTCTTGAGAATGCCGCCTCGGAGCAGGGCGCACGCATGAGCGCGATGGACAGCGCCACGCGCAACGCAGGCGAGATGATCCGAAAGCAAACGCTCACTTACAATCGCACGCGTCAGGCGATGATCACCAAAGAATTGATCGAGATTATCTCGGGCGCCGAGGCGCTTTAATTCCGTAACGAGGGACGACATGGCTACACCCAACGCAGTCGGAAAAATAACGCAGGTCATCGGCGCCGTCGTCGACGTGCAGTTCGAGGATCATCTGCCGGCGATCCTGAACGCGCTCGAGACCAAGAATGGCGGCAACCGCCTGGTGCTCGAGGTTGCTCAGCATCTTGGCGAATCGACGGTGCGTACCGTCGCGATGGACTCGTCGGAAGGCCTGGTGCGCGGCCAGGAAGTCACCGACACGGGTCAGCCGATCGAGGTGCCGGTCGGTCCGGGGTTGCTCGGCCGCATCATCAACGTGATCGGTGATCCGGTAGACGAGGCAGGCCCGGTCAAGGCCGAATCCAAGCGCGCTATCCATCAGGATGCGCCCGCCTACACCGAGCAGTCGACCGAGGCGCAAATTCTGATTACGGGCATCAAGGTTGTCGATCTGCTCGCACCGTATGCCAAGGGTGGCAAGATCGGCTTGTTCGGCGGGGCCGGGGTCGGAAAGACGGTGCTGATCATGGAACTGATCAACAACGTTGCCAAGGCGCACGGCGGCTATTCGGTGTTTGCCGGTGTCGGTGAGCGCACGCGCGAGGGCAACGACCTCTATCACGAAATGATCGAGTCGGGTGTCAACAAGGACCCACACAAGGGCTCGGTTGATGGCTCGAAATGCGCCCTTGTGTACGGCCAGATGAACGAGCCGCCGGGGGCGCGCGCCCGTGTCGGACTTTCGGGGCTAACGGTCGCCGAGTATTTCCGCGACCAGGGCCAGGACGTGCTGTTCTTCGTCGACAATATCTTCCGGTTCACCCAAGCCGGCTCGGAAGTGTCGGCGTTGCTCGGCCGCATTCCGTCGGCGGTCGGCTATCAGCCGACGCTCGCAACCGACATGGGTGCGCTGCAGGAACGCATCACCACAACCACCAAGGGATCGATCACTTCGGTGCAGGCGATTTACGTGCCGGCCGACGACCTGACCGATCCGGCGCCGGCAACCTCGTTCGCGCACCTGGACGCCACGACCGTGCTGTCGCGCGACATCGCAGCCAAGGGCATCTATCCGGCGGTCGACCCGCTCGATTCCACCTCGCGCATGCTGTCGCCGCTGATTGTCGGCGAGGAGCACTACGCCGTCGCGCGTCAGGTGCAGCAGATTCTCCAGCGCTATAAGGCATTGCAGGACATCATCGCTATCCTGGGCATGGATGAATTGTCGGAAGACGACAAATTGACCGTCGCTCGTGCGCGCAAGATCGAGCGTTTCCTGTCGCAGCCGTTCCATGTCGCCGAAGTGTTTACCGGCTCGCCCGGCAAGCTCGTCGATCTTCAGGACACGATCAAAGGCTTCAAGGGCCTCTGCGACGGCAATTACGATTATCTGCCCGAGGCCGCCTTCTACATGGTCGGCACGATCGAAGAGGCGGTTGAGAAGGGCAAGAAGCTCGCGGCGGAAGCGGCCTGACCGGGGAATAGCCTATGGCCAACTTCCATTTTGAGCTTGTTTCGCCGGAAAAACTGCTGTTTTCCGGCGATGTTCAGCAGGTGGACGTGCCCGGCGTCGAAGGCGATTTCGGCGTGCTCGCCGATCACGCACCGATGGTGACGACACTGCGCCCCGGCATACTGACCGTGCACAGCGCGGGCGGAGCGCAAAAGATCGTCGTGTTGGGAGGATTCGCTGAAGTCTCGTCCTCAGGACTTACTGTTTTGGCCGATCTCGCAGAAGCCGCGGAGAGTATTGATCGCTCGGTAATCGCGACGCGCATCGGCGAGCTGGAAAGTCGTATCGCAAAGACCGAGCCCGGCTCCGAGCTTGACCGGCTGATCGCCCGGCTCGATCACTACAAGGCCGTCGACCGGCACCTCACCGGCACTGCCATGCACTAGGTCTGGCGCGCGAAGCGCTCGAACTCTTTTACGACACGCTCATACGTCTGGCGCTTGAACGGGATCACCAGGTCCGGCAGCTCGCGTATTGCAACCCATTTCCATTCGACAAATTCCGGTTTGTGACCGCCGGGCTCATCGATGTTGATCTCGCCATCCTTGCCGGTGAAGCGCAGCGCATACCATTTCTGCTTCTGGCCGCGATACCTGCCGCCCCATGCGGTCTTCACGACCTCCCTGGGAAGGTCGTAAGTCAGCCAGTCGGCGATCTCCCCGAGTTTCTGAACCGAGCGGATGCCGGTTTCCTCGTACAGCTCGCGCAGCGCCGCCGCGTACGGATCTTCGTCTTCGTCGATCCCGCCCTGCGGCATCTGCCACACATGCGTCGCATCGACGTGTTCGGGTCCGTCCGTCCGCCGCCCGACAAAAACCAGGCCGGCACGATTGAGTACCATCATCCCGGCGCACGGGCGGTAAGGTAGCGATTTTTGAGACGGCATCTGAATTCTCGTTATCTCGCGCGCGCGATTTTGTGGCGGCAGAGTAACGTTACGATGACTTGGCTTTGATCGCCACCATCGTGATCGGCACCATTATGATGCCTTTCGATTCCGCTTTTTTTATCCATTCGGCTATACGTGCAATGGTGCCCGGTTTTGCGGTCGCATAGCCGACCGCGATGCCGCTGTCGCGCGCTTTCATCTCGAGCCGTGCAAGCGCATGATCGATTTCCACAGTGGTCGGTACGGTATCGAGCACAACATCGGCCTTGGCAAACGGCAGATTCTGCGTGCCGGCCAACTGACTTGCAATGCTGCGCGAAGATGATCCGTCATCGACATAAATCAATCCGCGCTTGGCGATATCGCGTAGGACCGGCGACAGGCCCTGTTCCGAGGCGGTAAAGCGTGCGCCCATAAAGCTGATCAATCCGACATAGCCTTGAAATCGGCTCATCAGCCAATGGAGCCGGTCGATATTCTGTTCCGGCGTCAACGACGTCAGCAGTGTTTGCGGTCCCGGATCGTTATCCGGATAGTCGAAAGGCTCCATCGGCGCTTGCAGCAGGACTTCATGTTTGCCCGCCCGCCCGCGTTCGGCGAGTTTCTCAAGATCGGCGCCATAGGGTGCCAGCGCGAATGTCACGGGCGACGGCATCTTGGTGAACGCATCTGCCGTGCCTGATGCGCTTATTCCGAGGCCGCCAATTACGATCGCCACAAGCGGTGCGTCTTTTTTATCCGGCGGGAGATCGCGCGGCTGCGCGTAACGCACCGACGGGCGCGCACCGTCCGGTCCGATTTTCGGGATCGCGCCGTGCCGTGTCGCCTCCAGCAGCTTGGAATCCAGCAGCGGCTTGCTTGCGTTCGCGCTGTTGTCAGGGATGACGACCTGCTGCCGGGCACCGCTGGACCCGTCGATAATGGTGACCGTCTTTGATCCCGGTGGGGGCGACGCAACAGCTTTCGCAGCGTCAGGCGTATCAGCGGCGGCCCCGTGCACAACAGGCTGATTGGCGCTGCCATTCTGTTCGGGCTGTGCCGGCAAAGTTAAATTGGTTGCCACAACGGCAACCGGCTGGCCGCCGAGTGGGTCGTGGACGAATGTCGCCCACGCCACCACTACTAGGCCTGACAAACCGAGCGCGCCCGCCAATATTTTCGGCGGACTGACCGGCAGTTTCGGAAGCCGCTTTCCTTTGCCCAGGCCTAGCGGGGCGTTCAGGTCGTCAGGGGCCACGGCGGCAGATCCATGCGAATCATCGCGCGAGTCTACCACGCGAGGAATCCACGCTGGCGGCGTGTAATCCGGGCAGCTCCAAACGAACGGGGCGGCCTTTCGGCCGCCCCGTCATATTTAAAAAAGCGACTGTCCGATCAGTTCGGGATGGGGGACTTGGCGTTCGGCGGGAAGGCCGAATTCACCTGCGTTCCGCGCAGAAGATCGAAGGCCATATGGAGCGCCTTGTCGTTCTTGGCGTCGGGCGGGATGTAGGACTGCGAGCCCGTTTGCTCTTTACCCGCATCGCCCTTCAGGTGACCGCGGAGGGACGCTTCGCCCTTGGTGTCGGTCTTCGCCTTGAGCTCCTCCGGAACGTCCTGCAGCACCTCGATGTCGGGAGAGATTCCCTTTGCCTGGATCGAGCGTCCCGACGGCGTGAAGTAGCGCGCCGTCGTCAGCCGCAAGGCGCCATTACCCGACCCCAGCGGGATGATGGTCTGCACCGAGCCTTTGCCAAAGGAGCGGGTGCCGATCACTGTCGCCCGCTTGTGGTCTTGCAGGGCGCCGGCGACGATTTCAGACGCTGAGGCCGAGCCGCCGTTGATCAGGACGATCAGCGGCTTGCCCTTCGTGAGATCGCCCGCACGCGCGTTGAAGCGTTGCGTCTCTTCGGCATTACGTCCCCGCGTCGACACGATCTCGCCCTTTTGCAGGAACGCATCGGAGGCCGAAATCGCCTGATCGAGCAGGCCACCTGGATTGTTGCGCAGATCGAGGACGTAGCCCTTGAGCTTGTCGTCGGAGATCTTGGCGCCGATATCGGCGATCGCCTTCTTCAAGCCTTCGGTGGTCTGCTCATTGAACTGCGTAAGACGGATGTAGCCGATGTCTTCACCTTCGACCTGTGAGCGCACCGAGCGCACACGGATGACATCGCGCGTGATCGACACTTCGACCGGCTTGTCTTGCCCCTTGCGCATGATGGTGAGCTTGATCTTGGTGTTCACCGGTCCGCGCATTTTTTCGACGGCCTGGTTCAGGGTGAGGCCCTGCACCTGCTCGTCGTCAAGCTTGGTGATAATGTCATTGGCCATGACGCCGGCTTTGGCGGCAGGCGTGTCGTCGATCGGCGCCACCACCTTGATCAGGCCGTCTTCCATGGTGACTTCGATGCCGAGACCGCCGAACTCGCCGCGCGTCTGCACTTGCATGTCGCGGAAGCTCTTGGAGTCCATGTAGCTCGAGTGCGGATCGAGGCCGGCGAGCATTCCGTTGATCGCGGTTTCGATCAGCTTTGCGTCGTCGGGCTTCTCGACGTAGTCGGCGCGCACGCGCTCGAACACGTCGCCGAACAGATTGAGCTGGCGGTACGTATCCGCTGCCGCCGCCTTGGCGGTTGAGCCCACGAGCATAATGCGCGGCTGAACCGCGAGCAGCGTCATTGCTGCTCCCGCCGCCGCACCAAGAAGAATGAGTGAGGTCTTGCGCATCATCCGCGAACCTTTTCGCCTTCGCCAGCCGCCCACCATGGGCCTGGATCGACGGGAACCCCGTCCTTTCGAAACTCGACGTAGAGCACCGGTTGGCTGGAACCTGTAGCGAGGATAGCGGCGATATGGGAGCCATTACCCATGACCGCAACCGGTTCCCCGGTCAGCACAAACTGCCCAAGGTCAACTGATATCCTATCCATCCCGGCAAGCAAGACATGATACCCGCCGCCGACATTAAGGATCAAGAGTTGACCATATGAGCGGAACGGCCCGGCGTAGACGACCCAGCTGTCGGCCGGTGCGGTTACCTGCGCTCCGGCGCGCGTGGCGATGGAAATGCCTTTTTCCGAGCCACCACTGGCATCCGGTGCACCGAATTCCTTCAATTTAACGCCGTTAACCGGAATCGGCACCCGTCCCCGCAATGACGCAAAAGCAACCGCCGGAGCAAGACGTCCGGGATCACGAAATGCTGAAAGTGCCGGGCGGCTATCCGAACGTCCGGCCTCGCGTAGCTCGCGCGTTGCCGGGTTGAGCCCTTGCTCGAGCTTCGCGATCAAATCTTTGAGATTGTCGACCTGCTGCGCCAGCGTGCCTGCGCGTGAGCGTTCGGCCTCGAGCGCTTTCTCGCGTTCGGCCAATTGCTTTTGGCGCTCTTCCACCAGCGCTGCCATGCGCGCCCGCTCGCCGTCGAGCGCGGCAACTTCCGCTTTGAGCTGCTCGCGCTCGGCATCGATCTTTTTCCGCACCGCCAGCAATTCCGACAGATCGTTCGCCAGCGACTCGACCTCCCGGCGCATTTCCGGAAGGACTGCGCCGAGCACGATGGCCGTCCGTACGGATTGCAGAGCGTCTTCGGGGCTAGCAATAAGAGCCGGCGGCGGCTGACGACCCATGCGTTGCAGCGCCGCCAGGACTTCGCCGATCACTGCACGTCGCCCGTCGAGCGATTTCCGAATGCTCGTTTCATTCTCGTCGAGCGGTTTGAGCCGTTCCTGAGTTGACGCAACTTTGGTTTCGACACCACGCAACCGCGCTGCGGTGTCGATCAGATCCTGATTGAGTTTAGTGCGATCAGCACCGATCTGTTCGATTTCGTGCTTGAGTGCGGCTTCCGCCTCGACGGACTTGCGTTGCTCGTCGCGGGCGGCTTTGAGCTCTTCGTCGCGCTGTTTAAGGGTCTTGAGCGGGTCAGCGGCTTCATTTTGGGCCGCAGGAGCCGGCCGCTCCTGCGCCAGCACCGCTGCGGCAAGGGTTATCGGTAACGCAAACCCAAGCCCCGCGATGAGCGCGGCGCGCGGATCGAGACCACCGAATCCCCCGAGGCAAATCATCGGGGTCACGTTACGCCCGCAGGTTTGAACGACAAGCTCATTTTCTGGCGAAACCTATCGGCTGAGATTGCGACTAAATCGGGGTCGGGCACGCTCTGCCTGCAAATTCAGGCACGATGGTAAGGGTGCCCGGTCAGGATTGTAGTGGCCCGGTAGATCTGCTCGAGCAGCATCACGCGGACCAGCTGGTGCGGCCAGGTCGCCTTGCCGAACGACAGCCGCAGGCTGGCCTTCTCCCCGAGGTTCGCGGCAATGCCGTCGGCGCCCCCGATCAGGAACACTGCCGCAAGCCGGCCATTCTCCCGCCATTTGCCGAGCTGGGCCGCAAGCGCGCTACTGTCGAGACTCTCTCCGCGGGAATCGAGCACCACCACGGCGGCGTTTTGCGGAATGATGTTGGCGAGCGCGATCGATTCTTCGATCATGCGCTTGCCGGGATCGCCAGCACGGCTTTCCCTGATTTCGATGACTTCAACATCACGCAGACCAAGCTGACGGCCGGTTTGCGCGGCACGCTTGCGGTAGCGTGCACTCAATTCGGTTTCCGGGCCCTGCTTCAGACGCCCGACAGCGGCAACGATGATGCGCATCGTGCCGCGCAGATTATCAGCCCGGCCGCCGCGCGTCCCTGCTCGCCGCCGCCCACATCTTTTCCAGATTATAGAAGGCGCGAATCTCCGGCCGGAAGACATGCACGATGACGTCTCCGGCATCGATGAGGACCCAGTCTCCCTGCCGCATTCCCTCGACACGGACGCGGGGACCGCCGCTCTCTTCGATGTCCCTCACGAGGTTGTCGGCCACGGCGCTGACGTGACGCTGCGATCGGCCGCTCGTCACGACCATGTAATCGCCTATGGAGGATTTGCCGGTGAGATCGATGACGACGCTGTCCTCGGCCTTCATGTCTTCCAAACGCGCGAGGACGGTTTTGAGCATCTCCTTGGCAGTCGGATGCCGGGAGACGGTTTCGGGCTTACGACGCGATTCCCGAGAGAGTGCAGATGTGCTCAGGGTTTTTGGTCCTTTCGATGCGTTGCACCCGCCCCGATCCTAACCGGGGTCCAATTAAACATAGTCACCTCGTCCGCTTCTTTCTACCCCGGCGGCGAACGGACTTCGCCGCCGATTTGGGCTTGCTGGCTCTGTTTCCACGCTTGTTTTCACGTCTGCTGCGGTTCCCTGCTCGCTTCGGCTTGCGCGAAGACGCGCCACGAGCACCGGCCGACGTCCGTTGTCCGCCACGCAATGCTCGTAACGCAGTCGAAGACAAAGGTGATTTGAGGCCGTGCAAAAAAGCCCAGACCGGGGCTTTTCGATCGGGCAATGTGGAGGCGGCGTATTCGGGAATGCGGACCCGGGCGAGTGCATTTCCGGCCGCGCTGGCGGCAGCGTAGAGACTCGGGCCCAGCCGGTCGATGACGACGATAGGCACCAGTTCTGCAATTTTGCGCCACTTCTGCCAGCGATGAAAACTCCGCAAGTTGTCGGCGCCCATGACCCAGACGAATCGGACACCAGGGCAGCGTTTCACCAACCAGGATATCGTATCGTAGGTGTATCTCGTCTTAATGACAGCTTCGAGACCCGTAACGTCGATGCGGGGATGACGCGTGAGGGCGCGCGCCGCGGCGATTCGGGCCGGCAGCGGTGCCAGGCCGCGCGTGTTCTTGAGGGGATTTCCGGGCGTAACGAGCCACCAGACGCGGTCGAGCTTGAGGCGTTTCAAGGCAAGAAGCGCTGCGCCGAGATGAGCCTGGTGCGGCGGGTCGAAAGTTCCACCAAACAGGCCGATCCTCATGCCGGGCGCATGCGGAGGCAGTAAGCGCTCGGACATGTCGCGATTCTTCACCGTCACGGCCGCGTCTGACCGTTTCCGTGGATACGATATTTGAATGTCGTGAGTTGATCGACGCCGACGGGGCCACGCGCATGCAGCCGTCCGGTGGCGATACCGATCTCGGCGCCGAAGCCAAATTCCCCGCCATCGGCAAATTGCGTCGACGCGTTGTGCAGGACAATGGCCGAGTCGACTTCGCGCAGGAACTTTTCCGCGGTCGCCTGATCCTCGGTAATGATCGCGTCCGTGTGATGCGAGCCGTGCCGTTCGATATGGTCGATCGCGGCCTCGACATTGTCGACGACTTTGACGGCAATTATGGCGTCGAGATACTCGGTACTCCAATCTTCTTCGACTGCCGGTTTGACCCGTTTGTCGACGGCCAGTGTCGCCTTGTCGCCGCGGATTTCGCAGCCGGCCGCGATGAGCATTTCAATGAGCGGCTTGAGCAGGCTGCCGGCGCCGGCGCGGTCGACCAGCAGCGTTTCGGCGGCACCGCAGACGCCGGTACGCCGCATTTTCGCATTGAGCACGATTTTCCTGGCCATATCGAGCGAAGCCGCCTTGTCGACGTAGACGTGGCAGACGCCTTCGAGGTGCGCGAATACCGGCACGCGTGCTTCCGCCTGCACCCTCGCCACGAGACTTTTGCCGCCCCGCGGCACGATCACGTCGATATTGCCGTCGAGCCCGGACAGCATGAGACCCACCGCCGCGCGGTCTCGAGTCGGTACAAGCTGGATCGCAGCCTCAGGCAGGTTGGCCGCGCGCAGGCCTTCAGTCAGCGCTGTCAGGATTGCCCGGCTCGAACGCATGCTGTCCGAGCCGCCGCGCAGGATCGCCGCATTGCCGGATTTCAGGCAGAGGACTCCCGCGTCGGCTGTCACATTGGGCCGGCTCTCATAGATGATGCCGATGACACCTAGCGGCACACGCACCCGCTCGATCCGCATGCCGTTTGGCCGGCTCCAGGATTCCATAACCGTACCTATGGGATCCTTGAGGCCCCGCACGGCGTCGATGCCGGCTGCAATAGCCTCAACGCGCGCGGGATCGAGAGCCAGGCGATCGAGAAAGGCGCCCGTGACCCCGGCAGCGCGCGCTTCCGCCACGTCTTCGGCATTGGCCGCCAGAATAAGAGATGTTTGGGCCCGAACGGCCGCCGCCATGGCTCCAAGGGCGCGATTTTTCTGGTCCGCCGGTGCAAGCGCCAGCGCCCGCGCAGCCGCACGGGCACGCCGGCCGATTTCGCCCAAAGCGGCGGCAATATCGCTTGATCCCTCGATGCTCTTGAGCGGCGCACTCATTCTCGCAAAAAGCCCATGAAAACCCTTGTCCTAGGGGCACTTCCTATCACGTCAGGTGTCGGCCCGCGAGGTCAGCCGGCTGCGCGCATGGCAGGTTCGACCCTGGGGATAACGTGGACAACCAGTGGTGCCATGCAACGGTTTTATTATGTGCACATTGCAGTGGCAGGGTGCGGCATTCCAGGAGGTAGTCATGGCGTACAGTTCAGGCCGTCTTCCCAGCCGGTTTCCTGTCGGCACCAAGTTCGTGATCGAGGGAAAGCGTCGCGGGGAAGGTCAGGTGCAAGTGTTCAGCCGGCATCTGGAATTTCCCGACGGCACGTTCCTGCCGTTGCCGGCCCGGCCGGCAAAGCAAAAAGCAGTCACATCCGGGCGGCGCCGGAGGCGATCGCGTTCACGGGCCCATTGACCCCAGCCAGATCGGCCAATGGCCTAGGTGTGTCGGGTCGGCCCGGCCACTGGCGGATGGGCGCCGGTGCCCTTGCGAATGGCACTAGGCCAGCGACCTAGCCTTGGACGCGAAAACCCCAGCCACCGGTGGGCTGGGGCTGACGGGCGATCGGTCAATCGCCTTTTTCACGTGTGTCTGAGCAGGTAACGCGCTGCGGCGCGGCCTGGTTCCTTGGCGTGCGCTATTCGCCTCCGAGAACCAGGTCGTCGCGGTGGATCATTTCGGTCCGGCCCGTGTAGCCAAGGATCAGAAGCACGTCGGCTGACGAGCGCCCTTTGATCTTTTCGGCGTCGTCGGCGTCGTAGGCGACGAGCCCGCGGCCGACCTCGTGCCCATCCGGCCCCCGGACAACGACCGCATCACCGCGCCCAAAGCCGCCCTCCACCTTGATCACGCCCGCCGGCAGCAGGCTCTTTCCGCTTCGCAGCGCGCGCACGGCGCCCGCATCGATCATCAGCGCACCGCGCGGCTCGAGCGATCCCGCAATCCATTTCTTGCGCGCGGTTACCGGGTTTGCCGGTGTCAGGAACCATGTGCACGCAGCTCCATTCGCAATCGTCTGCATGGGATGCAGCACGCGGCCGGATGCGATCACCATGTGCGTGCCGGCAGTAGTGGCAATCTTGCCGGCCTCGATTTTGGTCAGCATCCCGCCGCGCGCGAGGTCCGAGCCGGATGCGCCGGCCATCGCTTCGATGTCGGGCGTGATGCGTGCAACGATGGGCACCAGCTTGGCACCGTTCCCTGCAATTGGCGGCCGGTCATAAAGGCCATCGACGTCTGAAAGCAGCACGAGCAGATCGGCGCTCATCATGGTGGCGACGCGGGCAGCGAGTCGGTCGTTATCGCCGTACCTGATCTCGGTCGTCGCCACGGTGTCGTTCTCGTTGATCACCGGCACGCTGTGCCATTCGAGCAGTTTCGCGATCGTCGAACGCGCGTTGAGGTAACGACGCCGCTCTTCCGTGTCGCCGAGCGTGACCAACACCTGGCCGGCGGTTAGCGAGTGGGCGCCAAGCGCCTCGGACCATGCCCGTGCAAGCGCAATCTGTCCGACGGCGGCCGCGGCCTGGCTGTCCTCGAGCTTGAGCGCGCCTTGCGGCAATTTCAAAACGGCACGGCCGAGCGCAATGGCACCGGATGAGACCACAAGCACATCGCATTTCTGGCGGTGCAGGCCAGCGATGTCGGCGGCGAGCGACGCAAGCCAATTGCGCTTGAGCCCGCCGGCGGAGGAATCCACCAGCAACGAAGAGCCGACCTTCACCACGATGCGGCGGAAGTCCTTGAGCAGCGGCGTTTTCGACATGGCTCCGGCAACAGCGTAACTAAGCGCGCCGGTTGTCTAGCACGTCGAAAATAGCCCGTCAGGGTCGACTCGTTGCCGGATCAATCGAATCCGGCAGCCTTATGCTTTCCCGGTTAATGCCAGTTTCACCCGTTCGGGCGTGAACGGAACGGTCCGCAGGCGTGTGCCAGTGGCATTGTAGACGGCATTGGCGAGGGCCGCGCCCACAGTCGTACACGCTGCCTCGCCGGCACCCACCGGCTTTTCCGTCGGCCGGTCAATGAGCTCGATGTCGATCTTCGGCACGCCGGAAAACCGCAGGATCGGATAGCTCGCCCAGTCGACGTTGAGGACGCGGGCGCGATCGAACATCACTTCTTCCATGAGGACGCGGCTGATCGTCTGCAGGATGCTGCCCTCGACCTGGGCACGCACGCCGTCGGGGTTGATGATCTGCCCGCAGTCATGCGCACACGCTACGCGCTCGACCGTGATGCGTCCGCTTGCGCGCTCGACGGCGACTTCCATGCCCATGCCGACATAGGCTTCGCTATGCTTGTAGTGGACAAAGGAAATACCGCGTCCGCGGGCAACCGCCGCGTTCGTACTCGCGAGTTGGTATGGCTGCGACTGCCATTTCATCATTGACGCCGTGCGCTTGAGAACCTCGATTGCACGCGGGTCCTTCAAGCCGCGCATGCGGAAATCGACCGGATCGACCCCGGCCGCTGCCGCCAGCTCGTCGACGAAACTTTCAACGGCGAAGCAATTTGCCGGTTTGCCGGGCGAGCGGATCGGCGCCGGACGCAATGGTGCGTCCTTAAGCCAATGCGCAATCACCTGGATGCTCTCGGCGGAGTAGGGCGGGTCGCCGTTCTGTGAAATCAGGCCGGTGTTCAGTCCCGGCACATGTTCGAGACCGGCTGCCTCGGGCGCCAGCAGCGGAATATTCGGCAAGCCGCGCGTCGTCTTCGGAATCCACAATTCGGTGCGCCAGTCCAGAATGCGGCCATCGGCCGAGACCGCGCCCGAAATGCCGATCAGCTGCGGCGGGCCTTTCGGATCCCAGCCGAGCTCGTCCTCGCGCGTCCATTGCACCCGCACCGGACGTCGGGTGGCACGCGACAGTATCGCTGCGTCAGCCGCGGCATCCTCGTGGCCGTTCATGCCGTAGCAGCCGGAGCCCTCAAGGTAGATCATCCGCACCTTTTCCTTGGGAAGTCCAAGGAATTTGGCAAAAGTCGTCTGATTACCGTGGGTCCCCTGCGAGGCGGTCCAGACCGTCGCAGAATCATTGCTCACGTCGGCAACGGCGCAGGACGGGCCGATCGATGCGTGGCTTTGCATCGGCCAGTAATAAGTCGCGGTGAGGGCTTTTGCGCCGGCGGGCCGCTGTGCGGCAGGGCTTCCCTTGTTGACCAAGGTCTCATCGACAATGCCGGGCTCGTTTCGCAGCGTTTCGACGAGGACGCTCTGCGACGGCAGGCCGGTTCCCTCGCTCCACTGCGCGCGCAATGCGCGCGACGCGCGCACCGCATTCCATTCTTCGTCGGCGACGACCGCGAGCAGGTCTTTCACCCGCACGACTTTTGCGCCGTGGATATCCTTGATCGAGGCTTCGTCAACGGACACAAGTTTGGCGCCGACGGCCCCGGGCCTGATCACGCGCGCGTGCAGCATGTTCGGCACCGCGAGGTCGTGCACATAGATATAGGTACCGAAACATTTTGACGGGACATCGGGGCGCCGCAGCGATTTTCCGACGATCGTATAGCGCGCAGGATCCTTCAGCGGCGCTTTGGGATCGAGCTTGAGATCAAACTGCTTGCCGGCGATCAGGTCGGCAAAGGAAACTCCGCTGCCGCCGGATTTCGGCCGCACCATTCCGCCGGCCGTTTCGAGGTCTTCAGCCTTGGCGTTGAGCCGCTGCGCGGCCAACTCGACGAGTGCTTTGCGTGCGGTCGCCGCCGCCTGCCGGATCTGCACGCCACCGCGCTGAATGCCGTTTGAACCGGACGTGCGGCCCTGGTCGGGCGTCAGCGCCGTGTCGCCTTCAATAAACGTGATCTTGTCGACATCGATGCCGAGCTCTTCGGCAGCGATTTGCGGAATGGCGATACGCAGCCCTTGCCCCAGATCGACCTTGCCGCAGAACAGCGTCACAGTGCCGTCGCCGTTAACAGCCAGGAAGGCGTCGACTTCCTTGGAATCGAGAATTCGTTTTGCCACGGCGGCGCTTTGTGCGCGGCCGCGGGTGGGGAGTCCCGCGAGTGCGAAGCCGACGGTGATTGCTCCGCCTTTGAGGATGGCCCGGCGAGAGAAGTTGAGAGTTTTGACCGGTGCGTTCATGTCAGCCTCTCTGTCCGGTTGCCGACATGACCGCGCTCAGCACCCGCACGTGCGAGCCGCAACGGCACAGGTTGCCGTCGAGTGCCGAGCGGACGTCCGCCTCGCTCGGCTTCTTGTTGCTTTGCAGGAGCGCGGCAGCGCTCATGATCATTCCGTTTGTGCAGTAGCCGCATTGCGGGACCTGCTCATTGATGAAGGCGGTTTGCAGCGGATGCGGCTTTTCCGGCGTGCCGAGCCCTTCGAGCGTGACGACCGGCTTTCCTTGCGCGTCGGCGACCGTGATCTGGCAAGACCGGACCGCGGCGCCGTCGATCATGACGGTGCAGGCGCCGCACTGGCCAAGTCCGCAGCCGAACTTCGCGGCGGTCAGGCCGAGTTCACGCAGTACATAGAGAAGTGGTTTGTCGGCATCCGTCGTGTCGACGGTTTGCGCATTGCCGTTGATACGTAAACTGTAAGTCGCCATGTCGCCGCTCCGTTTGCCCCCGCGGACGCATTTAGTCGCCAGCTGTTACTATGGCTGAGCAGAGTAGAGCTGCCTAGGCGGGGGTAGGGCGGCGCATTCTCACAAAAAGTTGTGCTTTCATTGCATTTCTTGGCGGCGCGGCGCACGAGATCCGTACACGGAACAAGGGCAAATCGAATAGGTCCGTCGATAGCGGCCGTGGTACCATGACGCCGAGGGCGAAGCGATGCGGCTAGCGGTCTATGGTGCCGTGCTGGTGATTGCTCTTGGCAGCGTGTTGCTGGGGCTCGACCGGCTTCCGGCCCCGATGTCTCCCATGGTCGATACCGCGGCAGGCCTCGCCGCCGCGCCGGCTCCTGCATTGCAACCTGCCGCCGCACAACCTTCGCTTTCAGTCCCGAGTGCGACGATTGGCGCACCTATTGTTCCGCCGGCACTTGCCGCGCCTCCAAGTCCTGCCGCTCCCGCAACGGCGCGAGCTGCAACACAAGCGGCCGCGCCGGTGGCTGGCCCCGAACCGGAGGCGCGTTGCAATGTCGACGCTTGTACCGCTGCTTACCGTTCGTTTACTCCCTCCGACTGCACCTACCAGCCAACGAACGGGCCGCGGCGGCTCTGCACGAAGAAATAGACACTGCAGATGAACTTCGGCGGTTCCGTTCGGGACGCCTGGAACCCGCGCGCCGAGGCCGGCGTTTCGCTTGAGCACCTTACGTGGGCCAAGCAATGCAGTTTCTCGTCTACCTTACCGTTCTTATGGTTTCGGTCAGCACCGTGCTGCTCGAGATTCATTGGCTCACAACGCCGGCCCCGCAACCCAAGCCGGCGGTGCAGGTGTCCGCAGCGCCGCCACGTCCCAAAGTCGAGGGCCCGAATGCGGAGTTGAGCCCGGTTTACCCGAGAAAAGTGGAGCCTGTGCAGCCGCCGCCGACCCAATACAATGTCGGTCCGGCGACTACCGGCAACACGGCGGCGAAGGCCGAAACCACAGGCGCCGCAACACGCGTTGACGATCCAAGCAAAACGGCAGCGAAGACCGAAACGGTGCAGAAGCCGGTTTTCGAAACCACAGGCGTCGCGACACGCTCTGACGATTCAAGCAAGACCAAAAGTGTGGCAGTGCCGGACGCGCAGAACGCACAAGCATCCGCAGCGCAGAATAAGCCTGATGAGGTGGCGGCGTCGAACAACCGCTGTGACGTTCAAGCCTGCGGAAGTGCCTATAAATCGTTCCGTGCTGCGGACTGTACTTACCAGCCATTCGACGGCCCACGGCGCGTGTGTGGCAAGGCGCCTGAACAGCGTGCCGACCGCGAACAAAGAGATGAACCGCAACGTCGGTCCTGGAGCCGTCGCGAGGATTCGCGCGAAGTGGATCGAAGAACCCAGTGGCGGGTCTATGATGAGGATGACGACGACGCGGACGATGTGGTCCTGTTCCGCAGAAGCCACCGCTGGTAAGCGCAGTTTTTCTAGGGCGCGGACTCATAAGCGTGCAGCCATATCCGGATTGATGCCAGCTTGATGAAGGCGAGATAGTTGGCTGCAAGCTTGTCGTATCGAGTTGCGATGCGATCGCCGACGATCATCGGATGCGGGATACCTGCTCGATGGTACGTATCAGCGAAATTCACGCCGACGGCCGTGCTTCGAAGACGTATCTGGCCACACTCGGGAGACCCGACCTTGATCTTCTCCCACACGGAGTTGTCGGGTGCGCCTTTCTTGTAGATTACCGCCGCCATTCCCATGATGCGTTCCTCCGTTGTTAAACATCATCGCAACGTTCCTAGGCGTGTTGGTGGGGTCTCAGATGCTCTCGATGATGACGATCTCCAACTCGCCCGCGCTGTCCTTCTTGCGGTGTGCCGCGGCCTCAAGGTATTCGGGCGACTCGTGGCAGCCGACCGCCTTCTCGAAGCTCGGGAACTCGATGACGATGAAGCGGTGGAATTTTTCCGGACCCTCGAGGATCTTGAACTTGCCGCCGCGCGCCAGGAACTTGCCGCCGAATTTCCCGATGATCGGCGGCGCCAGATCGGCGTACTTCTGGTACTGCTCGGGATCGTTGACCTTCGAGCGCGCGACCCAATAGGCGACCATCTCATCCTCCATGCCAACCGTGAGCGCCCTCGCTAGACTAGGGCTAAAGCGCATTCTTGCTGCGAGGTTCGCAATTGTCTCGCGCGAACAGTTCGGCACATGCCAAACTGTTTTCGATTGATAGGCTTCCGGTATCAGCGATAGGGTTAAGAATGGTCGCGGCGGCAAATCTGGTGGAAGTGGCCGCTCTCGTGGGTGACACTGCGCGCGCGACGATGCTTAATGCCCTTATGGGCGGCCAGTCGCTGACGGCCACTGAGCTTGCTTACTGCGCCAATGTCTCTCGCGCGACGGCGAGCGGCCATCTGAGCAAGCTGGTTGCCGCGCGGCTTTTGACTGTCACTCGCGAGCGCCGCTTCAGCTATTATCGCATCGCATCCCCGCTGGTCGCGACAATGCTGGAGAGCATGAAGGTCGTTGCCGCCATAGAGGTGCCACCCCGCCGTCAGCCGCGGTCAGCAAACGACGATGCGCTCCGTTTTGCCCGAAGTTGCTACGATCACCTGGCTGGCCAGGCCGGAGTCGCTGTTACCGATGCCCTCGTGGCCATGGGGCACATCGTACTCACCGATGAAGGCGGTGAGGTCACGTCTTCGGGCGAGCATTTCCTTTCCGCGTTCGGCGTTGATCTGAGGCCGCGGACTCGGCGGATTTTCTGCCAGCCTTGTCTCGACTGGAGCGAGCGTCGCTATCACCTCAAGGGACTCGTCGGAGCTCGGATTCTGGATCGTCTATTGGAGCTCGGATGGCTCAAATGTGTGTCGGGCAGCCGTGCACTCCAACTAACGTCGGCTGGAAGGGCGGGCTTGTCCGAAATCTTCCAGATCGAGATCAACAACGAGGGTGTGCCAACCGGTCGATTATGCGACCCACGACGGCTGACAGCTTAGGCCGAGCGAAGCGTCATCTCACGCAAACCGCAGGTCGCCAGATCCGCGCCTGCAAAACCGAATTTATGAGTACACGCCCTAGTAAACTACCACCGACCTGATCGACTTGCCTTCGTGCATGAGGTCGAAGGCGTCATTGATTCTGTCGAGCGGCATCGTGTGGGTGATCAGATCGTCGATATTGATTTTTCCTTCCATGTACCAGTCGACGATCTTGGGCACGTCGGTGCGGCCACGCGCGCCGCCGAACGCTGTGCCGCGCCAGGCACGGCCGGTGACCAGCTGGAATGGACGGGTCGAGATTTCCTGACCGGCCCCGGCAACGCCGATGATGATGCTTTCGCCCCAGCCGCGGTGGCAGCATTCCAGCGCCTGCCGCATCGTCTGCACGTTGCCGATGCATTCGAATGAAAAATCCGCGCCGCCGCCGGTGAGATCAACGACAGCCTGCACGACCTTGTCGCGGCCGACCTCATCCGGATTAATGAAATGCGTCATGCCGAATTTCTCGGCCATCGCGCGCTTGGCGGGGTTGGTGTCGATGCCGATGGTTTTGTCGGCGCCGACCATGCGCGCGCCCTGGATGACGTTGAGCCCGATGCCGCCAAGGCCGAACACAGCGACATTTGCTCCCGGCCACACCTTCGCGGTGTTGATGACGGCGCCGACACCGGTCGTCACGCCGCAGCCGATGTAACAAATCTTGTCGAAGGACGCGTCCTCGCGGACCTTTGCCAGCGCGATCTCGGGCAGCACCGTGAAATTCGCGAAGGTCGAGCATCCCATGTAGTGAAAAACGGCATCGCCGTCGCAGCGGAAGCGGCTGGTGCCGTCCGGCATCAGGCCTTTGCCCTGCGTTGCGCGGATCGCGGTGCAGAGGTTTGACCGGCGCGACAGACACGTTTTGCATTGTCGGCATTCGGGCGTGTAGAGCGGAATGACGTGATCGCCGGCTTTCAGCGTCGTGACGCCGGCGCCGACCTCGCGCACGATGCCCGCGCCTTCATGACCGAGAATCGCCGGAAACAGACCTTCAGGATCGGCGCCGGACAGCGTGTAGGCGTCGGTGTGGCAGATGCCGGTCGCCTTGATTTCGACCAGCACCTCGCCCGCTTTCGGGCCTTCGATGTCGATGGTTTCGATGTCGAGTGGTGCGCCGGCCTTCCAGGCAACCGCGGCACGGGTTTTCATTCGCGCGTTCTCCCAAATTCCAATCTACACCGCTTCTTTTGCCTTGGATCTGTCGGTCGCATCACGTGCCTTGTCGATTATCTTCAGCAAAGCACGCAGTGCCTCCTGCACGCCGTCGCCCGATTGTGCGGACAACACGAGTGGCGTTTTCTTGCAGGCCTTCTTGAGCTTTCCGGCCTGTGCCTTGATCGCGTCCTTCGTCAGGGCATCCGACTTCGACAGCGCGACGATCTCCGGCTTGTCGGTGAGACCGTGGCCATAGGCTTCGAGCTCTCCGCGCACGATTTTGTACGCTTCGCCGGCGTCGTCGCTCGTTCCATCGATCAGGTGCAGCAATACGCGGCAGCGCTCGGTGTGGCCGAGGAAGCGATCGCCAAGCCCGGTGCCTTCATGCGCGCCCTCGATCAAGCCCGGCAGATCGGCGAGGACAAATTCCCGTCCATCGACTTCGACGACACCGAGCTGCGGATGCAATGTCGTAAAAGGGTAGTCGGCGATCTTCGGTTTGGCGGCGCTGACTGCAGCGAGGAACGTCGATTTTCCGGCATTGGGCAGGCCGATGAGTCCCGCATCGGCGATCAACTTGAGGCGCAACCGGATGGTGTGCTCTTCGCCCGGCTGTCCGGGATTGGCGTGGCGTGGCGCCCGGTTGGTTGACGACTTGAAATGCGCATTGCCGAAACCGCCATTGCCGCCTTCGGCAATCGTCACGCGCTGTCCGACTTCGGTCAGATCGGCGAGCAAGGTTTCACCATCCTCTTCGTAGACTTGCGTACCGACCGGCACTTTCAGCACGACGTCCTTGCCGTTCGCGCCGGCCCGGTCCTTGCCCATGCCATTGCCGCCGCGCTGCGCCTTGAAATGCTGCTGATAGCGGTAGTCGATCAGTGTATTGAGGCCGGTAACGGCCTCGACGACGACGTCACCGCCTGTGCCGCCATCGCCGCCATTGGGCCCACCGAACTCGATAAACTTCTCGCGCCGGAACGACACGCAGCCGTTTCCGCCTGCGCCGGACGCGATATAGACCTTGGCCTCGTCGAGAAATTTCATGGTCGCGATATAGCGCGTCGCGGGGCGTTTCGCACCTAGCGTGGGGGCAGGAAATGCGTCGTGCCGTCTTGCTTGATCCGGTCCAAAAGGTCGACTTCCCAGGACAGGTAGGCATTCATGGCCGCCTCGTGGTCGTTCGGCCGCTCATAGGGCTTGAGCCATACATCGATCGGGTCGTCGGCCATTTTTTCGGCCGTGGAGAGCGGGAAGCCGGCGGCGCCCCAGGCCGCGTTGCCACCCTTGAGCCAATGCACGGGCGATGGCGTGAGTGTACGAGTCTCTGCAACCGCAAGGGCGGCCAGCACACCGTCTTCGGACGTGAGGATGATGGCCTGCCGCTGCGGGATTTTCGGCAGCGCCTTGTCGAGACGGCCGCGGATGGCGAACCACGCGCCGGGGATGTGGCCGCGGCGGTAGTGCGGACTGGTGGAGAGGTCGATCACCGAGACGTTGTCGATCTCGAGCACCTTCGAGGGCTCGACTGCTGCATCTGAAGGAATTGAGCCGAGGATGGGAGCGGGTGTGTCGGTTTCACGACCCGCCTCCGGCAACACGTAGACGTCCTGCCAGCCCATTTGCTTGAGCCACGACGCCGTCATCAATGCACGCGCCTCTTTGTCGTCACTGAGCACAATGCGTGCGCCGAGCACGCCAGCGTAAATGTCAGTGGCCTGCACGAGCTGGCCGCCCGGCGATGAAATTGCGCCGGGATAGTGGCCCGCTTTGTATTCGGCCGGATCACGTACATCGAAGACGTAAGTCGTGCGCGCCGCGTCTTTCCGCCATCGCTCGACGGTAGCGCGATCGACGCGCGTGACGCCGAGCCTGCGTGCAACCTTTTCCGAGGCGTCCCTGGCCCAGGCGATGCTCGCGCCCGACACGGCCGGTGCGCGGTCGGATTTTCCCGTCGCGCAAGCGAGTCCGGCGAGGTGCCAGCCCATGGTGCCGTTGCGGAGCGCGACGACTTTATTCGGTACGCCGGCATTGATCAGGGACTGGGCGCCGATGATGCTGCGGGTCCGTCCGGCGCAGTTGACGACGATCGTCGTGTCAGGGGAGGGGACGATATCGCGGACCTTCAGCACCAGCTCGGCTCCCGGCACGTTGATGCCGGTCGGAATCGAAATGCGCGAATATTCGTCGAACGGCCGGCTGTCGAGCACCTTCAGGTCGACGCCGCTGCGCATCATGGCATCAAGCTCGGTCGCGCTTACGCTGGGCGTTTCGCTGTCGTGCTCGACGAATTCGCCGAATGCCTTGCTGGGAACGTGCACGCCTGAAAACGTCACAAAGCCGGCTTTCTCCCAGGCCCCTATGCCGCCGTCGAGATAAAAGAGATCCGTGTATCCGGCGTCGGCAAGAATGGCCGCGGCGCGTCCCGCAACACCGTCATTGTCGTCGCACAGGACAATACGGGTCGACTTGCGCGGCACCAGTTGCGCGAAACGCAATTCCAGCCGGCTGAGCGGCACATTGCGCGCCCACAAGAGGTGATTTTGCGAAAAGATGAGTTCCTCGCGCACGTCGACAAGCGCCAGCTCTTTGCCGTCGCCGAGCATCGCTTTTACGGCGACAGCAGAGACAGGACGTGGCGTCACTTTGGCGGCGGGTGCGTGCAGATTCACGTCGCACGCTGCGCGTACATTTTCTCGACCTCGCCGGTCTTCAGGTCGACTCTGATGCGATCGATCTTGTCGAGATTTGTTCCCGTCACGCGCACGAAACGCGCGTAGTCGGGATAGTCAATGGAATGGATGGTGCCATCTTGATAGATGCCGGCTTGACCGGGCATCAGCCGGTATTTTTTCGCTGGTTTGAGCTTTGCGTGCGTGGGGTCCTTGCCGTCATCCTCGCGCGTCCACTCGATCATGTCAGTGTATTTGCTGGCCTGACCGTAGATCGCCCATGAGTCGCCGTGGTCGTGCGGCGGGGATACGCGCGCCTTGTCGTTGATGTGCGCAAGAATTTGAAAGCCGAGTTTCGGGTCTTCGTAGAGGACTTTCAGCCCGCGTGGCACGCCATCGCCGCAGTATTCCTCGACGAAATCCTTGTTGGCGAGCAGGCGTTCGAGATTTTGGCGGACCTGTTCGCGTCCCGCAGGGCCGGGATCGCGCGAAAGAGCGGAACGGCAATCGCTGATGAATTGGTCGAGGTCATAGGCCATAGCGTCCCTCCCGGGCTTGCAACGATATAGTCTTGCGCAAGTCGGAGCTGAAGGCCAGAAGGCCCTCCCTCAAGACGAGGGAGGGCGCGCCTGGGGCCTGTCCATGACCATCTGCATTAGGAAACGCGCTTCGCACGCCCCCAGGTCTTGAGCGCCGACCAGATGCGACGCTCAAGCCGGAACCGGTCGATCGGAGCCGACGATTTGATCGAGTTGATCCGGTAAAGACCGACGCCGGTCCACTGGAAGCCGCATTTCTCCAGCACCCGGCGAGATGCCGGGTTGGTGACGCGCGCGCCAGCCTGCACTGCGTCATGCGTGAGATCCGTGAACGCGTAGTCGATCAATGCATGCAGCGCCTCGGTGGCGTAGCCCTTGTTCCAGTAGGGGACGCCGAGCCAGTAGCCGATCTCCGGCGCGTCGTCCTCGCGGAACATAAGTCCGCACGCGCCGACGATCGTCCCGTCGCGCAGCGTGACCAGGTACGCCGCCTCGCCCTTCTTGCTCGCGCCCGCAATGAATTGTTCGGCATCCGCCAATTTGTATGGATACGGAATGCGCGCGGTGTTCTCCGCGATGCGGCGATCGTTGGCGAGCGCTGCGACCGCTTTAGCGTCCTCGAGGCGCGCTGCGCGCAAGGCTAGGCGCTTGGTCTCAAGGACGGGGATACTGGCTTCGCGATATCGTCCAGTCGGTATTTCTTCCAGCAGTGTCATGGCACGGGCTCCAGGTTAAAAAAGTTGAGAGGGGGAGCCGGTCACCCGTCTCCCCCTCTCAGAGCCCTTACGAGGCCCCGCCGGTTTGACTGGATGACCGGCGGACCTCGAATTTGTC
>Ga0111538_10001373_pt1 | contig 34117 bp, 26 predicted proteins | sample SoiMethybrSBSTD1_FD_79669 | JGI IMG/M metagenome (GOLD analysis project Ga0111538, IMG submission 79669) | Bulk soil microbial communities from a Populus tree surrounding site in Tennessee, USA - Soil MetaG P. TD hybrid SBSTD1 (version 2)... | ecosystem: Environmental > Terrestrial > Soil >...
CATGAGCGCCTGCGCCAGCTTGCCCATGGCGATCTTCCCGTTCGGCAGCAGCACCACGCACTTCATCTTCGCCCGCGCCGCGTAAGCCGCCGCCGAAGCCGACGTGTTCCCCGTGCTGGCGCATATCACCACGTCCGCGCCCCGCTCCTTGGCTTTGCTGACCGCCAGCGTCATGCCGCGGTCCTTGAACGAACACGTGGGATTCAGCCCCTCGAACTTCAAATATAACTCGAACTTCCCACCGATCGCGTCCACGAAATTCGGCACGCGAATCAGCGGCGTATTGCCCTCGTTCAAAGTGATCACCGGCGTGTCGCTCGTCACGGGCAAGTGCTCGGCGTAGCGGTGAATCACGCCCTGCCAACGATCCGATTTCGTGGTGAATGCCGCGTCCGTCATGGTCAATCAAAACTCTCCACCCGCAGCATCACCGGCCGTTCCTTTACGACCGGCAACTTGCCAATCTTCTCCATCGCTTTTGCCATCGCCGCATTGCTCGCATCGTGAATCATCAAAATCAACGGCACGCTGTCACCCTCGTGCCCTTCGGGCTGGATGACGGACGAAATTCCAATTTTCGCTTTCGCAAAAATCGCCGCGATGCGCGCCAATGTTCCCGGCCGGTCAATTACGCTCAGACGCACGTAGTAACGGCAAATCACCTGGTCCAGCGGCAGCACTGCGCCCTGCCGTTCATGCGGCACGAACGCCGGAATTCGGCTCTTCGTCCCGTGCTTCAAATCCAATGCCGCATCCGCGAGGTCACTCAACACCGCGCTCGCGGTCGCGTCCTGGCCGGCGCCGCGCCCATAATAAAGCGTATCGCCCACCACATCGCCGCGCACGTAAACCGCGTTGAAAACGTGGTTCACGCTCGCCAGCACGTGCGTGTTAGGGATGAGCGTGGGATACACCGACACTTGAATTGGCGGGCACACGCGCCCATTCGGCCCGGAATCGTTTCGCTTCACGATGCCGAGCAGTTTGATCGTGTAGCCAAGCTGGCCGGCGAACTGGATATCGAGCGCGGTGATTCCGCGAATGCCTTCGACGTAAATTTCCTTTGGGTTGACCCAAAAACCGTGCGCGAGCGAGGCGAGGATGCCGATCTTGTGCATCGCGTCGTAGCCATTAATGTCGAGCGACGGCTCCGCTTCGGCGTAACCGAGCCGCTGTGCGTCCGCGAGAATCTGCGGCAGGTCCACCCCCTCGAGCTTCATGCGCGTGAGAATGTAATTGCACGTGCCGTTGACGATCCCGTAAAGCCGCGTGATACGGTTGCCGATCAACCCTTCGCGCAGCACTTTGATGATCGGGATGCCCCCGGCGACGCTCGCCTCGTAATAAAGATTCGTGCCGGTCTTTTGCGCCGCCGCAAAAAGTTCTTCGCCGTGGGCCGACAACAACGCCTTGTTAGCGGTGACTACGGGTTTGCCGAGCTTGAGCGCCTGCAGCACCACCTCGCGCGCCGTCGTTGTTCCGCCCATCAACTCCACGATTAGGTTGATATCCGGATGCGACACCACGCTCTGCCAGTCCGCCGTGAGGATGGTCTTGGGAATCTTGACCGCGCGCTTCTTGTTCACGTCCCGCACGGCCATGCGCGCGACGTTCAGCCAGATGCCCAGGCGCGAAGCCATCAGCTCCCCGTTGCGTTGGATGGCCTGGAAGACCCCCCCGCCAACGGTGCCGCCTCCGACAATCCCGAGGTTCACCTGCTGCATAGGAGCGAACAGCTTGCCGCCAAAAGCGCTCCAAAACAATTCTTTTCCGGAAGGGTACGCAGATGCGAGATGTTCCCAAACACAACCGCTTTGACGTCACCGCGTTTGCCACCTTGCAAGTGGGAATGGCCTACGCCGCCGCCTGGACTGACGAAGAGTGGGATGGCGGGAGGTGTTGGAGGACGGACCCTAAGAATTCCTCGGGGGTGAAAGGTTTGGTGATGCTCGCCACGGCGCCAAGTTTTACCGCGAGGGTCAGTGGGTCCATGATCGGCGCACGCGGCGCTCCGGACATCGCCAGGATGCGCGCGTTGGGGGAGCCGCGGCGGATTTCCATCATCGTTTCCAATCCGTCTTTTTCCGGCATGACCATGTCGACCACGATCATGTCGAACGATTGCTGGCGGCAGGCGCGTGTGCCTTCATCGCCGCTGGCCGCGGCGACAACGTCGTAGCCGGCCTGCGTTAACGTCCGAGTCAGAAGCGATCGCACCTCGCTCTCGTCGTCGATAATCAACACGCGTCTTTTCAAGCGGACCTTAAGGCTCCCTCTTATTATCGGCCAAAAGCGCAATTTCTTAATACTCGAATTCCCCCGTTAAAATCGCCGTTTTTATGCTTTCACGCTGCAACGCAGCAGGTTACAACCGTCCCTCGACGCTGCGGTTGGGCCGCAGCGCACAGGGAATGTTATGAAGAGGATTAGCACAATCATCGCGGGAGTGGCGCTGGCTGCCATCTCTGCCTCGGCACAGCAGAATTTCGAAACCGTTCAAATCAAGAGCACGCACGTCGCCGGAAACGTCCACATGCTCGAAGGCCAGGGCGGCAACATCGGCGTCTCAACTGGCCCCGATGGCTTGCTTATCGTGGACGATCAGTTTGCGCCGCTCGCGCAAAAAATCGACGAAGCCCTCGGCAAACTCGAAGCGGGCGGGCCGCTCAAGTTTGTCCTGAATACGCACTGGCACGGTGATCACAGCGGGGGCAACGCGTTCTTCGGGCGCAAGGCCAGCATCGTTGCGCATACGAACGTCCGCAAACGGCTTGCCGAAAAGTCCGACACGCCGAAAGAAGCGCTGCCGGTGATCACGCAGGACAACGGCTTGAGCGTCCACTTCAACGGCGAAGAAATCCGCATGATTCCTTTGGGCCCGGGCCACACCGACGGCGATTCGATCATTCACTTTACGAAGTCCGGCGTGGTGCACATGGGCGACCAGTTTTTTAATGGTCGATTCCCGTTCATCGACCTGGGCAGCGGCGGCTCGGTTGAAGGTTACATCAAGAACGTTGAAAAAATCCTGGAGCACGCGACCGACGAGATGAAGATCATTCCCGGCCACGGACCCCTGGGCACGAAGAAGGACCTCAAGGCGTTCCACGATATGCTGGTCGAAACAACGGGCGTCATTCGCAAAGCGATCTCGGAAGGAAAATCGCTCGAACAGGTGAAGGCCGCGGGACTGCCCGAGAAATACAAAGAGTGGGGCACAGGGTTCATCAACCACGCGCGATACATCGAGATCGTTTACAACAATCTGAAGTCAAAGTAGTTATTGCAGTTTGTCGGTCGCGCTCGATACTTTGAGAACTTCGCCAGCCGTGACAACATCGTGTTCCCGCAGGCTCGCCTCGAGTTCCTCGACCGACCGCGTTAACTGGCGACGATACGCCGCAAGCGTTGGCCCGCTTAACCTGGCCCCTTCCCTCAAATCTGGCTTCGGAACTTCGGCCACGGCAGGCGCCGTCTTCGGCTCGCCGGAAGAAAAGCGCACGACGAACGCAACAATAATGGCCGCTGCCGCGACAGCGCCTGCTCCTTGTAGCAGCCGACGTAAGGAGGCTCCAATTTCTATTCCACAACACGAACCCTCATCGGCTCGGGTGATTGCATCTTTGAGACGAGCGTTCAATCGCATGGGCGCCTCGACCTCGGGCAGTTCAGCCGCGCGTTCGCGATGCGCGCTGCAAACTCGCCTCAGTTCGTCCGCATAGGCCGCGCACTCCGCGCACTCCGCAATGTGCTGCCTCAATTCACTGCCGAGTTCGCCCTCGACAAGCGAGAACGCGACCCGCTCTCTATATTTCTGGCACGGTTTCATAATCAAAACTCCAGTCGCCTCAGTCGGTGCATGTTGCGCAGGTTTTCCAGCCCGCGGAACAGTGTCGATTTAACGGTACCGAGCGGACATTGGAGAGCCGCGGCAATCTCTTCCAGAGAGTTCTCGACGTAAAAACGCAGATATACGACCTGCCGCTGCTTATATGGAAGATGATCGAGACAACTCTGCAGCCAGAGATCACGATCAAGGATCTCGGTCTTGGCCGCGGGCGTAGGCCGCTCATCCACCACGTGCCGAAACACCTCATCGTCCACAGCGGTTGGCCGCTTGCGCCGCATGATCTTGTGATACCGGTGCAGCATGATGCTGCAAAACCAGGTGAACAGCCGGCAACGGCCATTGAACCGATGCAACGATTTCCATGCCTGGATCAACGTTTCCTGCACGAGATCTTCTGCCAGCGTCTGGTCTCCGCAGAGGGTAACGGCCTGGCGGAAAAGCCGGTCCTCGTACGGCCGGCACAATTCGCAGAACGCGTCGGCGTCGCGCGCTTGCGCGCGCGCCAACACGTCCGGCGAGTCTGTCAGTTCCACAAAGGTCGCGCCGAGACTTTGCACGCTACGGAATTTTCTGGCCCGCGTCTTTGCCGTCCACGCGCACCGCGGGACCCGGCTTTTCGATCAGGATCAGCTTTTCCACATGTTCCCCGCAATTGAGTTTGGATTCCAGTTCGAAGCCGCGGTCCACGCCATCGAGCACGAACCGGCGAAGCGTGAACGGCCCGTTGCCAAACGGATCAGCAATGGCATTGAACGCATCCGGACCCTGCAACTTGTAAACAAGGGCAGCTTGAAACATTGCAAGTTTGGCCTGAATCGCAAACTCCCGTGTCATCGCTTTGCCAATGCCCGGAAAGTAATTCCTCGCCAGAACGTTTGAGTTTGTCCGCACGTTTTCCTCGAACGCCGCGTAGCGGCCCTGGTATTCCTGCAAGGGCAGACCCGTGATCTGGGTGAGTTCGTAATATAACCCGTCCAGTTGACGGACGTAATTGATCAAGCCTGCCGCAGAACCATCAGTGGCGTTGATCCATTCATTAACCATTCGGTCGGCATTCTCGTCCGACTCCGCAAAATTATTTTTCCACAGCTCCCGCACCCTGGTGTGAAGCCGCCGTTCGTTGCCGGCGGACTCGGCCTCTGCCTCCGTGATCCTGGCAAGCAACCAGTCGTAAAAGGTCGACTTTTCGCTCGCCATACTTTGCGCTATGGAACCCCGAGGCGGTCCGGAATTCAGTCTGACCGCAAACTGTTGCAGCGTCTCGCGAGGGAACTGATAAAAGTTCTCCGCGATAAAGGAGCTCACTATATTCTCGATAGCGATTTGGACGAGGACCGAAATCATCGTGCCGTCTGTTGAAATGTTGCGAGCCATCGCGAAGGTGGCCAGCAACTCCTCGCGCGCTGCCTCCTGATTGCCCGCTGCAAGATGCATGCGTGCGCGAAGACAAGCCACATGAGCCACTGACTTAAACCGCGCCAGCGCGGGCAGCAGCGTGGCCGGGCCATCGCTCATATCGATTCCCCAGTCGCACGGCACTTGCGAGGCCGCCGCGCGCCGTAACATCTTGAGCACATTGCGATAGCTGGTCACCAGGCTGGTCGCCCGCTCGTCGAGTGCCTTTGTGCGCCACTCCGTTTCAAATAGATGCTTGTGGTCCTTGTCCGAAAGCTGCGGCACCAGCAGCAACCCCTGATGGTAGAGCAGCGCTGGATTGATGTCCGTACGGAACCGCTCCGCGGCGCTCAAGGCGACCGTGTATCCCAGGAGAACGGTAAGAATGACTTGCTTCATTGTTCATTAATCCCTCAAGGGGCGGGAAAGGTTCACAATCTTTAGCTTTCCATCTGCGTAGAATCCCTACGTTGCCATGCGCAGGGAGGGCGGCAGCTTTAACGGAATGGAGGCAAATGCCATTATCCTGCTGGTGGAGGATTCCGAAGACGATTTCCTCTTGTTTGAACGTGCGCTGCGAGCCACCGAATTGCCCTTCGAGGCCAGGAATGTTGGGACCTGCGCCGAAGGCCGCGACTACCTTCTGGGCGCCGGGCGTTTCGCCGATCGGGCCGTGTTCCCGTTTCCGAAACTTATTATAGCCGACAATTGCGGGGCGCCCTTTGACACTTCGGAGTTTCTGCGCTGGCTGCGCGGGCATCCGGGGTGCAGAGTGATTCCCATCGTGATGCTCAGCGGTTCGCGCGATCCGAAATTGATCGAAGCAGCCTACGAACTCGGTGTTCATTCGTTCTTTGAAAAACCCGCTGGGAACGGCCAACTCCAGGCCCTGCTCAAAATGATCCTCGAATACTGGGCGGCAGCGCTCGTGCCGGAGGCGGTGCAGGAATGCAAAACGGACGAAGAGCGCGACCAGGTACCCATGGGGTAAATACCCCAATCTGCGCTCATTGCTTTGTAGGACTGTCTGTGACTAGAACACCTCGGGTCTTGCAGGAACGGGTTCCTGCAGGAGAATGGCGGCAGGCCCACGTCTGCCGCCTTTCTTTTGCCTCTTTGCGGCTTCCGTCCGCTCATCTAAGATCGCGGCTTCGATGAGCTTCGCCCACGAATTCAGCAGCCTGCGAGTGCAGTCGCTGGTCGAGCAGTCCGCTCAGGCCACTGCCGGCGTTGTAGCCCAGAGCCTGCAGACGCGCCGCTCCACACTGTCGGATTTTGCCTGCCTCATCTCTCCGGCAGCCTCGGATCATCTGGAAAGTCTTAGCCTGAAATCGTCGCTGCTGACCCGACAACGATTCGGCAAAGTGATTCGGCTCTTCGCGCCACTCTACGTCTCCAACGAGTGCATTAATAATTGCCGGTACTGCGGGTTCTCGCGCGACAATGCGATTCTGCGGGTGACATTGTCGGTCGATGAGGTTGTGCGCGAGGCGCGCGCGCTCAAAACGCAAGGCTTCCGCAATCTGCTGCTCGTTGCGGGCGAGCATCCGAAATTTGTTTCCTCCGATTATTTGCGCGACTGCGTCGCCGCGCTGCACTCCGAAGTGCCGTCGATTTCGTTGGAAGTCGGGCCGATGGAGATGGCTTCGTACCGACCCCTCGTTGAGGCAGGCGCCGAAGGCCTGGTCGTGTACCAGGAAACGTACGATCGCGCGACCTACGCGGCGATGCACACCGCGGGGCCGAAGCGCAATTTCGATTGGCGGTTGGAAACTCCCGAGCGCGCTTACGCGGCGGGTTTCCGCCGGCTTGGGATCGGCGCGTTGTTCGGCTTGGCTGACTGGCGCTTTGAGGCGATCAGTCTCGCGGCGCATGCGGAATATCTTCTGCGCCATTGTTGGAAAGCACAACTAACCGTATCGCTGCCACGGCTGAGGCCGTGCGCCGGAGATTTTCAGCCGACGCATGAGATTTCGGATCGCGAACTCGTCCAACTGCTCTGTGCGCTGCGGCTCTTCCTTCCCGACGCCGGCATCGTGCTCTCGACGCGCGAACCGGCGCATCTGCGCAACGGTTTGATCCCGCTCGGCGTGACAATGATCAGTGCCGGGAGCCACACCGAGCCGGGCGGTTACACGGGCGCGGGTCGCGAGCACCTTCACGTGACCGAGCGCGGACGGATCGTCCCGTTGACGGAGAACGCGAGTGAATGGGCTATTGAGAATCGCCGCGCGACGGGGCAGTTCGACATCGCGGACGAGCGCTCCCCCGAGGAAGTGGCGGCCGCAGTCGCAAAGCTAGGCTTGGAACCGGTTTGGAAAGACTGGGACGCGGCGCTGGCCGCTTCGCCATGACGATGGGACACGTCATGGCCAACGGGCAATCCGTGGACGCGCAGCTGCCGTGCTCCCTTGAGGAATTTCTCGTGGCGAGAGGGCTTCTGCCGCGCAGCGTTGTGGTGGAGCACAATGGGGAGGCGGTTGCGCCCTCTCAATTCCGCGAACGCAGCGTGCGCGACGGAGACCGGTTGGAGATTGTGAAGATCGTGGCCGGAGGTTAAGGCGCTTCGTACTTTTACAGGGGCCTGCGGGAGTAATTGGCCTGATTGTTCCAGCGGGCGGCCAGCCCTATTCTGCCAGCATGGGCCGTACCTTTGCGCCATTAGAACCTCCGGACACGCATCATTTGAATGCGGCCGAAGGCTGGCTTGGTTTAGGCGCACTGGCCGAGGCGCACGGCGAGTTGCTCCAGATCAGTCTCCAGGCCCGCTTTCACCCTGAGGTGCTGAAGGTCCGCTGGGACGTCTATGCGCGAACCGGGCACTGGGAATTCGCGCATACGATCGCGCAGGGCCTGATTGCTTTCCTGCCAGACGATCCGGTCGGATACATTCACCGTTCGGTTGCGCTGCACGAATTGAAGCGCACGCCCGAGGCGTGGAACAACCTGCTGCCGGCGGCACTGAGATTTCCGAGAAACCCGATTATCGCGCTGCACCTCGCGCGCTACGCCTGCCAGCTTGGCCGGCTGGACGAAGCCAAAGCGTGGATGAAAAAGGCTGTGAGCGTGGACGACGCGGGAGTGTTGATGAGCAGCGCGCTCAAAGATCCCGAACTGGCCCCGCTGTGGCCCTACTACAGCAAGCTCAGCGTAGCTGCCAAATAATTGTTGCGATCGCAACAATTATTTGAAGACCCATTTGATCAGGAGCTAATTGCGGTGACGCAGCGAGCGCAGATCGTCGGGTGCTCGGCGCGCGCGCCCACGTCGGTTTCCCAATGCCAGCAGCGTTCGCATTTTTGGCCATTCGCCCGTGAGACGACGGCTTCGGGTTGCTGGACAGGCCCTGTCGTGACCTCCAATTGAGAAACGTTGAGTAACTCGCGAAGTGTTTCGTGATGGGACGTGAGCCTTTCGGCGGTTTCGAGAGCGACCTTGAGGGTCAGTTTGGCTTCGAGAGCTTTGCCAATCGTTTTTGCCTGGCGGGCCTTCTCCAACTCCGGAAGCACGTCGTCACGCAGCGTCAGCAATTCTTTCCAGAGCGTGTCCTCGTCGGGCGCGAGCGGGAATTTTCCGGGCTGCCACTCACTCAAGTGCACTGAATCAGGCTTGTCGCCGGGAATGAACTCCCACGCCTCATCAGTCGTGAAGACAAGGAGGGGCGCGAGCATTCGGCAGAGGCCGGTCACGAGTTGGTGAAGGGCGGTTTGCGTTGAACGGCGACGCGGAGAGTTCGCCGCGTCGGTGTAAAGGCGATCCTTCACGACATCGTGGTAGATGGCAGACAACTCCACGGCCGCGAACTGGCTCAAGCGTTGATAGGCGACGTGGAACTCGTAGCGATCGTACGCCGCGGCGACTTCCGCTTCGAGACGCGCAAATTCGGCGAGAATCCAGCGGTCGAGCAGCGTCAATTTTTCCGGCGCGACCGTGTCTTTGGATGGATCGAAGTCGTACAGGTTTGAGAGCTGATAACGCAACGCATTGCGGATAACGCGATATGTTTCCGAGACCTTGTTGATGCGTTCGTCACTGACGATGATGTCGTTGCGGAAATCCTGCGACGCAACCCAGAGACGCACGACGTCTGCGCCGTACTTTTTGATGTACGCTTCGGAGGTCTGGGGTTTGTCGTAGCCGCCCTGGCCTTGCTTGCTCTTGGAAATCTTTTCACGGTCTGCATCGACCATGAAGCCGTGTGTCAACACAGTGCGGTACGGAGGCATGCCATTGCCGGCGAGGGAGAGCAGCAACGAGGATTGAAACCAACCGCGGTGCTGATCGCTGCCCTCGAGGTACATGTCGGCCTGGCATTTGTGATTGCCGTGCAACTCCACGCGGCGCATGAGGACGGAGCGCGAGGAGGAACCGGAATCGATCCACACGTCGAGGGTGTCGTTCGACTTCGTCGCGCAGTCAGGGCCTTTCCAGTCCTTTGGCTTGACGGTGTTCCAGAGTTCAGCGCCTGACTTCTCGAACCAAACGTTGGAACCGCGTTGTTCGACCAGATCGGCCACATTGCGCACGATGGCCGCGTCAAGAATAGCCTCGCCCTTCGCGTCGTAAAATGCGGGAATGGGAACGCCCCACGTGCGCTGGCGCGAAATGCACCAGTCGGGTCGCGTTTTTACCGCGGCTTCGATGCGATTTTTGCCCCAATCAGGAATCCAATTCACCGAGTCGATGGCGGCGAGTGCCTTCTCGCGAAATCCGTTGTGGTCGATGTTGATGAACCACTGGTCCATCGCGCGAAAAATCACCGGGGTCTTGCTGCGCCAGCAAAAGGGGTAGCTGTGTGAATAGTCTTCGCGGTGCAGCAACGCCTTGCGCGCGCGCAACTCCTCCAGCACCACTTCGTTGGCTTCGCTCTTGCCGTGCTTCTCGAGGATGGATTTGCCGAGCATGTGCGCGGGCATTTGCTGGTCGATAGGCAAATCGTTCGTGTGGGTGAAGGCACCGTTGTCGTCCACGGGCGAGTAAATCGGCAGGCCATTTTGCCGGCCCAGGTTGTAGTCGTCGAGACCGTGACCGGGCGCGACGTGCACGAAGCCGGTGCCGGTCGTGTTTTCCACGAACGTGTCGCCCGCAAAGAATCGGCCCGTGCGATTGCAGAACGGATGCCGGAACTCTGCGCCGCCCAACTGGTCGCCCTGGATGCTGCGGACGATCTCGAAATTCTGCCAACCGCATTTCTGCACGACGGCGTCAAGCAGCATCGTGGAGACGATGTAGGCTTCGCCGCCGACGCGCACGAGCGAGTAGCTGAACGTGGAGTTGTAGGCGATAGCGAGATTGGCCGGAAGCGTCCACGGCGTCGTCGTCCAGATTACTGCGAACGTGTCCGGTTGATCCACCAGCGGAAATTTGACGTAGATGCTTTGGCTGATGTGGTCGTTGTATTCCACTTCCGCCTCGGCCAAAGCCGTGCGACACGGGATGCTCCAGTAAACCGGTTTTTTGCCACGATAAACGAACCCCTGTTCGACGATATCGGCGAACATGCGCAGTTCGTCGGCCTCGTATTCCTTGTTCAAGGTGAGGTACGGTTGCTCCCATTCGCCAAGCACGCCCAGGCGCTTGAACTGCCCGCGTTGGATATCGATGTACTTGCGCGCGTAAGCGTCGCAGGCTTTGCGGATGGCCACCGGGTCGCTCTCGGTCTGGCCGGCCTTGCGCATTTCCTGGCTGACCTTGAACTCGATAGGCAGGCCATGACAGTCCCAGCCGGGCACGTAGGGCGTACGGCGGCCACGCAGGGTGTGGTACTTGACGATGAAATCCTTGAGAATCTTGTTCAGCGCAGTGCCGATGTGAACATCGCCATTCGCGAAGGGGGGGCCGTCGTGCAGGATGAACGGGGCAGCCTTGGCGCGAGCGGCCTGGATGCGCTCATAAAGGCGGCCGCTCTCCCATTTTTGCAGGCGCTGGGGCTCGCGCGCGACGAGGTCCGCCTTCATGGGGAAGTCGGTGCGCGGCAGGTTCAGCGTATTCTTGTAATCAACGTTCACAAAGGCGTGAAAGAATAGGGTTGGGTTCGAGGGTTAGCAAGGCGGCCCCGGCACGGGCGATCGTGGGCAACGAAGACGGTATAGGGGCCTGGCTGGGGGCCGAGAGTCGGAAAGTGGGTCTGACGAAAATCGGCGTACGCCGATTTTGATTTGTCGTAAGTACTTGGTACGGCGTGGTCGAATCGGTTGAAAATCGGCGAGCTCGCCGATTTTGACGATTTTGGTTTGAGTTGCTTACAACAGCAGACTGAGGGGACAGAGAGATTACAGGACGCCAAATTGAACACCTTTTCGAACCAGTTTCGCTGGGTCGGGCGGGCAGCGCGCCGAGGAGAGCGCGACCCACTCCGCGCCTTGTCTTGCGGCGGCAAAACTGACGGGACCCTCGGGGTTTTTCATCAGAAACCATCAGTTTTGAAAAATGAAACACCCCCCCACCTTTTGTACGCAAAACGTGCTCATTTTGCCCCGGCGCGTGGGAGGGACATGCACGCTGGAAGCGTACGATATCCCGACCCGTCAGGACGCTACATATCCGTCTCATGGCACCTATTATACCATGGGTTTTTGCGGCAACTGCGTTGCGGCTAATATGAATGTGACAGGAGTGGACACCAGAGGACATGAGTGGACACCAGAGGACATTTTTTGTGAAAAAAGTGCTTGACCGATATTCGCGAAACCAAGGCACCGCCAGGAGGTGATCAAAAACCCGGCAAAGCGCTAAGCCGGCTACTTCCGATCTTCCGTTGTCAAAACCTGCCCGTCTGATTCTATGGAGCACCTTATGGATCACATCTGCCCACGCCACCGGTCCGGACTTTAACGCCTGTCCATGAGCAACGGTTCACAGACAGTGAGAGCATCACGCCAGGCGGTCCCGGCGATGAAGCGTCCGCTCTCCGTCACGTTGATTGCCTGGCTCTTTATTGTGGCTGGCTCCGTCGGGCTTGTGTATCACGCCGCCGAAATCAAGACCGCGCGCGCCGTTGAAGTTATCCCGATTTTGCTGATCCGCCTTCTTGCGATTGTTTGTGGCGTGTTCATGCTGCGTGGCCGAAACTGGGCGCGTTGGGTCCTCCTGGCCTGGATCGCGTACCACGTCGTCCTCAGCGCGTTTCATGCGCTCTTTGAATTTGCAGTGCATGCGTTGCTCTTTGCGGTCGTAGCCTGGGTTCTGCTGCGTCCGCGCGTCTCCGCGTATTTTTGCGCTCGCAGAAGACAACCCGCCGCCTGACGATTTTAGTCATTGGACAGATACATCCGGTCTTTGCCCTATTTGCGAGCGTGAGGGCGAGGTGCTTGGCTGAATGGGAGGTTGTTCCCCGAACGACAAACCAATTAACGAGCATTAATGGAAATCATGACCACACAAACTAAACCTCGCGATTCGAAAAAAACCCAAACCCCTACCAGCATCGTCTGGTTTGAAATCCCGGCGGACAACGTCGAGCGGGCGAAGAAATTCTACGGAGCTCTGTTCGGCTGGAAGATCGAAAAGTTTCCCGCGGCCGCCGTCGAGGATTACTGGCACATTGATACCGGCGGTGGTGAGGACACACCCGACGGCGCGCTCATGCAGCGCATGTACCCTCAGCAACCCATAACCAACTATGTCATCGTCCCGTCGGTAGACGAAGCCGCGGAGAAAGTCGAAAAGCTCGGCGGGAAAATCATGAAGCCCAAAACCGAAGTTCCCAGCATGGGTTGGTTTATCATTTGCCGTGACACCGAGAACAACGAATTCGCCCTTTGGGAACGGAACGAGGATTCGGAATAGGCATACCGATCGCTTCGACGTACTCATCTCACGCTTCCATGCCGACAGACGAAGAGGCGATTCGAGAATTGGTCGCTAAATGGATGGCGGCAACCAAGGCAGGCGATCTCGCGACGGTCCTCCGCTTGATGGCCGACGATGTGATTTTTATGGTGCCGGGCCGGGAGCCCTTTGGAAAGGAGGCCTTCGCGGCAAACAGCGCGGCGATGAAGGATGTTCGCATCGAAGGGACCAGCGATATCCAGGAACTGCGCGTTTTGGGCGATTGGGCGTGGATGCGTAACCGTCTCAGCGTGACGGTTACGCGGCCGCAAGGCAAACCAACGGTTCGCTCAGGCTACACGCTCACGATCCTCCGCAGGCAACCTGACGGCACGTGGGTAATTGCTCGCGACGCGAATCTGCTGGCATAGAATTGTCTTCGTGTCCATTGGCGTGAATTCGTGGTTGCCGCGCTCCCTTGGGTTCTGAAAACCTGTCCGTCTGAATTTATGGATCACGTTAAACTGCACATCCCCGGCCCCGTCGAGGTAAGCGAAAAGACATTTCGCGCGTTTTGTTCGCCGATGATCGGCCACCGCGGCCAGGGTTTCAAAGATCTTTACGCGAAAATGCAACCGCAACTCCAGGCGTTGCTCTACACCAAACAGCTCGTCTACCTCGGCACCAGCTCCGCCTGGGGTGTGATGGAAGGCGCCATTCGCAACGTTGTCTCCAAAAAAGTCCTTTGTTGCATGAACGGAGCGTTCTCGGACAAGTGGCTCGACGTCGCCAAACGTTGCGGCAAGGAAGCCGAAGCGCTCCAGGTCAATTGGGGCCTGCCGATCCTGGCCGAACAAGTCGAGGCCAAACTCGCCACGGGGCAATTCGACGCACTCACTCTGATTCATAACGAAACGTCGACAGGGACTATGAGCCCGATTTACCGGATTGCGGCGCTGAAGGAAAAGTTTCCCGACGTGATGTTTATCTGCGACGCGGTCAGCTCGATGACGGCGGTGAAGCTGGAATTTGACGCGCTGCGCATTGACGTGCTGCTCGCGGGCACGCAAAAGGCATTCGCGCTTCCGCCCGGGCTGACGGTGTTCACCTGCTCGCCCGCCGCGCTCACGAAAGCGGCGACGATGAAAGACCGCGGTTACTATTTTGACTTCGTCGAGTTCCAGAAAAATGCCGAGCAAAGCATGACGCCGAGCACGCCCAGCATCGGCCATGTCTATGCGCTGGCCTCGAAGCTGGAGGACATCTTCGGCGAAGGGCTGGAAAAGCGTTTCGAACGGCACCAGAAACTGAACCAGATGACGCGCGATTGGGCGACACGTAATGGATTCAACTTGTTCCCGGAATCGGGCTACGAATCGGTGACGCTGACCTGTATCAACAACGGCGCGAAACCCGGCGGGCGAATCATTGACGTGGCGAAGCTCCAAAAGCTTGTGAAGGACCAGGGCTTCCTGATCGACGGCGGCTATGGGAAGATCAAAGGCACGACTTTCCGCATTTCAAACATGGGGGATGAAACCGAAGCCACCATGCAGCAACTCTACACGGCGTTGGACAACGCGATGAAAAAGCTTTAGGTGCACAAAGGATAAAAGCAGGACATTCCGGTAATACTCCGGTAACATGCCCGCGTTAACCTGCTGGCATGAAAACGAGATCATCGATCAACTCTCTGCCTCGGGGAATCAAACAGGCGCTCATTTTTGCCGCGGCGCTTCTGCTCCTCTTCAGCGCCCGCGAAATGCGCGGAGCCTCCGCCGCGGAACTGCTCGAAGAGGGCATTTACACTGAAGAAACCAAAGGCGACATCAAGTCCGCGGCCGAAATTTACCGGAGGATTGTTGAGGATCCGTCGGCAAGTCGCGCGCTCCTGGCGCAGGCGCAGTTGCGGCTGGGACTCTGCCAGTTGAAACTCGGTGACAAACCCCAGGCCATCTCCGCCCTGGAGCGGCTTACGCATGACTTTCCCGACAACCAGGCGCTTCTCGAAATCATCGGACAGCACATGCCGCAAGTGCTTGACGATATGCTGAAGCAAATCGAGCAGCGCTACATTCACGAACTCGATCGCAACGATCTGCTCGAAACAGCCGTGCGCGCGATTGTCGGCAAGCTCGACGCGAGTTCGGGAATGCTGCGCACGAACGACATGGCTTTTCTGGACGCCCGGGAGGTGAACCAACTCAACGAAAGCCTGGAGCAAAAAGTCGCCGGGATTGGCGCAGCGTTAAAGATGGATGAGACGAACGGCGAAGTCGTTGTCACGGCCGTATTGGCTCATTCACCTGCGTTAAAGGGCGGAGTGCTTCCGGACGATCGGATTCTGCACGTGAACGACGTACCGTTGGCGAAAGACGCCAAACTTGCCGATGTCATCAAGCTCGTGCGCGGACCGGTTGGCTCTCCGATCACCGTGAGCATCCGACGCAACGGTACTGATCAGTTACTTCGCATTCAACTTGTTCGCGATGTCGTTCCCTTGCCCAGCGTGAAGGGTTATCGGTTGCAAGCCGACAGCAACTGGGAGTTCATGCTGAACGGCGCGCGCAAGATCGGCTACGTCCGTCTTGGGTATCTCGGCAATCGCAGCCCCGGCGAGATGCAGACAGTTCTAGAGGATCTGAAAGCTCAAGGCATGAAAGCGTTGATCCTCGATTTGCGCAACAATCCCGGCGGCTCGCTCGATGAGGCCATCAAGGTGGCCGATCTCTTTCTCGAAGGCGGGAGAATTGTGACCGTCAAAGGGCGCGACGGCGAGAAAGGCTATGACGCGAGACCGGAGGAGACATTTTCAGGGTTTCCGATGGTCGCGCTTGTAAATCGCAAGACCGCGTCGGCCGCTGAGATCATCGCCGGCGCTTTGCAGGACCACGAGCGCGCCCTAATCGTTGGCGAGCGCACATACGGCCAGGGCATCGTGCGCAGCCTCATGCCGCTGAAGGGAGGAATCGGCGCGTTGAAACTTCCGGTGGCGGCTTACTACCGACCGAGCGGGAAAAACGTGAATCGTTACCCGCATTCCAAAGAGAGTGACGATTGGGGGGTCACACCCAACGTGGGCTGCGAAATCGTAATGAGCGACGAGGAGTTGGCACAGTTCGAAAAAGATTTTGGGAGTGACGTGCTCCGTGCCCTTGAAAGGCCGGTGGAGTTTGAGGATCGCCAGTTGCAAAAGGCGTTGGAGCATTTGGGTCGACTTCAATCACAGTAGTCGTCAGCAGATATTGAAACGTTCGATACGATCGATTGCGCGCGCGGCCCGTGAGAGTGAAGCGTGGCCGAGCGCGGTCGTTTTGGTTGCGGTCCTCCTGCCGGCGGTCTGCCTGCTATGGTTCATGGCTGCGGCGATGCGCAATGAGCGAGACGCTGCGCGCCAACGGCTCGTCGAGGCGTACCGCCTCCAACTCTCCGCGTCGCAAACGGTCCTCGAAGGGCGTTGGGCTGAGCTAAACGCGCAACTCGAGAGCATTGTTAAAATGAATTCGGCTCCGGCTGCCTTTGCGAAAGCCGTGCGCTCGGGAATGGCAGACAGCCTCGTTATTTTCGACGACGAGGGGCGAATCACTTATCCGAACTCGCCATCCACAATCGCTGGCACTGCGCCGAATGACTCAGCCTGGGGGGAAGCCGGACACCTGGAATACGCGCGCAGGGATTTCAAAGCCGCCGCCAGCCGCTATTGCGCGCTGGCCACCCAAACGACGAATGTCGATCTGGCCGCGAGAGCGCTGCAGGCGGCGGCGCGATGTTTCGCGCAGGCCGGAGAGAAGCGCGCAGCGATCGAGTTGATCACTGGCGCGCTCGACAGCGATCGCTATCGCGACGCGACCGATCCGCAGGGCAGATTAATCATCGCCAACGCCGAACTGCTTGCGCTCGAGTTGGCCGGTGATCCCGCTTCGCAGCTTTTCGAAAGCACCGGGCGGCGATTGGCGCAACGGTTGAATGATTACGACGATGCCGTGCTGGCGGCGCCGCAGCGGCGATTCCTCATGAAGCAACTTCAAAAGCTGTCTGGAGGAAAAATAGTATTTGAAACTCTCATCGCCGAAGAGCTGGCGGCGGAATTCGCGCAGCGGTACGACGGTCGCATCGCCGACGATTCACTCCGGCGCGCTTCACTTGCGAAATTATGGGAGTTCGCAATTGGCGGTCGCGCTCTGGCGCTCGTAAATACTGACCGGCTAAGCGGTCATTTGCAAACTGCCGCAACTCCACTTGCGAAGATTGCCTTGTTGCCACCCGGCGTCACCGATGAGATCACGTTTGTGTCGGCACCAGCGGGCAAAGCGCTGCCCGGTTGGACCCTTGCCCTGTCGCTTAACGATTCCGCGGCGAAAAATCCAACTCGCACGTCGCTCTATTTGTGGACGGGGATTCTCGTGGTGGTGACAATGGGCGTGCTAAGCATGGTCGCAACGCGCGCGGTGCGGCGGCGCATGGCTCTGGCGCGACTAAGGAACGATTTGGCGGCGACTGTTTCGCACGAATTGAAAACGCCCCTGGCTTCGATGCGCGTGCTCATCGACACGTTGCTCGATTCCGACCGACTGAACGAGTCAACCACGCGCGAGTACCTTCAACTCATCGCGGCTGAAAATCAGCGACTGAGCCGGCTCATTCAAAACTTCCTTACGTTCGCGCGACTGGAGCAAAACAAACACGTACTTAACGTCGCTGCGTGTGCGCCGAGCCCAATCATCGAGGTTGCCGCCGAAGCCGTACGCGAGCGCTTCAACGCACCGGGTTGTCGCTTCGAAGTGCAGACGGCGCCCGACCTGCCGAACATTGTTGCCGATTCGGATGCGCTCGCGACCGCGCTCGTCAACCTGCTCGATAACGCCTGGAAATATTCCGGAGACATCAAGCACATTGTTCTGTGCGCTCGCGCCGAAGACGGATACGTGGCGTTTGTGGTGCAGGACAACGGCATAGGCATTCCGCCGCGGGAAACCAAGCGCATCTTCGATTCATTCTATCAGGTGGATCGGCGCCTGTCGCGAAACGGAAGCGGCTGCGGTCTGGGCCTGAGCATCGTCCAGTCGATCGTTTCGGCGCACGCCGGGCGCGTGTCCGTGACGAGTGAACCTGGACGCGGCAGCACCTTCACGATCGCCATTCCGACCTCAGCTACGCGGGTCCATGTCGGCAAGGAGGCGATCGCGTAAATGCACTCTCCTGGTATTCTCATCGTGGAGGATGACGCGGCATTGTTGCGGGGATTGAAGGACAATTTCGAAGCGCAGAATTATCATGTCGAGGTCGCGCGCGATGGGCGCGAAGCGGTCGCCCTGGCGCTTGCCCATCAGCCGGACCTGATCCTGCTCGACATTATGCTGCCGAAGATGAATGGCTACGAGGTTTGTCGCGCAGTCCGCGATCGCAAACTCGAGATGCCGATCATCATGCTGACGGCCAAGGGCCAGGAAGAAGACATTATCCGCGGACTTGAACTGGGAGCTGATGATTATGTCACGAAGCCTTTCAGCATTCGCCAGCTGCTCGCCCGTGCCCGGGCGTTTCTTCGGCGGCACAACAGTGCGGAGAGCGCCGTGACATTCGGAAACTGCAGGCTCGACCTGACTGCCCACAAACTTTTCCGAAATGGAACCGAGATTACGCTTACGACGAAGGAGTTCGATCTCCTAAAGTTCTTTGCGTTGCGGCCGGGACGCGCGTTGACGCGGGATCAAATCCTCGATGCCGTTTGGGGCAATGAGATTATTGTCAATGATCGGAGCGTCGACCGGTGCGTCACCACGCTGCGAGCGAAGGTCGAGACCGATCCGCATCATCCCGCGCACGTTCAAACGATTCGCAACATCGGCTATCGATTTGAACTTTGAGAATCGGGTTTATCGCCGAGCGGGCGGACCTTGATGTTGCGGAAAGAAATTTCGCCGTGATCGCCCTGGAGCGCGATGTAGCCGGTATTTGACTTCGCGAAGAGCGGCATCTTTCCGAATTTGCTTTTTGCGACACGCGCGTTGAAGTCCTCGCTGCCCAGGACGTATTCGAAATACTTCACTCCATTGACGTGGTGCTCGCACTTATCGGCGTTGATCACGAGGCGAATCCGGTTCCACTCGCCAGCGGGCTTCGTCGCATCAAGAGGTTTGCTGGTCCTGGGATCGTCGGGCGGTTGATACAATGCGTAGAGCCAGCCGCAACGCTGCGGGTCGCGCGCTTTCTCGTTGTCTTCAAGTTGCACCTCTGGACCGGTCGCCCATGCGGCGCGGCCCTCGTCGGTGACGTGGTACATAATCCCGCTGTTGCCGGCCGGCGAGATGTTGTAGTCGAGTTGAAGTTCGAACCACGTGAACTTTTCCTCCGTGCAAAGATCGCCGGCGTTCTTCGGATCGACACAAACGAGAATGCCTTCCTTGATCTGCCAGCCGGGACGGATGGTGTTGGTGTTGAAATTGCGCCAGCCATCGAGGTTCTTTCCGTTGAAGATGAGTTTCCAGCCGTTCTTTTTTTCATCGTCGCTCAAGGTGTTCGCCAAGCGCTGTTCATGGCCACCTTTCCACTCATCGCCAAGTTCCTGAAGAGGTTTGCCGGCATACTGTTTCCAGAGGTCCTCCGAATATTTACCCTCGCGCGCCGCGGCGTTGAGCTTTTGGATGATGTTTGTGTCGTACTTCTGCACGACCCAGTTCAGAAAATTGCCGGTGATGCGGTAGCTCGCATCGTGTTTCGCGCGCGAAAGATTGCGCGCCGTGATCTCCGCCCCTTTAGTTTCCGGTTCGTAGAGAAACCAGCGGATGTAATCGGGAATGCCTTCAACGAGCCAACCCGGCGTGCGCGTTGCGTTGGGATTGTCGCGGCGCGCGCGGCCATACTGTTGGACGACGTGGACCATTTCGTGCACAACCGAGCCCCTGGCTTCGCGGTTCAACTCGCGCTTGAACCACTCGGCGTTGCAGTTGATGCGATTGCCGCTGGCCGAGGCCGGAGTGCCGCGCATGTCCGTGCGGAAGCGAATGGTGACATTGGTTGGAGCCTCGTAGCCTTCGCTCGGAAGCATTTTGACGATCTTCGGATACCATTCCTGAACGACGGGGGCCAATTGCTTGTGCATCCATTCCGACAAATCGGGCGCCGCTGCCGACTGGAACTCGTAGGTATAGCCTTCGACGTGGATAACTTTGTTGGTGGGGACTTCGGTCTCCTGGGCGCAGAGAGGAAGAGCAATGCACACAAGAAGGGTAAAAAGACGGGAGATTATAGACATAAAGTTATGGAGTTACCGCGAGCCGTTCTTCGGCCGGTTCATAATGCATTAAGACGCCTTGTTCCTTGTAAGGCTTCAGCAAAAAGTGAGTCGCCGTGGAAATAACACCCTGAATGGTCGCCAGCCGCTCGGAGACGAAGGATGCGACTTCGCGCAAGTTCCTCCCCTCAACGATCACGAGCAAGTCATACCCGCCGCTCATCAGGTAACAGGATTTGACTTCGGCATATTTCGCGATGCGTTCGGCAAGGCGGTCGAAGCCGCCGCCGCGTTCGGGCGTGATCTTGACTTCGATAACGGCCCGCACCGAGTCGCTGCCGACCTTCTCTTCGTCCAGGATGGCGCGATAGCCGAGGATGACGTGCTCGGCCTCGTAAGCCTTGATCTGTGCGGCGACTTCACTTTCGGGCCGATTCAGCATCGCGGCGAGTTGAGCCGGTCGTATCGCAGCGTTCTCCTGGAGCAACTTGAGCAACTGGTCCATAATTGATACGCTGATCATCTGACAAACCAGCCGCCTGACAATCTGAAAAAGTACCGCGTGGTCACTTTGGCCAACGGCGTGGCCAGCGTTTACTCGGCGGACTATGACGAGACGTTTCATCCCGTGATCGGCCCGGTGGCGGAGGCTGAGGCGCTCTACGTCAGGCAATTGCGCCTGCCGGAGCGGGTTCGTGATTGCACGGAAGAGTTTGTGATTTGGGACGTCGGCCTCGGGGCCGCGGCGAATGTTCTAACGGTCCTGCGTGCGCTTAGCACTTACAAACGGGCAGTCAACGTCGTCAGCTTTGATTGCACGCTCGAACCGTTGCAGTTCGGGCTCCAGCACGGCGGCGAACTGGGCTATTTCGACGGTTTCGAAGAACTGATTCAGAAATTGCTGTGCGATTATAGCGTCGCATTTCAACACGGAGCAGCGCGTGTGGATTGGAGCGTTCATGTCGGTGATTTTCCGAAATTTGTGGACAGCGCCGAAGCTGAGCCGTTGCCGAAGCCGCACGCGATTCTGTTCGATGCGTTCTCGCCGGCGACGAACCCCGCGATGTGGACGCACCCGCTGTTTGCTCGCGTTTACGAATTGCTGGACCCGGCACGCGCGTGCGCGCTGCCGACGTATTCGCGCAGCACGATGTTGCGCGTCTCGCTGCTGCTGGCGGGATTTTACGTGGGCGTGGGCCACGCGACCGGAGAAAAGGAAGAGACCACGATCGCGGCGAACTCGATGACGCTCATCGATGAACCACTCGACCGAAAGTGGCTGGAACGCGCGCGCCGCTCGACGAGCGCCGAACCTCTTTGGACACCGGAGTACCGACAGGCGAAGATGGGCGAGACGACGTGGGAGAGATTAAGGCAACACTCTCAGTTCAAATGACGAATGTCGAATCAATGACGAAGTCCAAAATCTTAGTCATTCGAATTTCGGAATTCTTTCGTCATTCGGAATTCGTCATTTGGGCGGTTCGAGCACCGCGTGTCTGATGCGCTGGCGTTTCCACGTGTAAGTCACGTGAACTTTTCCGTCGCGGGTTTGGATGACTGCCGGATACGAATACTCGCCCGGTTGAGTTTCCAACGTCGCCATAGGCCGCCAGTCGGTCCCGTCGGGCGAGATAGCAACGTTCAAGGGCGTGCGACCACGCGCGGTGTGATTGTAGACAAGCACGTGGCGGCCGTCTTTCAACGTGACGCCGTCGATGCCCGCGTTTGGGTTGGGCAGTTCCGTCACTTTCATCGGGCTCCAGGTGTGGCCCTTGTCGCTTGACCAGACTTCCGTGATGCGTCCCTGCCCACTGCGGCACAACGCCTGCAAACGATCTTTGTGGACGAGAATCGTGGGCTGGATCGCGTCGAATCCCTTTGGATCGCTATCGGCTTTGGTACGACCCCACGTTTTGAGGTCTTTGGTGTGCTCGAAATGGATTTTCCAGCCGGCATGTTCAGTGCTCGACCCGCAGAGGATTGTGCCGTCGGCGAGTTGCACGGGTTTGTTTTTGATGGGGCCAAGAATCCCTTCCGGCAACTTCTCCGGTTTGGACCAGGTTTTGCCGTTGTCAGTAGAGCGCATCATCATTCCCCACCAGCGCGAGGGGCTTGGTCCAACCTTGTAGAAAAGCACTAGCGGCCCGCTCTGCGGTTGAAACAAAACAGGGTTCCACGTCGGGTGCCGCTTGCCGTCGGGTTGCGCGCCGTTGGCGACTTCGACTGGAACGGTCCACTTGCCGTTTTCGTGACGCGAGAGCCAAATGCCTACGTCGGGGTTCTTCTCATCCGTGCCGCCGAAGAATGCGGTCACCAGGCCTGACTTCGTTTCGACGATTGTTGAAGCGTGGCAGGACGGGAAGGGCGCCGTTTCGTAGATGAATTCACTCTGCACGATATTTCCCAGTGGGGCAGGCGCGGATGGCGGCGGAGCGCCGTTCCTGCCGGCACAGCCTGCGAGCAACAGCACTGGGAGAACGAGGCGCCTCATTTTTTCGCCATCGTGGTCATTGGGAAGTCATCGGTGCGAAACGGCGAGGCCGGCAATCCGTCCTTGTTCCAGAGATTCACCACAGGAAAATCCGCCCAGCCGTAACGAACCGCGACCGGCTCGCTGACTTCGGGGCTGCTCACTACTACCTTGTCGCCCTGAATCTCGGCTTTCCCCCAAACGAATTTCTTGTCCGCACCTGCGATCGCGAAGCCCTTCAGCTCGCTGTCACGCGCTTCGAGCCCGCTTCCTGCGTTGTCAAATGAGAGAATGGCTTTGCCGTCCTTCACCTTCATGCTTTTGTAAGTCGGGCCGGAGTAAACGATGTCCTGGCCGTAAGCGATCTTGCGCGCAGCGAGCGCGAGGCGCGCGCCAACGGGCTCCTTCTTCTTGGGGTGGATATCTTTTTCATCGCCGACGTCCGTGATTACGGCCATGCCGACCTTCGGCAGTTTTTTGGTGGTGAGCGCCTGTGCTTCGCGCAACTCGGCCCACGCACTTTCGCCCGGCTGCTCCTTGATGGCCATGAACGGCGCGAGTTGCACGAGCAGAAACGGGAAATCGCCCTGGTCCCAATCGTTGCGCCAGTTGCGGATCATGTCGGCAAAGAGAGCGCGATACTGATGCGCGCGGCCCGCATTGGATTCGCCCTGGTACCAAATCGCGCCTTTGATCGCGTAAGGAATCAGCGGCGCGATCATGCCGTTGTAGAGTTCGGTGGGTTGCCACGGCATGCCCGGGCGGCGCTTGTTAAAGGGCTTGCCCTCGGCTTTCGCGGCGGCCTGTTCTTTTTCGAAGGCGGCAATCGCTTCCTTCGCCTTCTCGGCTTGCACGGGGTACGCGTCGAGGATGTCGGTCTTATAAGACGGATTCGACGAGAGCACTTCCTGGCTCATCCAAACTTCGGCCGGCGAGCCGCCCCAGGAAGTGTGGATGATTCCAACAGGAACACTGAGCGCTTTCGCGAGGTCGCGGCCGAAATAATACGCCACGGCGGAGAAGTTCGGCGTGCTCGATGGATTACAAGCCTGCCACGACGCGGGGACGTTGTCGCGCGGTTCTTCGGCCTTGAGTTTGGGCACGGTGTAAAGCCGCAGCGTCGGGTTTTCGGTCTTCGGGATTTCGGTATCGGACGAGAATGAGGCGCGCATGGGCCATTCCATGTTGGACTGGCCGCTGGCGATCCACACCTCGCCAACGAGCACGTCCTTGAGCGTGATTGCGTTTTTTCCATTCACGCTCAACTCGTCGGGCCCGCCCGCCTTCAGTTTCTTGAGCTTAACCATCCACTTGCCGTCTTTGGCCGTGGTGGAGACCTTTTGGTTGCGAAACTCGACGGTGACTTTTTCGCCATCGTCGGCCCAGCCCCAAATGGGAACCGTGGCATCGCGCTGTAAAACCATATTATCGCTGAAGAGGCCATGGAGTTTGACGTCTGCGCGAACGGCAAACGTGAAGGCCACGATTGTGAGGACACAAAACCTCATTGAGAATCTGGAGATCATGGGAAGGAGTGCACCGAAACAGCGCGAGCACGTCAATGCTGAACTCGGACCTCATGCTATTTTTCGGCGTCGCGGCGCTGCGACGGCGCGACCTACCTGCCTTCCGGCATGCCGGGATTGACTTGAGCCGGGCGCAGCGCGGATGATCCGCCGCCATGGATTGGACATGGGTATCAGATCCGCAGATTTGGATCAGTTTGCTGACACTGACACTGCTGGAGATCGTCCTTGGCATCGACAATATCATTTTTATTTCAATCCTGAGCACGAAGCTGCCCGTCGAACAGCAACAGAAAGCGCGGCGCTCGGGGCTTGGAGCGGCGTTGATCACGCGAGTGTTGCTCCTGTGCGGGCTGGCGTGGGTCGTGAAGCTGGACAAGCCGTTCTGGAGCGCTGACATCCTGGGCTTGCATATCGCGATGTCAGGCAAGGCGCTGATTCTGTTCGTCGGCGGATTGTTCCTGATCGCCAAGAGCACAAAGGAGATTCATGAGAAGCTTGAGGGCGAAGACGGCGAAGTGACGAAGCGCATGGCGCCCACCTTCGCGAGCGTGATCTTTCAGATCATGCTGCTGGACATCGTGTTCTCGCTCGACTCGGTCATCACGGCGGTCGGCATGGTGCAGCAGATCGGCGTGATGATCGCGGCGGTGATCATGGCGATGATCGTGATGCTGATATTCGTGAACCAGATCAGCGACTTCGTCGCGCGGCACCCGACGATCAAAATGCTCGCGCTGAGCTTCCTGATCCTGATCGGAGTGATGCTCGTGGCCGAAGCGTTCGACCAACGAATCCCGAAGGGTTACATTTACTTCGCGATGGCTTTCTCGGTGGGCGTAGAAATGCTGAACATCCGGCTGCGCAAGGTGACGAAACGCGTCGAACTGCACCAGCCTTACCGGTGAACGCGTGAAATTCCGAATTGCCGGTGCGGAGTGGCGGCGGCACGCGCTCGCGGCGTGCGGGGGGTCGTTACTCGCCTGCGCCTTTCCAAAGCTGCACGTGGCGGGCCTGGCGTGGCTGGCACCCGGGATCATCCTGCTGGCGGGCCTCGGAGCCAAGCCCGGCACAGCGTTCCGCGCCGGCTACATCGGCGGCGTGGCGTTTTTCCTGACATCACTTTATTGGCTGTTATTAATTCCCGTGCCGTTCGCGCCGATCGTTGGCTGGCTGGCGGTCGCGCTGTATCTGTCGCTGTATCCCGCATTGTGGCTTTGGTTTGTTTGGCGGATCTTTCCGTTGCGCTTCGATTCTGCTGAACCTGGTTGGTCGGGATTGCTGGCGCGATTTGTGGCGACTTCGTGGCGACAACGGTTTGTGTGGTGCCTGCTTGTGGCAGCGACGTGGGTCGCGTGGGAAATGGCGCAAGCGCGGGTATTCAACGGCTTTCCATGGAACCTGCTCGGCGCGTCGCAGTATCAATTGCTGCCGGTGATTCAAATTGCCTCCGTGACCGGCATCTATGGCGTGTCATTTCTTGTTGTGTGGTTTTCCGCGGCGCTCTTGTGCGCGTGTGTGCGGCTGGCCAGGGAAGCAGGGAAAGGCAAGTGGAGCACAGACTTGTTCATGCCGATACTGGCGCTGGCCCTGGTCGTGGCGTGGGGCGTGCCGCGTGCCCTCAATCCGCGGGTGGAAACATCCCGCTCGTTACGCCTGGGCCTTGTGCAGCCATCCATTCCGCAGGAGGTCGTGTGGGACCAGTCTTACGAGAAGAAGGCGGCGCGGTTTGCGAGTCTGCTCGCGTTGTCCGAAGCGGCCGCGTCGAACAAACCCGCGGTGGTCATATGGCCGGAAGCCGCCTTGCCTGATTTGTTGCGGTGGTCGACGAACGAATATGGCGGGCGGACGATGCTCGATGCGGTGACCGGGTTTGCCCGCAGGCACCGGGTGTGGATGGTCATTGGTGCCGACGACGCAGAACGAACCCGGGAAGATGAAGTGCTGTTCTACAACAGCAGCTTTCTAATTAACCCCCGCGGAGAACTCGTTTCGTATTACCGAAAACGGCGATTGGTCATGTTCGGTGAGTACGTGCCCTTGGGAGAAAGGTTTCCATTTTTGAAGCGATTCGCGCATGTGCAAGGAGAGTTCACGCCGGGGACTGAACCGGTCTCCTTCAACATCTCCGAACTGGACGTGCAAACGCCGGTGCTGATCTGCTTCGAGGACGTGTTCCCACATGCGACACGGGAGCACGTGCGAGACGACTCGGATTTCTTGCTTAACCTTACGAACAATGGCTGGTTCGGGGAGAGCGCCGCGCAATGGCAGCACGCCGCGAACGCCGTTTTCCGCGCGGTGGAGAACGGCTTGCCGCTGGTGCGCTGCGCCAATAATGGATTGACGTGCTGGGTCGACCGCCGCGGCGCGATGCACCAAACGCACTTCACGAACTCGACCGATATTTATCAGGCGGGCTACAAAATCGTGAACGTGCCGATCCCTTCTGCTGGAAAATGGCCCACGACGTTTTACCGGGAACGCGGCGATTGGTTTGGGTGGGCCTGCGTGGGGGTTATAATGCCATTCCTCGCGGGCACATTCCTACGTCGTCGCAGTTAAGGCACGACGACAACGCGGTAGAAGCGCTGGGCGCGTCTGGCAGCGCTGGGATCGAGCACTTCGACTTCATTGCCTGTGCCCATGATTTGGCCGACGAGGCTCCAAGTCGGGTTTGTCAGCGAATCGGCTGCTTCAAGACGGTAGAGACGGCCGGAGACGGTGGCGAAGCGGAGCCGCACATCCTGCGCGGAGCGCTGGATGGCGAGGCGTTGAGAGCCGTTGCCAACTTCCACGCCGAAGCCTGCGCTGTGGCCGGTGCGGCCTGAATCGTTTTGCGCGCGGAGAACGACGTTCGTGCCGGGTTGGAGCACGGCGATGTCACCCGTCCAGACCCCGTTTACAAACGGTCCAAGCTGAGCGGGCGCGACGGACACAAAGTTCTCGATCCTGAACTGCACTTGCGGAAGCTCGCGGCTCGCGGGTGCAGGCGGGTAAGCTGCCGCCCATTCGAGCGGGTTGCCAAAGGCGCCGTCGGTCTGGAAGGAAACGGAGCGATTTGCCGGAGCGATAAACGAGGCACAGATGCCGTCAGTGGTGTAGGTATCGTTATCGAAACTGAAATCGACGAGCAAATTGTTCGTGCCATTGAAATCAAACGCCTGATCAAAAAAGAAAGTGGTCCAACCCGTCCCCTGGATGGTTTCATCGTGACGATAGACAACGCTCCAATCGTTTGTTTCCCACGCCCCGCTCGCAAACGTATTGGCGCCGGTGTGCTTGAGGCGGATGGTCCAGTTGCTTAGCGTTTGGCCCGGGGCGGCGATGATATTGAGCGAGAGCGCGTTGATTTTGCCGGCAGCGCCAATTTCATCTGCAAGGTAAATAACCTGCGCGCGCGAGTCGTGGTAGAGAGTGCCCATGGGGAACTCCCACGTGTTGGTGCCCTCCCCGATGGCAGCAACGCGGCTGTCGGAAATCCCACTGAGGCGCACCACGCCGTTAAAGCCGGCAAAGACGTCGCCCCGCCCGTCGCGCGCCCTGAGCGTGGCGTTAAATGGAGTCCCGGCTTGCTGCGGGGATGCAATCGGTTCCCATTGGAAGTGGTCCAGAGAAAGGAAGCCATTGTCGGCGATCGTCGCGCTGGCCTGGGGTCGCGCCGCGCCCGCATTTACCAGACTGAAGAGACGCACGTAGAAAACTTCGTTGGTTTCGAAGATACTGTCGCCAATGACCTGCACGGTGAAGGTTTGATTGGTGACGCCCGGCGGAAAGCTCACGGAGCCGAACTCGGTATAGAAGTCCCGGCCGCCCAGCGCGGTGCCGTTGGTGGTGGTGTAGTTCGCCTGGACGAAAAGGCCGCTGGGGGCTGATAGACCGACCGTGAAAGTCAGCGTCGCGACGCCGCCCGGCGCGGGTTCCGTAATGGCCACGTCCGAAACCGTCAGGACGGGAGTGTTATCGTCGTCCTCGATGCGTCCGCGCACCTGCCGCGTGGCAATGGCGCCATTCACCGGCGAGGAGAGATTGAGCGCAAATTGCTCGATAAAGTTTTCGTCCAACCTGTCGCCAAAGACAGCAATATGGAGCGGGATATTCGTAACGCCCGGCTCGAAGGTGAGCACGCCATTGGTGGCCGCGTAGTCGACGCCTGCGGTGGCCGAAAGGTCAGCCGTGAAAAAATCAACCGAGACCGGCAAGCGCGAGGGGGGCCAAAGGCGGACGGTAAAGGTAGCGTTGGTCGCGCCGGCGTTGCCTTCAATAACCGTGGCGAGCGACGTTGAAACCATCGGATAAGCGATAGTGGAAACGGCAGTGGCAGTGTCGTTGCCTACAAAGGCCTCGGCCCCGGCGTGCGCAACGAAGGCTGTGTTTGTGATAATACCGCTGACCTGCGGGCGCACGGCGAGCGTCAGGAAGGCCTGCTCGCCCGCTGCGAGATTGCCAATGTCGCAGCGCAGGCCGGACTCGGTGACCGTACAGCTGCCGTGCGACGACGACGCCCACAGAAATCCGAGGTTGGCCGGGAACGCATTCGAAAATATCACACCGGAGGCGGCACGCGGGCCACTGTTCTCGATGGTGAAACGGTAAGTAAGGTCGTCTCCGAGTGTCACGACATCCGGCAAATCGACGACCGAAAGGCTGAGGTCGTTTGAGGCGGTAACAGAAAACGGACCAGCGAGACCGACGCGACGCAGGCTATCCTCGGCCACGACGGTAATGACCGGGGCGGGCTCCCTGAATGTAATCTCGCCTGACCAAACGCCTTGCACAAAGTTGCTGGCAACCGACGGCGTAATCTCGACGGGGTAGCGCGGGGCAAAGATTACTTCGAGGCCGGCATTCCGGCGCGTCAGCGAATTGGTGGCTAGCACCCAATCTGCGGCCGAACCGGTATCCACGTTGCCAACACGCTGGTAGGTCAGGTTCACGTTGGTATTGACGGCGACGGGCAGACCCGACCAGTCGTCCTGAGACATGGGCGCGGGCTCGCTGATCTCCGCAGGGTTCGCGTTTGCCATGCAGACAAAATCCACCGGTTCCCCCCGGGCGTCGCGGACGAGCACCGCAATATAGTTGCTCACGGCGGCGACGCTCCATGCAATGTTGGTGCCCGTATTGAACTGCGGGTACCTGCCAGGGGCGGTGCCGAATGCGTTCACCATAAAGATGCCGCCGAAAGGAACGGTGACGTTGGTCCCCAGAGTGATGGTGCTGCGCGGAGCGGGCCACGAGCGCGAGTCATAGGTGATGATCTGCCAATTGGAAACATTGATGCGCCGCCCGGAAACGTTCATGAATTCGATGCGATCGTTGGGGCCGGCGTCAATTTCGGTAACGACGATCGATGAAACGTTCGACGATCCCCGAAAAGCGCGCAGTGACACGGCGCCAATGAAATTCGTTTCAATATTGTTAATGTCGTCGTGAGCGCTAATGGTCGCGGCGAACGGAACATCAAGGACCTGCTCGGCGGCCAACGGCCCGAACTGGAAGTGATCGACATTGCCCACTCCGCGAGTGGTGAACTCCCATACCGGTCCGGCATTGGTCGCGTCGCCGCGCCGGGCAACGATTTGCCAGTAATAGGTTGTGCTGAGCGCGAGATCCGGCAAGGCCCAGAAATTGGTGTCCGTGTTGCCCTGGAAGTCGGCGAGCACGGGCGGATCGTTGGTGCCGAAGTAAACGTCGTAAGTAGTCACGCCGTTGTCATCAAGATAAAGGCTCACATTATCGACATGGACGTTGAAGTAGCCCTGGTGGTCCTCCTCGACGAAGGCAACGCGCACTCTCTGGCCGCGAAACTTGCTCATATCGAAGCTACGCAGCGTCCAGTCGTTGGTGAGCGGAAACCCGGGTTCAGTCATGAAGAGGACACTCAGCACGTCACCGGTCATGTCGCGAACTTCGACGCGGAAGAACTGGTTGAAATCGTATTGCGTGGAATGGTTGCGAATCTTGTCCATCCACTTGAGGGTGGCGTTGCGCGCCTCCGCCGGAATAAAGAGGTCCTGATACAGCACGTGGTGGCCTCCACCGGTTTGGTCAGTCACAACGCTGTATTCGCCCGCGAACGGCGCGGAGGGGCCGTCGATGCTTTGCGGATCGAGTTTGCCATCATTGATCGTGAAGCCACCCAGGCCGGCGCTCTGAACGCCCCAGCCGGTGATGTCGCCCGACTCGAAGCCGCCGTTGCGCACCAGTTCGCCAACTCCGCCCAACCACGCGAGATCGGCACCAACCGCGACACCGGTGCGCTGATGTGCGGGCGACGGCTGGTAAGGTGTCGGAGGAGTCTCGTCGTCGAGCACCTCCACCAGATTCGTCGCGGCCTCAAATCCCGCGGCGATGGCGACGACAAAAACCTTTTGCACGCCGTCGATGTCCGGATCGTTGACGACGGCAATGTCAAAGTCGGCTGAGTTTGTCCCGGCCGGAATGGTGACAAACTCCGGCACGAGGAGCTCGGTCGAGTCGCTGGAGGCGAGGACCACCCGGAGATCGGATTCGAGCGTTGCGGCAAGTTGAATGCGGCCGGCGTTGGTCAGAACACCGTTGCCCTCGCTGACGCCGGCAGGGAGAGTCAAAGTAATTTCAGGCGAATCGTTGTCGATCACCTCGAGAGTGGCCGCAGCCTCTGCCCAGTTTTTGACGTGAGCACGGACGGTCACAGTCTGGTTGCTATCGAGGACGGAATCATCAAGCACTTCGAGGTTAAACTCGGCGCAGCACTCGCCCGCGGGCAGGACAACAAAAGCTGGAACCCTGATTTTTTCGAGGTCGCTCGAAGTGAGCGCGACTCGAACATCGCGCGAACTCAGCCGGCTGACGGTGAGAAGGCCCATGTCCAGGAGTAGTCCTTCCCCTTCGACGGCCTGCGAGCGAGCCAGTCGCAAATGGAGGCTGTTGGATTCGTTGTCGTGTACGATGACATCCTGGGGCCTGGCAAAGAAGCCTGGCGCACTGGCCGTGATCGTAACGGGCTGACTGCCGTCAACGACGCTGTTGTCGAGGATCGTCACGGCGAAAACCGCCCCAGTGGCGCCCGCCGGCACGATGACCTGTGCAGGTACTAGGAGGCGGGAGGTGTCGCTGGACACTAGAGACACGACGGTGGCTGCCGCCTGCGCAGTGCCAAGGTGGAGAGCGGCCTGCAACGGTGCACTGCCTTCGGCGGCCTCGGAGGGCAGTTCAAAGGATAATCGGTGGGCCGGCGTCCCTGTAAGGCTGATGTCGTCGATCGCAATGCCATCGAGCGGGATGGAAAAGTTATCGAACTCATTAAAGCGAATGCGGAAATTCGGGTTGTAGGTCAGGCCCAGGCGCGCGATTGCCTCGTCGAGGTCCACACGCACTTCACTATAGGAGCCGGGCAGCGCGCGCAGGCTTTGGATTTCATACCAGCGCACGCCATCAGCGCTAACGGCGACACCGTCGAAGTCGGCGCCACCGACGAAGGGTGCGCGCGGAGGGCCGTCGGGCTCATCTCCGAACTGTTTGGCCCAGAACTTAAGGACCACATTGGTATAACCGGCGAGATCGATCCCGAGCGTAACCTCGTTGCGCGAGTTGATGCCATTGCCAGTGTTATCCATCGTGAGATGATTGGCGCCCCTGGGCGTGTTTTGGTCGGTGACTTGCACACGAAAAGCCTCGGTGCCCGTGACCTGCCAGTAGGGGCCGAGATCGCCGCTCTCAAAGTCTTCAGTGAACGGCATGGTCGTGAACGCCATAATGCGAATACTCACATCGCGCTCCTGCGCCACACCGGTCGTTTCGTTCCGGAAGAGAACTTGAGCCGAGTGAGCCCCCGTTCCGAGCCGTGCGGCGGTGTCGAGGCAGACCGTGACAAGAGCACCCGTCCCTCCGTCGAGCGCACCCGAAGAGGGTGTGACGGAAAGCCACGACTCGCTCACGAAGGCGCGCCAGGTAATGGGTTCCGCGGTATGGTTGGTGATCATGTACGTTTTGCAGGCCGGTTGTGGGTCTTCCCCGACCGCAGCGGCGGCGACGAAAGGTTCGGAAGGGACGATGAGCAAAGCGTCCGGTAAATCGTACGCTTCATAGATACCCACGGTGGTCGCGGCGTCGGGCGAAAACGCACTGAAGCCCATGCCGCGTTTGGCGAACGCCCGCCAAATATCATTGAAGTTGACGCCGCCGTTGTTGATCTGATCGGCGAGCACAATGGCGTCACGCGCCTGGAGGAAGTTTGGATTGCGCGGCGTTAGTTTCAAAGCGTCGGTGATGAGCTGGAGCGCGATACGGTTGCCGGCGAAGCCGTACTTTTCGACCAGGTTCGCGCGCATTTCCCACAGCGTGACGCACCAGATTTCACCCTGGTTATGAACTTCGGGCGCGAAGAGCGGATTGAAGGTGTCGATCGGGTTCAGCGGCACCCCGAAGTGTGGATCAGCCTGGGTGGGATCGATGTCCTTGAAAGTCAGCGGGTTTTTCGTCAGGTCGGTCGAATAGGGGTAGCGCCTGATTCCGAAATAATAGTTTTCCTTGAGCCCGAAAAAGCTTTCCGTCGCGTAACCGCCCATGGCGTAGGCGGCGTGCGGGTCCTCGCCGGGCTCAGCTAACAAAGCGAGCGCGTAAAAATCAGACCAACCCTCACCCATGCCGCCACTCTGCAGCGCGCCGAGGCCGCCACCGCCACCAACCAGCCGATCGGTTAGGCCGTGGGTGTACTCATGAAGGATAATCTCAGCATCGAAATCGCCGTCACGACTCGGTTGAGGCCCGCTGAAGGTATACATCTGGATGCGCGGAGACTTGCCATCGTCAGACGGAGTAAAGTTCGCGTTGTCGGTGCCGGAACCGTCCTGCGCATCGGCGATCACTAAATCGTTCCCGAGACCGCCGCGGCCAAAGTTGTCCTTCTGAAAATTCCCGGCGCTTTCAGTAAAGCCCAGATCATAGAGAGTATCGTGCATCCAATTGCACCAATAAAAGAGCTGGACCACAGCGGCGTCACCGTAGGCGCCAGGCGATTGAGTGAGATCGAGCGGAAAATCAAAGACACGAAACGGACTTCCATGCGGCCGCGGAAGGTCCGGTAGATCGTCCGCGTTGCGATCGAGATGAGCATCGACATTGTTACCGCGCGTTTCATTTTCGGCGGGATGAATCCAGCCGGTTGGCGACGCATTGGTCGACACCGCCGGGACCGTCACCAGCGTGCGCGACACAAATGGAGGCTGATTCGTTTCCGGTTGCTGGTGTCCCGGCGAAAAGGGCGATGGGCTGTCGCTGGTAAAGACGCGGTAGGAGGCCAGGGCGGCGGCGTATCGGGTGAGGCAGCGCCGCAGGAGGGCCTCGCCGGTTTCGGCGTCGATCAAAACGCGAAATCGTTCGCCTCCCTGCCGGCGGGTAATCTCTACCTGCCAACATAACCGCAGCATGGTTGGGTTCATGGGCAACCACGTGAGACGGACTTCGACTTCTCCGGGAAGAGGTCCCGCCTTAAACTGCTGAAGCTGATTGTTCCCTTGCGGCTCGGACTGGGCGATTACCCCACTTGGAGCGACGTTTTCATCAATTGTTTCAGCGGCACGTCGTACGGCCTCAGCCGTATCAAGCTTAATGCTGAATTGGCGTTGCGGGCCAGGACCAGCTTCCGAAGTGGTAATAAACTGACTCGAAACACTGGCCAGCTCACCATCTCTGGTGATATGGGCGCTAAAGACCGCATCATAAACCGGCAAGCCGTCGAGTTCCTGCTGCCACGCGTAACTGCGCAAACCGTTATGTTTAGCTGTATGGCTGCGCATCAGACGGGCGCGTCCGAGTTGTTCCGGGCCGTGACCGAACAGGGCGCGATGCTCGGTGAGCATTGCCTTCAACGGCAACAACGGATC
>Ga0111538_10001375_pt1 | contig 34085 bp, 30 predicted proteins | sample SoiMethybrSBSTD1_FD_79669 | JGI IMG/M metagenome (GOLD analysis project Ga0111538, IMG submission 79669) | Bulk soil microbial communities from a Populus tree surrounding site in Tennessee, USA - Soil MetaG P. TD hybrid SBSTD1 (version 2)... | ecosystem: Environmental > Terrestrial > Soil >...
AGCCCCTTGGTCAGGATGCAGTTGACCTCACCGACATGACCACGCCCCAGCGCGCTCACGGCCATCAGCGGATCCTCGTCAGCGGGGCTTGTACACGAAGTCCGACGTGATCCGCACCGGGTTGGCCAGCGTGTCGCGCACCGGCGATTTGCGGTCGATCGTTTCCTTGCAGCGCCGTACCTTGTCCTCGGGCGCCGGGCTCGTGATCGTGACGGTGTAGCGGATATCGGAGAATCCGTTCCGCACTGATTTGTCGTGACCGAGCAACCCCCGGAAGTCCATGTCGGCTTCCATGTCGATGTCGATGCCGTCGAGCGGTACGTCGAACAGGGCGGCGTTGCTCGCGATGCCGGACGTCACGCAGCCGGCCAGGGCGGCGACCAGCGTCTCGGCCGGCGTGGGCGCGCTATCGACACCGCCCAGGACGTCCGGGTCGTCGGTCGTGATCCAGAACCGGCGCGTCTTCGGAAACAAGTCCTGACCAACCGCCTGGATCGTACCCACCTCGATCAAGGTCTTCGTTCCCCGCCGCCACGACGATTTCATCTTCACCGTCGCCTTGGCGAGTGGAGGGTTCGAACGCATCATGCCGTCGAGCTCCTTGATCTTCGGCACGTTCACGTCGTTGATTTGCTCTGCCATGACTGGCCTCCTGTTCTCAGAGGAGATTGGCGATCGATCGGGCGGCGCGCTCGGTCCCACCGACCGGCACGTCGCGAGGATGGACTGGCTTGCCCAGGTGATCGAGGATCGCGGCGCCGAGCTCCTCTGGCGAGGTCCGGTCGAAGTCCATCCGGACGCCGGCGCCGAGCCGCTCGAGGCGGCGGGACACGAAGAACTGCTGCTCGAAGTGGTTGCGGAGCGGGAAGTAGAAGAACGGCGTGTGCAGCGCGGCGAGCTCCATCGTGGTCGTGAGCCCGCCCTGGACGATCGCGAGGTCGGCGGCGGCGTGGTGCTCGAAGAGCCGCGGCACGAACGGGCGCACGTCGATCTGCGGGCTCGTGGGCAGCTCGCTCGCGTCCAGGCGCGGCCCGGCCACCAGCACCATGCGCGCGTCGGGCACCTTGTGCGCGATCGGCGCAAAGGCCTCGGCGCACTTGCGGAGGAGATGTCGGCCGGCGCGGGTGCCGCCGACCGAGACGAGGATCACCCGTTCGCCGTCCGGGTAGCCGAGCACCCGCCGCAGGCCCGGCTTGTCGCGGTATGCGGCCGGATCGAAGTGATAGGTGTAGCCCGAGAACGCGAAATGCTCGCGCGCCCACTGACGCATGTTCGGCAGATTCGGGCCGAACTCGCGGTCGAGCACGTCCTCGGGCTCGCCGACCATCAGCGAGAGGTCGCGGACGTCCGGATGCAGGCGCAGGTGGTCGATGTTCTCGGCGTTCTTCTCCCACGCCCGGCGGAACTCCACGGAGTCCGGGTCGTCCCGCATCGGCAGCATCCCGATGAAGTCGGTGATGAAGACGTAGGGCGCCCGCTTGAGGTCCGGGTTCTCGTGCAGGAAGTAGTCGAGGTCCCAGCCCTCGTCGCCGACCCAGAGATCGTAGTCCTCGGCCTCGACGATGTCCGCGAAGGTCATGAAGTTGGCGTTGAAGATCTCGTCCATGTCCCAAAGCGCATTGAACGCGTGAAGCTCGTGGTCGCGGGCCCAGCCCTCGACGTGGGCGCTCTCGTTCAAGAGGAGCTTCGTCGCCGGATGCAGCCGCTCGCCCCAGTTGGCCACCACGCGGTCGGCGGGATCGGCGGCGAGGAAGTCGACCGTCGTGTCCGGGCTGATCTCACGGATCTTCTTCGCGATCGCCAGATCGCGCTGGATGTGGCCGAGCCCGATCGGGCTCGAGAGCCAGAGAATGCGGCGCTGTGTGCTCCGCCGCGTTCGCCGCGGCGGCGCCGTGCGCGCGGTCGTCGCCGGAATCGTTTGCGTCTCCACCGGGCGGTCCAGGACGAAATCGCGAATGAGCCGGTTGACCTTCACCGCGTCGCGGCCCTGGAGCGCGTGCCCGCCGCCCTCGAACGTGATCAGCCGCGCGCCCGGCACCGCCTCGGCAAGCTTGCGCGCATGGTTGTAGGGGACGATCTTGTCCTGCGTGCCGTGCAGCACCAGGGTCGGCGTGGCGACACGCGCAAGCATGTCATACACGCTCGTGCCGTCGATCGCGCGCAGCGACTCAACGAGGACGTCCGCGGTTGTCTCGCCGGCCCAACCGAACATGTCCTCCATGCCCTTGAGCGAATGCGGCTCCTGAAACACGCGTTTGAACAGCCGCTCTCGCCAGCGGTCGAAGTCCTCCCGGATGACCGTGGCCACCTTCTCCTCGAACGGCTGCGGCACGGACTCGGAGTACTGACCGGCGATCAGGATCAGGTGCGAGACGCGCTCAGGATGCTCGACGACGTACCGGAAGGCGAGCATCCCGGCGCAGGACAGCGCCACGAGCGCGAACGGCGTGCGCACGGTGGCGTCGAGCACCGCCGTCATGTCCTCGTAGCGGCTCTCGAGATCGTAGCCGCTCACCGGCCGATCGGAGCGCCCGTTGCCGCGCTGATCGAACGTGACGACGCGGAAGTAGCGCGACAGGTACGGGATCTGATACTTCCACATGCGGCTGTAGGAGACGGGCTGGCACTGGGAGCACAGCACCACGTCACGCCCGCCGCTGCCAGTTGCCTGGTAGAAGATCTTCGCGTCCGGACGATAGACGTACATGTCAGGCCTCCCGACGCCCGCGCTGCTCGAGCTCGTAGAGCACCAGCGTGGCGGCGCCCCGCATGGTGCGCGTCTTGTCGGACGGGACGATGCAGATGCGCGTGCTCGCGATCGCCAGCGGGTAGGCGTAGCGGCGCACGCGCTGCACCAGGTCGTTTTCGAGCGGCACGAGCGACTCCGCGACGCCGCCGGTGACCACGACGACCTCGGGGTTGAGGCTGTTGACGATTCCACCGAGGCTCGCGCCGAGGGCCTCGCACGCCTGATCGACCATGCTTCGCGCCAGCGGATCGCCGGCGCGCGCGGCCTCGAAGACGGTTCGCGAGGTGATCGCCGCGACCTCGCCGCCGGCGAGTGTCAGCAGGGGGGACGGCTGTCGCGGATCGACCCGGCGCTGGGCTTCGTGCGCCATCTGAGCGCCGCCGAGGTACATGCCGAGACAGCCCCGGCCGCCGCAGAAGCAGGGCGGACCGTCGAAGTTGATCGTCACGTGGCCGAGCTCGCCGCCGAACCCGGCGTGGCCGCGCACGACGCGGCGATCGTGAATGATCCCGGCGCCGATATTCGTGCCGACGGCCAGGAGCACCACCGACGTGGCGCCGCGCGCGACGCCGAACGTCAGCTCGCCCAGTGCCAGCGCGTTCGCGTCGTTGTCGACGAACGCGGGAATCCCGGTCCGCGTCAGGATCTGCTCGCCGAGCCGAATGTCGGCGAACTCCTGGACGGGGTGCTGCGGCAGCCTCGCCATGGTGCCCTTCTCTGGATCGATGGCGCCTGGAACTCCGACTCCGATGCCGAGAAGAGGCAGGCCGCGCGCGGCCGACTTGGCCAGGAGCGTGTCGACGACGCCGAACAATGTCTCGACGGCGGTTCCGGGCCCGCCGCCGTGCGTCCGTACCTGCACCACCTCGAGCACGTCGCCGGCGCCCGTCACGAGCCCGCCGGCGATGGTCGTCGCGCCGACGTCGATTCCCATCGTCGTCACGTTCCCACCTGGGCCCATCGCCACCGTGCTGATCGTGATCCTCCTTCGTTGACCTTGCGCTCCGGTCGAGCAAGCCTCGTACCACGCCCGCGCCCCCGTCTTTTCGGTCTCGCGCGACGGGCGGGTGCAATGTCGCCTTGCAGGGTACCGCCGCCGTCCCGCTCGTGACCCCGCGTGTCGGCCATTTGACCATGCAAGGAAAGCTGGCGGCAGCCGTCCGTGGACGTGCCGTCCCGGATGGCGCGTGGGTCCTGCGGCCGCGAGGTACACTGACGTGCCGTGGAGCTTTCGGAGCTCGACTACGACCTTCCAGCGGAGCTGATCGCCCAGGCGCCGGCGCCGTCCCGCGACGCGTCCAGACTGCTCGTGATCGACCGTGCTCGGAGCGGTTTCGAGGATCACGGGGTCGCGGAGCTCCCCGAGCTCTTGCGCGCGGGCGACTGTCTCGTCGTCAACAACTCACGCGTGATCCCGGCGCGGGTTCTCACACGCGACGCCGAGGGGCGGGACGTCGAGCTCTTGTTCGTCGAGCCGGTCGACGGACGCCGCTGGCGCGCGCTGACCCGCCCCGGACGGCGCAGCCGCGTGGGCGTCGAGCTCTCGGTGGGGGACACACCCGGCGGGCGCCTGCGCATCGTCGGGGTCGAGGCGGACGGCCAGCGCGTGGTGGAGCCCGTCGTCGGCGGCTCGATCGAGACGCTGCTGGGCGCTCACGGCCGCGTCCCGCTGCCGCCGTACATCGAGCGCTTCGCCGCGCCGACCGCCGAGGATCTCGAGCGCTACCAGACTGTCTACGCGCGACCGCCCGGCTCTGTTGCCGCTCCAACTGCGGGACTTCACTTCACACAGCAGATGCTCGAGGCGATTCGGCGCCGGGGCGTGGAGGTGCACGAGCTCACCTTGCACGTGGGCCCCGGCACCTTTCGTCCGATCAAGACCGAGAAGGTGGAGGAGCATGCGCTCACTCCGGAGCGGGCGGCGGTGCCGCCGAAGGTGGCCGACGCGGTGAACCGCGCGCGCGACGAACGACGCCGCGTGGTCGCGGTCGGCACGACGACAGCGCGCGCGCTGGAGAGCGCGGCAGGACCGGACGGGCGCGTGCGTTCCCTCGACGGCGTCGCGCACGTCTACATCACGCCCGGCTATACCTTCCGGGCGGTGGACGCGCTGCTGACGAACTTTCATCTGCCGCGCTCGTCGCTCCTGGCGCTGGTGGCGGCCTTCGCGGGGCGCGAGCTGATCATGAAATCCTACGGCCACGCCGTGCGAGCGGGCTATCGCTTCTACTCGTACGGCGACGCGACCTTGATCCTGTGAAGCTCGAGCTCGCGGCGGTCGACGGTGCCGCGCGCGCGGGCCGCCTGACGACGGCTCACGGGGTGGTCGAGACGCCGATCTTCATGCCCGTCGGCACGCACGCCTCGGTGAAGGCCCTCGGGCCCGACGACCTCGGCGCCGCCGGCGCCCAGATCGTGCTCGCCAACACCTATCACCTGTTTCTGAGGCCGGGGCACGGCCTCGTGCGCGAGCTCGGCGGACTGCATCGCTTCATGGGCTGGGACCGGCCGATCCTCACCGACTCCGGCGGCTTCCAGGTGTTCAGCCTCTCGAAGCTCAGAAAGATCACCGAGGCCGGCGTCGAGTTCCGTTCGCCCGTCGACGGCTCGACGCATTTTCTTTCCCCCGAGATCTCCATCGAGGTCCAGCAGGCGCTCGGCGCCGACATCATCCATCCGCTCGACGAGTGCCTGGCGTACCCGGCCGCGCGGGTCGACGCCGAGCGCTCGCTCGAGCTGACCCTGCGCTGGGCCGCCCGCTCGAAGTCGGCGCACGCCGGCTCGCCGGCCGCGGCGCAGGCGCTGTTCGGGATCGTGCAAGGCGGGACCGACGCCGACCTCCGAACGCGGGCGACCCGGGCAACGGTCGAGCTCGGCTTCGACGGGTACGCGATCGGCGGACTCGCGGTCGGCGAGCCCAAGCCGATGATGTACGACCTCACCGAGCTCGTCGCGAGCCTCTTGCCGGTCGATCAGGCCCGCTATCTCATGGGGGTCGGCAAGCCCGAGGACCTCGTCGAATCGGTCGCGCGGGGCGTGGACATGTTCGACTGCGTGCTTCCCACGCGCAACGCGCGCAACGGCCAGGCCTTCACCGCCGACGGTCCCGTCACGCTCAAGCAGGCCCGCTACACGCGCGATGGGGCACCGCTGGACGCCGAGTGCGACTGTTACGCGTGCCGCGGCTTCTCACGCGCGTACCTGCGCCATCTGTTCATGGCGGGCGAGCTCCTCTCGCATCGGCTCCTCACGCTCCACAACGTGACGTTCTTCCTGCGGCTCATGCGCGAGATGCGCGCGGCGATCGTCGCCGGCGCGTTCAAGGCGTTTCAGAGTCGGTTCTTCGCTCGGTATGCGGCATCCGCCGCGGACGCCGAGCCGGAGTCGATCGGCCGCGAATAGCCGAGCGCTCGAACGCGCCGTCGTCGCGGCCGCCGCGACGCGCGGGCGCTGCGGCCGAAGTGGGCGACAGCGCGGCGGTTTGTTGGCGGTGACTCAGGGTATGCAGTATCATCCGTTGAGTTTCAGCCGATTCATCGTCATAGCGGAGGCGCTGGACTCGATGTTCTTCCCTGATCTCGCATACGCGGCCTCGTCGGCACCGGGCGGCGGCGGCGCGCAGAGCATGCTCCCGACGATCATCATGATCGCGTCGATGCTCGCGATCTTCTACTTCCTGCTGCTGCGTCCGCAGCAGAAGCAGAAGCAAGAGCGCGAGCAGATGCTGGCCTCGATCAAGCGTGGGGATAAAGTCGTGACCACGGGCGGGCTGCACGGCACTGTGACCGGATTGAGCGAGCACACCATCACGTTGCGCGTCGCCGACCAGGTCAAGCTCGAATTCGACCGCTCCGCCATCGGCCGCGTGACGGCAGGGCAGGGCGAGAAGGATGCCTAGGCACCTCCGGTTCCGCATCGCCCTCGTGGTCGTCGTCGTCGCGGTCTCGGCGTGGTACCTGTACCCGCTCAAGAGCGCGATCAATCTCGGCCTCGATCTGCAGGGCGGCATCCACCTGCTGCTCGGCGTCCAGGCCGACAAGCACGTCGCCAGCCAGACGGACCGGGCCGCCGAGGATCTCAAGGGCGCGCTCGAGCGCAAGGGCATCGCCGTCAAACGGATCGCGCGCGACGGGGACACCGCGATCGCGGTGGAGCTCGCCAATCCGCAGTCCTGGAACGACGCGCGGACCGTCGTGGCCGAGTTCAGCTCGTTCGAGCGGCGCGATGAGGACGCCGCGGCCGGACGTTTCCGCCTGGTGATGCAGGACGCCCGCGTCAGGCAGCTGCGCGACGACGCCGTCCGCCAGGGCCTGGAGACGATCCGCAACCGCATCGACCAGTTCGGCGTGAGCGAGCCCATCATCACGCGCCAGAGCGCCGACAAGATCTTGATCCAGCTGCCCGGGCTCCAGGACCCGGCGCGCGCCAAGGCCCTCATCGGCAAGACGGCGCTGCTCGAGTTCAAGCTGCTCGACGAGCGCACGCCGGTGGAGCAGGCCCTGGCCGGACAGCTCCCCGAGACCTCTGAGGTCCTCTACGGCCGGGAGATCGACAAGCAGACCAAGGCCGAGCGCAAGATCCCGTACGTGGCCCAGAAGCGGAGCCTGCTCACCGGCGCCGAGCTGACCCGCGCCGAGGTGCAGGCGGATCCGAACTCGATGGGCAACTGGCAGGTCGCGATCGAGTTCACCGCGACCGGCGCTCGCATCTTCGGCGAGGTCACCGAGCAGAACGTCGGCCGGCGGCTGGCGATCATCCTCGACGGCACGGTCTATTCGGCACCGCGTATCAACGAGCGCATCCCGGGCGGGCGCGCGGTGATCACGGGCCAGTTCACGGTCGAGGACGCGCGCGACCTCGCCATCGTGCTGCGCGCCGGCGCGTTGCCGGCACCGGTGGTGATCCTGGAAGAGCGCACGGTCGGCCCTTCGCTCGGCGCCGACTCGATCCGTCAAGGGCTGATCGCGATCGCCGGCTCCTCGCTGGTCGTGTTCGTGTTCATGCTCGTCTACTATCGACTCTCGGGTCTGGTCGCGGACGTGGCGCTCGGCCTGAACCTCTTGATCCTGTTCGCGTGCATGGCCGCCATCCGCGCGACCTTGACCCTGCCGGGCCTGGCGGGCATCGCGCTCACGGTCGGGATGGCCGTCGACACCAACATCCTGATCTTCGAGCGGATACGGGAAGAGATGCGCGTCGGCAAGACGCCGCGGGCGGCGATCGAGGCCGGATTCCGCCGGGCGCTGCGCACGATCGTCGATACGCACCTGACCGTCATGGGCACCGCGGTCATCCTCTTGTCGTTCGGGACCAGCTCGGTCAAGGGCTTCGGCGTCTCGCTCTTCATCGGTCTCGGTGCGAGCCTCTTCACCGCATACTTCTTCACGCGCTTGCTCTTCGATCTGCTCTACATGGGCCGGCGAAAGGTGGAAAGCATCTCGATATGATCCGGAGCGGCGCCGCGGCATGATCGAGCTCTTCAAGAACCCGAACTACGACTTCATCGGCAAGCGGAAGTGGGCCTACATCCTCTCGGCCGTGTTCACGCTGATCGGGCTCGGCGCGCTCGCCTACCACGGAGGTCTCCGTTACGACCTCGACTTCACGGGGGGCACGCTGATCCAGGTGCAATTCGAGAAGCCGCCGACGGTCGCCGCGATCCGCAAGAGCCTCGGCACGATCCACCTGGGCGAGAGCGTCATCCAGGAGTTCGGCGACAACCGCGAATACATCATCAGGATGCCGCTGGTCGAGAACGTCAGCTCCGACGAGATTTCGCGGCGCGTCCAGAGCGCGCTCGCCGCCGAGTCGTCGCTGGGCAAGTTCGAGATCCGCCGGGTCGAGTTCGTCGGGCCCCAGGTCGGCCGGGAGCTGCAGCTTCAGGCCGTGTACCTCGTGCTGGGCGGCCTCGTGTGGATCGCCATCTACCTGGCCTGGCGGTTCGACCTCCGCGGCGGCGTCGCCGCGGTCGTGGCCGTCTTCCACGACGTCATCGTCTGCCTGGGCGCCCTGTCCCTCACCAATCGCGAGTTCTCGCTGCCGGTGCTGGCGGCGCTCTTGACGATCATCGGCTACTCGGTCAACGACACGATCGTCGCCTACGACCGGCTGCGGGAGAACCGGGGCAAGTCCGTGCCCCGCGGGCGCACGTTCGCCCAGCAGATGAACGACGCGGTCAACCAGACCCTGTCGCGCACGATCCTGACTTCGCTGACCACGTTCTTCTCGGCGTCCGTCCTGCTGTTCTTCGGGGGCAAGACCCTGGAGGATTTCGCGTTCGTCCTCTTCGTCGGGGTCATCACCGGCACGTACTCCACGACCTACATCGCCGCGGCGCTCGTCGTCGACTGGACGAATCACGTCGAGGGACGGCTCCGGCGCGGCAAGAAAGCGGTGGCCAAAGCCTGATCAGCGTGTCAAACTAGTTGGTCAACCAGAGGTTTTGCTCACGTGACCCAGCTAGAGACCCTGATCGAGGAGATTCCGAAGTATCAGCCGGGCGCTGATCTCGACGTTCTCGAGCGCGCCTACCGATTCTCGGCCGCCTCTCACCAGGGTCAGCAGCGCGCCTCCGGCGAGCCGTATCTCAGCCATCCGCTGGAGGTCGCCAACCTCCTGGTCGACTTCAAGATGGACGTCACGACGGTCACCGCCGGGCTCCTCCACGACGTGCTCGAGGACACCGCCGCCACCAAGGCCGACCTCGAGCGCGAGTTCGGGGGCGAGATCGCCGAGCTGGTCGACGGGGTCACCAAGATCGGCAAGCTCGCCTTCTCGTCGCGCGAGGAGCGCCAGGCCGAGAACTTCCGGAAGATGCTGGTCGCGATGGCGCGCGACCTGCGCGTGCTCATGATCAAGCTCGCCGACCGGCTGCACAACATGCGCACGCTCGACTACCTGCCGTCGGACAAGGCCAAGAAGATCGCGCAGGAGACGCTCGACATCTACGCGCCGCTGGCCCACCGGCTCGGCATGGCCAAGGTGAAGGCCGAGCTCGAAGATCTCGGGCTTCGCACCTTGAACCCGGCCGACTACGTCGATCTCCAGAAGCGCGTGGCCAAGCGCCGCCTCGAGCGCGAGAACGACATCAATCAGGTCATCGCGATCCTGCACAGAAAGCTCGCCGAGGTCGGGATCGAGTCGCAGATCCGCGGCCGGCCCAAGCACTTCTACTCGATCTGGAAGAAGATGCACGACCAGGGCCGCGAGTTCGACGAGATCTACGACCTCACCGCAGTACGGGTCATCACGGGCTCGGTGCGCGACTGCTACGGCGCGCTCGGCGTGATCCACTCGCTGTGGAAGCCGGTACCCGGGCGCTTCAAAGACTTCATCGCGATGCCGAAGGTCAACATGTACCAGTCGCTCCACACGACGGTGATCGGGCCCAAGGGCGATCCGGTCGAGATCCAGATCCGCACGCGCGAGATGCACCGGATCGCCGAGGAAGGCATCGCGGCCCACTGGCTCTACAAGGAGCGCAAGACCGGCAAGACCAGTAAGGACAAGCTCGACGAGTCGCTGGTATGGCTGCGCCAGCTGATCGAGACGCAGCAGGACACGAAAGACCCGCGCGAGTTCATGGACACCGTGCGGGTCGATTTGTTTCCGGACGAAGTCTACGTGTTCACGCCCAAGGGCGACGTCAAGGCGCTCCCCGACGGCGCGACCCCGCTCGACTTCGCCTACGCCGTCCACACGAAGGTCGGCGAGCACTGCGTCGGCGCCAAGGTGAACGCCAAGCTGGTGCCTTTGCGCTACACGCTCCGGCAGGGCGACATCGTCGAGATCGTGACCTCGCCCAACCAGCATCCGAGCCGCGACTGGCTCAAGATCGTCAAGTCGACGCGGGCGCGGGCGAAGATCAACCAGTGGCTCAAGGTCGAGGAGCGCGCGCGCTCGATCGAGCTCGGACGCGAAATGTTCGAGCGCGAGGCGCGCAAGTACCGCCTGAATCCAGTGGCGCTGCTCGGCGGCGAGGAGATCAAGAAGACGGCGGCCGATTTCGGCTTCGCCGGCCCCGACGACCTGATGGCCGCGCTCGGCTACGGCAAGAGCTCGGTGCACCAGGTCCTGAACAAGCTGGCGCCCAACGCGCTGCTCGAGACCCCCGACAAGCCGAAGACCGCGGCGACGCGTCCGGCGCCGGTCGACGGCGTGCGGATCCGCGGCGTCGACGACCTGCTCGTGCGCTTCGCGCGCTGCTGCAACCCGCTGCCGGGCGATCCGATCGTCGGCTTCATCACGCGCGGCCGCGGCCTCACCGTGCACGCCCGCGATTGCCTGACCGTGGCCAAGAGCGTGCTCGACCGCGAGCGGCTGATCGACGTCGAGTGGGACGTCGAGGAGCCCGGCAAGCGCCCCGTGCGAATCGCCGTCTACATCGGCAAGGACCGGCCGGGGCTGCTCTCGGAGATCACCGGCGCGATCTCGGCCCGCAACGGCAACATCACGAAGGCCGAGGTGACCGTGACCGACGACCGGCGCGGGATCAACAACTTCGTCGTCGAGGTCGCCGACCTCCGACAGCTTCAGGAGATCATCGCGGCGATCCGCGACGTCCGGGACGTCATCAACGTCGAGCGCGTCCGAGGGCTCTAGTGCCCCTCGGGGCGCGCGTTGCCACGTCGCCCGCGAGGCCCAGTCGATGACGCGACGTCAGTTCGAGGCGCTGGTCGAGAAGGCCATGCGGCGCCTGCCCAAGCGGTTCAAGGACAAGATCGCGAACATCGCGGTCGTCGTCGAGGATTGGGCCGACGACGAGACCCTCGCCGACCTCGGGATCGAGCCGCCCGACACCCTCTACGGGCTCTACCAGGGCATCGACCTCACGCGGCGCGACTCGAGCTACGGCAACGTCATGCCCGACACGATCACGATCTATCAGGGACCGATCGAGGAGGACTGTGCCGACGAGGCCGAGATGGCCGAGCTCGTGCGCGATACGGTCATCCACGAGCTCGGTCATTATTTCGGTCTCGACGACGAGACCATGGAGCGCATTGAGGGCTCCGAACCCTAGTTCTCGTCTCATAGGCGCGCCTCAGCCGGCGGGGCCCCAGCCCCGCGACGGCTTGCAGCGCGCACCGCGCGGTCTCGACCTGGTCGAGGCTCTCGCCGCCGCCGTCGCCCGCTTCGCGTCCGAGGATCAGGAGCAAAAGCGGGCGCTTCTGATCGAGCTCGAGGGCGCCGTGATCCGTCGTCCCGCGACCCTGCTGCGACTGCACGAAGCGCTCTGCTTTCTCCAGGCCCATCCCGACGACCCGAAGATCCTCGAGCTGGTCGACCGGGCGCTCGCCGCGTTCGGCGCCCGCATCGACCGGCTCGGGGCCGCGGCGCGGCGGCGGCTGCACGACTCCGGGATCACGAACACCACGCTCGACTATCCCTTCGGCTTGCCGATGGCGCGCTGGCTCGCGGCGCGGTTCCCGCGCCAGAGCGACGTCGCGTGGTCGGCCTTCACCGAAGAGGATCGGCTCGACGAGACGCTGTCCTTGCTCGCGACGACCGCGGAGGGCGACGCCTTCAGCGAGGGCGGGATGGGGTGGCGGGAGTGGATTCGCGTCGCGAAGGGTGGGAGGCGGATCACCGACCTGCAGCTGCTTCTCGAGGTGCTCGAGCGCGCGCGCCTTCCCGAGGAGACGCGCGACTGGCTCTTCGAGAGCGTGAGCCTGCCGATTCTCTGGCGGCCGCGGGGGGCCGGCGGCTCGCGGACCCTGGCGCGGATCCCGACGGAGTCCACGTTCTTTCACGCGGACGGCCTCGACCGGAGCGCGGCCAATCTCGTCGAGGCGCTCCGGCGGCCGGTGCCGCTCCGGCGCGCGCCGCGGCCGCTCGCCGAAACGCTGATCGACGCCGCGCGTCTGGCCATGGCGACGCGCCAGCGCGAGCTTCACGCCTTCTCGTACCCGAACGCCGACGACGTGCTGATCGGCGACGCGGGGCGCGGGCTCCGCCTGGTCTTCGTCGGCATCCAGCCCGATTTTCGGCTGCCGCTCGAGGGCTACTACGGATTCCTCGTGCTGAAGAACGGCGTGCCCGTCAGCTACGGCGGCGGGTGGGAGCTGTTCGGCGCGCTCGATTTCGCCATCAACATCTTTCCGTCGTTTCGCCAGGGCGAATCGGCGTATCTCGCGATGCAGCTCTTGCGCGCATATCGCTGGCTCTTCGGAATGCGGACGATCGTGATCGATCGATATCAGCTCGGCCACGAGAGCACCGAGGCGCTGCGCTCGGGATCGTTCTACTTCTATCATCGCCTCGGATTCCGCCCGCGCGATCCCGACGTCGTCCGCACGCTCGGGCAGGAGGAAGCGAGGATCGCCGCCGATCCCGCCTATCGCTCGCCGATTCCGACGCTCAAGAAATTGGCCGCGGCCGAGGTGTTCCTGAGCCTGTCGGGCGGGCACGCCGCCCCCGAGCAGCGCCTGCGCGCGAGCGACGTCTCGGGACTGGTCGCGCGCTACGTCGCGCAGCAGTTCGGCGGCGACCGCGCCCGGGCGACGCGCGAGTCCGCCGAGCGAGTCGGGCGGGCCCTGGGCGCCTCGCGGCGCGCCTCGTGGCCGCCGGCCGAGCGGCGCGCGTTCGATCGAATGTCGCTGGTCGCCGCGCTCGTTCCCGATCTCGCAGCGTGGTCGTCCACCGATCGCCGAGCGCTGGTTGCGATCATGCGCGCCAAGGGCGGCGGTACCGAGATGGACTACGCGCGACGCCTCGATCGGCACCAGCGCTTGCGTCACTCGCTCGAGACTCTCGCCAAGCGGTAACGGCCGGGACGATCACTCGCCGACTGTTCTAGCTCCGATTTGTAAGTTTGTGCTTGACAGGAAGTTTCAATAGTCATTATGGTTTCAGCAGATGCTGAAATGTTCGGAGCAAGAGAAACATGCTGAAATCCGAGGAGGTTCGGCGACAGGTGGCCCAGCGACTCCGGGAGCTACTCCCGAAGGCGAAGGGCTGGGAGGAGAGCGCCGACACCAGAGTTGGCGGGCAAGTCGCGGATTTGCTAGTGCGATTCCAGATGGCCGGTCAGGAGCACACGTTCGTGGTTGAAGTGAAGCCCCTCGGCCAACCCAGGCAGATTCGGGCCGCCGTGACCCGGCTCAACGAAATCCGCCGCGAGCTGCCGACCGCCTATCCCATGGCGGCCGCCGTCTATATCGGCCCGCAGAGCTCCCGGATCCTCAAGAGCAACAACCTCGGCTACGTCGACCTCTCGGGCAACTGCTACCTCGCGTTCGAGAACGTGCTGATCGAGAAAGAGGGCAAGCGCAACGTCCGCCCCTCGACCAGGCCCCTGCGCGCGCTCTTCGCGCCCCGCGCGACCCGCGTCGTACGGGTGCTGCTCGTCGAGCCACACCGGGCGTGGCGCCTCGAAGAGCTCGGCCGGGCCGCCGAGGTGAGCCTCGGCCACTCCCACAACGTCATCAAGCGGCTCGAGGAGCTGGCGTGGGTCGAGCGCGATGACAGCCAGCGGTTCCGGCTCTCCAAGCCGGCCGATCTGCTCGAGGCGTGGTGCGAGTCCTACACGTATCGCGCGAACGATCAGGCGTCGTATCTGGCGCCCGAGCGGGTCACGAGGAAATTCATGGCCGAGATCGCGCGCGTCGCGGGCGCGGAAGGGCGTCGGTACGCCTTCACGCTGAACGCCGGCGCCGCGCTCCTGGCGCCGAGTCTGAGACTGCCGGCTGTGCATGGCTACCTCGAGGGCGATCCCGAGCCGGTGGCGCGCGCGCTCGGGCTGCGGCCCGCCGCGGAGGCCGACGGTGCGCTGCACTTCCTCGCGCCGTACGACCTCGGCGTCTTCTACGGCGCCTTCGAGAAGGGCGGGCTCAGAGTGGTGTCGCTCCCGCAGCTCTACGCCGATCTCGTGCACTACGAGCGTCGCGGAGCCGAGCAGGCCGAACACCTGCGCCGTGAAGCAATGGGCTACTGACCGAGCGTGGAAGGAGGTGATTTGATGGCCAAGAAGAAGGCGACCAAGAAAAAGAAGGGCAAGTAACTCATCGACGGTGGCATCGAATCTTCACGTGAGAGGAGGTGAGACGCTCGATGAAGAAGAAGGCCAAGAAGAAGAAGAAGAAGTAAGTGACGGGATTTCCGCTGGTGGGGGGTGGCAGCCTCCCACCATTGACCATGCGGGAGGGGGCCAACGCCCCCTCCCGTTTGTGCGTGTGCTTAAATGACCTTCGTGACTTTCCCCGCCTTGAGGCAGCGGGTGCAGACGCGGACGCGTCGCGTCCTTCCGTTGATCACGGCGCGCATCGAGACCAGATTCGGAAGCCACCGCCGTTTGGTCAGCTTGTGAGCGTGGCTGACCGTATTCCCGACGGACGGGCCTTTCTCGCAGACATCGCAGCGCTGAGCCATTTGTGCTCCCTGGAGTCGAGTTTCCGAGGAACGAGCCGAAGGCACTGTATAGCACAGGGACCGGCATGAAGCAAACCGACGCGGCGCCGACCGACCTCGCGACGCCGCTGCAGTTCCTCAAGGGCGTGGGGCCGCAGCGCGCGAGCCAGCTCGAGCGCAAGGGGCTTCGCACCGTCGAGGATGCGCTCTTCTTCGTGCCGCTCCGCCACGAGGACCGCACGCGCCTCACCCCGTTCCGCTCGCTGGTCCCGGGCCAGGCCGCGACGTGCGCGGGTGTCATCGTCGGCGTGAGCCCGCCGCCGCCCGGGCGCTTCCGCGTGCCGTTCACGGTGATGCTGCGCGACGCGAGCGGCTATGCCACCGCGAGCTGGTTTGGCTGGCGATATCTCTCGCGCGTGCTCAAGCGCGGTCAGCAGCTGGTCCTGCACGGACGGGTAGGGCGCTACAAGGGCGCGATCGTGCTTCAGCAGCCCGACTACGAGATCGTCGAGAACGGCGAGGACGATCGGCTGCATACGGGCCGGCTGGTGCCGGTGTACTCGCTCACCGAAGGCCTTCCCCAGCGGGCGCTCCGCTCGCTGATGTGGCGGCTGGTCGAATCGCATGCCGCCGACGTCGCCGAGACGCTTCCGGAGGCCGTCCGCGCACGGCGCGGTCTCGTGGGGCTCGCGCAGGCGGTCCGCGACGCGCACTTTCCCGAGACCGACGCCGCGCTGGCGGCGGCGCGCCACCGCATCTCGTTCGACGAGGGGCTCCTGCTGCAGCTCGGGCTCGCGATCTTGCGAAGCCGCGTGAGCCGCGCACGCGGGCTGTCGATGAGCCCGCGCGGCGATCTGGTGGCCCGGCTGCGCGCGCGGCTGCCGTGGAAGCTGACCGGCGCGCAGGAGCGGGTGTGGGAAGAGATCCGGCGCGACATGGCCGAGCCGCACCCGATGCATCGTCTTCTCCAGGGCGACGTCGGCTCGGGCAAAACGATCGTCGCGGCGCTGGGCGTGCTGACCGCGGTCGAGGCGGGGTATCAGGCCGCGGTGATGGCGCCCACCGAGATCCTCGCCGAGCAGCACTTCATGACGTTCCGTCAGCTCCTCGAGCCGCTCGGCGTTCGCGTGACGCTCCTGACGTCGTCGCTCAAGCCGCGCGACCGCGTCGCGCGGCGCGCCTCGGTCACGGCCGGCGAGGTGGAATGCGTCGTGGGGACTCACGCGCTCGTCCAGGAGGGCGTCGAATTCCGGCGTCTGGGACTGGCGGTCGTCGACGAGCAGCACCGCTTCGGCGTCGAGCAGCGCGCCCGGCTGCGCGGAAAGGGCGAGCACCCCGATCTCCTCGTGATGACCGCGACGCCGATTCCGCGCACCCTGGCTCTCACGATCTACGGCGATCTGGACGTCTCGGTCCTCGACGAGCTGCCGCCGGGCCGGCGTCCGATCGTGACGGTGGCGCGCTCGGAGGGCAAGCGGCGCGCGATCTACAAGTTCCTGCGCGAGCAGATCGCCGGCGGCCGCCAGATCTACGTCGTGTACCCGCTGGTCGAGGAGTCCGAGGCGCTCGACCTCAAGGCCGCGACCGACATGGCGCGCCATCTCGCTGACGCAGTCTTTCCGGACCTCGTGGTCGGTCTGCTGCACGGACGGCTCGGCTTCGACGAGAAGGACGCGATCATGCGGCGCTTCAAGGCCGGCGAGATCCACGTGCTCGTTTCGACCACGGTGATCGAGGTCGGCATCGACGTGCCCAACGCATCGGTGATGCTGATCGAGCACGCGGAGCGCTTCGGCCTCTCACAGCTGCACCAGCTTCGCGGTCGCGTCGGCCGCGGCGAGTGGAAGTCGTACTGCATCCTCTTGACGTCTGGCCGGCTCACCGAGGAAGCGCAACGCCGGATCGACGCGATGACCTCGACGAACGACGGCTTCCGGATCGCCGAGGTCGATCTCGAGCTGCGCGGCCCTGGGGAGTTCTTCGGTACGCGGCAATCGGGGATTCCCGAGTTTCGCTCGGCGGATTTGCTGCATGATACGCGCTTGCTCGAGGAGGCTCGGCGCGAGGCCACCGCCATCATCGCTCGCGACCGCGAGCTTTCGGATCCTGCTAACCGAGCTCTTCGTACCGCGCTGCTTGCGCGCTGGCGCGGCAAGCTGGCGCTCGCTACTGCTGGCTAGCTGGGGTGGTTTGGTGGATCTATTGGGCGTGAGTCGGACGGGGCCTGTCGTCGCGGGCGGCACCCCCGCGGACGGCTGCGTCACCCGCTCGCCCGATTCGCAGCGCTTCGCGCTGCGGGCGCGACGAGGGGGTCCCACTTCGCCGTCCGCGGGGGTGCCGCCCGCGACGCCACCCGTCCGGCTACGCTCAATACGAGCCACGAAACCACCTCAGATCGCGCCGTGCTACGAGCGCGGGTTTCACCGGTTCCAGTTTCGGCGCGACTTTCACGGAGTGTCGGAAGGACCGTCCAGGCGCCTCCGTCAGTTGCCGTGCGGGTGATCGCGGGGGTTTTGAAGGGGCGGCGGCTCGTCACGCCGCGGGGGGTGACGACGCGGCCTACCGCGGATCAGGTGAGGATTGCGCTGATGGATACGCTGGGGCCTTGGTTGCCGGATGCGCGGGTGCTGGATCTGTTCGCGGGCGCGGGCGGCGTTGGGTTTGAAGCGCTCTCGCGGGGGGCGGCGCACGCGACGTTCGTGGAGCGGGATCCCCGGGCGCTGGAGGCGCTTGGGGAGAATATCCGGACGCTTGGGCTCGAGGCGCGGACACAGGTCGTCCGCGGGGATGTCGTGCGGCAGCTTGCTCGGCTGGCCGGCGACGGGCGGCGGTTCGAGGTCGTGTTCCTGGATCCGCCTTACGCGACCGACGACGGCGAGCGCGCCCTTGCGGCGCTCGGCGCCGGGGCGCTCAGCGCGCCGGAGGGGCTTGTCATCGCGCAGCACCTGACCAAGCGGCGCCCGCAGGAATACGGTGTTTTACGGGCGTTTCGCGACCGTCGGTTCGGGGAGACGACCTTGACTTTCTTTCGAGCCGAAGGGTAGCCTTACCGCCGTGGCGAAGCGTGCGGTCTATCCCGGCATGTTCGACCCCGCGCACAACGGTCACATCGACGTGATCCAGCGCAGCCTGCAGATCTTCGACGAGCTGATCGTCGCGGTCGTCGCCAATCCGTCCAAGCAGCCGCTCTTCTCGGTGAAGGAGCGGCTCGAGATGATCGACGAAGCCACGTCCGATCTCAGCAACTTCCGCATCGTCGCGTTCGACGGGCTGCTGATCGATCTGGTCGCGCGCGAGCGTGCGGACTGCATCGTGCGCGGCATCCGGGCCGTCTCCGACTTCGAGTACGAGTTCCAGATGGCGCTGATGAACCGCAAGCTGCGCAACACCGTCGAGACGGTGTTCTTGATGCCGCACGAGAAGTACACGTACATCTCGTCGCGCCTGATCAAGGAAGTCGCGAGCTTCGGCACCTCCGTCGCCGGCATGGTGCCGCCGATCGTCGAAAAGCGACTCGCCGAGAAGTACCCTCCCAAGTAACCCGGCGGCCCGCCGCCGAAGGAGCCACGCCGTGCTGGCCGATCGCCTGAAGACGCTTGCCCCCTCGTCGACACTCGCCGTGCAGGCCAAGGCGCGCGAGCTGCGCCGCCGCGGCGTCGACGTGATCTCGTTCGGCGCGGGCGAGCCCGACTTCGATACGCCCGAGCGCATCAAAGAGGCCGCGGTGCGGGCCATGCGACAGGGCCACACGAAGTACACCGAGGTCGGCGGCGTCCCCGAGCTGCGCGCGGCGGTCTGCGGCAAGTTCAAGCGCGACAACGGCCTCGACTACGAGTCGGCCGACATCCTGATCTCGTGCGGCGCCAAGCACACGCTCTTCAACATGGTCGTGGCGCTCCTGAATCCGGGCGACGAGATGCTGGTACCGAGCCCGTTCTGGGTCTCGTATCCGGAGCAGGCGCGGCTGGTCGATGGGGTGCCGGTCGCGGTCCCGACGCAGGAGTCGACCGGCTTCGATCTCGATCCGGCGCTCCTGCGCGCGGCCGTCACGCCCCGGACGAAGGCGATCGTGCTCAATAGCCCCAACAATCCGACGGGCGCCGTGTTCTCGCCGGCGGCGCTGGCGGCGGTCGCCGAGCTCGCGGTCGAGAAGAAGCTGGTCGTGATCTCTGACGAGTGCTACGAGGCCCTCACGTTCGAGGGGCGCCACATGTCGATCGCGGGCCTTGGGCCCGAGATCAAGGCGCGCACGCTCACGATCAACACGTGCTCGAAGGCCTACGCGATGACGGGCTGGCGCATCGGCTTCGCCGCCGGGCCGCGCGATCTCATTCGCGCGATGACGGACGTGCAGAGCCAGGTGACGTCGAACCCGTCGTCGGTCGCGCAGTGGGCCGCCATCGAGGCGCTGATCGGGCCGCAGGACGAGGTCGCGAAGATGGCCGGCGAGTTCGACCGGCGGCGGCATCTGATCGTGAACGGGCTCAACGCCATTCCCGGCTTCTCCTGCACGATGCCGAAGGGCGCGTTCTATGCCTTCCTGAATGTCTCGGGATTGTTCGGGCGCGAATGGCGATCGGCCGACGGTCCAAAGACGCTGAAGGGCTCCCTCGACGTCACCGCGTTTCTCCTGGACGAAGCGAAGGTGGCGGTCGTGCCGGGCGTCGACTTCGGCTCCGACGATCACGTGCGCCTGTCGTACGCGACCAGCACGGCGCTCATCACCGAGGGGCTGGCGCGCATGGGCGCCGCCGTCGCGAAGCTCGCGTGAGCGCTCACGCGTGCCGCGGGCGTTCCTTGACAGCCCGTGCGACATTCTCTAGGAGTGGAAGCGCTAAGGAGAGTTACTGATGAAGCTTGAAGGCTCATACGAGGTCAAGGCGCCCCGCGACAAGGTCTGGAGCGCGTTTCTCGATCCCGCGACGCTCCAGAAGGCGATCCCCGGCTGCGAAAAGCTCGAGCTCATCGGCCCCGACGAATACAAGGCGACGCTCAAGATCGGCGTGGCCGCGGTGAAGGGAACGTTCGAAGGCAAGGTGCGTCTGCAAGATAAGAAGCCGCCCGAGTCCTACCGGCTGGCCGCGGAAGGCAGCGGCGGGCCGGGATTCGTTCGCTCCGACACCGTCATCACGCTGTCGGACATCGACGGCGGCACCCGCGTCGCGTACAGCGCGGACGTGCAGGTGGGCGGGCTCATCGCCGGCGTCGGCCAGCGAATGCTGGGTGGCGTCTCCAAGATGATGGCCGATCAGTTCTTCAACAAGATGGGCGAGCTGCTGACGACCGCCTGACCCGAATGCCCTCCCGCTATCTCGAGCCGCGTCTGGAGCGAGCATCCCGCGCCGAGATGGCGCGGGTGCAGACGCGACGCTTGCGCGAGCAGGTGGCGCACGCCGCGGCGCACAGCCCGTTCTACCGGCACAAGCTCAAGGCCGCCGGCGTCAAGCCGGCAACGATCCGATCGCTCGCCGATCTCCCCAAGCTGCCCTTCACGACCAAGGACGAGCTCAAGGAGAACCAGGCCGCGAAACCGCCATGGGGCGACGTACTCGCCGTGCCCATGGACGACGTGCTCCGTATCCACATGACGTCGGCCACGACGGGCCGCCCGCTGGCCTTCCTCGACACTCGCGACGACTGGTACGGCTTCTATCACTCCTACGCCCGGGCGCTCCACGCCTTCGGCGTGCGCAAGTCGGACGTGGTGATGGCGGCGTTCTCGTACGGCCCGTGGATCGGCTACTGGTCCGGCTTCTACGCGGCGCAAGATCTCGGTTGTCTCGTGTTCCCCGTGGGCGGGCTCTCGACCGATCAGCGTATCGACGCGCTCCTGACCTATCCGATCACCGTGCTGGGCTGCACGCCTTCGTACGCGCTCTTCCTCGCGGAGACAGCCGCGAAGAAGGGTATCGATCTCGCGAAGGACACCAAGATCCGGATCACGTGGCACACGGGCGAGCCGGGCGCGTCGATTCCCGCCACCAGGGCGAAGATCGAGACCGCGTTCGGCGCGAAGGCGTACGACCTGCCCGGACTGACGGAGATCGCCGCGTGGGGCTTCGAGTGCGAGGCGCGCTCGGGGCTCACGCACGTCAACGAGGATTACTGCTATCCGGAGGTGCTCGACGAGCAGGGCCGGCCGGTGCGACCGGGCGAGCGCGGGGAGCTCGTGTTCACGAGCCTCTACCGCAAGGCGATGCCGCTCCTGCGCTACCGGACGCGCGACGTGGTCCAGCTGGCCGACCGCCGCTGCCCGTGCGGGCGCACGCTGGTCGCCTTCGAAGGCGGCGTGCATGGGCGCCTGGACGACATGAAGAAGGTTCGGGGCGTGATCGTTTACCCGCGACGCGTCGAGGAGCTGGTGCGCCCGCACGCCGACGTCGACGAGTTCCAGATCGTCTTCCGTCGCCACGAAGGGCTCGACGACATCTTGATCCGGATCGATCCGTCGCCGTCGCTGTCCCACGGCGAGCGCGACGGGCTCAGAACGAAGCTCGCCGAGGATCTCAGGATCGGGCTCGGCATTCGTGTCACCGTCGACATCGGCGAGCCCGGGTCCTTGCCGCGCTGGGATCACAAGGCCCGCCGCGTGCGGGACGAGCGGACGGAGGTGCCGTTTTGAAGGCAGCCCTTTTCAAGGAGCACGGCGGCGCCGAGAAGATCCTGTACGAGGACTACCGTGATCCGTCGATCGGACTGGGCGAGGCGCTCGTCCGGGTCCGGGCGTGCGCGCTCAACCAGGTCGACATGCTGTTGCTCGACGGCCGCTTCCCGCCGCCGGAAGGGTTGCCCCACGTGAACGGCTGCGAGGTGACGGGGACGGTCGAGGCCACGGGCCCCGGCGTCAACGGGCTCGCCCGCGGCCAGCGCGTGATCATCTTTCCTGGATTCTCGTGCGGCAGCTGCGAGTACTGCGTGCAGGGCGAGCGCACCGTGTGCGTGCGCTACGGCTACCTCGGCGCCCACAAAGACGGCGGCTACGCCGAGCTGGTGAAGGCGCCCGCCGCCAACCTGTTGCCGCTCGCCGAATCGATTCCGTTCGAGTCGGGCGCCGCGGTGCCGCTGGCCATGCTGACGTCGTGGCACGCGCTGGTGGCCCAGGCCGAGGTGCGGCCGGGACAGACGGTGCTCGTCCAGGCGGCGGGCAGCGGCGTGGGCAGCGCGGCGATCCAGATCGCCCGCCTGTGCGGCGCACGCGTCATCACGACCGTCGGCTCCGACGACAAGATCGAGTTCGCCCGCGGGCTCGGCGCCGAGCACGTCGTGAACTACCGCACGCAGGACTTCGTCGAGGAGACGAAGAAGTGGAGCGGCAAGCGCGGCGTCGACGTGGTCGTCGAGCACATCGGCGGCGACACGTTCGAGCGCTCGGTCTACGCGCTCACTCGGCTCGGCAAGCTCGTCACGATCGGCTCGCACGACACGCACTGGGGCCGCCTCGACCTGCGCCACGTCTACTCGAAAAATCTCCGGATCCTCGGTACGAACCTGGGCTCGATCGTCGAGCTTCGGACCGTGCTCGACCACGTGATGCAGGGCCGCCTCAAGCCGGTCGTCGACCGCGCGTTTCCGCTCAAGGACGCGCGCGCCGCCGTGCAGCACGTGCTGGACCGCAAGAACAAGGGCAAGGTGCTCCTGGTCTCGTGACGCTCGCGACCCTCCTCGCGCGCGCCGCCCTCCGCCACCCAGATGCCGAAGCCGTCATCGACGGCCCCCGCCGCCTCACCTACCACGAGCTCGACGCGCACGCCGCAATTGCGGCGCGAGGATTCGCGCAGCTCGGCATCGCCAAAGGCGATCGCGTCCTCCTCTCACTCCGCAATCGCCTGGAACACGTCGTCGCCTACTGGGCCCTCCAAAAGCTCGCCGCCGTCCCAGTCCCCGTCAATTTCCGCCTGGCCGCCAACGAGCTCCACTACGTCCTCGACGACTCCGCCGCCAAAGTAGCTCTGTTCGAAGCGTCCACTTCCGCTTCTATGCTTGAAGCCGCGCGCGGCACCTCGACGCGCCTCGTATTCGTCGGCGAAACGGAATCAGCGAACCCACCGCTCTCTTCAGATGTACTGAGCTTCGACGGATTACTGGGGGATGGCGGCGGGGGGTGGGGGGATGGTGCGTGGCGAAGTGGGACCCCCTCGTCCCGCCCGCAGCGCGAAGCGCTGCGATCGGGCGAGCGGGTGACGCAGCCACGCACCATCCCCCCACCCCCCGCCGCCGTCCCCCAGCCGCCAAGCCCAGAGACGCCGAAAGAGAGCGATCTCTCGCTGATTCTCTACACGTCAGGAACAACAGGGCGCCCGAAAGGAGTCCCGCGGACGCATAAGAACCAGTACGCGGGCGCAATCGCGCAAGTGATCCAGTGCGGCTACACGTGGGGCGAGCGCACGCTAGGCGTAATGCCGCTCTATCACACGATGGGCATTCACGCCCTGACGAGCATGGCCGCCATCAACGGCTGCTTCGTCTGCCAGCCCGAGTGGTCGGCGGCGCAAGCGCTCGAGCTGATCGCGAGCGAGCGGCTCACCGCGCTCTATCTGATCCCGACGCTCTTCTGGGAGCTGACGCACGCCCCCGAGCTCGCGCGCTCGGACGTCAGCTCCGTGCGCAAGCTCGCCTACGCGGGCGCGCCGATGCTGGCACCGCTGACCGAGGCGTGCGCGAAGACGTTCAGTCCCGACGTGTTCGTGAATCACTACGGCTCGACCGAGATCTACACGTTCTCGATCTTTCCGGCCGTGCAGGCCAAGCCCGGCTGTGCCGGCCGACCGGGTCTGCATTCGACCCTCCGGGTCGTGGCGGCCAGCACCGAGCGGCGCGTCGGGCCGGACGAGCTGGCGCCTGCCGGCGTCAAGGGCGAGATCATCGCGAGCCTCCAATCCGACGAAGCGTTCGCCGGCTACTGGAACCGCCCGGACGCGGACGCGAAGGCGCTGCGCGAGGGCTGGTACTTCACGGGCGACATGGGCTGGATCGACGCCGACGGCGATCTGTGGGTCGCCGGCCGCGTCGACGACATGATCATCAGCGGCGGCGAGAACATCCATCCCGTCGAGGTCGAGGACGTGCTGGCCCGTCACGCGCTCGTCCGAGACGTGGCGGTGATCGGCGAGCCGGACGACAAATGGGGCGAGCGTGTCGTCGCCTTCGTGGTGTCTTCGGGAGCCTTGACGGCGGAGATCCTCGACCTTCACTGCCGAACGAGCGGCGATCTCGCGAACTTCAAGCGACCGCGTCGCTTCGTGTTCGTCGCCGAGATTCCCAAGACGGCCTCGGGCAAGATACTGCGGCGCCTGCTGCGCGACGGCCACTACACGGAGGTGCGACCATGAGCGAATTCCTACGAGTAGAGCGCGCCGGGGCCGTGGCGACCATCTGGATCGATCGTCAGCCGCGCATGAACACGATGACGGTGGCGATGCGCAACGAGTTCCCGGGGATCTTCGCGGGGCTCGAGGCCGACCAGAGCGTGCGCGTGGTCGTCATCCGCGGCGCCGGCGGCAAGGCGTTCAGCGCCGGCGGCGACGTGTCGGAGTTCCTCCAGCAACAGCCCGCGGATCTGGAGCTCTGGGGCGACACGCTGACGGCCGCCGAGCGGTGCCGCAAGCCCGTCATCGCCGCCATCGACGGCTACACGATGGGGGCCGGTCTCGAGCTGGCCGTCGCCTGCGACTTCAGAATTGCAACCATGCGGTCGGAGTTCTCGTTCCCCGAGGTGCGGCTGGGCATGATCCCCGGCAGCGGCGGCACGCAGCGCGCGCTCCGGCTCATCGGCATGACCCGGGGCAAGCTCTTCATGATGACGGGCCAGCGCATCTCGGCCGAGCGCGCCGAGGCTTGGGGGCTGGTCACGATGGCGGTGCCGAACGACAAGCTCGACGAGGCGGTGGCCGCCCTGGCCGGCGAGCTCGCCGATCGGGCGCCGCTGGCGCTCCGCACCTTGAAGATGGTACTCAATCGTGGTGCCGAGGCGCCGCTCGAGACCGCGCTCGAGCTCGAGCGCAAGGCGTACGCGTGGCTCCGCTCGACCCACGACTACGCGGAGGGGGTGACCGCGTTCCTCGAGAAGCGGCCGCCCAAGTACACGGGGAGGTAGGCGATGGCCCGGTCATTTGGACTCATCCTGGCGAATCGCGCCGTCGTGCTCGGCGCCGTGAAGGTCCCGGATCTCATCGATCTGACGACTCAGGCGGAAAGCTCCGGCCTTTTCGACGCGGTGTGGGCCGGCGATAGCCTTCTCGCCAAACCGCGGCTCGAATCGATCACCTTGCTGTCCGCGCTGGCCGGCGTGACGACGAAGCTGCGTCTTGGCGTGGGCTGCATGGCGACGTTCGTTCATCGCCATCCGGTCATGCTCGCTCACCAGTGGGCGAGCCTCGACGTGCTCTCGGGCGGCCGGACCTTGCTCGCCGTGTGCCTGGGCGGGCCGAGCGAGGCGAACGCGGCGCAGGCGGCGGAGCACGACGTGATGTCGATCCCCTCCGCCGAGCGCGTCGGGCGCCTCGAGGAAGGCATCGCCGTTCTGCGCAAGCTCTTCGGCGGCAAGAACGTCTCGCATCAGGGCCGGTTCTACTCGTTCCAGAATGTCACCCTGGAACCGCGGCCGGTGCAGCAGCCGTGTCCGATCTGGATCGCGTCCAATCCCACCGGCCTCACGTGGAAGGGCGGCGCATCGGCGTCGGAGGCCGTGATCGAGCGTTCGTTCCGTCGAATTGCGCGCCACGCCGACGGCTGGATGACCAACAAGCTCACGCCGGACGAGTTTCGGCAGCAATGGAGCCGTATCGGCGCGATGGCCCGCGAGGAAGGCCGCGATCCGGCCAAGCTCGGTAGCGCGCTCTATCACAACATCAACATCACCGAGGATCGCCAGAAGGGGTTCGAAGAGACCAAGGCGTTCCTCGACAAGTACTACACGGCCAACTTCTCGCGTCAGTTCGTCGAGCAGTGGACCATCTCGGGCGGCCCCAAGCAGTGCGCCCAGGAGCTCCGTGCCTACTTCGAGGCCGGCGTCGGACACATGGCGCTGCGGTTCGGCTCGTGGGACCAGGTGGGGCAGTTCAAGCGCTTCCTCGGCGAGGTGGCGCCGGCGCTCGGCGGATGACCCTGACCGGCGAGCTCCTGATTCGTCTGTTCGTCGGGACCGTGCTCGGCGGCGTCATCGGCTATGAGCGCGACGTGCACGGTCGGCCGGCGGGACTCCGGACGCACCTCATCGTGGCGCTGGCGTCGACCACGTTCATGCTCGTGTCGACCCACTTCGTCTATTTCCAGCATTACACGAAGGACGATCTCGTCACGGTCGACACCTCACGCATCGCCGCGTCGGTCGTCACCGGGATCGGATTCCTGGGTGGCGGCGCGATCCTCCGGACCGGCGTGAGCGTGCAGGGGTTGACGACCGCCGCCGGTCTCTGGCTGGTCGCCGCCATCGGGCTCTCCGCGGGGGCTGGAATGTACGCGATCAGCGTCGCTTCGACGGTGTTTGGCCTGCTGGCGCTCGCGGTGCTGCGACGCTTCGAGCACAAGGACGAGCGGCTCCTGCGGCGCCGAATCGCTCTGGTATTTACCGAGAGCGGGCCGCCCGTGCCGACGCTACTCGAGGCCCTCGCCGGCGTCGGCGTCGTGGTCTCGCCGGCCGAATACGACCGCCGGGTCGACGCTGACCGGGTTCACGTGACGCTCCAGGTCGAGGTCCCCGTCGGCGGGACCGAGCGCCTGGTGGGCCTGCTCGAGTCGCAGCCCGGTCTCGAGAGCGTGCGGGTGGAGCCGCTCGGGTGAGTGCCGCCGGAGGCGCGAAGAAAGAGAGGCCGGGGCGATGAGCTTCGTCGATATGCGGGAATGGATCGCGCGGCTCGACACCGAAGGCGAGCTGCGGCGCATCAAGGCCGAGGTGGACTGGGACCGTGAGCTCGGCGCGATCGCGCGCCGCGTGCTCGAGAAGAAGGGGCCGGCGCTGCTGTTCGAGCGCATCAAGGGCTACGAGACCGGGCGCTGTACGAAGCTCTTCATCAGCGGCCTCGGCAGCGTCCGGCGCCTGGCGCTGTCGCTCGGCTTTCCGAAGGACGCGTCCAACCGCGATCTCGTGCAGTACGTGATGAAGCTCAATCGCCAGGCGATCCCGCCCAAGATCGTCGCGACCGGCCCCGTCAAGGAAGTCGTGGTCCGCGGCGCGGACATCGACCAGACCGAGTTCCCCGTCCCGAAGTGGCACTACCTCGAGGGCGGCCGCTACATTCACACGTTCTCCGGGATCGTCACGCGCGATCCCGAGACGCGCGCGATGAACGTCGGCATCTACCGCGGGATGATCGGGAAGAAGAACACGGCGCCGTTCCTCCTGATCAAGGGCGGCCAGCACTGGGGCCAGCACTTCCTGAAATACTCGGCCCGCCGCGAGCCGATGCCGGTGGCCTGCGTGGTCGGCTGGGATCCGATCATGCCGTTCCTGGCCGGCTCGCCGATCCCGACCGGCGTGTGCGAGTGGGACGTGATGGGCGCCTATCGCGGCGAGCCCGCCGAGCTGGTGCGCTGCGAGACCGTCGATCTGGAAGTGCCCGCGAGCGCCGAGATCGTCATCGAAGGCTTCATCAGCGACGACCCGGCCACGTACGAGATCGAGGGGCCGTTCGGCGAGTTCACCGGCTACGTGTCTGACGTGCCGACGCCGCGCCCGACGATGCAGGTCACCTGCATCACGCACCGCCGCGATCCGATCTTCCGCGGCTGCCTCGAGGGCACCTTGCCCGGCTCGTACAGCGAGAACAGCGTGATGTCGTCCGTGCAGCGCGCGGCGATCGCGTGGAACATCCTGACGGCCGCCGGCATCCCCGGCGTGCGCGACGTGTTCGTGCCGCCGATCACCAACGGCGTGAACATCGTCGTGCAGATCAAGAAGGCCTACCAGGGACAGCCCAAGCAGATCGCGGCGGCGTTGTGGGGCTCGAGCGCCGCGCAGTACCGCTACAAGCACGTCACGGTCGTCGAGGAGGACATCGATCCGGCCTCGTACGAGCAGGTCGACTGGGCGTTTGCCCACCGGGTCAACGCGGGCGAGGACGGCATCGTCATCTTCCCCGGGATCTTCGGCTCGCCGATCGACCCGAGCACGCCGATGGAGGACCGCGACGTCGGGCGGCTCGGCACCGGTCTCTGGAATCGCGTGCTGATCGACGCGACGCGCTCGTGGAAGCTCGAGCGGCGCCCCGAGTGGGGCGGCGAACGGTTCCCGCCGACGGTGCGCCCGGCCGCCGAGGACGAGGCGAGGGTGCGCGACCGGTGGGAAGAGCTGGGGCTCGGCGACCTCTGAGATGAAGATCACCGAGATCCGCGCGATCCCGCTCGCGGTGCCGCTCCACGTTTCCGGACCTCCGTCGTCGTGGGCCGGGGGAGCCAGCAAGCAGATCCTGGTTCGCGCGCTCACGGACGACGGCGTGACCGGCTGGGGCGAATGTTTCGCATACGGGGCGACGGACGCCGTGTGCCACGTCGTCGAGCACGCGCTCGCGCCGATCGTGCTCGGCCAGGATCCGACGCAGATCGAGAGCCTCGTCGATCGCATGCACCGCGCGCTCATGATCTGGGGGCGGCGGGGCCTGGCGATGATGGCGGTGAGCGGCGTCGAGCTCGCGCTGTGGGATCTGGTCGGCAAGGCCCGCGGTGTGCCCGTCTACGAGCTGCTCGGCGGTCTCTGCCAGCCCCGGCTGCGCGTGTACTCGAGCCTGCTCCGCTACGAGACGCCGAGCCAGGTCGGGCAGGCCGTGTCGGCCGCGGCGGCGCTCGGCCACCATGCGGTGAAGCTCCACCAGATCGACGTCGAGTCGGTCGCCGTCGCGCGCGAGGTGGCCGGCGACGACGTCGAGCTGATGCTCGATACGAACTGCCCGTGGTCGGTCGAGGACGCGATCCGGATCGGCCGCCGGCTCGAGCGCTTCGAGCTTCGCTGGCTCGAAGAGCCGGTCTGGCCGCCGGAGGACTACGCCGGCCTCGCCCGCGTCCGCGCGGCGTTGCGCATTCCGATCGCTGCCGGCGAGAACGACGCGACCGTGTTCGGCTTCCGTGAGCTGATCGCGCACGGCGCCGCCGACGTCGTGCAGCCCAGCGTCACGAAGGTCGGCGGCCTCCTCGAGATGAAGAAGATCGCGATTCTAGCGGCCGCGGCCAACGTGACGCTCGTTCCGCATTCGTTCTACTACGGGCCCGGCCTCGCGGCGAGCCTGCACCTGGCCGCCGCGACGCCGGGCATTCCGTATGTCGAGTTCCCGGGCACACCGCTGGTCGCCTCGCTGACTGCCGAGCCGATCCGCTTCGAGGCCGGCACCGTGCGCGTGCCCGATCGTCCCGGTCTCGGCGCCGATCCCGACCCGGGCCTGCTCACGCGGTATCCGTATCAGGCCGCCGCGGCGCGGCCCTTCTACCTGACGTGAGCGGGTGAGGTGGGCATCGACATCGTGCCGGCGACGTCGGACGACCAGATCGCCACGGCCCGCCGGCTCTTCAAGGAGTACGAAGCTTCGCTCGGGATCGAGCTCACGTTCCAGGGCTTCGCGCAGGAGGTCGCGGGACTGCCGGGCGCCTACGCGCCGCCGGCCGGCCGGTTGTTGCTGGCAACCGGCGCCGAGCCGGCCGGCTGCGTGGCGCTGCGGCCGCTCGGCGGCGGGATCTGCGAGATGAAGCGCCTCTACGTCCGGCCGACGGCGCGCGGCGCGCGACTGGGGCGGCGCCTGGCCGAGACCGTGATCCGCGAGGCGCGGGCGATCGGCTATGCGCGCATGCGCCTGGACACCCTGCCGTCGATGAAGGACGCCTTTGCGCTCTACCAGACGCTCGGCTTCCGCGAGATCGCGCCGTACTACGCGACTCCGATCGCCGGGACGCGGTTCATGGAGCTCAGCCTCTAAGGCGTATACTGACTCGGCCATGAGCTACAACGCATGGTTCTCCTGCATCAACGGGTGCCCCGGCGAGTACAGCCTTCTCGAGGTCATCTATCGGTGCCCGACGTGCGGCGACCTCCTCGAGGTGCAGCACGACACGGACGCGCTGCGCAGCCGGTCTGCCGCGGCGTGGATGCAGCTCTTCGACGATCGGTACCGGCGTAACGCCTATCCCTACGGCTCCGGCGTCTGGGGCAAGAAGGAGTGGGTGGTCCCGTTCATCGACAACGAGAGCATCGTGTCGACCTACGAGGGCAACTCCAACCTCCTGTGGGCCGACCGCTACGGCAAGCAGCTCCACGTCGAGGATCTGTGGATCAAGCAGTGCGGGAACTCGCACACCGGCTCGTTCAAGGACCTCGGCATGACCGTGCTCGTCTCCGTCGTCAAGCAGATGATGGGCAACGGCGTGCCGATCGACGCGGTGGCGTGCGCGTCCACCGGCGACACCTCGGCGGCCCTCGGCGCCTACTGCGCGGCGGCGGGCATTCCCTCGGTGGTCCTGCTGCCCCGCAACAAGGTCTCGATCGCCCAGCTCGTGCAGCCGCTCGCCAACGGCGCCCTCGTGCTCTCGCTCGACACCGACTTCGACGGTTGCATGGCGGTCGTGCAGGAGATCACGAAGGAGCGCCGGATCTATCTGGCCAACTCGATGAACAGCCTTCGCATCGAAGGGCAGAAGACGGCGGCCATCGAGATCGTGCAGCAGTTCGACTGGGAGGTGCCGGACTGGATCGTCATCCCGGGCGGCAACCTGGGCAACGTGCACGCGCTGGGGCAGGGCTTCCTGATGATGTACGACCTCGGTCTCATCCAGCGGCTGCCGCGCATCTGTCTCGCGCAGGCCGAGCGCGCGAACCCGCTCTATCGCTCCTACATCGAGGACTTCAAGCGCTTCGAGCCCATCGAGGCCCAGCCCACCCTCGCTATGGCCATCCAGATCGGCAACCCGGTGTCCGTCAAGCGCGCCATCCGGACCCTGCAGCGCTTCAACGGCGTGGTCGAGCAGGCCACGGAGCAGGAGCTGGCCGACGAGGCCGCGCGGGCCGATCGCACCGGCATGTTCAACTGCCCGCACACCGGCGTGGCCCTTGCCGCGCTCCGCAAGCTCGTCGAGCGCAAGGTGGTCCGCTCGAGCGAGCGCGTGGTCGTGCTCTCGACGGCGAACGGGCTCAAGTTCGCCGACCAGAAGGCGGCGTACCACATGGGCCGGCTCGAGGGCATCCAGCCCTCGCACCGCAACGCGCCCGTAGAGTTGCCCCCGGACGTGCGGCAGGTCTCGCGGGCCATCGCGCGCCACGTCGAGCGGGCGCGGCTGCTCGTGTCGTGACCGCGCCACGTAAGCGGACCGCGCCGCCGCGCCGGCGCGACGCGGGGCCGCCGCCCCCGCCCCCCGACACGCCGGGCCCGAGCACGCTCGCGGTGCACGGCGGTGAGCCGCGGCAGAAGCCGGGCCACGCGCTCGCCACGCCGATCATCCAGACCGCGACCTTCACGTTCGCCGACACCCAGGAGCTGAAGGACCACTTCGACGGCAAGATCGAGCGGGTCGAGTACGGTCGGTACGGGAATCCGACCCAGCGCATCGCCGAGACCAAGCTCGCCGCCCTCGAGGGCGCCGGAGACTGCCTGCTGTTCGCGAGCGGGATGGCCGCGATGACCACGGCCTTGTTCGCGATGCTCTCCCGGGGCACCCACGTGGTGGTCACCGACGACAGCTACCGCCGGACACGGCAGTTCCTCAACCAGACGCTCCCCCGGTACGGGATCGAGGTGTCGACGGTGCCGGCCGGTGACTACGAGGCGCTCGAGGACGCGATCCGGCCGACGACGCGCGTGCTCGTCAGCGAGTCGCCGACCAACCCGTACAACCGCGTGCTGGACCTCGAGCGCTTCGCCGAGATCGGGCGCCGCCACCGGGTCAAGACGGTCATCGACGGAACCTTCGCCACGCCGTACAACCAGCGCCCGCTCGAGTGGGGCGTGGACGTCGTCGTCCACTCCGCCACGAAGTATCTGGGCGGCCACAACGACCTCATGGCCGGGGCGGTGCTCGCCTCACGCGATCTAGTCGATGCGGTGCGGGGCCTCCAGGGTGTCACCGGCGCGGTGGTCAGCCCGTTCGTGGCGTTTCTCCTCGTGCGCGGCCTCAAGACCTTCGCGCTGCGTATGGAGCGACACAATGCGAACGCGCAGGCGCTGGCGGAATTCCTCGCCGCCCATCCCAAGGTGGAGCGCGTGCACTACGCGGGGTTGGCGAGCCACCCCGAGCACGACGTGGCCAAGCGCCAGATGCGCGGCTTCGGCGGCGTGGTCTCGTTCGAAGTGCGCGGTGATCTGGACGCGGCCACGCGGGTCGTCGACAGCTGCCGCATCCCGTATATCGCGGTGTCGCTCGGCGGCGTCGAGAGCCTCATCGAGCAGCCCGCCATCATGAGCTTCTACGAGCTCACCACCGAGGAACGGCTCGCGGTCGGCATCAAGGACAACCTGATCCGCTACTCGGTCGGGATCGAGGACGCCCCCGACCTCATCGCCGATCTCGCCCAGGCTCTCGATCGGGCGTTCGCGTAGCCGAACGCCGCGCCTTGCCGCCCAGCACTCCTGTTCTCATCCTGTCCGGCTACGGCGATTCCGGGCCCGATCATTGGCAGAGCCACTGGGAGCGCGCCGATCCCGTGTTTCGTCGAGTGATGCAGGACGACTGGCTTCTTCCCAAGCTGGCGGACTGGGTCGGGCGTCTCGACGAAGCGGTCGCGGCCTGCGTGACGCCGCCCGTGCTCGCGGCCCACAGCCTCGCCTGCGCGCTGGTCGCGCACTGGGCGATGCGTCCGGGCGCCCGCGCGGCCGGTGCCTTGCTGGTGGCGCCGGCCGACGTCGATTCGCCGGCGCACACGGCGGACGAGGTCCGCAACTTCAGCCCCATCCCTCTGGTGCCGCTGCCGTTCCCCAGCATCGTCGTGGCGAGTACCGACGATCCCTTCGTGACGGCGACCCGGGCTGCCGCGTTCGCCCGCGCCTGGGGAAGCCGGCTCGTCACCTTCGAGCGCGCCGGCCACCTGAACGCCGACGCTGGCTTCGGACCATGGCCCGAAGGGCGGCGGCTCCTCGCGGAGCTGACGAGGAGTGCAGCTCTTCAGTAAGTCGCGCAGCCGTGTGGTAGTACGCGCCGCAGGCCGTCGCGGGGGCTGGGGCCCCGCCGGCCGAGGCTACGCGCGAGCAGGCTCGGCGACCGAGGCGCGCAGCACGAGGCAGAGCGGAATCGTCGTCAGCACCAGTGCCGAGACCACGACGAGCGTCGTGGTGACACCGGCCGCATCGCTGATCAGCCCGTAGATCGTCGGCGCCACGGCCGACGACATGATCGTCACGGTGTAGTAGAGCCCGTACGCGCGTGAGCGCCGATCTGCGGAAACGAGATCGGCGACGGTTCCGTAGAGCACCGAGGACGTTCCGTTCAGCGCCACGCCCATGAGCGGCAAGATCGCCAGCGTGACCGGCAGCGGCGACGGGATCAAGGCCAGGATCCCGAGCGCGGTCGCGGCCTCGGTGAGGACGACCGTGCGGATCACGCCGAGCCGCTCGGCGACCAGGCCGCAGGCGAATTTGCCGACGGCGCCCCCGGCGAAGAGTAGCGCCAGCGCGGTCCCGACGCCGGCCACGGACGAGCCCTTCACGATCAGGGCGAAGGGCAGGAACGTGAGGAAGCCGGTCCGCGTCGCGTTGTCGATCATCCCGATCGCGGTCAGGGCCTGGAAGCCGCGCAGATCACGGATCCCCCAGCCCGATTGGGCCGCGCTGGTCGCGTGCGGCCGCGCATCAGCCGGCGCCTCGGGCGAGTCCGCTCCGAGTCGGGCGAGCACGGGGAGAATCGCGACCGCCGCTGCCAGGCCGACCACGCCGTAGGCGGCGGAAGCCGTGCGCCAGCCGACCACGAGCGCGGCGAACGCGACCGCCGCCGGCACCGCCACCTTGCCGAGGTCGCCCGAGAAGTTGTACGTCCCGAGCGCCGCGCGCCGCGGGCCCGTCTCGTACGCTTTCGACACGAGCGAGGA